>Ga0213865_10001266_pt1 | contig 16588 bp, 9 predicted proteins | sample PICome_6_FD_160100 | JGI IMG/M metagenome (GOLD analysis project Ga0213865, IMG submission 160100) | Coastal seawater microbial communities near Pivers Island, North Carolina, United States - PICO282 | ecosystem: Environmental > Aquatic > Marine > Coastal | place: USA: North Carolina | collected...
CTGTTTGGATTGAACACATTTCAGACTCATATGGATTGACAACAACGTTTGGTGATGCGACTGCACCGGGCGACAATCGTGCCTTCGGAGGTTCACAAACGGGGCAGGGTTATGCATACCTAACATTGCCAAATGTTGGGACTCAAATCAATAATTATCTTGCAAACGTGCAATCAAGTTTCTCGAACTCCGACGTAATATTCCTCTGGGCGGGGGGTAATGACTTCCTATACGGCACAGGAAATCCAGATTTAATCAGTCAAAATATGGCATCACACATTAGGGCGCTAGAAGCAGCAGGAGCAACTCGTTTTGTTGTTGCAAACTTGCCTCCATTGGATTTGACGCCAGAAGGAGCGTCACGTTCTGCACAGCAACAAGCAACCATGGCTTCTGACGTTGTTACGTACAACACTAAACTTGCACAAGAAATAACCAACTTGTCAACATCATTGAATCTAGATATTACATTAATCGATGCTTGGTCTATTTTCAATCAAATCGTGAATAATGCTGAGCATGTTGGGATTACGAACACTCAAGATCAAGCATGTACAGGCGGTTCATCAGTACCATTAGTGCCGCTACCCATTTGTGGTTCTGGAGCAACGATTGTTTCCAACGTTGATGAGTACCTATTCTTTGACAAAGCTCACCCAACAGCGACAATGCACAAAATCATCGGGAACTTTGCTGTTATGAACATTGGAGATGATGATACTGATGGCGATGGTGTAATCGATTCATTGGATGATTGTGATTGGACTCAAGATCAAAGCACGGTAAATTCAACCGGATGCGATTGGAGTCAACAAGACGAAGATATGGATGGGGTAAGCAATTCAGATGATGATTGCTTAGAAACAAATCCCGGTTATGATGTGGATGATTATGGATGTGCAGATTACCAGAAGGATACAGATGGTGATGGTCTAACTGACGATGTGGACCCTTGCCCAGAGGATGTTCCTGGCAACGACCACGATTACGACGGTTGTATCGATTTGGTTGACGCTGATGATGATAATGACGGTATTTTGGATGAATCAGACAGTTGTCCTTTGGGCCTGATAGGTGTACACTCACACGATTTTGACCAAGATGGTTGCCATGATGATGAGGATTTGGACGATGACCAAGATGGGCTTTCTGATGAAGATGAGGCCAATGCTGGCAGCGACCCATTTGATGTAGATACTGATGATGATGGAGTTTGGGACGGACAAGATGCCTTCCCTACCAATCCAGAGGAATGGAAAGATTCTGATTCTGATGGCTATGGAGATAATTCAGATTCTTTCCCGTACGATGATTCTGAATGGGCTGACTCAGATTACGACGATGTTGGAGATAATTCCGATAAATTCCCAAATGACCCCACAGAATGGGATGACTCCGACCTTGATGGGATAGGTGACAATTCCGATGATTGTCCATTCACAGCAGGGGCCTCGGTTTTCCCGAAAGGATGTCCAGATAGAGACGGCGACGGATTCTCGGATGAATCAGACGAATTCCCTGATGATGTAAACGACTGGGCGGATTCTGATTCTGATGGATATGGCGATAATAACGATGCGTTCCCCAATGATTCATCTGAATGGTTAGATTCTGATTCTGATGGATATGGAGATAATCAAGACGTTTTCCCAACCGATGAAACAGAATGGTTGGACAGCGATTTTGATGGTTGTGGAGATAATTCAGATGCCTTCCCACTCGACGCTACAGAGTGCGTTGATTCAGACTTAGACGGAGTTGGAGACAATAATGACCCGTGGCCGGATGATCCAAGAGAATGGATAGATAGCGACTATGACGGAGTTGGAGACAATTCAGATTTTGACCCGTTTGATGCTTCTGAAACGAAGGACACCGACGGTGATGGTGTTGGTGATAATGAAGACCTGTGGCCGCTAGATTCGAGTAAAAAAAGAGACAGTGATGGAGACGGAGTGGCCGACTCGGAAGATTCGTTCCCCAACAATGCAGGCATGTCTTCTTGGGTCGGACCATTTGTTTCATTGGTGATATTTGGCGGTATTATCGCGGTTGGTATATTTTATATTAAAAAAATAAACAAGAAAACATCTGGTGAGGAAGAATGGCCTACTGAGAGGCCATTAGAAGCTCCATCTTTTGTGGATTGGAAGTAACTGTAAATCAATTGTAACATTATTGATTTTTTTCGCATACTCCTTTTCATATACGCTAAGCCGTTGGGTTAACAAGGTGAGAGTTTGACTAATTTAGGGTCCCCTAAAATCGACTTGACACGATTCTTCAAAGAATCAAGTGTTCATGAGATTAATGGGCGCAAAGTTGACTCTAGAGAACTCATAAACGGAGTAAGCATGATTTCAATGAAAATCAATCAAGATAATGTTGATTTCGTCAAACATTTTACCTCTGAGGGACTTTCCAAGGAAGACCGACTAAGTTACGTTCAAAATATCAAGGATGCGCTTAATTCTGATGTCTTTGAAATGTCAACATGTAACCGTGTTTTGTTCGTTGGTTTTGGTGTCGACAGCAAACAATTAGAATCTACAATTATGGAACTCAGCTCTGTAGATTCAGCACCATTTGAGCATCATAATGGCTTGGATGTTTGGAGACATCTAGTCAAAGTATGTAGCGGGCTTGATTCATTTATCATTGGAGAATTGCAAGTCATGTCCCAGTTCAGAGGCTCAGTTGCACTACATCGTCAGCATGGGCTTGTGAGTGACATCAACAGTTCATTCTTTGACCATGTAATTTCAGCCAATAGAATCATTAGACGGGAATTCGGATTTACTCAAACTACTGAATCCATGCTTAATTTGGCAACGACAGCATTGGAAGAAGCAGTTGCTGCAAAATCTAGTAATTCCTCAGTTGTGCTTGGCTTTGGAGATATGGGCTCTAAGGCTATCGAAGTTTTGTTGGACTTAGGTCAGACCAACATCGTAGTGATAACTAGGTCTCCAACAAAAGCAATTGAGAGAAACCCTGAGTTATCTTCCAAGGTCAAAGTAATGACCTTCGATGATTGGAGAGGAACTAGCATAGAGCCGAATTTAGTAATCTCGACTATCAGGAATAATAGACCAACTTTCGATGAAAACAACCCTATTCCATTCACCAACAATGCTATGATTATGGATTTCTCGTGGCCTCCATCAATTGACAAAGATGGAGTAAGTGAAAATCAAGAACTGTATGGGATGGAACATTGGATTAGAGTTGCTCATAGGCTAGGTATAGAGTGGGACTATAGTTCACTTGTAACTCAAAGCGAGATTCTGATTAGTGAGATTCAGAAAAAATTCATGAACGCACTTACAGACAGATCACGGTCCAAATTCCGAGCTTACATGTACCAAACTCTTGAGAAATTATCAGTTGAATGGGAGTCTTCTGAATATGCAGGAAATTCTGGAGACCAGTTAGGTGCTTTTTCCAGAGAGATTGCAACGTGGATTTGCAATCAAGAAGGACCATTTTCCAGCGAAGACCTTACAGCAATGATGATGTCTACAAAAAGGCCTTTCAACGCAAATCTTCTACTAAAAGTTGCTAACGATGTGAATGATACAATAAACGGTATCAACGAGATGTCAACTTTCCCGGGGGAGAATTCTTGACCATCAGAATTGGAACCAGAACCTCAACTCTTGCAATGTGGCAAGCAAACAAAGTTTCTGATTTACTAGAAGCAGAGGGCCTGAAAACAGAAATTATCGGTATTAATTCCCAAGGAGATCAATCCTTTGGGGGTGACCTATCATCCTCAGTTGGTCAATTCATTCACTCTGTGGATGCAGGACTAATATCTCGTGATGTCGACATAGCGGTTCATTCGAGCAAGGATGTTCCTGTCGATGTAGATATGAACATCAAAAATCTAGCGTACTTAGAGAGAGGATGTACTCACGACCTTCTGATTTTTAGAAAAAATGAATCATATCCTTCTTTAGAAAAATTACTTGCTTCAAAAGAAGAAACAGCACTGAATGAAGCCTTGAGCATTATACCCAAAGCAGGAATGGTTGGGACGGTATCAGGTCGCCGACAATCATTTCTTCTAAGCAATCGCCCGGACATCATTCCAATCGCTGTTCGTGGCCAAGTCGAAACAAGATTGAAGCGCCTTTCTGAAGGGCGAGTTCATGGTTTAATTTTGGCAGAGATTGGCCTAAAAAGGCTGCATGAGATTGGAGCACTACCGGATTGGGTCTTGGAATTCAGCGCTGTTAGAATCGAGGAAGAAAAATGGCCTACTGCGCCAGGACAAGGTGCCCTATCAGTGCACTGCAGGGCAGAAGATTTCGACAAATTTAGTCATCTTAGGGAAATATTGAACCATAGTGGAACTGAAAATGATGTAAGACGAGAAAGACAGATTCTGAAATCTATTGGAGGTGGATGTCTCTACCCAGCAGGCATCAAAGTAAATGCAGATGTTGCTTCTGTACAAATCTCACCTAGAAACTGGAGGGAGATTTTCTCCAAAGGACTTGACTTTCCCATTGAAAGATACAACGGGCCATCAAGCGAATATGTCGCTCGATTACCGGAGTTTGTCATCGATGACGAAGAAATCATCAGTGATGGTCCGAAGCTGGTTTCCACATTAAATTCTAATCGCCTTGCTACGGTTCTACAAAATAATGGGATTAATGTTGTAAATAAACCAGTTATTGACCTGGTGGCAAAACCAGAAAACTGGCCTCAGTCATTTATCGATGAATCAAAACCTAGGTCTAGTTGGCCATATCTTGTCCTAACTTCTCCATTCGCAGCAAAATGCGCAATAGAGGTCTCCGAACAGAACACTGACCTAAAGAGAATTCAGTGGCTAGCAATCGGAGAAGGTACTGCAAGAGCTTGTTTTTTGCGTGGTGTTACAGTTTCAATATGTGCAAAGGCTAGGGATTCAACAGAACTTATTCAGTACATTGTAGAAAATATAGACCGAGGTACTAAGTTGATGATTCCTCGGTCGAATGTTGCAAAGGAAACTTTAGCGAGTTCTCTCGTTGGATATGATTTTGACGTTCAATCATGGGTTGGTTATGAAAACAAAACCAAACCAGTATCAATGATAGATGTCGATTCTGATGACGTTTTACTACTATCTTCACCGTCATCAGCCCGAGCATGGGCGGAGAACTCGTTACCCATACCTAGAAGTATACTGTGCATGGGGAAAACATCACTAGAAGAAATAGAATCGATGGACTATTTTGACGAATCTGAGGTTTTGGTACTGAAAGGACCAACCGCTGAATTTGTTGCTAATTGGTGGAAAGAAAGGAGAGATTAGATGAAGAGACGACCGAGAATAAATCGTTGGACAGAGTCAAGAAGAAACTTGGTTTTTTCGAATTCAATCAAGCAATCCCTCGTTCAGCCCCACTTTGTAGTGGCTGGGGCTGGCGTAAACGAGCCGATTGTAAGTATGCCTGGGATAAGCAGACAATCAGTAGACGTCCTACTCGAGACAATCGAAAGCGATATGCAAAATGGAATCCATGCTCACATGCTTTTTGGCGTGATTGAAAACGCTCTCAAAGACTCAATCGCTTCCAAAGCATCCGATAGCGAAATGCCTCTGCAAAAAGCAGTTGCAGAACTTAAGCAAAAGTATGGGAAAAATATTGTCTTATTCACAGACGTATGTCTCTGTACTGCAACCGATCACGGCCATTGCGGTGTAATTCATGACAATGAAATCGATAATGATTTGACTTTACCTGAACTTGTAAAGATAGCAATTTCTCATGCTAAGGCAGGTTCTGATTATGTCTCTGCTTCTGATATGATGGATGGTAGAGTTAAAGCGATAAGAAAGGCATTGGAAAATGAAGGGTTTACAGATACTGGAATCATGTCTTATTCTGTAAAATACGCAAGCAGCTTCTATGGACCTTTCAGAGATGCCGCCTCATCATCTCCTGAACACGGCGATAGAAAGAGTCACCAAATGGATGTCAGATCTGGTTACAAAGAAGCGATACTCGAAGCAACCAGCGATGAAAAAGAAGGTGCGGACATAATCATGGTCAAGCCAGCAATGACGTATTTAGACGTAGTAAGAAGGGTCTCAGACACTGTCTCTAGGCCAGTTGCAGTTTACAATGTAAGCGGCGAATACACTATGGTGATGTCTTCAACAGAAGAAGGTCCTCAGAGAAAAGCAATGGTTCAAGAGATATTCTATTCCTTTGCTAGAGCAGGAGCCGACGTGATAGTCAGTTACCACGCTAGAGAAGCCGTTCGAGAAAATTGGTTTGATTGAGGTGATATCATGCAACGCACAAATTCAGATTCCTTACACGAAGAGGCTCTGAACCATCTTGTTGGAGGAGTCAATTCCCCAGTTCGCGCTTTCAAGTCAGTTCACGGTAACCCGATTTATTTTGAGAGTGCATCAGGTGCAATCGTTACCGATGTAGACGGTAATGAATTAGTGGACTTCGTTCAATCGTGGGGTCCCTTGGTTCATGGACACTCCCATCCAAAAATTGTTGAAAACGTGTACCAGAAAATGCTCAAAGGGACCTCTTTTGGTGCTCCCCATACAGGTGAGATTGAGCTTGCTAAAAGAGTCAAAGATAGATTTCCGTTTATGGACAAGGTAAGGTTTGTATCATCTGGTACAGAAGCAGTGATGAGTGCTGTTAGGCTTGCAAGGGGCTATACTGGAAGAGATCTTCTCATCAAGTTCGAGGGCTGTTACCACGGACACGTCGACTCTTTGATGGTAAATTCAGGTAGTGGTTTAGCGACATTTGGTATTGCTAGTAGCCCAGGAATTCCAAAGGATACAGTTGCGACCACGCTGGTAGCTCCGCTTGATGATATTGAAGCGGTAGAATATTTGTTCAGTGAACATGGCGAAGAAATTGCTGCTGTTGTAATTGAACCATTACCAGCAAACAATGGGTTACTTGTACAGAGGCACGAATATTTGTCGAAACTTAGAGAATATTGTGACAAACACGGTGCTCTTTTGATTTTTGATGAAGTAATCAGTGGATTCAGATTCAAAGATGGAAGTTATGGAGACTTAAGTGGTGTGACGCCTGACATTACAGCACTTGGAAAGGTCATCGGAGGAGGGTTACCGGTTGGTGCATACGGTGCGAGAAGTGAAATCATGCAGAGCCTGTCTCCGCTAGGTCCTGTTTACCAAGCAGGAACATTATCAGGAAATCCTTTGGCGATGGCAGCTGGAATTATGACTCTAGATTTATTGGACGATGATGCTTATGACCGCCTAGAGGAACTAGGACAACTTCTGGAAAGTACGGTAGTCCCTGTTCTAGAGAAGCATGGTAATCCGATGCGACTTGTTCGCAGAGGTAGCTTGTTTTGGTTTTCACCTGGGGCAGGTAATCCTCCACCTAGAGCAGACCTAATCCCAAGTAACGCCGGTAAGTTATATTCCGATGTCCACAAAGGACTTCTCGAGAAAGGGTACATGCTTGCGCCATCCGCGTACGAGATTGGTTTCATTGCAACAGTTCACGAGGAAGAGCATATTCTTGGAATGGTTAGAGCGCTCGATGAAGTTCTAAGTGAGATGGAGTGGTAAATATGAACGGAAAGCAAAGGATAGTTTCCGCCTTGAATTTACAACCAGTTGATAGAACACCAGTTTGGTTCATGAGACAGGCTGGCAGACATTTACCCGAATACAGAAAGATTGCTGCTGACCACTCATTTTGGGAAAGATGCATGGATGTTGACCTCTGTAAAGAAATAACTCTTCAGCCACTTGAAAGGTACAAGCACATTGATGCAGCAATAATTTTCTCAGACATACTGACTCCTTTGCCGAGTTTGGGGTATGATGTCGAATACGGGGGAGGCATTAGAATAAGCGAATTCGACCTTGGCGATGTTGATGACTGGTCTCAATTCAGTGCCAGAAAGCATGCTCCGTGGGCAGCGGACGGTCTAAAATCAGTCGGAGAAGAAATCGGAGACCACACCGCAAGGTTAGGATTCGTTGGTTGTCCATGGACAATTTGCATGTATTTGTTATCCGGTGGTACAGGAGACAAAGATTTCCACAATGCTAGAGCAAAGGTGTATTCAAACCCGGAAGAAGCCAAACGGATGCTTCTGAAAATGGGAGAAATCGTAGGAGATTTGCTGGCCGATCAAGTCATTCACGGTGGCGCTGATGCAGTGCAGGTTTTCGATACCTGGGCTGGTTTACTTTCTCCTGAAACATACAGAGAATTTGCAATGCCTGCAACTGCAAAATCAATTGAGGTGTTTAGAGAAAAAGTAGGAACTGATACGCCGCTTATCCACTACGCAAAAGGCTCTGGACACTTACACGGTGATATTAGAAATCTGAATCTCAATGCTATATCGCTTGACTGGAGAGATGATTTAGCTCTAAATCGAGAACAGTTTGGAGATAAATTTGCATTCCAAGGAAACCTTGACCCATCTCTTCTTCATGGTTCTACTGAAATGGCAAAATTAGCTACACGTAAGGTGCTAAATGAGGCGGGTGACAAACCAGGACACATATTCAATCTCGGTCATGGTTTTGCTCCCTCTGCGAGAATTGAGTGTGTCGAAACTGTCCTTAGAGAGATAGTTGGTGAGTGAACATGCGTCAGAAAATGGTGGATATGGTCCATCGTATTCAGGACGAAATTTGTGAAGCACTTAGAGCGATTGATGGAGTAGACTTCCGTCAAGATGAATGGGTCAGAGAAGAAGGCGGCGGTGGGCGCAGCAGAGTCTTCTCAGGCGGGAAGGTTTTCGAAAAGGCAGGAGTAAACGTCAGTGTAGTACACGGTACACTCAGCCCACAGGCTGCGGCAAGCATGGGTGGTGGTCACGAACTGCAAGGCAAAGATTTGGATTTCTTTGCAACAGGAGTAAGTTTAGTACTACATCCACATAACCCAATGGCTCCTACTGTGCATGCAAACTACCGTTATTTTGAGCGTGGCGAAGGCAAGAAACCTGGTAGTTGGTGGTTTGGTGGTGGAGCAGATTTGACGCCATCTTACCTGTTTGAAGAAGATGCAATACATTTCCACAGAATTCACAAAGAGGCATGTGACCGTCATGAAGTTGCAGATTACTCAAAATTCAAGAAGTGGTGTGATGATTATTTCTTCATCAAACATCGTGGCGAGAGAAGAGGACTTGGCGGAATATTCTTTGATGATGTGAATGAATTGAGCAGAGATGAGTGTTTTGCTTTCGTTACAGACTGTGCAGAGTCGTTCTTAGATTCATATCTGCCAATTTTGGAGAAAAGAATGAATCTCGAATACACGCAAGAACACAAAGACTGGCAACAGGTAAGGCGCGGTAGATATGTTGAATTCAACTTGGTCTATGATAGAGGGACCACCTTTGGCTTGACTACAAATGGACGAATTGAAAGCATTTTGATGTCGCTGCCACTCACAGCAAGATGGGAATATTGTCACGAAGTAGAAGATGGAAGTGAAGAAGACCGTTTGCTAGAAGTCCTTCGTTCGCCCAAAGATTGGATTACAAACTGATATTGTGATTATTTATGTCTAATCTAGAGAGTTGGGTCCTTCACGGTGATGAGTTACGGAGGCCGCTTCTTGTTCATCCAAAATTTGCAGACTCGACAAGAATAGTCATTGTTGGTGCAGGGTTGAGTGGTTTATGTTGCGCATACCGTATCGCAAAAAAGCGTCCGGATTTGGAGATTATTTTGCATGAAAAATCCGAGCAGATTGGAGGTGTAATCACTACTTGGAAGGAAGATGAGTGGGTTTGTGATGTTGCAGTAAATGCAACCAGAGCTCATCCTGCTTTTTGGCGCCTAATCGAGGATTTGCGTCTTGAATCAAAGTTCAAAGTTTCTAACCCTGATGCGAAGTCTAGGTGGGTTCTGCTAGGTGGAAAAAGGCATAGGTTGTCTTGGAAATCATTGTTCAAAATAGGGCCGCTGAGGTTGTTAAGTAGCATTAGAAAGTCAAGGAAAGGAGGCTTATCGGTGTCTGAAGTTATTCCACACAAACCGATTGCGGATGCGATGTGCCTAGGTATTGTCAATGATACAAGTGATAATGTAGATGCGGACTTTTTGTTTCCTGGTTTGACAAGATTTGGTGCATCTCCTCCAATTAAGAGATCTAAATTGAAGAAATTAATATCGGAGTCCTATCCAATATTTACTCCAAAAAAAGGGACTATTGCCTCGATTGATGGTGGTATGAGTGAACTTACTGACGAACTTAGAAACCAAATTTCAGAGTTAGCGAATGTGAAAATAGTTTTAGGAAATAAAGCGGATTCTATTCAATCTATCTCAAAGCACTATGATGTTCCATCAACATCCGTTCTATGGACTGGTCCAAATCCTGAGTTTGAGCAGGGATATTCAGAAATTACCGTCTTCGCTTTAGGTTACACCAACCAACAGGTTAAGCACATTGAGGTAGGATACGGCACCCTCATTCCGGACAAAGAGATTCCAATAAGTGGTATTTTACACGAAAGTGACGTTCATCAATCTAAGCGCTGTCCGGAAGGACACCGACTGTTCAGATTAATGGTACCGAATAACCGGTGGGCAGGAGACGATGAATCCGTTAGAATTTCAGCAGAATCTCTTCTGGCTAAAGAACCGGTCTTGTTCAAAAAAATAGGAGAACGTAGGATTCCATCATACATGCCAGGCCACCTTTCCAAAATGAGCCAAATGAAACCTGAATCGTCTTATGCAGGATGGTCGTACAGTGGAGTTTCAATTACTCATGTTGCAGACGAAGCTGAGAGAATATCAGAGTTGTTCTAGGCTGAAACAGCGTATGAAAATCTTTTTTCCACGAGTTTGTATAATCCTTCAATCCAATCCTGGTTGTCGTTCAGACACTTTACAACAGTCAGTTCTTCTCCGCCTAATTCTGTGAAGTGTTCTCTTATTCCTATGTCGAGCTCTTCTAGAGTTTCTAATCCATCTGCTAAGAAAGCAGGTGCAACGATGGCGATTTTTTTGACTCCTCTCTTCACCAATTCCTCAATTTTGTTGGTAGTTGAAGGCTCCAACCACTTCACAGGCCCAATTCTACTTTGGTAACTTATTGACCACTGGTCTGTTTTCAGACCCAGCAAACCAACTACGGTAAGCGTGGTCTCCATGCAGTGATGACCGTAACACAATTGGTTCGCCTCTTTTTTTATCGCACAGCAGTCACTTACTTTCTGGCAGTGTGACTTTGTTTTGTCAATTCTTTTGACATGTGAAACTGGCAAGCCATGATACGAGAAAAGAAGATGAGTATCTTCGTCGATGTGTGGTTGTATCGATTTTGTAAGAGGTATGACGTATTCTTCATCGGTTTCAAAGTGGCCCATTTCGATAATTTTTGGATTCCAATCCATCTTTGACAACTGTTTGTATGAGTGTTTCAAGGACGATTCAGTGGTTGCTTGGGCATAATGTGGGAACATTGGCAACAATAGTAACTCATCCACTCCCTTCGCCTTCAATTTTTCAAGTCCCGACATGATAGAAGGATTGCCATACCTCATAGCAAATTCAAATTCTACATCATCTGTCATTGAATTCAATGCTTTTGTTATTCGATCAGAATATACCCGCAACGGAGACCCGTCATCCATCCATATCTTTTGGTAGAGAGGCGTGATTTTTTTAGGTCTAACACGAAGAATGATTCCTCTCACCAGTAACTGCCTGATGATGTATGGCGCATCGATTACATCGGGGTCGAGCAAAAATTCTCGGAGATAATCACGAATTGATTTGACAGTAGGTTCATCAGGAGTACCGACATTAATCAACAGCACTCCTTTCTTATTCATGTCCGTTGGTCTGATAATTTGCTATTAATGATTTGTTAACACCCGCTTTCTTACTTTTGGGCGAGGCGTGAGTCGTTCACGGGCTAGCATTTGTTCTTTCAAGGCGAGCATATTTTCCTTTTAACGAACTAACCATGCTAAATAGGGTTGGCAGGCGGCCATGCTTTGGAGGTCATGGAATGGAAGTCCGTTTTTCAGATCTAGGAATCAGTCCGCAGATGTGCCATGAACTCAAACGTGCAGGTTTTGAAGAACCGTTCGAGGTTCAAAGAGAAACAATTCCAGACATGATGTTAGGCAGAGATGTCTGTTGCCGAGCGCCAACTGGTAGTGGAAAGACCCTAGCATTTGGCATCCCAATGCTGGAAAGAGTAGGTAGAGGTGAACCAAGTCTTCCAAAAGCCCTGATACTAACACCTACAAGAGAACTGGCTGAGCAAATTCACACTGTTTTGGACCCACTTGCTTGGGGTTTAAATCTCAAGATTATGGCGATTTACGGTGGAGTGTCCTATTCAAAACAAATTAGAAGATTGGATAGAGGCGTCGATGTTGTTGTTGCCTGCCCAGGTCGATTGCTAGATTTGATCGATAGGGAGAATGTTTTCTTAGACGAAGTTGAGATTGTAATTCTTGATGAGGCAGATAGAATGGCAGACATGGGATTCACCGAGCCAGTTTGCCAAATTTTAGACGAATGTTCTCCTAAGCGACAGACAATAATGTTCAGTGCAACACTAGACGATGAAGTCGCTGAGATAAGAGACAAATATCAAACCGAGCCCCAAATAATAGAGATTGGACCTGAAGAAATTTCAGTCACTGAAATGAATCACCATTTCTGGATGATGCCTAATTCAATGAAAAGTAGGATAAGTGCTGAAGCGATAAGAAAATCAGGACGTGGTTTCGTTTTCTGTAGAACAAGGGCAGGGGTGGAAAGGGTTGCACATGAACTCGAGGATGAGGGTTTGCAAGTCACAAGTATCCACGGCGGTATGCCGCAAAAGAAACGTTCACGAGCAGTTGAAGATTTCACTGAGGGTAGAAGCCATGCGATAGTCGCAACTGATGTCGCAGCACGTGGACTTGACATCAAGGGAGTACACTGCGTTGTTCACTACGACCCTCCAGAAAACGGTAAAGCGTTCAAGCATCGTTCAGGAAGAACAGCGAGAGCTGGCGGCTCAGGCAACGTGATTAGCCTAGTTCAGAACCCACAGAAGAAGAAATGGGCTACAATTCAGAAAGAAGTAGGTTTGAACATAAAATTCTCACCACCTGAATTCAACGAGTTAACTCAACACGAAGATATTTCTCACATTTTGCCAGTTCGCAGGGGCGGAAGAAATTCTAGACAGCGAAAAGATCGCCGAGGCCGGCCAAACGATGGTGGCAATCGCAATCGTGACAAAAAGCACTACGGTAAGAGAAACGGCAACGATGACACCCGTGGCGGCAGCAGAGGCTCAAGAGGCAATAATCGAGGCAGGGGTCAAGGCCAGCGTAGCGGAGGAGATTCAAATCGTCAAGGCGGTGGAGGAAAACCTCGTTTCAATAGGAACAACAGACCTCCTAAGGGTCCTGGTAGAAGCAGAGGACGTGGCGGCGATAATAAGAGAAAGTCACGCAACAATCATTCACGTTGACGACACAGTGAAAGTAGCACATCAAACAGGGTTTGATATACATTAAACTCTGAATCTAACATATGGTTGGGACAAGTGTGCTATCACTCCATAGCCCATCCCGTTCCAGAGCAATCGGAGTATCGATTATTTTCTTATTGCTTTTTTCGATACTAAATCCAATCGCTAGTGCTGACCTTTCCGATTTCAGAACATATGGGGCAGAGTTGAGCAGCAACCCCGAAGATGCACCGATTACCTACTCCTATTCTCCTGCAGTTAGAGCCGCATTTGCCCGAGTAAGTGACCTCTCACAATATTCAGAAAACCAACTAAATTCTGTAGAAGAATGGGTGGTTGTCAGTCAAACAAAACAAGGTGAGCCGACCGGTCTTCTGCCATTTTCTTGGTATGTTGAGGTCGATTCAGTTGATGCTCCTTACTACTTTGGAGAGTTGCAATCTTCTGGCGAAATCGAGGTGGCTTACCCTCTAGTGAAAGTTCAACACTATCCTCGCTGGACACCAAACGACCCATACTTCTCTGACCAATGGCATTTGGAAAACACAGGCCAAGACAACGGAGTTTCAGGTGAAGATGTTAACATCACAGGCGCATGGAATAATGTTCGTGGAACAGGTGTAGTAATCGGTGTCGTAGACGACGGGCTTGAGTGGGACCATGATGATTTGAAAACAAATTACGAATCGACTCTAGACTATGATTACTGCAATTATGACGGAAATCCACAACCAGCAGGCTGGGATGCTCACGGTACAGCAGCAGCAGGTGTTGCCGCAGCAACCGGAAACAATAGTGTTGGAGTCAGCGGAGCGGCACCTGATGCATCACTTGCAGGACTATTGCTAATCGCTTGTGGAAATTCCGACAGCGATGAAGCAAACGCACTATCCCATCTCAATGATGACATAGATATCTACAGCAATAGTTGGGGTCCTTCAGACAATGGTAAGACATTATCGGGACCCGGACCATTGATGATAGCTGCATTCGAAGACGATGCATACAACGGCAGAAATGGACTAGGGAATGTAATCACTTGGGCTGCTGGAAATGGACTCGGTAATGACGACAACTCCAACCTGGATGGATATGCGAATAGCCGTTTTACTATCTCAGTAACAGCAGTAAACCACGATGGAGACCAAACATACTACGGAGAGCCAGGCGCAAACGTTCTGATCAGTGCCCCGTCTGATGGCAGCAATGTTGGAATCACAACAACTGACAATGCCGGTAGCAATGGATATGCAAGCGGTGACTACACCGACGATTTTGGCGGAACATCAAGTGCTACACCACTGGTGTCGGGTGTTATTGCTTTGATGATGGAGGCAAATTCTAACCTGACTTGGAGAGATGTTCAACAAATCCTAGTCGAGAGTGCTAGAAAGAATGACCCTAACGATTCTGGATGGAATACTAATGGAGCCGGCTTAGAATTCAATCACAAGTACGGGTTTGGTGTTGTCGATGCAGGATACGCTGTTGATTTGGCAACAAATTGGGAAACACTAGACCCTGAGGTAAACCTGACCAGCGGAACAATAACAGTTTCACAAACAGTACCAGATAACGACCCCAACAACCCTGTAGTATCCTCATACGCTGTATCTGAGTCTATTCGGGTTGAGTCAGTGGACGTCATATTCGATGCTGACCACACTTACAGAAGCGACTTAGACGTCACTCTAATCTCTCCTGACGGAACAGAATCAGAGTTGGTCAACTACTTCGCAAATCGAGACAACGGTAATGATTACAACGAGTGGCAATTCAACAGTGTCCAACATTGGGGTGAAATTTCCAAAGGAACTTGGACACTAGAAGTATATGATGATGGAAACCAAGATGAAGGTATTTGGAACCACTGGGAACTTGTTATTCACGGCACTGAAGTAGATTTAGACAGCGATGGAGACGGAATCACTGACTCTAATGAAACGGATGTTTACGGAACCAATCCTGACAACCCTGACACGGATTCTGATGGGCTGAGTGATTATGTTGAGATTTTCACAACTGGGACAGACCCAGTTGATGCTGATACAGACAACGATTTCCTAAACGATGGAATTGAGGTCAATGTCAACAATACAGATCCGTTTGACAATGATACCGATGACGATGGCTTAACTGACGGACTCGAGGTTCTGAATTACTTCACTAATCCACTTGTTCCAGACCCTGATGACGATTTGGATGGATACTATTGGTTCCAAGACTGCAATGATACTAACCCAATGATTTACCCAGCAGCTCCCGAATTACTGAATGGAATCGATGACGATTGTGACCTATTTTGGGATGAGGGATTCAATTCAACTGATGCCGATAGTGACAATCTATCCGATTTCTCAGAGTATCATGGCTACGGTACAAACTGGACAAATATGGATACAGATGGTGACCTTCTTTCTGATGGTGATGAGGTTCTAATTTACTTTACAGACCCACTTGTCAAGGATAATGACTCAGATTCAGATGGCTGGTATTGGTTCCAAGACTGCAATGATAGCGAACCTGCAATCAACCCAGACATCATAGAATCACTAGACGGAATCGATAACAATTGTAACGATGAAATTGATGAAGACTTCATTGGCCAAGATTCAGATTCAGACGGTTTGTTTGACTTAGATGAATTCAATAATATCTCAACCGACCCATTCGACCCAGATTCGGATGATGATGGCCTGTTTGATGGCTATGAGTTCAACGACCTAAACACAAGCCCTCTCGACAAGGACTCTGATTTGGACGGTCTTGAAGACGGAGTAGAAGTTCTTGAAACGCTGACAAATCCACTTGTTCCAGACTTGGACGAGGATTCAGACGGTTTCAGATGGTTCGAAGAATGTGACGACACCAATCCTCTAATCAATCCAAACCAGGACGAGTTTTGGAATGGTCTAGATGATGACTGTGACGATGAAATCGATGAAGTAATCAACCGATTGGACTACATTTCTTGGACACCCGATGTCACAGATATTCTGCTAAATGCGACCTTTGATGACCTCAATTTGTCAGTATTTGTCGACCTGACAGAAGAAGAAAAATCCCGCCTAAACCTGACAATTTCTTGGCTCAGAAATGGTACTGTT
>Ga0213865_10001267_pt1 | contig 16582 bp, 17 predicted proteins | sample PICome_6_FD_160100 | JGI IMG/M metagenome (GOLD analysis project Ga0213865, IMG submission 160100) | Coastal seawater microbial communities near Pivers Island, North Carolina, United States - PICO282 | ecosystem: Environmental > Aquatic > Marine > Coastal | place: USA: North Carolina...
GTTCCGGTGTCACTTCTAGTGTCTGTTTCATGGCACTCATCCTGCGATCTCCGTAGCACTGATGAAGCAAACACCATTTTCATAATTCACTAAATCGCTTTGGTTCACTGTTTGGTTAATATAAAGCGTTTGTGCAACATTAGGAAATATACCGATTTTGTAATCAATTGCCGAAGTCGTGTTTGGTGTATCAAAATAAGTCATATACAAAATCTCAGGTGTGCTGTTTGCATCTTGATTTTCATTGGTAGTTCTCGACATTGATATACCAGTGTACCTACTTGTGTATGACGTTGTATGCCCAAGTTTTGTGGTATCACGGTAATAAAACCATATGTTGTTTTGCGCACCTGATTGATTTCCAAATTCACAGAAAACGTGGCAATCCAATCTAATAATGCTATTAGTTGCGCTTGGTGTAATTGAAACTGATGGCAAAGACGTTACTACCTGATTTGTTCTCGCTGTAGTTGAAAAGGTGGCATTTGTTGTCAACTGGTCGTACTGAATTTGCAATATCTTCCCAGCATCGAAAGGTAGTGCAGTGACATCAGTCAGAGACTGATTGTTTAGACGTATTAATCCCATGTCAGTCCCCCTCTATCCTATTAAGTATCCACCAAAACTGCTAAACGCTGGGTAATACTGACCAGAGTTGCCTTTGATGGAGACTGTTTGATTAGCAGTAAGTTGTAAGGTTTCAGCGAAAGTTACAGTGCTGTCAGATTGGTCATTATCTTGCGAAGCAAAATAGAGATGACCTGTAAATGCAGCGTCATCTACACTGAGGTAAAAATCAGACATAGTTGCGGTATTGTTGACATAAATGTGACCACTAAAATGATATAGACCAGCAATAGGTACAGTAAATTCGTGGTCGGAAGTGCTGTAATGACTGCCGATATTATAATCAACTGTGGTCAGATTATCGACTTTGACATTAGACGAAAAACTAACCCAAGCAGTTAATGCACCGTAAACGCGAAACGCTGGTCTTGCTGGTGTAGTCACTCGACCACTGGTATCAATCGACATCGCTGTGTTGCTGTTTGTGGGGTCTTGAATTGATGAAACTTTAAGTATGCTTGTCATATCTAATTACCCCCCTACGCTACCATAAATGTCATACTGAGATTCAACCAAGTTCCGTTGTTCGCAAGAGAATGTGCTTCAACTTCACCATTCGGAAAGATGTCAACTCTCGATGTCACCTGATTTCCATTTTCTACTGTAAAAATAATTCTCTTTTTGGGTCGATACCCAACTGGAAGCGTAAATATTGTACTCGCGTTAGACGCACTGTTTACTTCTATCAAACCTTGGATATTCACAATGTTGCCGATTTTTCTGTATTCAGGATTTCCAAAATCAGTGCTGCCAGTAAATGCAGTGAACGGTGAGTCTAGTGTTATTTCTATCCAACCACTGTCATTCTCTGGCATTGTGACTGTGCCATCTGATGCGATAGTGATTGCCGTGGTGCCGCTGGTTGAGTGACCGATTTGGTCTACGTTAAGTATGCTTGCCATATCAATTACCCCGCAATCTCTGTCGCACTGATGAGAGAGATAAAACGCTCTTTTCCTGTATCATTTCCATCATCAACTGTTCTATTTAGATAAAACACAGGATTACCGTTTACTTGTGCATTTACACCTATTTTGTAGGTAATCGTGTCAGTCGTGTTTGGTTGATCGTAGTACTGAAAAGTGCCTGTACCTTCTTGTGTACTGTTAGCGTCTGCTGCATAGTAACTAGGAAAGAATGATGAAACGCCTACGTTTCTGTTGCCAGCAGTTTGGTGTGCCAATTTAGTTGTGTCTCTAAAGAAAAATACAGTTGAGTTGTAGTGACTTGTTGTATCAAACTCACCGTTGACCATACCTTCCAACTTAATAACGCTGTTGGTTGATTGTGGCGTGATGTTTACAGTCAAGTCAGTAAGTACAATATCTGCGCCTGTTGTGCAGGTGATACTGTTAGTACCAGTAAACATCGTGTACTGGTGTTGAATAAACCCACCTTGAGGCATCAAAATCTTGTTGCCAGCGGTCTTAGGGGCAAGTTCGTTGACATATAATTTAGACAATGCTCATCTCCCCATTTACTGTAAGTACGACATTGTCATCAATCGTGAACGTACCTGCAACCATTGCACGTTCTGACGCAGCAACAGTTGTGTTTGTTGATAGTGTCCCTGTATTAATACGAATACCGTTACGCATTAAGTTGCCAGATAATTTACTAGCTGTGATTGTTCCATCGCTTACAGAACCCACATCAAATACATCCCCAAGAGCAACAATAAAATCTATTGTGTCGTTAGTAGTCAAAGCCTCAGCAAATACAAGGTTACTGCCGCTGACCGTGAACGAATCTTGAGGAGCTTGAATAATACCGTTAAGAGATACTATTAGATGATTTGCAGATTCTGGAAAGTATGCTGCACCACCTAGCGTAAGAGCGTAGGTGTCTGTAGCAGAGGCAGCAGGGAATGATAGTTTATTAAACCCACCGCCTACAGGTGATTTTCCTATGTATGGCATTTGTTACCCCGCAATCTCTGTGACTGTTATAAATGAGATGCCACGTTCCCTGTCGTTGTTATCATTATCACTTGCCGTTCTGTTCAAAAACCAATCGTATCCATTACGTTGATTTACACCCACTTTATATGTGATTTGTGAAGTAGAAGATGGGGAATCAAAATATGAATAGTAGGCATGTTCTGGTGTGCTAGCAGAATCTTCAGCATAGTAAGTAATTCCAGTACCCATCAACACTCCAACAGTTCTATTACCAGAAGTAGCGTGTGATAACTTTGTTGTATCTCTGAAGAAAAACCAAACACCATCTGTTGCCCCACCTTGGCTTGTTCCCCATTCACCATTTATCATAGCCTCAACCTTAATGATGCTAGACGTTGCTGTAGGCGTTATGTTTACAGTTAAATCTGTTAACGGCGTGTCAACTCCTGCTGATATAGTTACAGTGTTAGTGCTAGTAAACATCGTCCTTTGCACCTGAATAATGCCACCAGACGGTATGCCAGATGCCGCTACACCACCATTTATTATCTTAGAAAGTGCCATGTCTAATTACCCCCAACCAAGAAAATATCCATCCACGTTTGCCTAAGTTCTACAGTAACTGCTCCGGTTACTGAGGCACCAAACTGAATTTGATAATCTGTAGATGCTGTGAGTGGCATAAGTTGTGAACCAGACGAAGTGGCAAACTGACTCACAGGGGCGCGATAATTACCCATTACAAATGCGTCAGTTTGCAGTCGTGTGCCGCTTGAATCTGCTATTGTCCACCAAATATAATCTGATAATGTATTAGACCGCACAGCACCGCTAAAAAGGTACAAACCTGTAACTGGCACCTGAAACTTATACGTTGATGTGTTTAGCGTTATTCCTCTTGAACTGAGGACGTTGTTAAAGGGTACTGTGTAAATGGTATCAGTGCTACCACCGACAGATGTACTAGGATTTACCTCCATCTTCATAAATGGTATGGCAGATAAAAGCACCTGACCACTACTGTCAATCGTCATAGCCGTAGTCGTGCCAGTAGCCTCTTTCATTGTGCTTACATTTAGACCACCAGTTGCTGTTGTGGCTCCTGTCACAGCTAAAGTAGAGCTAAAAGTACCGCTTGTGGCTTGTAGTGCTTGATTGCTTGGGTGTGTGCTGGTCTGCTGTGCAAGTGAGTTATAGACAACATAGATGTCATCTGTGGCCGCTACGCTATATCCTACTAAATTAACTGTAGTACCATCTGTGGTGTACGATTCAGTAGGTTCTTGACGCACGTTGTTAATAAAAAGGTCAATGCTTTCTGGACTAGATACAGCATGAGACAGAGTTAGGCTTGCGCCTGTAGCCCCTGTCAAATCCTGCTTTGGGGGTATCTTAGAAAACCCTTCAGTTTGTTGATTACCTATGTAACCCATAGTAAACCCCCTTATGTACTAATAGCATCAACGGCAGATACCCACACGTCTAGTGAGCTTGCTGTGTCCGACTGTACCCACAGTCTGTCACCACTTGCTACGACTACCTTTGCACCACCATCAAGAAGCTGCAACGCACCGCCAGCAGCGATTGGCGCACCTTTGATAAGGTAGTGGTCAGTACCACCGTTAGAAATGTAACAATCTACTGTGATTGCGTTTGTTGTAGTATTAGTCATATGGATACCTACAATGGTATCAAAGCTATCAAAGTCTGTGCCATCAGGTATATCAGCCGCTGCTGTGCCTACGCCCTGTAGCTTATATCGTCTAAAATTTTGTGCCATAATAATCCTCTAAACTATAGGGCGATTGCCATTGCGATTGCGAAGCCGTTAGTGGCAAAGTTAGATGTATCTGCGGCAGCGTCTTGCCACCCAGAAAAGGTACGTACTCTAACAACATTACTAGTGCTGTTGAAGTACAAGTCCCCAACATTGACTGAACCTTGGTTAGTATTTAGCTGGTAGTCTTCAGCATTAGCGTCTGACGTAAACGAACCGTAATAAACATCCTGAAAATCTTGAACAGAGTTAGCCGCCTGATTAGCCCAATACTTAGCTGAGTATTCAGCAGTAAGACCAGAGCCAGTGACAGCAGTGTCACGGTCAAAACCTGCACCACCACCTAACGCCCACTGTTTAGAAGAACCAGCAGTGTTACCAGCTTGTGTACCAATGGCGTATTCTTTGGATGAATACTCTGTACCATCAACTTGACCAGTGGTCTCAACAGCCCAATCTTTTGCAGGACCAGAACCAGCAGTATCTGTGACACCAGTACCACCTACAGCCCAAGCCTTAGATGAGTAACCCTCACTAGCTACAGCTTCACCATCAGTCTTTTGCGCCCATGCTTCTGCTTCATCAGCAAACCCACTAGCTTCACTAGCTTTTGTTGTAGCTGTTGTAGCATTAGCTGATGCGTTCTGAATGTCTGTAATGTTAGCAGCGTTAGTGTTGATTGAAGCTATGTTAGTAGCGTTGGTGTTTACATTAGCAATATCTGTGGCTACAGTACCAATGTCTGTAGCGTCTGCTGCTACTGCTGTGACATCAGAGGCAATATTAGCTACATCTGTAACATCCTGTGCAATACCTGCAACAGTGTTAATGTCTGGTAAGTTGGTAGATAAGAACTGCTTGTTTACAGCGTCTGTATTGTTTATTGGGTCTCCGACATTTTTAATAATGTTACCACCAGCATCCCAACGATTGGTAGTATCTAGACCAATAGTATCCCCAACTCTATCGTTAGCTTCCTGTGCAGCGTGGAAGACCTGAATACTACTATCATCCAAGTCTTCTTCTGTTAGGACTGAGCCTGAGGCAAAGTCAACTGCACGTGCTGTTAGGTCTGTTGTACGTCTTACTTGTACAAGTGCGCCAGTTGATGGGGCAGAGGTTAGCTCCACAGTAGAAGTAGAAGGAAAGGTCAGGCCTGTTTCAGCCACACCATCTACAGTGACGCTAATCTCACTTGTATTTTGAAATGTGAAGGGGATGGAAAACGTAGTAGTCGTGTTATCCCCTGTGTAGTTTTGATATGAAAGAGCCATCTCTTATCCTATTCTGTTGTAGCGGCGTTAGCCAAACCATTTAATATTTGTCTTGCTCCGTATAGCGAAGAGAAAGGTAGAACACGTAGAAGACTACGCAACTCATTCTCTGTTAGCTCCCCTTCACCTATGGCATCAAATATATCTGAAACACCTTTAACTGCGCCAATACCTAATGATACACCTGCTGGTGTAAGAGCATTAGTATTACCGTCCATTGCGCCTGTTGACAGTTGATAGATATAACCAAACAATGATGCAGCACCTATTTGACTTAATGCACCTTGAGCAAATCTATCCATCTGGAAGTTACGCTGTAGGTATTCTTGTTGGTCACTACGTCCCATAGAATTAAGATAAGTTCTGCTCATATACATCATACTACCCATCAAGGCAGAGAACGCCATGATACGTGCTACTTGCTGAGCGTCACCATTAACAAACCTAACGCCTAGACGCATAGCTTGTTGTTCCATAGAAGCCATAGGGAAAGATAAAAACTGAAAGAATGTCATACCCATTGGACTACGCAATAAACCATTCACTGAGCCATTGTTCATCTCTTGTACAAGCTGTGTAGCCTCACGTCTGGCAGACATACTAAACACATTCTTAGCGTCTTGTAGTTCCCACTTGTCAAGGTTTAATGCGTCTAACATACCATTTTTGTATGTAGCGTGTTTTCTTATCATCTCTCCAATTCTAAGAGACATTTCATTTGATATGCCTAGTTGTTCACGCTTAATAGGTTCAAATGGAGCTTTACCACGTCTTACTGCATCTGCCCATTCTGTGGCATAATTAAGTGTAGTAGCTCTACGCAGAATGTCAGTCACACCCTGAAGACCAGAAGCTACTGACATAAAAATACGTCCACGTCCAAGTAGCACATCCATCTCAGTTATCTCACCAGCGATTTCCATACCACTAGCTACATCACCCTCTAGTCTGCTTCTCATGGTTGTAACTTTAGACACCATGCCATCACTACCCACACCAGTAGCTGCCATCATCTCTCGCATTAGTCTATTATCTAGTTCACCGTTCTGAGCTTTGCGTACAAGATTACCAAATTGAGGTACAGTCTTCATAAGTGTAGTCAGAGAATACTCAAACAATACGTTGGATGTTTCCATCAATGCTGCCATGCCTGACATACCCATACTAGTGAAGAAAGAAACCTCTCTCACTCTACGTGCAATGGTCAAGGTATCATCTGACAAGCCTGATTTGTATGCCAGTTGACCTGTTACAGAATCATACATGTACTGTAACGCATCTATTTCTTTTTGTCTGGTTGAATCTGCTTGGTCTTTTACTTTACCTAGTAGAGTGTCAAAGCTAGAGCCTAACTTGTTTGTATTGATACCGTTACGAGCAAGAGCAGTAGCACCTGCTAATTGAAATACATAACTATCGTACAGGTTTTCCATGTTCTCTTCCAACAAGTCCGTAAACTTTAGTTGGAAAGGTTTACCATCTGCACCTGTTACTGTAATCTCTGTACCTTCATCTAGTATCATACGTGGTTTGGCTCGTTTGTGTCCCTTTACTTCAGCAGAACGAGTAAGAGCATCAATCATTACTTCGATGTCAGCATCATCAAACCCTTCGTTCTTCATAAGAATTGTAAAGTCTTCTACATCAAAGTCACCGTTACGTAACTTAGCTGATACTCCACCATACTTAGGGTCTACTACGTTTTTAATGTAACCACGTGACATAGAAGTAATGAAAGCTTTTACTTGCTTGTTAGTTACAGGCTTGCCACGCTTTTTGGCTAACATTTTAGCTACATCACGCTCAATGTCTGGCTGTCCTCTGCGAATAGCTGTCTCAGCTAGTTCACCCCAAGCCTTATTAATAGTACCATCAGCTTCGTCTGGTAGTTTTTCCTTACGTATTCTAGCTATGTTACCCTTGTTCCACATTCTAGGAAGATAGTTTTTGATACGAGAAATAGTCTTAGACGTAAAGCCAGCAACGTTAGCAACTACGGCTTCTTCTCCTATGTTGTCTATTTCACGCTGATAAAACTTCGCCGCTTCCTTAATTGCTTTATCTGTGTTAGGGTTTTGTGTACGTATATATCTGGATACTAATACACTAAAGTCTGCACGACTAGTATTAGGATTACGTCTGATATAGTCATCCCTAAGATTACGAATGGGTACTGCTACTTTAGCACGGTACGACATAACCATTGTATCTCGTTGCTCTAACGCACCAAAGTTTACAGGTATGATTTTACCAGTAGCAGGGTCAACTCTGTTACCTGTGCTATTAAGACCAAGACCGTCTGCTAACCAACGTACTACACCATCATCTGAATCTTTAGCACGTACAAAAGCAGACAACACACCTCTTAGTTTGGGTGCTACTCCTCTTTGTTTTGGTATTGCAGCAATCTCTTCTTCTGTCATTTCTGACAGTTCTTTTCTTTTTAGGCCAGCACTAGTGTCAGGTACAACAGCTTCACCTGTTTTGAAGTCATCACCATCTAAGGCCATTTTACGAAACTGTTGAGCTAGAATCTCATCATCGTTTTCTTGTAGTAACCTTTGCTGTGCGTCTGTGAGTACCTTACCGTCTGCTTGGTCTCTTAGTGCCATCTGTACGTTGGCACGTTTGGTCATCGCTTGCCCAAGTCTGGTAAAACCAGCATTGAAACCAGCACCTAATGCACCAGCCAGCATGATGTCACCACCTGTGATGTCATACTTAACTTGTGACCTAAGTAGTTCTAGACCAGCTAACTCTGTGCCACCAATACCAGCAGCAGCCATAAGATATTTCTTATTGTCCTTAAACTTGCTAAACATGCTAAAAGTCTTAGCACCTAAGGCTGTAACAGGAGCAGCAGCAGGGGCTACAGCAGCCGTAGCAGCAGCCGTTGTTAGCATTAGTGCTGCATCATCTGGTGCAAACACATCTGCTGCAACTGTAGCTGCCAAACCTTTTAGACCTGCCTGAGATAGTTTTTTGTTTACTTCGTCAGTGCGTCTTACCTCATCAGCAATAGCACGTCCATAAGTAATACCCTTCTCTTGGGTAGCATCTAGCACACGTTTCAATGCACGTTCATTAGTGATGCCCTCAGTTACAGAATCAACATCTTCCTGCGTCAGCATGGTAGGTGCTTCTTCTGCATCAGGACGGTCTATCAATGACAGAACAGAAGGTATTGTGCCAGCTTCGGAGTAACGCTCACCAACTAGTTCAAAGAAACTAGCATCTTTTTGTCTAGCCTTTGCTTCCATGTTAGCTTTGTTTACTTCGTCTAGCGTGAACTTAGGGGTGTAGGGAGAGGGGGTAGCACCCCCAAATCCCAATGCCTCTAGTTCTGTCTTAAACTTCTGTTCAGCCATGACTTATCCTTTTATAGCTTCTGCCATTTCTTTAGCACGATTAGGTGTTTGTTTTGACCAGCTAGTAGCTGTCTTTCTTTTACCATTAACATTAAACAGCATGTGCATAGAGGCTTCTTCTAAAACTTTCTTTTGCTCTGCTGAGTTTGTTGGTAGTGAAGCAGCTTTCTTAATAGCTGTCATAAACTTAGGCCACTCATCTCTGACGTTCTGTCTACCTAACTGGAACGCCATACTAGTGATAGCCATCTGTGTGTTATCAGGCAGGTTGTCGAAGCCACTTACCTCATTGGTCATAAAGTCTGTAATCTTGTTTACTTTAAGTTCAATGACTGCATTAGCTTCCTGCTGCGTTATGTTGTTGATGTCTTTAATCAAAGCTTTTTCATCGCTCTCTAGTGAGGGGATGTAGAAGCCATAACCTACAGATTTATTTTTACCATCTTTGTATGGATTAGACCTAAAGTCTTCTTGACCTTTGATTAAGTTGACAGCTTTAGACTTTACAGTATCACCCTGAATTGTGGTTGTATCTACAGCTTTATCGCTAAAGGTTCTAGTAGACACCTCGCTAGGCGTTACTGTTACAGGTTCTGATTCTACAGTAGCTGCTTCGGCTTCGTCACTACCAAACAGACTACTTATACCTTCGCCTATGCTATCGAAGATAGATTCAAAGATACTATCACCAGCTTCGTCTACAGCGTCAGGATTGATACCACGTTCTTGCGCTTTCTGTCTAGCTTTGTCAAGTAAAGCGTTACGCTCACCTTCCATAAACTTTGTTAGACTTTCTCTAGCTGTGCGTCTATCAGCCTGACCAGTCAAGCCTGTTATAGCTTCAAAGTCAGTGACTTCAAGTTCGCCACCTACTCTGCCAGTATCAATGACACCACCAAAGTCTTCACCTTGGTCTCCGATAGTATCTGCACCCAAGTCCTCATATTCTTCTAACAAGGCAGGGTCAAAGTCTGCCATAGAAATTTGACCTTTTCCAACAGCTTCGTCGAATTTAGTTACATACTGTTCTTTGATACCCTGTACTCTCATTTTATCAAACTCATGTAAGTTGATATAAGAAAGAGTTGTAGATGTGCCACCTTCTTTAGCTGTAGCTACTAAGTATACTAAGTTCTCGTTACCTTCGTGGTGTCGTAAACTTATTGTAAAATTAGCAGCGTCATCAAACCCACGTACCATCAGTCCGTTTCTTCTAGCTTCCGCTAGTTGGCTACGCCCTGCTACCACAGAACCATCTGTCATAGCGTAACGAGGCTCTATACCTAACTGACTATGGATGTATCTTACTAGTTGTGCATTTTTTGTTATTTCTTCTAAACCCTGTTCTAAGTTCTCCACATATGCAGGAGTTCTTTTAGATAGTTTAGATTGTTTAACAAGTGACACACTACCGTCTGGTGACTTGACTTCCATAAAGTTAGCAGACACTTTATCAACAGCCATCTGAATTATTTGTTCATCAGACTTCTGTGGCATTATCTTTCTAAAAACTTGTGCTAACTCTTGGGCATCATTTCTCAGATAATCTAAGTTGTGTGCATCTTCCTTATCTGTAAACTTAAATATGCCTTTGAAGCCACTATCAATAGCGTCTTTTACACTATCTGTAGTAACATCAATAGTAGCATCAAACTTGTCAATACCCTGTACATGTGACAAAGCAGTCGTAACGTCCATAACACTATTATCTACTAACGCCTGTACAGCGAGGAAACGCTCCTTAGTATCTGGTTCTAGTGTTGATAAATTACCACCAAACTTTGTAAATCTATCCATAGCTTCATAAGATGCTGCAAGATTTTGTGCATTTATGGGGTCAAGTACGTTTTGTGTTACAAGTGTACCATTAAAGGTTTGTGCAGCTTGTACTACATCTACAGGAGTTTCACCTGTTGATGTGTAAAACTGGTAGTACCTTGTTTGTGTAGGAATAACTTCATTTGTATTGATAGCTGCTATTCTAGCTTGTTTCTCAGTTTCAGATAAAGTATCATCATCTAATACTGCTTGTACTTTTTTCTGACTATTAATCATACGAACATTAAACTGCTGGTCTACATAGTTAGCCATGTCAATGTCACTAGGTGTCCATTTAGTACCCTCTGCATCAGGCATAGATTGTTCTCTACCTGTGGGTAATGTACCTGAATCACCCTCAAACCAACCATTAGCTGAATCAGTATACCAATTAGCTTTATAAGCATTACGTTGAGCAGTCTTACTAAGGCTGCTGGCTGATGCTATCTGTTTCCTAATTGCGGTAGCCTTATCAATGTTTCTGTCTACATTCATTTGATTCTTAGACAGAGGACTATCTAACCATGCAACCAATGCACTGTTAGGATTAGTCTCACGCATATCAAAAGCAATACCCATCAAGTGGTCATTGATTTCTTGCTTAGTAAAGTTATCACCATACGCTGCCATAAAGTTATTAACAAGAGTATTTACCTGTTCAGCACCTGTTTGGTATGCGTTCTTATCTGGGTTATCTTTATCCGTAAAGGCTGATTCACTCAGATTTACTTGACTAATAATAGAGGTGCCTAAGGTGCTAAGATTTATTCTTTTGTTTTCTTTAATCTTAGCAGGTTCATAAGTAGTTTTACCCCACACATTTGTGAGGGCTTCCATATTTACAGCAAACTCATCCAAAAGCATAGGGTCAATGTCTGTGCTTTTAAGTTTGTCTAACTCATCAGTAACAAAATCTCTGCGCTTTTGAAGAACATCTGCGGTATTCATCTGCAAATATTCTTGCCTGTTGACTGTCCAATCTTTATCTAATTCTGCTTCAATAATCTTAGCTTGTTGGTCTAGCTGTGAAGCATGTATACGTCTTTGTCCTGTTTCTATTTCACGCTCACGCTTTAGTCTTTCAGCTTTACGTAGGTTAGCATCCGCTTCTATAGCAGGAGTTATAGCTGTGAGGAATTGTGACAACTGACTAGGTTGTTGTTGTGTCTCTGGCGGTCTTACATAAGTTTCAACAGGAGAAGCTTGTGGACGTAAATCAGATTGTGTAGGAGCGTTAAGCCTACCTACCTGTACTCTAGTTTGTGCCATGATTACTCCTCATTATGTAGTAGGCATACCAGTAATTAAAGCATACCGTGAAGCTGGTGTCATACCTGCTTGTACTGCTTTCAAAGTACTCTGTTGAAATGTACTTGTGGTTGCTGATTGACCCACTGTACCTACAACTGGCATGGTAGCACTAGTAGCAGCCATAGGATTTGCGGAACTACTAAATGGACTTTTACCTGTCATCATTGTTTCTGTTGCATAAGCATTAGCAGCAGTGCTAAGTGCGTGTGCTAGAACACTAGGTTTATAACCACGTGGAAGTGAGTTAATCCTGTTCAACATCTCTGTGTTATAGCCCTGCTTTTCGTCTTCTAATTGGTCTAGTACCATGCGTAAGTTATCGTTCAGAACTGTAGCACCACGTAGTTCACGTGCAGTAACCATATCTTTTTGAGCTTCAAATGTTCTTCCTGATAAACCTGATTCACCAGCAGCTACCTTACGTGCTTCCCTAGTCTCTAGGGCTTGTATAGCTAAGTCAAACTTTTTACCTGCTGTTGCTTCTGCTTCCTGTACTGCTCTTTGATTTAGAGAGTTTATCTTTAGGTCACGTGCAGCAGCAGAGTTAATTCTGTTTTGTTGGTAACGTGCCTCTGTTCTTTTGGCTTCACCTTCTGCTTCAAAGTAGCCAGTAACACCCTGACCAATAGCAAGCATAGTCATTAGTTCCATTATCGTATCCTCACAAATTCTAGAAATGGTTTATTACCTACGCCCCATTTCTCATGTTTCTTGATAAATGTAAAACCAACAAAACGTAGCCAGTTGATAGCTACAGTATAGTCTGCATCTACTGCATTAGTAAGTAGGGGGTATTTCTGATTAGCTTCTTCTACCCATTTACGTGAGCCACGTAGGAATGGTAGCCATACCTTTTTAATAGCAGATGTAGTTAACAGCCATGGCACAGCCATAGTCTTATCATGTTCTGATAGACCATAGATACCAGCTATCTCATCTGTATCTGTTACTATAATAGTCCAGCACTCTTCTGATTCATCAAAGCCTAACTGCAACGCTTCTCTTGTAGTACCATGTGAGGCAAGTACCTCTTCCCTATCCTCAGGACGCAAGTTATCACAAAGATATTCAACATCTTCTTGGGTACTCTGTCTCACATGGACTTTCATTTACATTCTCCTAGAACGTAGAACATAGAAACCTTCCCACTCTGCCGATTGGAAAACACAGGGCAGGTGACTACTGCTTTTTAGTACGATACTTACATTACTTGAATTTGCCATTATGCCAAACTCATACGTACCAGAATCAATAGCTGCTCTATTAAGTATGTTTGCTGCACCACCTACAAGTCGTCCTGTAAATTTACGATTGTATGTAGAGCGTCTAGATGGTGTTACATCTACCTCAAAGAAACCTGTGTCGTTATACACAACTGCATAGTTTCTCAGATTCAGAACACCTGTTGTTATTGGTTGGTTGTTTTGTTTTACTACTGGTTCAGAGAACTGGTACTTGAAAGTGTAGGGTATCCCAGCGTACACCACCTCACTGTCAGCAAGCTTACCTGCTACACTAGCCAAAGGTATAAGCTTACCTGTTTGGTCTACGTAAATAGTAGCTGCATCATTATAAGGTACTGTCGTTAGACCACCTGTCTCTAATTGTACTCGCCTGTCTAAATGAACAGAGAACTGACCAGTAGTATAATTTGTTGCGTCATCTACGGATAGATTGATACGCTCAAGGTACAAGTTAGTACCCCTCTTAATAAGTATTGTTATGTCTGCACGATTGAATGAACACCCAATGATGTCACCCTCAAACACCCAACGAGACCACGATGACTGTAGTTTATCTCTACCAGCCCAATAGTATCTGTATATATACAAAGCCTGTGGGTCATTGTCAGTCTGTACTAGTAGCATGTCTTCGTTAGACGATGCCTGTATGTTAATGACTTCACCATCTAAGTACTCAGGTACGTGCGCTGTAATCTCTGTAGCATCGTTAGTATCTGTGTCACTATCTACAAAGTATTCCCACATGCCAGACCATGCTCCACGTGCTGAAGCAAAGTACACAAACCTACCAGCCTGTGCTGGTTTAGCTCTAAGTGATGCCTCAAACTCTGTGGTATTAGCAATGTTTACTGTCTCAGGCGTAAGCACAGGATCAGCCGTTAGCTTAAACTGTGTTAGGTCAGAGAACAACAGCAGCGATTCGTTAAAGGGTACAGCGTGTTTAAGTATGCTAACCTTGTTTGACGATACTGCCACATCAATAGGGTCACTGTCAACGATAGTTAGCGTAGACTTACGGAAGAAGTCAAAGTTTACATACTCACCTGAACGTGCAAAGATTACATTCTCATCCGCCAGTACACCTAACCTGTCACGATGAAAGAAGATGTCTGACAGAGTATATCCTATAAAAGATGGATAGTCGTTAGTACCATCATCACCAACAGTTCTATCTGCATAACTTACTTCATCAAATATAAAGCTACCGTCTGGTTGCTTGGACAGTTTGTGTGGCAAGGTAGAAGCATCTAAGTCTACTAGGATGTTAGGTTCGATAGTTTCTTTCCATACACCATCACCAGTAAACTTAACGTAGTAATCGTCTTGTGCTTTCTGGTTATCACCTGATACTTTAATATTAAAGTTTACTGGCCCCTCTGAGGGTAGCTTTTTAAAGTCACCAGTCTCACCCTTGAACAATAGCAGGTGGTCTCCACCGTGGGAATCACCAACCTCTACAGTAAAGTCTGTACTGTCAGTAGACCTAATCCACAACACAGAACCATATGTAGTTACGGTTATACCTGTTACAGCACTACCGTTTGTTATAGCATCATAGTATCCAGTGTTTACTACAGAGCCTGAAAAAGTATTTAGATTCTGTGCAATAAGATCAGTTGACGCACCACGCTCTGCTGCTTGTGTCAAAGCTGTACTAGACTGTGTAGAAGATTTAGTAGCAAATTGAACTATACTTGTACTACCACCCTTCGAGATTCTCAATCTATATGTCGAAGAGTAATCAGCTTGTTTGACATATACTAATGCCTCAGGGTTACGCACAGGAGATGTGTTAGTACCTTTGGCTACTACTTTAGTTTTATTTACAATGAAGGTTGTGTCAGCAATAGACACAGCAGCCAACTCTTTACTAGGGTCAGTTAATCCTGTTACGTAAGAGGCTGCGTTATTAGTTACTGTTTTTGATACACCATCCTTGTCAAACACCCTAATCGTACCAGCAGTATCTACCACCATAGAGTAAAACTCGTTCTCATCCCTACGAATAGTATGTATAAAAGCTTTGTCTAGATTACTAATTACCCCTAAGTCAGCAATATGTTTAGAGCTAGGACGCTTAGACAAGCCTGTTACAACATTGGATAATCCGTTTTCTTGTAGCTCTGCCTGTGTATTAAGACGTAGTGATGGTGGTTGTTGTGATACACCGTTAATCAGATTGGGGATAGATTGACTGATGAGTGCCATTATAGTGTCCTTCGTCCCTGTCTGTCGATGATGCTGAAGGTATCGTAGTTGTCAAAGATGTTATGGTCATCAGCAGCCTTGTCAAACTCTCTTAGTTCAGCAAGTGCCGTAGCCTCATCTTGCATCTGAAAATCATGTAGTGTGTTGGAGCCAACAATCCTATCCTGAAAGATACGTGTTGCTCTCATAACTACGTAGCGTTTAGCTACCTCAGGCAAATCATCAAAATCTAATTGTACGACAACATCTAGTGCTGCCTCTGCATTAATAGTAAAGGTATTATTAACCCTGTCATACATCTTTAGCCCACGTTGTACAAGGTCTCTACTATCTACTTTTTGTGTTGCGTCTGCACGTAATACATCAGTACCAAGAATTATCTCACCGTTGGTATCTTGGGCATACGACTTATTTAATTCTGTGTTAAAGTGCCAGCCCATAGACTGTACTTCACGGTCAATAGTATTCAGTATGGTTTCTGCCACCTCTGCTTCTAGCAAGCCAGAAGACAAACTACTTACTGGTGCTTCGCCAATGGCAGAAAGCATAGTGTTGACTGCATCTAGTTGTGTTGTTCCTGCCATGTTATCACCTTATGCGTTATCTTTCCACTTGACCTTGTTAGCCCAATAAGCTGCGCTAGTCTCACCCTTGGCTATGTTCTTTGCGTGTCTACTTTTAAAAGCATCTCGTTGTTTTTTGCTTTGATTAGTCTTAGCACCTAGTTCACCAAACCTAATAATCTCTGGGTTTTTCGTAGTACCAATTAAGACAGCATGTGACTTGTTACCTTTAGGGGAACGCTTCGGTATACGTAGGCCTTGGAAAGTTTCACCTGCATGTTTAATAGTCATGTCTTTTTCTTTCCGTACTTAGCCATGATTGCAGCTACCTGCTTTTGTGGCTTACCACCAAATGACATCTTCTTGCCTGTTTTCTTAGATTCAGCTTTAGCAGCAGCTACACCTTCTTTAGTATATTTGTATTTCTTTCCACCAACTTCAGGCATATCTTACTCCAAATAAAAAAGGAGAGAGGCTCTAGAAACCTCTCC
>Ga0213865_10001270_pt1 | contig 16570 bp, 18 predicted proteins | sample PICome_6_FD_160100 | JGI IMG/M metagenome (GOLD analysis project Ga0213865, IMG submission 160100) | Coastal seawater microbial communities near Pivers Island, North Carolina, United States - PICO282 | ecosystem: Environmental > Aquatic > Marine > Coastal | place: USA: North Carolina...
TGGTGGTAATGGCTGGTTCTACTTTGATGCCGCTTCTGTTTTGGTTGACGATGGGGGTGCGGTAATCGCACCACTCGGAGCTCCTGCCACGGGCAGATGGTTAAGAATCTTTACAGATGATAAAATCTCTTGTACCAAGTGGGGAGCTACAGAGAACGCTCCAGGCTCGGTGAACTCAAATCTAACTAACTGGACTAACTACGCTAATGACTTAGATGCTGAGTGTACGATGCACATTCCTCCAGGACTCTACACAGTAGTACCAGGCTCCTTGACTGTGCAGCAGAGCATCCATATAGACAATGGCGTGACATTCAATGTGAATGGACCAGGTGCTTATAACTTTGCTATCAATGGTCGCTTTGAAATTAATACCTTAAGCAAGATTACTGACGCTTCTTCCCAAGGCTCTTGTAACCTAGACTTTACAGCTAATGTATTTGGTACTTCAGATTTAGAGGTACGCACCGAGTGGTATCAGACAGTGCCTCTAACTTTTAACTATTCGGGTAGCTTGTATGTGCTAATCACTTCACCTATCGTGGCGAGCCTTGCTGGACCAAAGACAGCAAACTTAAGATTCAGAGAAAATGGCTCAATAGATGTCAGCGGGAATACCTTGACAGTGCCAAATCTTGATGTCGGAGATCCAACCTTTCAGCGATTTACTCACGGCTTTTTGCTCCCCAACCCTGCTCTAAGTTTTGGGGCAGGCACTACACTCTACACAGCTAACTTTGCAGACTTATTGCAAATGATTGAGTGTGATCTAACAGGCACAGTGATCCAAGTAAACAGCCCTACTTCTATAATTAATGGAATGACTGTGGATATTTCCGCAGCCACCTCTTTGATTAGTAATGGATTTGAGGTAGAAGTGCAATTCGGCGGCACGTTCCTAGTGCCGAACAGATTAGGCAATTTAGTAGTGGCTTCAAATGGAGGCTTAATCACTAATTCCGACAATATCTATGATCGATACGCTTTTGTGATAGAGACTCAAACGCAGTTTGACGGCTATGTGACTTGTGCTTTGCAGAATAACAATCGAGTTGATTTTAAAGACCTCGACACTACCTACAATCTAGATTTAACTGGAGTGGCTGACGCTACTATACGCAAACTACACACCACTGGAGGCATCACTGCTGATGGCGAGGTGCGCTTGGTGAATAGCTCTTTGGGAGGGGTACATTCAGCTGCTTCGGCTACTCTAATTTTCTTAGATTCTACACTTAGTACGGATCTCACTTGTAATTTATTTAGAGCAAAGAATACAGAGATTCAAGGGATTGTAACAGCCCCGTTGATGGACGTAGATTTTTGCACGATCTCAGGGGAGTTAGTACCTACAGCAAGTACAGGCAACTTTGACTTCGATATTCGCAATAGTCAGTTTAATGGCGGGTATGTCAAACCTAATGGAAGTGCTCTGAGCAACAAAGCTTATATCATTGGCAATGACTTTCAATTCCCAGCAGCTGAAGACCCTGCTACTTTTCTCTATGTGCCTATTGATGGAACAAACTTCACAGTTACAGGCGAGACTTTTGTAGATAATAGTGTGACATTTAATGTCGCATATAATGTGCTAGTAGCAGACAACACTCCTATGTGGAGAGATCATAGAACGCCACCAACTGTAGGAACTAAGTTACTACAGACTAGGGTAGAAGGCACTGTGGTAGCTCCAGGTAATTCACAACCTAATATATTTAATATTGACTCTAGCCGCCTACTCCTACCGTTTATTGGAATAGATCAAGCCTACGCAGAGTTTAACGCAAGCTTCTTAGCAAACCCAGGGACCCTCTCTACAGTGCGAACTGCGGTGCGCCCTTCTAATACAATCGAATTAATATCAGGCTCGGACTATAAAATAGAATTAAATCCTATATTTGAGACAGGTGCTGGCTCCTCATTATCCACCGAATACGGGGGATTTAGTTATACTTTAGATATGTACCCTCAGCGAGGTTTATAAATGGCTTTTCAAATTCCTCCAAATCCTAAGTTTCAGCAATTTGATGCTAATGGCAACCCCCTCACAGGCGGAAAGCTCTATACTTATTTAGCGGGCTCAAGCAATCCAGTAAATACTTACACCGATAGCTCAGGCTCCACAGCCAACACAAACCCTGTGATCTTAAATGCTAGGGGCGAAGCAGATGTGTGGGTTTCGGACACTGTGCTATATAAATTCGTACTTACTGATGCAAGTGATGTCGAGATTTGGTCAGTAGATAATATCTCAGCAACTGCGGGCGGCTCTGGAGGCGGAGGCGCAAATGACGAATTGGTGCGCGTCACTGGATCTGATCTAGTCTCTCAATATCTGAGCGACAAGCTGGCAGCAGGTCCAGGCATTGCCTTGAATGTGCTCAATCCAGGCGGCGTGGAGCAATTACAAGTGGAAATATCTCAGCTGTTTGGAGTAGATATAACCAACGACTCTAGTGTAGCTGGTGCTAATGTAAAAGAAGCTTTAGATACTCTGTTAAATGAGTTTAACAATATAGACTCAGACGGTGTTTCTAATCTGAGCTCAGTTGCTGGAGCAAATGTAACTAATGCCTTAGATGATTTACAAACGCAGATTAGTAATGTAGGAACTCCATCTTTAGGCTCATTGACTGATGTTACTCTAACTAATACAAGTGAGGGTCAATCTTTAGTTTACGATGGTACTGATTGGACTAATCAAGTGCCTATTGTTTATGTTGAAGTTAATAATGGTGAAGCCACAGCAATTACAAGAGGTCAGCCAGTCTATGTTTCGGGTTCAACGGGTGGTGGAACGCCCGTCGTTTCACTTGCGGACAACGATGGGGTCAACACATATCCCGCAATCGGGTTGGTTGCCGATAATTCAATAGGTGCGGGTGCGGATGGTCGTGTCCTAATTAGTGGCATACTTGAAAATGTTGACACATCAACATATAATGTGGGTGACGCCGTTTATTTGGATAGTACGGCGGGCGATTTAACATCCACACGACCCACAAGTGACACCGAAAAAGTGCAAAAGGTCGGTTTGGTCACTAGACAAGCGGTTTCGGGATCAATTCTTGTTATTGGTGCAGGTCGCACAAACGATGTACCTAATGAGCTAACTTCACTAACTGGGGTTGCTTTAAATGATACCGATTTAGGCACTTTTACTGGTTCAATAATTCCTGCTAACAGAACCATAAAAGAAGCGTTCCAAGATGTTAGCGATGGGATTGAAGATAGCACCACACAAAACCCTGGAAATTCTATTGTTGCGATATACAAAGGGTATGACACAACGACTGTTGACCCGAATAATATAGTGTTAAATCAAGGCGAATTCGTAATTTGGACGCCCCCAGGGTCGCCATCCACCGAAAAATATTTCATATTTCACCCAACGGGATTGGATGGCATTGATTATACAACTTTTTTCCAAGACTTGACATATAAATCAGTGATTTCAGTTCAAGATTCAGTGCAAAATAATTGGAAAATTAGTTTAACTTTTACTACACCCTCTCAATTAACTTCTAACAATTTTATATTTTTTAACGCTTCATCAAATTCGTTGTTATATGACACATTTACAAGCAATGCGACCTTAAATTCAACAAGTGTTGTTGGTTTTGACCATCGTGCTGAAATTCAAGATTCGGGCATTGATGGTGCATTTTTGACCAAAGATACATTTGGAAATTATACTTTCACCGATGGTTTTGGAACTTTCCCCTCAGTGTTTCGTTGGGATCAAGGGAACCAAAAATTTGAATGGTATGATTCAATAGGTAGTGGCTCAAATAGATTAGACTTTGAGGGGCAACATAACTATTTGGAGACATCAATAGTCAGTTTTTTCAATGCGTCACAAATCCAAGAAGCCTATTTTCAATGGGATTCACTTAACAACACATTAGGTATTAGCACAAATGCGTTGGGTGGTACAGCGAACAAACTAAGCCTAAGTGCGGGTGGCGAACTTTGGCTTACTTCGGGAGTGGGGCATCCCATTAAATTATTTGGGGACACCACAATAGATGGGGAATTGAGTGTCTCAAATATATTACCAGGAACACAAGTCGGTTTGGTTGGGTATGATGCAACGGGAAAATTGATTGATGGCACAGCCCCCGCACCTACTGCGGGCGGATCAAATACGGAAGTGCAATTTAATGACAATGGTGTGTTTGGTGGGGATTCATATTTCACCTTTGACAAAACTACTAACAATGTAACAATGTTAAATAGATTCATTGGCGGTGTTGGTGCTGAAACTACTGCTGGTACTCAAGACTTCGACGCTATTCAAAATCGTCGGAGTGGTAGTGGATATACTCTTTTGCGATGGACAGCAGCAAACGCACCACAACAAAGTGCAGCAAGTACCAATGATTATTGGCACACATTTAATTTTGAATATGGATCAACCAAAACGGGAAGTACTAATTTAACGCAAATAGCAATACCTTATGGAAGTACGGCTGGGATGGGATCAATTTGTTATCGTTCAAGATATAATTTAAGTGGAAATATAGTTTACACTGGCTGGCGTGAATTAATCGCATCCCACGAAAGTGCAACCGAACGAGTATTTTTATTCCCTACGACAACAAATAATACTCCGACCAATGGCGATATTTGGTTTGATGGTACAAATTTTAAAGTGCATGAGAACGGGAATCCCTTGACATTAGCCAAGCGAGAGGTGAACAACAACTTTAGCACAGATCAGACCATTATTGGTGATTTGAGAGTTGAAGGTACTAATACTGGAATTGAGGGCAATAAAAGTGTTGGTGACTACTTTTATATGGCTTGGGGTTCTAATGCCGATGATGGTGCTAATATTCAACTCAGTAACACCAATGGGCATTTTGGTCTCCTTAGAATTTATAATTTTGATGTTTTAGAGTGGCGACAAAACTATATAGAATCTAAAGTGCCTATAAGATTCAATGGAACAAATCCAACTCAATTATATAATGGTGAAATTTGGTACGATGGTACTAATATGTTGGCAGTTGAGGGTGGTACAAGTGGTAAAATAGCCTATAAAGATAAAGATAATAACTTTAGTACAGATCAAGCCTTTCAAGGTGATATAAATGCTTCACAAGTAGTAAATCTAGCTTCCTACAACAATTCATCATCTACAAATGGTGATGTATGGTACGATTCAACAACGGGTAAAATGAAATCAACAGAAGATGGTGTTGATTACAACTTGTCAGGAACTTATGAAATATCAACTGAAACAGATTTGAATAATTATCAAACGCATGGATCTACTTTAACTCCTAGTACAGCTCTTACAAACGCACCAGCTGGATTTTCTACCAGTGGTAGAAGGCTTTTGCAAGTGAACCAATACGGATTAGATAAAACAGCTTATATGGTTCAGACTTTGTACTCTATGAATGACAACAAAGTCGCTTGGAGAGTTTACAATGCTACTGCTTGGTCTGATTGGCACGAAGTACCTTACATGGTAGATGATGTACTTAAGTTGCAAAATACAACTAACTCTTCACCAACAGCAGGCGATATATGGAGAGACTCTACAAGTGGAGCAATAGAGATTGAAGGTGATACTACTGTTAATGGTGATCTAGATGTAACTGGTTCTGTTTTCTTAAGTTCAAATCGTAGACTCTACGCAAATAGTTATTTTGATCTTGAAGACGAAACAGGTTGGGGTGTTCGTGTAGATGGTACAAACGATGCTCTTAGACCTTTAGTGGATAATGATACTGAATTAGGTCTAAGTAGTCGCAGATGGTCTGAATCTCATGTTACAGATTCTTATGTTTATGGTGACCTAGTGGTAACGGGTAACACTAATGTTAGAATAGGCACAACAACCTCTACTGCATCGTTGTCTATTGACACCGACTTATATGACCAATATAATGTTACTGCACTTGCTGTTGGTATGACTATAAACGCTCCTACTAACGGATCGGATGGAAAAAAACTCATAATTAGAATCAAGGATAGTGGCTCAGCACAAAGTTTAACTTGGAACGCTATTTTTAGAGCAATAGGTGTAACTTTGCCAAATACTACCACAGCAAATAAAACTATATATGTGGGTTGTATTTACAATAACGCTGATTCCAAATGGGATGCTATCGCAGTAGCTGAGGAAGCATAATGGCACTAGTAGAGAGAAATTCAACATTTGATGTAAGGATTCCTGCAGGTAGTAGTTATTCGTTTTCACACTCACAAAATGGTGGAACGGATGGTTGCTTAGTTGTTATTGTATCTGCTCAATCGGTTAACACTAGTTCAGTGACTTATGGTGGTCAATCAATGACCAATAAAAGAAGCCAATCAACTCCATATAGTACGGATTGGTCGGTATGGGAATTGAAAAATCCCCCCACGGGTTCAAACACGATTCAAGTTACTTTGAGTGGTGGATCGTGGAATAGTACATCCACAATTTGTTATTCGTTCACGGGTTCGGATGGTGTGGGTGTTACATCCTATAATGGAACGCAAAGCAATCCATCAACCACAAGTTTGACAATAACAGCCAATAGTATGATCTTGGGTGCATTGATAGGTGGTAACTCAACAAGTGCTTATATTGAGATTCCACAAGGCTCTAGCCGACCTGTTGACTGGAATCATAATATCAACAATTTCACTTGGGGTGGTATCTCACCAAGTTTAACCTCAGGTAGCAAAACCATAGAAGGTGGATCAACTGCAACTTCTGTAATTATGGGAGTTGAGATTTTAGAAAAATCTACTCCACCTCCAGCAACTCAAAATTCAAACTTTTTACAATTTTTTCATTAAGGAGAAACAAAATGGCTTTTAATAAAGAAATCAATAAAACAGTATCAGTCGGAGCTTACCAAGTAACCTTCAACGATGATAAAAAAACTGCTCAAATTAGCTACTCACAATATGAAGATGATGTAGCAGTAGCATTTGTCAAAACTATAAATATAAGTTTCGACAGACTAAAAGAAATAGATCCAGAGGGTTTTACTTCGGTTATGGGATATATACAGAATATGTGTGATTCTTTTAACCCAGAGAATCCTGATAAATTAGAACCATCAGATGAAAAAATTGTAGAAGGCTAAATGATAATCTACGATAGATCCGAATTAAATCCAAATTTGGATTGCCCCTATTGCTGTGACCAGAAAATGTTTGCTAATGGGTGTGGAGGCAAAGGCATGAAGATTGTAAATAAATTACTATCCTATCTCCCTAGCTCTAAGCTCTTTCATGGAGCTTGCACCTTGCATGACATTTGCTATGCGCTTGTAAGTATTGCCCCCATTGGTGTGCGTTATCCTCAAGGCAAGGTAGTTATTTTAATGGATCGAGCAGATTGTGATAATATATGGTATGCCGAGATGAAAGAGCTCTGTAATCATGTCACATGGTTTAAAGGGGTTATGCGCTGGGCTGCCAAGCGCAATTACGAATTAGTTAGAAAAAGTGGTGCGAAGTTCTTTAAGCACGAACATTAAACCTTTAAGAAAATATGTTAGATTTACCTTATGCAAGCAACTCCAGAAGCCATTTCAAATATAGGCGGCTACCTCCAATTAATAGGAGCTGGGGGCTTTGGCTCGTTCCTTACTGTACTATGGATCTATCACAAGTATTTAGCCACTCCAAAACAAGAAGAATTTTTGAAGGAGATAGAAAATCTCAATATATTAATAAAGCACGAAAGGGAGGAGCGAAAGAAATTCAATCCTCGCTTTCAACAATTACAACAGGAGCTCCAGTTAGAAAAAGCAAACTTTGTTGACTTTATGAATTGGTATGAAATATTCAAAAAGGAAACTAATAGTAAAATCACTAAAGTGGAAGAGCGTGAGCACACACACTATATAGAGGTTAGGGATATGAAAAACGAGGACAGATTGATAAAACAAGAGCTAGATTTTGTCAAAGAAAAAGTCACTAACGTAGAGACTTCAGTACAAGGGTTGACTAACGCTATTGAAGATTTAAAGACGTTACTAATCAAGAGTATATCGAGCAAGATATGACACTTAAGTATTTCACTAGAAAAGAATTTGCTTGTAAATGTGGATGCTATATCTCTAACATTGACGAGCGATTTCTAGCTCGATTAGACTTTGCTAGAGAAGAGGCAGGAATACCTTTTAAGATTAACTCAGGCTGTAGATGCCCAAAGCACAATAAAGCGGTTGGGGGAGTGCCAAACTCAAGCCACGTTGCCACTGAAACGCAGCCTAGTTACGCAGTAGATATTCATTGCGATGACAGTTCAAGCCGCCATCGCATTATTGTAAGCCTTTTAAATGTTGGGTTTAGTCGCATTGGGGTGGCAAAGACTTTCATCCATGTCGATGCCGACCCCAAGAAGACTGCTAATGTTATTTGGACTTATTAGCTTTCTGGCCATATCGCCATTCATCTATGGAGAATGGCTTTACAACCTCATTGACAACGAAGTAGCATACGCCATTGTGTTTACCAAAATAGCCTTCGCTCCATTCCTCCTTCAGATCGCCCTCTATCCCCATCTCCTCGCAGAGATGTTTAAGGACTTCGGGAGCGTCAGCAATCGGCACATACAGGCACTTATCCCCGCGGCTATTGGTTTCTTTTTGGCTTATGATAAGCTTCTGTATCTCTTGCTTTTCTTCATCCATACGCTCCAAGACAAAATGCTTCTTATTGACTGAAGCCATCAAAGCTTCGAATAACTCTCGCACAGTGCAAGGTTGCCAATATTGCTCAAATATTTGATCGGGTGTGAGCATATTAGAGGTGTGAGGATCATAAACAAAGCCTTCATTATCAATGGCTGTGACAAGCTTCAGAGCCATGAGTGCATCGCTCTTTCGCTCATTCATACCAAGAGCCTCCATCTCCCAAGTGGGAACGTGATCTGAGTCTCCTGTGTCCTCTATGTAAAGGATGCCGTAAAGCCTCTCGCCCTTCTTTTGAGCCGCCTCAATATCTTGGGTGGGGAGCTTGGCCCAAATGCCAGCCTCGGTTGAGTTCTCAAATCTCAAGAGCTGTTCGCCCTCTGAATCGACTGCTATTAGTTTCATTTGTCCTCCTGCAACATTTTAGCATTAAAGTCTTTCTTGTTTTTCACTGCTTGGTAGATCTTGTAATCTACATTATCTTCCTTGAATTTCATGCAATAGGTAATAATGAGCGCAGGTGTGCTGCGCTTAATATTCACAGCCCTTTGCGTGGATTGAATGAATGTATCGCCTGACCAGCTATTCTCAGCATAGATCAATACGCCATGCCCTCCAGCTGAGAAATCAATGCCCATCTTCACAGCCTCTTGCTGACAGACTAAGACTCGCTGCTCTCCTTTTTGGTAGGCTTTGATTGCTTTCTCTCGATCTCTGCCACTTGTACCTCCAAAAATGAAAGGTACTCCGAGCTTATCTGCGAGCCACTTGCCTGATGTGGTGAAGCGGACCATGATAACGACTTGAGTAGCAGACTCCTCAAGCAAGTCTTGTGTTGCACCTATAATCTCCAGAAGCTTAGTGGGTTTCTTTAGTAATATCGCTTTGGCTTCGGCATCAATTCCTGAGCCTGCGGCTTGTCGGTACAGGGCTTCTGTGGAATAGTTGACTGATTGATTGTATGGATCTTTTGCCAATGATTTGTTATGAAGAAGGAGCTTCTCCTCATTTGCGTTGGCGTTGACATATCGTACCTCGAATATCTTATCTCCCATGCCTAGGTCTTTTTGACTCTTGCAAAAGCTCAACTCATTGAAAATGCGAGTGGCTTCCTTAGCATGGCGTGGGTCTTTGGGTTTAAATTTATATTTGTGCTCGTCATAATCCCAGTGCAACCATCTATATGTCTCAAACATTTTCTGATTGAACCAAGATCCCTGAAGCACTATCATTTGATTAGCAAGCTGAAGTGGAGACTCCGGGCAAGGAGCTCCCGAAAGCCCCCATTTACAAACATTGGGGTATCTGCGCCCAAGCTTACGCCAATGGCTGCCAGTTTTAGTTTCGCCATTCTGTAGCTTTAAAGCTTCATCAAACACAACCACACCGTATGTGGATAGATTGTGAATAAGTCTCCAAGAACTCTCATAGGTGATAATGTGATGACCAGGCTCAGTTAAAAGCTTTTGCTTCTTGAGCTTCGTGCCGTCAATCACCACGGCTTTTTCGCCCTCGGCCTCAAGCTCGTCTCGCCACACAGGGAGAACAGATTTAGGAGCAAGAATGAGAGCTCGTAAGCCGAGAGCTTTAATAGCTAGGATTGTGGATAGCGTTTTGCCAGTTCTAGGCTCCATGAATAAATAAGAGCCGCCGTTGATTAAATACTCACTAGCTTGGAGCTGGTGCGGATAAGGTGTCTTACTCATTACAGAGAATCCAGAGCAACCATAGAAGCCACTGTAAAAATACCCGTGTCGATTATACCTCCAAAAGTCATAGCCATCTTATAAATATCAGGCCAGTCTACCTCCCAGTCTTTGTCGGTCAGTTTTGGAATTTGGATAATTTTCTGACATATACGGATACTGCCTACAAGTAAAATACTAACCATTGAAGACTCCCGACCATTCATAACTAAATATGAATAAGATTCCTTTATAGATCGACTCACTCAATGCAATAACCATACACATGGCAAATATGAAATCCACAACTATGAAGATCTTAAACAGCTCCATATCAATGAGATCCTCTTCTAGCTCAGGGTACAACTTGCCGAGGAGTTTGAACATACTGGCCATAAATAGACTAACCATCGCTCACCCACTTTCCACTCTTAGCCCTGTGTATATAATTCATGGCTTTGTCTAGGTCTTTGTGATACGGCTGCCCCTCTTTAAGCCCAGCTCTGAGCAAATACTTAAGCGCATTGCCGATGGAGTACACTGCTTGAGGTGGCACACAATTTCTCTGCCATTGGCGCATAATCAGATCCTCAATGACCTCTATCGGCTCAGGGAAATCTTGTCTTTGGTAATGGCTATCATGCTTCTGCATTATTTCTCCTTTACCATATTCCAAAGCTCTTCAGCTTTGCCATTAATCTCTAGCTCATTCATTCGTGACTGAGTCAAGTTCAAATCTTCCCATGTGATCGCTTGTCGGCTTCTCACTTTTGCGTTAATAGCGGCATCAATACCAGCCACAATATCGAATGGAATACAATCAGGATGAAGCCTGACCATGCGCTTATTGTGCCCAAGGTAATTGGGATCAATCTTTTCATTCCACGCTTTTGCTTCCACCACTTGAGCAGCTTTTGTCTCGCCAATCGGCCCATAGCCTGACTTCTGCGCGCACCCAATAATGCCATCACCTGAGTCACCTCCAATAATTTTAGTTTGAATCTTAGGGATTAGTTCTGCACGATCAGCGTGAGTAAAACGCTTTTCGCGATAAGGATCGTAGAATGTGACGTTCGGGTAGTACGCAGCAAGCTGCGCCCAGTCACTGTCTCCTGAGATAAGGAGAATGTCATTGCCACGGTCAGCGGCTCGCTTGCAAGCCACACCCGCAATATCGTCAGCTTCAGCTCCTTCGCTTTCTACTACGATGCCATTGAGCAACTGAGCATAGAGCAAAGGTAGTTTAGACGCAAACTCAAAGAACTTAGCAGGGTCGCAATCGAGCCAAGAATAATCAAGCGGCTTGCGATGGCCCTTATACTTAGGCAGAGGGAAATCCTCAGCATCCTTAGCAAACTCTTCCCAGCTTTCAATGCCCTCAGCTAAGATAATCTCAGCATCTTTCTTCTTGACTCGCACTCGCTTGCCTTCTTCATTCGCATAAATAGCCCCATAAGCTGACCAGTAAGTTTGGTCTTCGTGAGTGATAAATTGTGTGTTGGTTTTATAGAAGTGCGCCATCTCTTGATCTCGCCAATACGGCTTTGAGTCGAGAGCAAACACACAAGAATCAAATTTTTCAATAGTTTTAAGTGAGTAAAGGATCTCACTCATTCGCTGAGCTATGCAGTTCAAATGCCCCTCAGCTGCGTTCATGTTTTGATGCTTCTTGACAGACCAAGTGCTGATGTGTCTAAGCATTGAATAATCAATCACTGCAATTTTCATTCTTAGCTCCAGGTCTTGAGATTAATTGATTAGTTAGGTTTTCTAGCTCCAGTTCTGTGAGAGGCTTTGCATCTGGAAAATGCTTAACGTAAAGTTTTGAAGCATCTTCCATTAAATCTTCAAATGTTAAAATTTTATTCATACTGTTCTCCAAAAGTTAGGGAGCCGAAGCTCCCTTAGATTATAAGCCGATGTCTTCTGAGTCAGAAGCCGTTTCTTGCGCCACTGCAGCTGGAGCTTCAGTGTTGCTTTCTACCAAGCCCCATTTGCCAAGAGCGTTGCCGTTCTTGTCAATTACTGAGCCGTCAGCTTTCACAGTACCTTTTGGGTACCAGTTCAAGTAGCGATCATCTTTCTCTTGCGGCTGCACATAGTAGCAAAGAATTGGCTTAGATTCAGTCAGCTCTTTAGCTTTCATAAACAAATCACCTTCGTGATTGATCGTAGAAAGATCCACGCCACACAGCTTAAGAACAAGAAGCATATCGCGCTTCGCGCCATCGCTCACGTCTTTCTTGCTATGTCCCACATTGAAGTGCTGCTTCTTCTTGCCGCCAAGCGTGACTGTCTGCTCTGGCTTTTCACCTGCGATGAATTGCCATTCGATAGTCCACTTGTCGTAACCAGTTTGTGATTTACCTGACTCCATGCTAAGTAGCTTAAGGTGATAGGCACCTTCCACCACTTCAAGTTTACCACTGCCGCCAGCTTTTGATTCAGAAGCTGCTTGATCTAGATTGTCGATGTCCCATAATGCCATTTTATTCTCCTTGGCTAATTGTTTCGGGCTCCACTGCTTGTTTTGTTTAGGCTCGCCAAGCAGTCTATTGCGAGCTAGTATGATTTCTAATCTGTCAATTAGAATAAGTAAGGTAGAGCTTAGGCTAGTAATAAGGGGTGTCCTAAGCTCTTAGCTAAGAATGTAATATAATCTTAGCTAAGACCCAATACTTTTTTTAACATTTTTTCATTTGCATCGTGATCCATGCTATTTTCAAAGTATTTCTTGAACTTAGGTAGATCATATACGTTCTTCTCAGTCTTCCAATATTCGCCGTGAGCCACTGATTCAGGCTCCCCTACTCGCATCCCATCTGCACCTAGCACCTTTGCACTAGAAGATAACATACATTTGGCGACAATTTCTGTCACCCTATCAGAATCTTCAATATCACATTCCACAACCATAGAGTCATGGATAGGGCAAACTAGCTCAATGCCTTCATCATAAAGCATATCAATACAAACTCTCATTATGCTTGAGCCTGTGCCTTGGATGGGAAAGTTCAGCGCAGACAAGCGAGAGAGCTGGTCCACATCTAAGTACCAACCATCGCGCAAAACTAAGGGCTGCTGCTCATATCGGTACTGTTCCCAAAGGCGTTCTTTCCATTCATAATAGACTGGATAGACTTCACGGTGCTGTCTAATGAGTTCTTTCGCTTCTTCCACTTCAATAATACGTCCCGTATCTGCCGACAGCTTGATAGCAAGTTTTGCTGCTCCCATTCCGTACTGGAGTCCAAGAACCGTGGACTTGTATAGAGTTCTAATATCCTTGTGCGAATGTTTTGTTGCATCTGACGGAGCGGCTCCAGTGGCAATCGCAAATGCGAGGTATGGATCTCCTGAAGTATAAGCTCGTAGCAATCCAGGATCTCCCGATAGTATGGGTGCGATATAGGCTTCTTGCGATCCGTAGTCGATTTCATGTATAATTCTCCCTTTTGGCGGGTCCACTAATGCCCGCATCACAGCAGCTTGCGCAAACACAAAAGCTTTTGCTCCTGGTGCATTGCGCCCTGTTTGAGTTCCAAATGGCCCATACCAAGGACGCAGTCGGCCATCTTTACCGACATTATCCCTAAACACAGGCTTACGATCAAGCTTATTCACCGAAAGGTCGGGCTGCTTGTAGCCTTTGAGTACCGATTCTAGATTCCTAACTCGTACAAATTGCTTGAGCCAAGGGTGAATATCCTCATAAGCTTGGAGGGGCTCGCCATCAGCTGTGGAAGTGGAGTAATTGCCATCTTTGGTTTTCTTCCACTTCAAGCCTTTCTCCTTGACTAAATACTCAATCATCTCATTTGTCTTTTGCGTATTGCGAGACATTTTCCACTCTTTGCCTGTCTTGCTATAGGTGAAGATAGGCCAGCAGTCTTTGTTGAACTGCTCTTTAGCTTCATTCAGCACTCCCTCAGCATTGGCCTCAAGATTATTGAGGCGATCCAGATTGAGGGGGATTCCGTGCATGGTATATTTCGCCACATTAGCTGCGTAGCGTCCTCGCCAAAGAGCTGCTTGCAGAGTCTTCTCAGCCTCCCAGCCCGTGCGCTTGGCTTCAGCTTCTAGCTGACGCTTAATGATTGTGGCTAAATGCTTGGTGTCATCATTGGCGTAGTCAAGAATCTGAGCTTTCTCAGCTTCTGAGTATTCATCTTTGCACTCTAAGATCAAACGCCTTGCATCTCGCTTCACGTTTGGATCGTAGTTAGCTTCTGGCACAAAATTCAAGAGCGCATTTTCTAGTGTGCAGTTCAGCTTGGAGTTATCGCCAGTCCTAGCACTCGCCTTAGCCAAAGCTTCCTCTCGCTCAGATCCAAAGAGTTCGTCAAACTCAATCAGCTCATGCCTCCTCACACTTGGATAAGACTTCCTAATCTTAGTGCCGAAAGCATCCTTCTGAACATATTTGCCATAGAGCCAGTCATTATTTTGATTCGCTAATTGCTTGTATTCAAGATAGGTGTCAAGCCATTTGAACTTTCTAGGATCTAAGCCCAGAGCGATAAAGCAAGAAGCTTCTGCCACAGCATTGTGCGCCACGAGTGTGTAGCCTTCTTCACATTTTAGCGTTAAGAATCGGCCTAAGATATTCTTTTCTGCTGTACTATTATAGAGCCAAATACTATAAGGCTCGTCATCTCCTACTTGAATACTCACAGCCATCAAGCCCATGTCGGGATCTTGAGGCCGATTGTATTCAAAGTCGATTGCTAGGATCTTCATTCAACCCACGCTTTCGGTACAGGTGGGACTTCAGTGTATGTATGCTGAGGAGCATACATTCCAGTGGACTTTTGCCCTGCCACTTCCAATCTATAGCAAGCAGAGCAGTATTCATCTTGCCTGGGAATCACAGCTTGACATTTGCAACAGCGAGTAGCATTAGAAGGTGCGTAGTCTTTGCCCACCGTCTCTTGAATTTGAAATTTATTATAGCCTGGGGGCATTTTAGCTCTCTCCTAAGCAAGCTAACCTAAACACAAGATTTTTGAGATCCTCTTCATCAAGCTCAGTAGTGCTGTAATCATAGCCATCTTCATCCATATCGTAAGTATCTGGCTCAAAGAAATATCTATCATCTTCAGCATCATAAAATACTCTTGTGCCATTGAGTTCTGTAACTTCTTGGTATTTGTCCTGTAAATGCTCTAAAAAGCCTTCATCATTATCGCATTTGTCTAAGTAAGCATTTAGGTCCATTCTGTTCTCCTTGTGTTGATTATTTGAATGTCTCTAAAATATATTTCACTTTTAATTAAAAATCAAGTACATTTTTAAATAAAATTATTTATGTTTATCTAAGACTCAAATTAAAGGAGACAAAATGAGCGAAGAAACAGAGAAAAAAGAGCCTAGAAGACTCAAGAAATCAGATAGGCTAGTGCGCCCCTATTCATTTAGTATGGAGCCTAGGCTCTATGATATGTTCGGCAGAATGTGCGAGGAGCGTGGAATTAACAGATCAGCTTGGCTACGTCAAGCTATGTATAGCCAGATGCTTGAGTGGAGGGAAGGAACATTTGACGAGGAACTAGCTAACGAAGACTACTAAGGATCAACACAATGCAAATTAAAATATCGAAAAACGCTGACAGCTATCAGAACTCCATGTTTAAGTTAGGAAATTCAAGAACTGACTTGTCTTTCCGACAGGCCGTGGCTAGTCTGTTTTCCGACCATATAGCAAAAGATATGGACGAAGCTGAAAGCTTACTTGCTCTCGCTTGGAAGGATCACCAAGTGGACAGCCAATCAAGTGAGGAACGAGAAGCCGAAGAACGCGAAGCTGCTAAATACCTTCGCAAGCTTACAGCAGTCTGTCCTCCATTATCTCGAAGACTTAGCCAAGAAGCAGTGGAGCTTTTGCAAGAATATATGGGATGGTCAGCCGATAGCCGAGGAGTCTTTCAATGGTTCTACCGCTTAAAGGCGGATGGTAGGGTGTGGGACACTTGCATCAATCCGATCCCCGCTATGATGGAGAAGGATCAAGGCAGGTACAACGAATTTCAGAAGAAATGGTATCGCTTGCACTCTGCTAAGAACATTAAAGCTTGGACTGTCTTTGACACTGAAGATGGCTTGAGCCCGTTGCTTTCAGATGAAAGACTCCTCAAGATCACTAAAAGCTTATTGCCTGAAGAAGAACGCATCAAGATTCCTGTGCTGACTGAGCGTTGGTTCTTAGAGTGGGCTGAGTTTGACTTTGATCCTAAA
>Ga0213865_10001280_pt1 | contig 16515 bp, 18 predicted proteins | sample PICome_6_FD_160100 | JGI IMG/M metagenome (GOLD analysis project Ga0213865, IMG submission 160100) | Coastal seawater microbial communities near Pivers Island, North Carolina, United States - PICO282 | ecosystem: Environmental > Aquatic > Marine > Coastal | place: USA: North Carolina...
CGGCGGTTTTTCTTTTTCTTTTTCTTACTTTGATTTCTTTTGGTTTAGGTTGTTCTTCATTAGGTCTGTTCTTTCTTAGAAACTCTAAAAACTGATTTTTGTATTCAGAATTAGTATCACCTGGTAGAGTATCATATTCATCAATACCTGCTTGTTCAATCATTTTGTATTTGATATTTGCCTGTTTTTTCTCTTTCTGTATTCTTCTAATAAAAGCGTAATAGATTATTTGTGTAAAATAAGCAAATGGGTTATTTGATTTCTTTGGATTGAAATTACTAAGATATTGTAAACAGTTCTCTATACCATCGGATATCATATCGTCTCTAAAAGTATAGTTAATGAAATTTGGTCTATACGATAAATGATTAGCAATTTTTAAAAAACATTCACCAATATAATTAGTTACAGGTGGGTGTTTTCTTTTTGACTTATCTGCCTTATCGCATTTATCTTTATATTCGATCATTGCCTGTAGAAATAATTTATTATCTACATAATGTTCTGGTTTTTTTTTCGTTCTAGTCATATTATATATTATATACTATTTTGTTTATTTGTCAACAAGCTAACTCTTTTTCAAACTCTTTTTCTGTTATCATTTCCATCTCAATGGCATCAGCGCCTTCTTCATATAATAGATCAACATCTGCCGTTATCTGGTCATATGAGAGATAGCCATAGTATAGTATCTCCTCTTTGTTGTTTTGTGTAATAGTTATTTTATAAAATTCTTCCATAGACTATTGACATTTATTATTTTTGGTGTTATAATACTGGTGTCCAGTTTCACCAGGGAATGCTTTAAAGCTAATGAACCTTCTTACTAGGCATTAGATCATCATATTCATGTAGATCATCAATAGATTTCTTTATTTCTTCTTTAGCATCCATCTTTTTATATTCATCAGCAGATAGATTCCTTTCAACATAATCAGGAAGTTCCTGTTTCTTAGAGTTAACAGTATCTACTAGTTTTTTATACCTTACAGAAAACGGCGCCGTGGCATTTGCAATAGTGACAATTTTATCTTTTGGAATAGATATGATTTTATCATCTGTAAAACCAACCCATTTAACTAACGCAATATAATCAGAAACTCCTAGTTCCGTCATATGAGGAATATATTTAATTAACATTGGTTCTAGCAATCTAACTAGATTAGATTTTGATGAAAGTTGTTTTTCTGGAATAACACAGCATAGTTCTTCACCTGTAACTAGTCTTAATATTTTAACTTGAAGCGGCTTTGTTTTTTGAATATCTTTTGCCATATAACTATTTATCTAAACTTATATTGTGAATTTCATAAGGAAAGTCTTCCCTATTGTAAATATTTATTCTCTCTCTAAAATGGTTTAAAGTAAAGTTCTCTTTGTCTTTAAACTTTAGATCATCAGCAATATCGTAAAGTGTGGCACTATCTTTGTTATCACCTTTTCTTAAACCTCTACCGATACTTTGTAATATTCTTATAGGGCTCTTACTAGGGCTACTAAAAACAATGTTGTGTAAATTACGAATATTGATACCAGTGCTGAAGGTCCCGAAAGAAGCGACAATAATTGCGTTATCCGACTTTTCTGTGATTGCTCTAATTTTTTCTCTATCATCTGTTTCTGTTCCACCATAAACGAAAAATATTTTTCGATTTGGATCTGCTTTTTCTTTTATTAAATTATATAAAATCTCGCCATGTTTTTCAACTAACTGAAACAAACATAAAGTATTCCCATTTAGTCCCAAGGTTAAATTTCTTATGTATTTATTACGAGCAGTATTTTGAGCAATAAATTCTAGTTCTTCATGGTACTTAACACCATAGACCTTTCTAGCATCCTCTTCTTTGTGTTTTAAGATAAGTGCTACAATTTTAAGATTTGATAATTGTTTTCTATCTATTAATTCTTTTGTTGATACAACTTTGTTTACATGGCCAAACAAACCTTGCAATACAAGTTTATGAGTTTTACTATCATCTAAAGTTCCTGTCATACCTATTCTGTATTTACAATCAGTTAATTTAGTCATTATCTTTGTCAATGAAACTGCCTTGAACAAGTGTGCTTCGTCACCTATTACAGCACCAAATCCATTAAAGAAACTTTTAGGTAATTTGTATAGAGATTGCCATGTTGATATAACAATTCTCTTATCATCTTCAATATCATATCCGTGATATTTTCTACTAATATTATTTTCTACGTCATAACCATAATCTTTAAAATCTTTATACAACTGTTCAACAAGTGATGTAGTTGGCACTATGATTAAAACTTTGTTGTTTATTGAATTCAAATAATGTCTTGTCAGCATATATGCTATTAAAGACTTACCAGACGCTGTAGGTGATAAGATAAGACCTCTTTCATTCTCCAATGCAAATTTAAACGCTTCTAGTTGATAATCTCTTGGTTTAATAGATATGCCATACTCCTCTATTAACTCTTGTATGGCGACGGCTGAGACAGGCCTATGCGTAAGAATCTCGTTAAGTTCAGTTACCTTTATACCTTTTTCTGAGCACCAGTGTTTGAGATATGGAAACAACCCAACATAGAGACGGCCAGTGGCATATGAATATAATCTAATCTTACCATCCCAAACTCTATTTCTAAATTGTGGTGTAAACTTATATCCAGGAACTTCAAATGAAAAATATTGTGAAAGTTCTCTACGAATATCAGCGTCAGCATCCACTCTCAAATAAACATCATCTACCTTATCAACTAATATTTCTGCCATTAGATTACACCAGATGTAAACTTTTTCCAATCAATTGCGTTTTTAATTTGAAACGTCCTATTTGTAATAATACGAATTGTTTTGTCTAAGTAATCAACCACACTTTGAATATAAGTTACTTTTGCTTCTAACTTGTTTATTTCTTCGTCTGCTTTGAGATACTTATCAACATCTTGTTTTAATATTTTTAGATTAAAAGGTTTTAATTGATACACAGACGGATCCGATTTGCCTGTATAGTATTCCCATTTATGTTTTGTTTCTCTTGCCAACTCTTGTTCGGCCTTTTTTAATAGATTGATGTATTGATTGTGAAACTTCGAATACTTGTTGTGAAGTTGTGGTGTTTTCAAAGACTCAATATCCAATTCAATATCATTTATTTTTAAATCTTTTTCAGCCATCTGCTGAAGTTCGTCAAATGTCATAATATACTCCTATAATATAAAATATTTATATTGTCTCTAATTCGTATATGCCGTATTGAAATGTAGCATCACACGACAAGTATTCCACATCAGTTGCTTGAGTTGTATAATTCAATCCACTCAAAGATGTAGGAAATAAATCTGTAAATTTTGCCCTTACAGTAGGATTGTTTTTACTAGTAGTAAAAGTTAATTCAGCGTCAGAATATAAAAATCCTATATCTTGCATAGGTTTAGAAACTTTACCAACTTCGGTACTGTAACCAACATCAGCAGTAGTAGGAAATAAATCAGCATTGCTTTTTGCATAATTTCTGAACTGTGCATGTTCTTTAGGAAAACCTTTACCAGTTATCCAGTCTTGCAGTTGTCTATAATTTTCATATTTTTCATCAACCATAAAGGTTAAATTTAGATCAGCAAATACAACTTTATCCCCAGGAATAGGAATATCTTTTAAAGATGTTGACTGTTCAGGTGGTGTTATTGATATACCTGGCAAGTTTACCGAAGTACAGAAAAAATTAATCAATGGCATTTTAACAATTGAAAATTTAAACTGTATAGGACTTGCAAAGTCGTAAGTCGATGGCTGTCTAGCAAATGCGTTTAGTTTCGTCATATTACTATTTATCTGTTTCTTTATCTACTTCTTGCCACTCTTTTTCGACAGATTTCTTTTCAAGTTCTTTTTCAGATTCAGTTAATACTATTTCTTTTTGTTGTACTTTTTTAATTTTTTCTTCCAATTCTTCTAATATATTAGGTTCTGAATTTAAGTACTTTAGTCCGTGTGCAACTAGTGTAAGAAAGGCACCTACTACGAGTATGCCTAGAAGTTCTTTAAATGGTGTTTTCATACTTTTATTTATAAGGCCAAAAAAAGGGGGCCGCAGCCCCCTCTATGATGTTTATATTTTTCTACTATCTGATACAAAGTCATTAAACTTATTTGCTATGTTAATAACTTGATCGGAAGATATTTGTAATTCTTTAGCAGGATAGTCTGGCAACTCTTTACCTGATTGCTCTGCCTTAATTTTATCTTCGTAGTATTTGTTTGATATTTGACAATTGTTTGAATTTATCACTTCATTTGCCAATTTTAAAAGATCAGCTCTTATTTCATAGCCTGATTTATCTGCCATAATATACCTCCTGTGTGTTTGTGTGTTTATAGCATTATTATTTAGTAGACCAAAAAAAAGGGCGACTTTTACATCGCCCTTTTAGAATGTTGTAATAACAACTTATGTATTACATAATGTTCGCAACTTGAACACGTCTGTAATATCTGTTTGCGTTTGCATTACCTAAACCATCAGCAGTGATGTTTGAGCTTGCAGACGCACCAGCAAATGGGTTAGCAACTAGACCGTATCTAGTTTTGAAACCGATTTTAGGTTGGAACGTGTCCTGACCTACGGCTCTTACCATTTGTAGTGGTACATATGGGCAATAGAAGATACCAGCATCGTATGGTGAAGTACCTTTGTAACCCACAACGTAGAATTGTTTACCAGATTGGTTTGCACTGTATGGATCAATGTAAACTTTATATTTACCATTTAATACACCAGCGAAAGTGTTTCCAGTATCATCAACGTTTAAGTTGTTGTTAAGAGCAGGAGTGTAATCTAAAACACCAGCCATTTGAAGTGCAGAAGCAACATCAGATGAGCAAATGATTATATTACCTTTTCCTCTTCTTGTTCTTTGAGCGATTGCGTTAGCGTCTCTTTCTAATTGGAACATAAGACCTTTGAATCTCTCAACTGACCATCTACCGTTTGAGTCAGTATCTAAATCGAAGATACCTTCATTAGTAGTGTTAACAGCGTTTCCAGCGTTATCAGAAGCACCTTTTTCAGCAGTAATATAAACTGATCTTACTACTTCTCTATTGATCTCAGCTAAGATTTCAGCAGATAAGATGTTTGATAATTCTGTTTCAGCATCTAAACCATGGATTGCTTTTAAGTCTTGAGCAAGTTCCATTGTGTATTCTGCTTTTAACGCTCTGCTTTTAGCAGTTACAGTTGATTTCTCAATTGAGAAAGCCATTTCAGCAAAAGAGTTACCAGCGGCATCTCCTAAAGCTTCAGCAGCAGCTGTAGTCATACCAGTACCTTTTGTGTAAGTTCCTGGTGATGAGTCGTTAAGTACAGACGGGTTAGATCCGTCGTGGTCTGTTGATGAGAATCCATCTACTGATGAACCAGCTTTGTTTCTGCCAGAAAAATCAGTATCAGCTTCGTCAAAAAGAGCTTCACCGCCAGATTGACTGTTGTATCTGCTTCTCATAGCAAATATCAAACCAGTTGGTCCTGACATAGGTTGAACACCTGCGATATCGTAAGCGATAAGGTTAGGCATTGCTCTTCTTACTAAGCTAATTAAGATAGGATTCCAATTTTGAATAGAAGAACCAGTAGCGTTAGTTGGAGCAGCTTCTGATAAGAAAGCAGCGTCTTCTCTTAACGACTTCTCTTGGTTTTCTAAAATAACTGAAGTTACGGCTCTTTTGTAACTGTCCTTCACTTCTGGAAGATCAGGATGGTCCAAAACGGGCTGCCACTTCTGTTGTATTGATTCAGATAAAAACATTTTTCTATCTCTCCTTTTTAGTTAATTAACTAAACCCTTACTTATTGTAAGGATTCTTTCTTTGTTTACTAATAGCAGCAGTGTAGGCAGCCATTGATTCAGATAAATCAACAGTCTGATTATTTTCTGCTACGACATTAGATTCAGTATCTTTCGCTTTTGCTTTAGGGTAGTATGAGTTTTTTAATGTCTCAACACTTTTTCTAAAACTAGCAGCGTCTTTATACTCAATACTTTCTGCTAAACCTTTAAGTTTTTCAGATTCAGTTTCTGCTAAGTCAGAAGCAATATCATCGATAATGTCTTCTCTAGCAAATTCATTTATTTTCTGATTTAACTCAATGTTCTTTTCAATTGATTCATTAAGTTTATCTTTTAATGAATTAATTTCAGCAGATTGATTCTCTAATACATCATACTTCTCTTGCGGTACGTTAATGTAATGAGTTTCAAATAGGTTTTTAAGTCCACCGATAAATTCCTCAGTAATTTCATTTCTAAGACCTTTTTCGATAGCCAGTTCGTTGTCTTTCATCCAAGATTCAACAACGTAATTTAGATAAGCATCTACTTTGTCAACGATTTCTTCTTTGACTTCGTCTTTTTTCTTTTCGACTTTTTTATCGTAGTCTGCTTCTAATTTTTCGATTTCATCTACAAGTTTTGCTTTAACAGCAGATTCGAAAATAGTTGCAGCTTTTTGTTTGAACTCTTCCGATAGGTCTTCACCATCAGTTAGAGCAGCTACATCTTCTTTCATATCCATGTCTTTTACTTTGTCCTGTGCAGTTTCTTTTTTAACTTCTTTTTCTTCTGCTTCAGTAACTTCTTTTTCCATAGACTCTACTTGTTTTTTAACTTCAGACTCAGAACAACCGTATTTCTCAGCAGCTTCTTTGTATGAACAACTTGAGTCTTTCATATACATTTTAGCAGCCTGAATTACTTTTTTCTCGTCTTCTTCTTTGATTTCGTCTTTTTTCTTTTCGTCTTCTTCTTTTTTTTCTTTATCTTCTTCAGATTCTGAAACTTCTTTTTTCTTTTCGTCTTCTTCTTTTTTCTCTTTGTCTTCTTCTTCTTTAACGTCTTTTTTCTCATCAGCAGACTCGTCTTTTTTGTCTATTGCTTTTTGTAAAGCGTCAGGAAGTTTTTTCTGAGCAGGAGTTAATTCTTCTTTCTTCTCCTCTTTTTCTTCTTTTTTAACGTCTTCTTTATCTTTAGTTTCAGCTTCTGTTTCTTTAACTTCTTCTTTGCCTTCGTGTTTTTTCTCTTTGTCTTCAGACTCGTAAGAAGTTTCTTTTTTGATTTCAGCATCCGCTTGTGCTTGAAGTGACTTCATAGCATCAGCAGCACCTGCACTTTTTTGTTGTGCGTCACCTGATACAGGTTTAACGCCTTGTGCAAAATCTGGTTTAGCATCTGTCGGTGAAGTAATTGCTTTTGTCATTACTTGTTGAACAGTTGCAGCTAATGATTTAGGTGCTTCAGCTGGAGCGGCATGTTTTTTAGGTAGATCAGCTTGAGCATTGATCTCTTTTTTACCGTTTTCCATTGGTTTTATCTCCTCTAGTTTAACTTTATATTATTGCAATAATAGACTCACCTTAAATAAATGAGTCAGTTATTATTTATAAAATTACAGTTTTTTAAGAAAACTCTCAAAGATTTGAGCATTTTTATTTGCTCGTTCTTCTCTTAGTATTTTCTTATCTGCCTGTAATTTTAATTCGTTCATTTCTTGCTCTTTCAATATTCCATTATTCCATACCCATTCTTTTCCTTCCATAATGCCTTCTACGAAAGCGTCTGGAGCGCTGGGGTCTGCAACTATATCAGCTGCGGTAGCAAGATAAAAATCGTCATTGACAACATTCATTCCATTAGATGATTTTAATGTTCCCATTCCACGAGATGAAACTCCTAGTTTTGCACCCTCATCAATTAAAGATTTCACAATTTTTCCATATGGGGTATCTAAGACTTTCGCCTCTCCTATAAAGTTATTTCCGTCTGGTGATAGAGATTTAATCATGTGCGATACTCTTTCTAGGTTGACAGTGGGACCGTCAGGATGACCTAGTTCGCCAAATGCTCTACTTTTGTCGATAAACTCTCTTGTATATCGAGCAATTTCTTTTTGAAGAGTCTCTCTAGGATAAACTCTACCGTTTTTATTTTTGATGTCCGCTTGCATGAAGACACCTTTTATAGAGTAATTTTTTTTGCCAGTATTTGTTTCTTCAACAATGTATTCGGCGTTTTCTATTTCTTCGGTAATAAGTTTCATATATCCTATCTCTCTTTTCTCTTAATACTATTTATACATTTTTTGTCTTCAAAATGCAAAAAAGTTCATTTTATGGTGTTCCTTTAGCGTTTTGAGCATCATAAAAAGATTTTGATAATTCACCACGATTTTTAGTTTCACCCATTTTTCGTGTACTAACATAAACTTCCTCTGCTGTTCCTGACACTGGTTTTATATATGTTTTTATACCATTAGAAATAGTTATATTTGCACCTCTAGTTGAACCAGGATAAGTATCTGCCTCCGTAGCAGTATTATCATATTCCCAAGGTCCAGAAGCTGATGTTGATCCTGATGATCCTGAAGAAGAACTTAGCATACTAAAAGGTGTAGATACAGTCCATTCTTTAATTTTTACTGGATCTGGTGATTGGGCATGGTTAAAACTAAAGAATTTTGATCCATTATTGTTAAAAGTGATAAATTGAGTAGGGCTAGCACTAGCAGTAGTAGCTTCACCAGTTTCAAAATAGGTGCTTGTGTCGTTAAAGTCAGCATTTGTACTTGCAGTCGTAGGATCATAAGCAGTTGACAACGACCACTCTACTATTTTTGCTGTATGACCAATTGATGATTGTTGATGAACTGTAAATAACTTGGTACCATCGCTATTATATTGCATACCAGCAATACTGCTCGATGAACCATAGTTTGAGATACCGTAAGAATTATGACTTGTATAAAAACCTGTGCCAGTTAATGTAGCAGATGAAGTATCAAAAAGAGAACTTAAAGTATATTCGTATATAGAACTAAGTCTATTAACAAACATCTTTGAACCATCGTCATTAAAAAGAAATGATCTAAAATTATCATACTGATTTCCTAAAACATAGGAAGTTCCCTCCGTTACAGTGCTGGTAATATCGTAAGGGGTACTTAAAGTATATTGATGCATTTTACTACTATGACTTTGATTGGCTGAATCAAAAAGAACAAAAAGTTTTGTTCCATTGTTATTAAATCTTATAGCTTCGTTGTTCTCCATATATCCTCCAACGTTAACATAATCGTTTACTGAAGTTGTGGCAGTTGAAACATCAAAAGGAGTTGACAATGTGTATTGAAAAACATTTCTACCAGAGATAGTAGTAGCATATCCTAATGTGTACATTTTTGTTCCATCAGGATTAAAAATTAAATCCTTAAAATTGTTTTGAGTGGTAGCAGGATTTAACCAAGTTCCAGCAATAGTAAGACTATCACTATCATTATAATAAGCTACAGCAGGAGGTAATCCCGATCCAGGAACTCTTACAAACGCCATATTATCTCCTTAGAATGGTTAGTGTTTCTTTGTCAAAATAATCCATTAAGTCATCTACTTTAACATTGAATTTTTTAGCAGCAATATTAACATTTTTTTCAAAGTTTGAAATAACATCACCACTTTTATCAGCAGCTTTGAATACCATATCTACTGCCTGTTTTAATCTAGGATTCAATTTGTTATATTGCCTAGTTCTCTTATAGTCATTTGATTCAGTTACAATATCATCTTTAAATTTACTGAACGTCTTGGCCATCTGTTGATCCCTCTATGTTACCTCCACTAAAAACATTTGCTTCTGGAGCATTAACACCTTGTTGTCCTGTAAACATTGATCTACCGACTTCTTGTTTTTGGGCATCGATTGCTGATCCGATTTTATCTGATACAGCAGCTGCAAAGTCTTTTTGTGCTTGTATGTTATCGTTATCTACGACTGAATTTACAAATTTTTTAATATCATCTTTACTCATAATTATTCTCCTTTATTATCTTGTGGCACTTCTTGTTGTGGTTGTTCTGGTGCCTCAGATTTAATTTGTTGATCTATTTCTGCTTGTTCTAGTTCGTTTTGTTTTAATATCTTAGTTCTAATATACTCATGTGAGAAATATTTACCAACATATTGTTCTACATCTCTAACTAGATTTAATCTAGCAGCTAACATTTCTGAATTTTTTAGTTCAGCAAAATATCCGTCTTGTAAGAAATTGTATGTAATGTTACCTTGTAACACATCCCATTCTTCAGGTGCAATAACACCTTTTAAAACTAATTGTGTTTTTAATAAATCATGGAATAACATACAGAATTTCTTTCTTAGTCTGCCAATGAATTTAGTAAACTTAACTTCATCTCTACTAATTTCAGCAGCTCTTCCTAAATTGAATCCTGATCCACTTTCTAATCTACTAATTGGAACATTTAATGATCTATATAATTTCTTTTGGAAATATTCTATATCTTCTATTTGTCCTAAGTTTTGACCACCAGGTAAAGTAGTAATTTCTGTTCCTCTACCACCTTCTCTACGAGGTAACCAAAAGTCTTCTAACATACTCATTCTGTTTCTATCATCTCTGATTTCACCAGTAGAAGCATCATAGACCATTTTGTTTCTATATCTTGCCATAACATCTCTTAGATATTGTTCGGCCTTGATTTTAGGTAAGTTACCTACATCAATATAAAATATTCTTCTTTCAGGTGCTCTTGCAATTCTGTAAATAACCACAGCGTCTTCAATCATTCTTAATTGATTGACAGGTTTAATTGCTTTGTGTAAGTAAGATAAAACTTGATTGTGTGATTGATCTACTAATCCAGACGGACAATATGAAATAGCGTCTGTAGCAATTCTTAAACCACCTGCGTTTGATGTTGATGTTGGATGTATTCCTTTTTCATTAAAAATATAATATTCTTGGAACTTATTTTCAAATGCAAATGAACTTGGAACACCATCTGTTCTTTGTTTTCTTACTTCTCTAATCTTTTTGATCTTTCTAGGATCAATATATCTTAATTCTGTTATACCCAATCTTGGAGAATCTTTGTCTATAATTTTATGAAAGTAAACTCTTCCATCAACATACCATCTTCTAAAGATGTCATGCCCTTTAATATCAAAGTTTAAAAGATTTAAAACATCTTTAAATGATTCTCTAATTTTCTTTTTGATTGCGTCTGTATATTCAACTTTTGATAAATCAAGTTGCACTGATTGTTGATTTTCGTTTGATACAATTGATTCTGATACTATGTCCTCAATCGCACTATCACATTCAGGATGTAGAGCAACTTCTCTATATCTTCTTATTAAATCTAATTCGTTTCTTGCACCTTGTTCAAATCCACCATAAGACGCAAAAAATCCACCAGCAGGAACAACCTGTGTGCCATCGTCTGCTTGAGGTGGTACTATATTTTGTCTTGGATCAGTTTCTTTATTACCTAATCGTTCTATTTTGAATCCAAATAATTCAGCCATTTAATACTCCTTTTTAACATTATATATATTTTTATTTATAAGGGCGCTAAAGCGCCCCTATAATCACTTAATCTGTATTAAGTTGTAGTATTTGTTTCAAAATACTGATATCTATGAGTTGCTGTGAACTCCTCGATAGTATTGTTTTGATCATATCCCAATCCAATATCATCTATTGTTGTTGGGAACATACCTCTAAAAGTGTATGACTTAATAACATTTCCGTTTCTATCTAATTGATCAACGAAAGCATCAACTTGATAATCAACAGGATTTGTTAATCCTTCGTTATCTGACATATTGTTGATACCGTTCATCCATCTTTCATAGGCGTTTCTTATTAAGAAATCACTGTCATTTAGAATTGTAGTAGTCCATGTAGCAAATGTTCTATCACCTGCAACATATAACTCTCTTCCTCTAAAAGGTACAGGAATTTCTCCTAAAGTCATACCTGGTAAACTAGTTGAAGTACAAAGATAAGACATAGTCTCCGTCTCAGCACCTACAGCTGCAAATCCAGGAAATGGTAGGGTAACTCTAAACTGATTAGGACGAGCTCCGCCACCTTTTAATCTAGCTTTAAAATCATTAATACTTGGCATAATTATCCTCCTAAGCTCCTACCACTTCTTCGAAAGCAACGCCTGTTCTAGTTGCAACGAAAGTTAGTGTTATAAAGTTGATTGATCTAGCTGGTTTGACATAAATGTCTGCTCTAAACTCATTTCTATCAATTACATCTCCTGTGTTATTTGTTTCGTCACAAACAACTAAGAAGTCTGTAATTCCTCTTCGACCTTGTACGTCTCTTAGGAATGGTTCAGCGATGTTTCTAAATTGTGCTCTAGTAAACTCATCGTTAAACTCAAATAATTGAAATTTAGAAGCAGTTGAGATTGCCTTCTCTAATACGATAAACAATCTTCTTACATTGATTCTGTCAAATGCACTAGCTTTTGATAGTCCTGTTTTATCTCCAAACAATACTGTTCCTTGTCCTGGGAATGAAACAACGGGATTTATTCTTGCTCTGTATAACTGATCTCTTTCAATTTTATTAGGATTGAAAGCAAGTTTTACAGCGCCTCTAATATTTCCTCTGTTTAATCCAGCAGGAGAGAACCATGAATCTGCCACTAGATCAGTTCTAGCACATAATCCAGCGATGTCTCCGTTTAATGGAACATATCTGAATACATCATTGTATTTGTCGTAAGTGTATTTGTAACCACTATCGAAAACTACATAAGATGATGATCTGATATTGTTAAAGAATGAAACAACATTTGAAGTTGCTGTGTTAGTGTTAGTAACATTGACAACATCACTTCTTTCTGGAGAAGCAAAAACCATAGCGTCTTTTCTTTCTTCAGCAACTGTGATTAAGTTATCAATATGAGCAGATGTACAAGGACCAGCGATGATTAAGTTTACATCAACTGATTCTGTATCTTGGAACTTCTCATAAGCAGTTTTCATTTGTCCGATAGTAGCAGTTGTGCCATTAGCACCGTTAGTCAAACTAATATCTGATAATGTTGTTACACTTGTAAAAGTTGTATTTAAAACAGCAGAACCCCAATTAGTACCACTAGCGTGATGATCCATCCAATAGATATATTCTGATCTAGCGAATATTACATCTCTATAATAGTTAGTATCTCCTTGTGGAGTTTTTGCGTCTGAAGCAACTGAAACAGCATCATACACTTCTAATACTGAACCTAATGTACCTGAAATATCTCCATCTTCGTCTATAACTACGATGTGAATTTCATCATTTGATCCATTTCTTTCTGAAGCATACGCTGATGTTCCTGGAGCAGCACTTACTAGGTCATAGTATCTCCATCTTCTTCTTACTGAAGCGCCGTTAGCAACTGCTGTGTGCAATCCGCCAACGCCAGATGGATGTCTAACGATAGTAATATCATTTGTTGAAATAGCAGTTACTCTATATTCGTAACCACCATCTTCACCGAAATTAACTATATCGCCTACATTAAATCCTGTAGCGTCTGCTAATGTTATTGTAGTGTCAGCAACAGCTAAGTCTGAACTTGCTACTGTTGTTTTAGCAAGTTCTTCATATACTGAAGCACTTGGACACATTGAAATTTTTAGACCATTACCCCATGCACCACCAGTTCTTGCAGCCCAAAGTCCTACTGAACCTTGACCATCTTGGAAGTTTGTTTGGTAATCATCTGTGTTTTTTACTAATAAACCACCTGTCTCAGCAGTTGCGTTTAATAGACCAGTATTTGTTGCTCGTACAATTCTAAGATTATTTGAGTAACTTAGGAAACTAGCAGCACTAAAAAAGTGCTCAAAGTTATCCGAGTTAGGTTTTCCAAATGTTGCTACTAATTGCTTCTCCGAAGTAATAGTAACGATTTCATCAACGGGACCCTTTGTGAAATCACCTGCGTAAGCACCAATAGATGTTGCTACTGCCGGTATAACATTTGTCAAATCTTTTTCTTTTACAAGAACACCTGGTGAAACTTGAAATGCCATATGTTGTTCTCCTTATTAGCTAATAAAGTATCATTAATTCTCACTTCTATTTATGTAAATGAGATTTTAGAGAATATCGCCTTTTCTTATACTAACAGGTGTCCAGACTTCGCCTTTATCATCAACTATTGTCTCCATATCATCTATACCATCGTTCATAAATCCAAACGGTGCCATATCTTGTTCTATTGCGTTTGCCTGTTCTTCATACATTCTTGCTCTAACGTCTTGGTCTGTAAGTTCTTTGAAATATCTTTGATTTGATATCCATGCAAATATAACTAAACACATAACTAAGTCGTCTGTGTTACCTTCTTCAGCCTGAAAACTATGACCCTTTCTAATAAATGTTGAAAGTTCCTCAATAATATTAAAATCATTAACAAGTAACTTGTCTGCTTCAATCAAAGATTTTAAGTTTGTGCATCCAACTCTCTTTACTTGTTTTGTCATCTTAACACCCATTTGAGAACCTTTTTTAGAAAATCCACCACCTAATATTTGTCCTGCACGGCCTTTCATCATACACATCATTAAGTTGTCATACTCTAATTCAAATTGTAATGCGTCTGCCACTTGATGTCCTATATCGTTTACTTCAACACAAACATATGCTTTGTTATATTGTCTTGCAACTTTTTCAATTGTATGAGGAAATAAAATAGGTTTAATTTCATTGTCTCTAAATTTTGCAACCATTCTATAAGGCATTTTTGAAACATCCATAACTACAAACGCTGAATAGTCTTTCATAGTTCCTCTGGCAACGTCAACAGTTATAACATAGTCTTTACCTTTTTGTGGTCTTTCATACATATCTAATCCACCACTTGATATAATCGGTGTGCTATGAGACAGTGTTCTCAACTTAGATGGATTTAATAAGGTATCAATTGATCCAACAAACTCACAATCAAACTCCTGTGAGAACTGTGCCTCACTTGTATTTCTAATTGTTTGTTCTTTCCATTTTTCATCTCTGCCAGGAACCTCTGACCAATGAACATCAATAGGAATATAATCATTGTTTTTATTTACAGCGTCATTCCATAGTTTATAAAACATATTCATTCCATGAGGAGTAGATACAATCATCATTTTAGATTTTTTACCAGATGATATTGTAGGATAAACTGAACTAAAAAACTGATCTGCTATATTAGCAGGTATGAACGCAAACTCGTCAAGGAAGATTATGTTAAATGATCCACCTCGAATTGCACTTGAAGAAGTTGAGGCGGCCATAATCTTTGAATTGTTTTCTAACTCTAAAGAACCTTTGTTCCAGTTTAATACACCTTGTTGAAGAAACTTAGGTAAGTTTTCATATGCAAGTTGCAATCTTCCTAATAAGTCTCTAGCAGTTGAACTTTTGTTGGCAAGTATGGCAACATTAAAGTTATCATTAAAGATAACTTGATGTAATAAGTATGCAATGATAGTTGTTGATTTACCAGACTGCCTAGGTAATTTACATATTGTAAATCTATTATTATGAAATGTATCGACCATTCTTTCTTGGAACTTATACAATTCAAAAGGAACTAAACCTTCGTCAATACTTACAATACGAATATAGTTAGAAATAAAATATACAGGATCCTCCATACACTTTGTTATTTCAACAATCTCTTCCTTAGAATATGAAACTTCAGTGTTTGCTTTTCTTAAATTCGGATTTCCGAGATACTGTTCGTCATTAACTGCCATATACACCGTGCTTTCTTTTTAAATGCAAATGCATATATCCTGGTTGATGTTCTTCTTTACATAACTTGCATGGGATTCTTTTTCTGTTTAATGCTTTATTCTTCAGTTTTACAAGTGTTTCTTTTGTATGTTTTTTCCCATACATTCCATTGTCTTTTCCATATCTTACAAGAAGACCTGACTCAACAGCCTTTCTAAACTTTTCACTGTTCAATAGTCCTTTGCTAATTTTATCTTTGTGTTCTTCTTTCAATGGTATTCCCTTTGTTGTATGAGAGTGTGTTTGATAATATCTTATAACTCCCAATGCGTTTTTTCTTTTATGTTCTTCCGTTTGTGGTGGTCTATTATCATAGCATCCTTGTTTCCATCTTCTTCTTATATCTTCACTTGTTGAATATACTTCCCCACCAACTGCTCTATTTAACCATTTATCATTTGTTACAACTTTCATTTTCTTTAATACTCTTTTTTCCCAACGTTGTGCTTGTTGGGGTGTATCAAATGTTTTTCTTACTTGTATAATATCTGGTTCGCCGTTTTCTTCTCTAAATTGTTTAACTGTTTTAGATGAAGTATAATATTTTTTCCACAAATCTTTTGGGTGTGCATTTTTAGACCAACGTGATCCATAATAATATTTTTTTAGTTTACTCCACCCAATCAAATAACTATAACATTTCATATAGTTATTTATACAACCTGCGAGTTACACGGCGTTATTATTTGTCGTTTTTTTCGTTTGCGTCTGTGAACTCAGCGTCTTCCGCTTTTTTAATGTCTTGTTTTTCTTTTAACAGTTTATGAAGTTGGGAACTCGATCCGATGAACAAAGCCTGTTTGATGTTTGTATTGTTTGTGTTCTTTGGAACTTCTTTAAGACTCTTTAATTTGCCTTGTAAGTCTTGTAACTTATCAACTGTATCAGCAACT
>Ga0213865_10001281_pt1 | contig 16502 bp, 12 predicted proteins | sample PICome_6_FD_160100 | JGI IMG/M metagenome (GOLD analysis project Ga0213865, IMG submission 160100) | Coastal seawater microbial communities near Pivers Island, North Carolina, United States - PICO282 | ecosystem: Environmental > Aquatic > Marine > Coastal | place: USA: North Carolina...
GCCAGGTCTTTTAACTCATATAGCTGATCGAGCGCTTCCCGCGGACTTAATGAATCAACATCTAAGCCAGCTAGTTTTCTTATTGCGGGGCTACCCTCTGCTGCTTGAACATTTGGTAATGTTAAGCTGAAGAGGGGAAGGTCGTCCTCTAATGCAGTTTTAGCACTTTTGTCTTTCTCTAGGCGGATCAGCAAATCTTGCGCACGTGCGATGAGAGCGGCCGGGAGTCCGGCAAGCTTTCCAACATGTATTCCATATGACCGGTCCGCTGCTCCAGAGGAAATCTTGTGTAGGAAGATAACCTCGCCTTTCCACTCTTTAACCTGAGCACTATGGCAGCTGAGCGTTGGGAGGCGTTCAGCCAAAGCGGTCAACTCATGATAATGAGTGGCAAACAGAGCCCGGCAATTAATTTTGGTAACCATGTACTCAACGGTTGCCCATGCGATGGATAGGCCATCATATGTCGCGGTGCCTCTTCCGATTTCGTCTAGTATTACAAAGCTTTTTGAGGTCGCTTGGTTAAGGATTGTCGCGGTCTCGACCATCTCAACCATGAAGGTTGATCGACCGCTTGCTAAATCATCTGATGCGCCAACTCTTGAAAACAAACGATCTACCAGACCGATATGAGCAGATTTAGCAGGCACAAAAGCGCCTATCTGACACAATATAATTAGTATAGCATTCTGCCTAAGAAACGTTGACTTACCCGCCATATTAGGACCAGTAAGCAACCAGATATTATCCTGAGAGGTGTGGTTCAGGGAATTAGCAATGAAATCTTCACCAGAGGTTTTTGCAAGCGCTGCCTCTACAACGGGATGACGAGCATCTATGATTTCAAGACATTCTGAGTTGTCGATTTTTGGACGCACCCAGCTAAGATCTAACGCTAATTGGGCGAGAGCGCTGCTTACGTCAAGGACGGCAAGAGCATCGGCTAACGCAATAAGGCTCTCCGCATTTTCTAAAATGCTACCTCTCAAGTTATCGAATATCTCTAGTTCGAGCGCCAGCGAACGCTCGGCCGCTGCGCGGATTTTTTGCTCTAGTTCCGTAAGTTCTATAGTAGTATAACGCTTCGCAGAGGCCAGAGATTGTCGATGGATGAAGCCGGCTTCATTGGCTTCCCCCATTTTGCTAGCATTCACAGAAGTAACTTCGATGAAATAACCTAAAACGTTATTATGTTTTATTTTTAGCGAGGAAATGCCTGTTTGTGCAGAGAGAGCTGTTTGTAATTCCGAGATGAGGATTCTAGATTTGTCTCGAAGAGCACGTTGTTCATCTAGTCTGATGTCGAATCCAGGACGAACAAAACCACCATCACGAGCCATAACTGGCACTTCATCTTGAAGCGCCTCTGTCAAGCTTGATGCTAAGGCGTCAAAGTTACCTAAATCATCTAAGCAAGAGCTAAGTTCTTTAGCGAAAGGCACGCTGTCATCAGCTAAGTTTAATTTTTTCCTTAGAGTGCTCGTCTGCTTCAAGGCAATGGCCATGGCTAGAACGTCCCTTGGCCCACCTCTGCCTAACGATATTCTCTGCATGGCTCGCGCTATATCGGGCAGAGAGCGAAGGTGTTCACGCACATCTTGTAAGAGCTTTGGCCTTTCTAGAAAGTAAGCCACACTATCCTGACGAGCCAAAATTATCGTCGCGTCCGCGCTTGGTTGTGCCAATCTATCTGACAAAAGTCTCGCCCCTGCCGCCGTAACCGTTTGATCGATTGTAGCGAGGAGAGATCCAGCACGTTTTCCGTCTAATGCCCGACTTAATTCTAAGTTTCTTCGGGTAGCTGCATCGATATTTAATTGGGTGTCACGTAAATTCTGATGCAGGCGCTTTATTATTGGTGTTGATGCTTTCTGGGTTAAATTAACATAGTCAAGTAGAGCACCTGCAGCAGATATTTCTGCCCGGCTAAAGTCTCCAAGCACTCGGAGATCGGATAACCCAAACGTCTTTTTTAAGTGAGACTCCCCTGCCGTAGACGAGAATCTAGATGATGGCTGTGGTGTCAGCTTCGTCTTTTGGGCACTAAAAATTTCGCTAAAGAATGGATTTTCCAGAAGTGCGTCAGATATTAGTATCTCTCCAGGATCAATCTGAGCAAGAATGGCCTCTAAATCTGCAACAGCCATTGGGTGGGGTAAGGGCTGTACCTCAAATTTCCCAGTTGATAGGTCGATCCAGGAAAAGGCGTATTTTCCTGCCGCATAGCCAAGAGCAGAGAGAAAAGTAGATTGACCAGAATTAAGAAAAGAATCTTCTGTTAAGGTTCCCGGTGTAAGAATGCGCACGACTTCGCGATTAACAACGGCTTTAGACCCTCTGCGTTTTTTAGCATCCGCTGGATCTTCAGTTTGCTCACAAAGGGCAACCTTGTGACCTGCCTCTATTAGTTTTGCTAAATATTGATCTACGCTGTGATGTGGCACGCCGCACATTGGAATTGGGTCTCCCTTGTGTTGCCCGCGTTTCGTTAAAGCTATATTTAGGCAGGATGCAGCCGTTACGGCATCATCAAAAAAAAGCTCATAAAAGTCTCCCATCCTGTATAGCAAAAGACAATGTTCATGCGATTTTTTAACTCGCAAGTACTGTTCCATCATAGGTGTTGGGGTTGTAGCCATCAAACTCCTTTTAGATGGATTAACCAACGGATTGAAAGGGTTATGAATGGATAAATTTAGTTTTACTAGCTACAGTCGTTTAAATTATGTCACAACGGTTGTGCGGCTATTGAGGTATTTTCGAAACCGTTTTGGCGATAGCTACTAATCATGACTGATCAGCACGACCAATTAAAAATAGATGCCTTAGCTTTTCATGCGGAAGGGCGTCCTGGAAAGTTGGAAGTTACCGCGACAAAGCCTCTAAGCACCCAACGAGACCTATCATTGGCGTATTCGCCAGGTGTGGCCCATCCTTGTTTAGAAATTAAGGAGAATCCAGAGGCAGCCTATGAGTACACCGCAAAATCCAACACTGTGGCTGTAATATCAAACGGAACTGCGGTTCTTGGGCTTGGCAATTTAGGAGCTCTGGCTTCAAAGCCTGTTATGGAGGGAAAGGCGGTTCTTTTTAAACGCTTCTCAGATATTGATGGGTTAGACGTAGAGGTTGCTACCGAAGATGTAGACGCATTCTGTGAAGCTGTGAAATTAATTGCTCCATCGTTTGGCGGCATAAACTTGGAGGACATTAAGGCTCCAGAGTCGTTTTTGATCGAAGAGCGATTAATCGAAGATTGCGACATTCCTGTAATGCATGACGATCAGCATGGAACGGCAATAATTGCGGCTGCGGGGATGCTTAACGCCCTGCATGTAACCGGCAAGACACTACAAGAGATTAGATTGGTTGTTAACGGCGCCGGCGCTGCTGCCTTATCATGTGTTGCACTTCTTAAGACTATGGGACTCCCGTCAGAAAAGGCGATTTTGTGTGATTCTAAAGGTGTGATCCATAAAGATCGAACCGATCTAAATCAGTGGAAGTCAGCTCACGCGGTGGACACACCATATCGAACACTTGCAGAGGCAATGGTCGGAGCGGACGCTTTCTTTGGTCTCTCTGTGAAGGACGCAGTAGACGAGAGCATGGTAGAGTCTATGGGCCCACGTCCGATTATTTTTGCCATGGCTAATCCGGATCCTGAAATTCTACCTGAGGCGATGAAAGCGGTGCGAGATGACGCCATTATTGCCACCGGCAGATCAGACTATCCCAACCAAGTTAACAATGTTCTCGGGTTTCCATACATTTTCAGGGGTGCACTCGATGTTCGTGCAACGCGAATTAATGAGGAGATGAAGGTTGCTGCGGCCGAAGCTTTAGCAAAGCTTGCTCGAAAGGCTGTCCCAGACGAAGTTGCCGATGCTTACGGTCGCAAGCTTTCTTATGGACCTGAATATATTATACCTGCTCCGTTTGACCCCCGATTAATTGTCGCTATTCCCAGAGCTGTGGCTGAAGCCGCTATGAGAAGCGGGGTCGCTCGCAAGCCAATAGCTGACATGGCATCGTATGAGTCTGAATTGGCCTCCCATTTGGATCCTTCCCATGCAGCCATTCAAGCTCTTTATAATCGGGGCAAAGGAAAGGATTTGACCTTTGTTTTTGCTGAGGGAGAAGAAGATCGTGCCATGCGCGCTGGGGCGGAGCTGGTAGCTAACGGCTTAGGTAAGGTGAAGATAGTTGGCCGAGAGCGCGTGATAAGGGAAAACGCGGCAGCAGCAGGATTAAGCTTAGATGACCTTAAGATTGTTAACGCAAAAATAACGCCAGACCAAAATAAAGTTTACTCAGATTATTTATATAACCGTCTAAAGCGTCAAGGTTTGATGCAACGTGACGTCGAGCGTATGGTTAACACTGACCGAGTAATCTACGGCGCGGCAATGATAGCGGCGGGCGATGCAGATATCATGATAACAGGAATGACGCGCTCCTTCAGGCAATGTCTAAATACCCTTGATCAAGCCCTCGATACTCAGCTGAATCAAATTCAGTTCGGCTACTCTATGCTGATGGATAAGGGCCGCACGGTTTTTATTGGAGATACTATAGTTCATGATACGCCAACTGGCGCAGAGCTTGCACAAATCGCTAAACAATTAGCGACCGTGGTGCGCGATTTAGGCCATGAGCCGAGAGTTGCTCTCTGCTCATATTCTAATTTTGGGCAAACACCCACAGATAGGACAGCAGCGATTAATGAAGCGATCGCAATCCTCGACAGCGAAAAACCTGACTTTGAGTATGATGGAGAAATGCAGGTTAATGTTGCTTTAAATTATGATTTGATTGAGCGGTCTTTTCCATTCTGTCGTCTTTCAGGGCCTGCTAATATTTTGATTATGCCTTCTTTAGATGCAGCTAATATAGCGGGTAAAATGCTGGAGGAATTTTCATCCGGCACTGTAATTGGTCCTGTTCTCCAAGGCTTTGAGAAGCCTGTCAGGATTATACCATTAAACGCCACGGTCCAACAAATCACCCATGTCGCTGCGTTAGCGGCAGCGGAGGTTTAATGAAAGTGGACGGATGGAAAATAGTCTCTTCAGGAGACGCAATGGAGAGGGATTTTGAATTTGAAAACTTTGCTGAGGCATGGACCTTTATGTGTCGTGTGGCCGCGCATGCAGAAGCTATGGACCATCACCCCGAGTGGACGAATATCTACAACCGGGTTCACATTCGTTTAACAACTCATGATATGGCGGGTCTGAGTAAATTAGATCAAGAACTAGCGGAAAAAATCAACTCTTGTATTAATTGAAATAGATAATGGGTTCGCCCACTAAGGCTGGATTTGGTTCAAATCCAATGCCAGGCAGTTGAGGCGGTTGCAAACGACCAAGGGTAGCATCAACATCATTCGATAGTTCACCAAGGCTAGTTTTAACCAATGGCCGTGTATCGAGCGCCCCACTAAGCATTGAACCCGGGGTTGATGCAGCAACTTGCAGGATTGCTGAAAGTGAAATTTCGGCACCCCAGGTATCTTGGATGGACATGCTTAGTCCTGACGAGGCGCAGAGGGCCCGTTGAGTTACGCAGCGGGAAATCCCACCTTGTTTTCCAAGCTTGAGATTAATACCATCACAGGCCTCCAGCTGAATAGCTAGGCCAACATCGCCATCAGTTTGCGCCAACTCATCTAACATTATTGGATAGGGGCAAAAATCGCGCAGCAACAAGGTCTCACCCCAAGTTGCACAGGGGGCCTCTAATACGAAATTAAGATTCTCGGGCAACAATGCAAAAAGCTGCTTTGCTTGATCTAATGTTAGACTACCATTTGCATCAACCAGGAAAAAATCATCAGGTTGGCTATGGCGAAGAACGGTCGTTAGCCTTTTGGCCTCCATTGAGGGTCCACCGGCGTTTAGTGCAGCGCCAATTTTAATCGAGTGGTGAGTGAAACCAAGATCAGAATGTCTTCTAACGGAATTAAGCATCTTTTCAGGGCTATCGCTACTAATTGAAGAAATACTTGGGACGTTGTCGCACATTAACCCACCAATTAGCTCATAGACCGGGGCACCCTCAGCCTTTCCGGCAAGATCCCAAACTGCAATGTCTATTGCTGATTTTGCAGCCGCTTGCCCTGCTAAAACAGAGTCCATTTTTGCATAGACTGTACTGGGATCCCTGGGATCGAGTCCAAGCAAATTGGGAGATAATTCTATGATGGCGGCCAAAACCCCAGCTGGATGCCCTTCTATGTAAGTGCCTCCAAATGGACAAGACTCACCCCAGCCTAATAAGCCTGTGTCCGTTTTCAAGCATACAATTGTTGTTTTAAACGAAGTAAATTCTCTACCACCAGACAGTTTATATACCCCCGGGTATGGAAGATCTTTTTGAAAGACCTCTATACCGGTGATTTGCACTTAACGGCCTCTCCAAACTGGATCGCGCTTTTCCGCAAAAGCCTTGAATCCTTCTAAACCATCCTCGGAGTTGTATAGCTTATCAACCGTGGGAAGCTGAGATTTAGTTACTCGATTCATTGTATCTTGGAATCTTGCTCCTTCAGCCTCGCGAACGGTTTCCTTAATTGCCTGGAATACAAGCGGTGGTCCGCTTGCAAGGAGGTCAGCTACATCATTTACTTTAGCCTCTAAAGCCTGACCGTCAGATAGAGATTCGTTAACAAGGCCCCATCGAACAGCCTCTTCACTGCTCATCCAGCGTCCAGTTAGAAGCATATCCATTGCAACATGGTAGGGAATTCGCTTCGGCAGCTTTATTGACGCAGCGTCTGCTAAAGTACCAGCGCGAATTTCGGGCAATGCAAAGGTTGAAGCGCTGGTGCAGTATATTAAGTCGCAAGAGATCATGAGCTCAAAGCCTCCACCAACAGCCATCCCCTCTACCTGAGCGATAATGGGCTTATTCATGTCTCTTAATTCTTGAAGACCAGCAAAACCCCCAACTCCATAATCTCCAACTACAGAATCCCCATTCGCCGCTGCTTTGAGGTCCCAACCAGCAGAAAAAAACTTTTCTCCGGCTGTTTTCACTATGCAAACTCGTGACGTTTGATCGTCGCGGAATGCCTTGAAGTGCTTACCCATTTCCTGGCTAGTAGAAAGCGCAATCGCATTAGCTTTTGGTCTATCCAGAGTAATTGTCCAGATTCCACCTCGCTTGGTTGTTGTGACTTCATTCATGAGGGCTCTCCTAAAATAAACATTGCGTCGGCGGCTATTGCATCGGCTGGTGTTGCAATAAGAGGGTTGATGTCTAACGCCAACACATCGCCACGCATAATTCGTGTCTGAACTGCCATGAGGGCTTGAATTATTGCTAAACGGTTGGCTGAAGGTCTGCCACGATACCCGTCTAGGATCTTTGAGATACGAAGCGAGTTTAAGGCCTCTTCTGCTTGGTTTTGATCAAAAGGCAGAAGTAAAATAGCACTATCCTCTATTAGCTCTGCCAGAATTCCGCCAGAGCCGATAAGCATGTGACCCCCTATTACAGGATCATGAGCTAATCCAACAATGAGTTCTGCGGTTACGTCTTGCACCATTTCTTCTACTAGAATTGTTTCAGAAATTTTTGATAACTTGGCAAACACACCGAGTGGGTCAGTCACGTTTAAGGAAACTCCGCCCACTTCAGACTTGTGAAAAAGATCAACGGAGACAGCTTTCATAACACAAGGTTTCTTTAGTTCAGTAATTTGATCTACTGATGAAACCAATTGCCCACTAGGAATGGAGATGCCATTGGAAGCTAGCTCTTGTTTGCTGTCGTATTCCGTCAAAGTGGTTAAGGGTTTCTGTGGTTTAGATAGGTATCGAAATTTCGTACCATGCTGTAGTGCCGCGGCATCAAGACCTTCGAGACTTGCCTGCATGCCATGGAGTGGGACTATTCCAACCGAAACGAGCCGCTGCGATAGGTCTTCTGGCATATTTTCCGGGTAAGTAGCCATTATGCCCACCCGCGCATCTGAAGCACGCTTAGCATTAATTATACATTCTATCGCAAGCTCAAAGCTTTCAAGATTACCACTTGTTTTTCTAGGCCAGTCGAAAACAAAGATTGTGAAATTTTGCGGACCTCGGAGCGCTTTAGTGAACGCTGGTGTAAGGGCCTCCGCATTACCCCACTCAAAAGTGTGATAATCAAATGGGTTAGATACTTTTACTAACGGGTTAAGTGTTTCATCAATGCCTAAGCCATCCATTGATGGAAAGTTGAATCCATAACGGGCGCCAGCATCGGCCATTAAACTGGCCTCACCGCCTGAGCAGGATATGCTGAGTAGATCTTTTCCTGTAATTTTACCTCCAAGATGCAGTATTTTGAGCCCCTCTAAAAAGCTTTCGAGTGAGCGAACACGACCAATCCCGCACCGGTTTAGGAATGCGTCTGCAACACTGTCTGAACCCGAAAGTGAAGCCGTGTGAGAGACGGTTAAGGTTCGGGCTGCCTTTGTTTCACCTGATTTAAGAGCGATAATCGGTTTTGAACAATCACGAGCAGCTTGGTGGAAGGAAGAAGGATCTCCAAAACCTTCAATATGTAACCCAATGGCTGTAACCCGTGGGTCTTCATCCATAGCCGCAATAAGCTCGGACAAACCCAATTGCGCGCCGTTCCCTGCTGCCAGCATGTATGCAATTGGGAGGCCCCTTTGCTGCATGCTCATACTAATAAGAATATTCGAGGATTGTGTAATCAAAGCCACACCACTTTCGGCCTTATATCCTCCAAGTACGTCTGGCCACATCGCCACACCATCTAAATAGTTCACCATTCCATAGCAATTTGGTCCCAGAATTGGCATTTCTCCTGCCGCCTCTAATAGTGTATCTTGTAAGTAAGCACCCTCTTCCCCAGCTTCTCCAAAACCTGATGCGAAGCATATTGCACCACCTGCACCAAACTGGGCCAATGAGCGTGTGATGTCTATGCTGGCATGACGATTTACTGCGACAAAAGCGGCATCGGGCGGATAAGGTAAATCAGTTATTTTCTTAAATTCTGATTTTGGGTTAACGTGCCAAACTGGGCCTTCAAAATTCCACTTTCTAATTTGGAATAAAACATTTTGCGTCCAAGCGCCCCCAACAATTGCAATAGACTTAGGATGGAGAAGACGTTCAAGTTTCATTGTCACGCGCCAAGAGGACGAAGCAAGTCTCGGCTTATGATGTGCCGCTGTATCTCAGATGTTCCATCCCAAATCCTCTCTACTCTTGCGTCGCGCCAGAATCGAGCAAGAGGTAAGTCATCCATCAGGCCCATGCCTCCGTATATAGCGATTGCTTCATCGGTAACTCGTGACAACATTTCTGATGCGTATAACTTAGCACTAGCTATTTCACGGTTACTTAAAATGTTTTGATCTAGCTGCCAAGCGGCTTTCAAAGTTAATAGATCAGCTGCATCTATTTCAGTGATCATATCAGCGAGCTTGAAGCTAACGCCTTGGAACTTTGAAATTTGCTGACCAAATTGTTTTCTTTCCGCGCTGTATTGAAGTGCGTAATTGAAAGCACGACGCGCGCGGCCAACACTCATAGCGGCAACGGTAAGTCGCGTGCCATATAACCATTCATTCATCACGGTAAAACCTCCACCTACCTCGCCTAGAACTTGCCCTGGTCCCAGTATGCAATTATCAAACGTTAAGATATTATTGGGGTAGCCGCGATGGGAAACAGAGGAATAGCCGGGCTTAATTTCAAAACCGGATGTTCCTCTATCAACCAAGAAACATGTTATGATTTTTTTTGGCCCTCGGGCTGTTTGCTCTTCACCTGTTGCCACGAAAACTATTACAAAGTCTGCGTGTTCCGCCCCTGAAATAAAATGCTTGGAACCATTTAAAACCCAGTCGTTTCCTCGTTTCTCTGCTCGGCACTTCATGCCTCGAACATCGGAACCTGCATCCGGCTCAGTCATGGCCAATGCGTCCCAGCGTTCCCCCCTGATTGCGGGCTTTAAGTAAGTTTCAATTTGGTCACCCTGACAAGCCATTAGTATGCCTTGTGGCCTACCCCAAAAGTGAGTGAGTGCCATTGAACCGCGGCCAAGCTCTCGCTCTAAAAGAGTAAATTCAAGATGACTTAAACCTCCACCACCAACACTTTCAGGGAAATTTGGTGCGAAAAAACCGATCTCTTGAACCTTTTTGGCTATTTCCCGTCCCATCTCAATTGGAACGCACCCCAGTCTTTCAACTTCATCTTCTAACGGATAAATTTCAGTTTCGACGAAGGTTCGAACCGTATCCACAATCATTTCTTGTTCAGATGTGAGCCCAAAAAACATGAAGCCTCCCCAAGAGTAAATAATTTGAGGCTATGCCCCTCTGTACCGCCAAAATCGCAGATGTTTGGCAGGCGTTAGTTTATGAAATGGGCCCGCGGGCCCAACCCATAAAATAACGGCTCTAAATGATGAGCGATGTTCTTTTTGTAGATCTAAGTTATCTTAAAGAGACTCTCCATAATTAGCTCTGACGAAGTTTAAGCTTTTCTCTAACTTCTTTAGGCCCAATAATTTTTACGTTCATAGCTTCTAGAATTGTTACCGCACGTTCAACTAGATCACCGTTTGAGGCAAGGACGCCTTTTTCTAAATAGATATTATCTTCCAAGCCCACCCTAACATTCCCCCCGGCTAGAACAGCAGCAGCCACGTAGGGTAATTGAAGTCGACCGATTGAAAACGCTGAGAAGATCCAACTTTCTGGAACATTATTGACCATGGCCATTAGCGTGGTCATGTCAGGCGGCGCCCCCCAGGGCACGCCCATGCAAAGCTGAACCATCACTGGATCTTCGATTAACCCCTCGTTAACGAGTTGCTTGGCAAACCATAGGTGGCCAGTGTCAAATGCTTCGATTTCTGGGCGCACTCCTAAGGCGGTCATACGGGAGGCCATGTCACGGAGCATGGCTGGGGTGTTTGTCATGATGTAGTCACCCTCACCAAAGTTCATAGTGCCGCAATCAAGGGTACATATTTCAGGCAAGGAGTCTTTGATATGCTGAACGCGAGCCTCCGCGCTTGCCATATCTGTTCCTTCATGATTCAGCGGAAGAGGCGAAGAGGTTGGCCCGAGAGTTAGGTCACCTCCAGTGCCGGCCGTTAGATTAATTACCACATCAGTATCAGCGTCCCGAATACGATCAACCACCTCTTTATACATTTGCAGGTCTCTTGATTGGCCGCCGGTATCAGGATCTCTAACGTGACAATGAGCAATCGCTGCGCCAGCCTTTGCTGCTTCAATTGCAGCAGCTGCAATTTCCTTAGGTGTAATTGGAACCTTGTGTGATTTCTGGGTAGTGGCACCCCCTCCGGTAACTGCAGCAGTGATGAAAACTTCATAGTTCATGGAGATGCTCCTTACTTAGGTGGTGATGGTCGGTTTAATTTAGTGATTTTCGGCTCGAGACTTAAATACGACCCATGGACCAAAAATGGCGACAAGGGCAGCGACAGGGACTATAGAGGCATAAGCCCAACGGAAGCCATAAAAATGTTCCAGAAAGCCGATTAGGGGAGGTCCAATAAAGATTGAAGCCCAGCCCATTGCAGACACTATAGCAACCCCGAAGGCCGGTCTCACACCATTTAAGCGTCCAGCCGACGCAACAAAGATTGGGAAAAAAAATGAGAAACCAAACCCCATAAAGAATACAGCGACGACTCCTTCCCAGTATTTATGAGTGATGATGAGCCAGAGAAGCCCGGCCATGCCAATCAATGTGCCAAAAAGGAGCAGTTTGGGACGCCCAATCTGTTCCGCTATCCCATCTCCCAGTAAGCGCGCTATTAGCAGCCCTGAAGAAAAAAGAACCATTGGTAGAACGAACCAATGGGCATCTAGATTTTGTCCTTTTAGCTTAAATTCAGAGAAAAAGTATTGGCTGAGCCAGTCATAGTGAGATGCTTCTGCTTCAATACCCAGAAGCATCAACAAGCATAGTCCTATGAGCAAGTTTCGTGAGAGTTTAGGCAGCTTTCCCCCACTTGCTTTAAGCGCCTCTTCATCGGAAGCAGCCTCAATTGAGAAGGACAAAAAATCACGTCGAATGAAAAAGAGAAGCGTCGAAGACGCCAAGCTTATCAATAAAAAGAATAACCAAATCGGCATCCCAAAATATAATGAAATAAACGCGAGAAGTGTTCCTGATAAAACACCAGCCGCAAACATTGCATGAACGCCAGTCATAAAAAATCGATTTGTTACCCTCTCCAATAAACTACCTTGAGAGTTTGCCGCAACGTCGAAGAAGCCGGTGCAGATGCCGAGGCAAAAGCCTATCGAGAGAAGAGCACCATAGTTGGGTGCTAAAATGTACAGTACAGGGAATGCTAAAAAAAGTGGCAGAAATATAGAGGATAATAACTTGCTACCAAAACGTCCGATGAGGAAACTGCCTCCAATAAGTGAAGGAACTGCGCCAAAAGCCATGCTTAATAAGAAGAAGGTAACATGCCATTCTTCCAAATCCAGCCGGCCCATAAGAGTGGGGAATTGTGCAAGCATTGTAGGAACTGTTAAGCCGAGAACAAAGAAGCCAGCTGCTATCGCTCGAAAAGTTCTTTTAATTTGCTGCTCTGTTAAGGCGTGTCCCATTATTTGCCGCTAAGGCCTTCGTCACGCACTAACAACCTTTGTTATTCTTGTAATTTTGATGTTTTGTCCCCAGGTCAGCATTATGAAACGTCGAGATAAGTCTAATCCACGCGAGGGTCGCGAGCAAAGCCAGCGGCAGTTAAAGATGGGTGAGCAAATTCGGCACGTTTTAAGCGAGGCTGGTCTAAGGGAGGATTTGAGAGACCTGACAGGCCAGGCAATTAGTCTTACGTTTACAGAAGTACGATGCAGTGCTGACTTCCGGCTCGCAAAGGCTTTTTACGTGCCGCTTGGACCGGTATCTCAGCAGGATTGTGAATTTGCCCTGAAGGCAGCGTTGCCCAGCTTACAGGCGGCAGTTGCTAAAAAAAGCACATCTAAGTTTACTCCAAAACTGACATTCGTTTATGATACCAGTTTTGATGAAGCAGACCACTTACGAGACGTATTGAGCAGTCTGCCAAAGACGTGATTGACCGGATATTTTCTACCCACTGAAGATAGACCAGAACAACAACAGTGCTTGAGGCCCTCGGAAGATCCTCCGAGATACCAAAAGCTTTAATCGGTCAATTAATCGAGATTTATGATATAATTTGGCATTGGCTCGAGCCCATGATTGCAGGCGAGTTGCTCTGGGCTTGCGTATTTTTTCATACTTGGTCAAATCTGAGGCATTTCCGGCTAAGGCCCAGGCGTCTTCGATAGCTAGGGCGGCCCCCTGAGCCAAAAAAGGAAGAGTTGGGTGTGCAGCATCACCTAATAACGCAGTTTTTCCATCAACCCATCTAGCTAAAGTAGGACGATCAAACAAACCCCAGCGTTGCACAGATGTGCATGCATCCAATATTTCGCCTAACTTTGGATGCCAGTTAGAAAAGTGGTCTCTCAATTCATTGAGGTCTCCTGGCGTGTTCCAGCCTTCTTCGAGCCATTGGTCTTGCTCAGTCACGGCAACAAAATTTATCAATTCTGGGCCGATATAATAAGTTACCAGGTGTTTTTCTGGCCCAACCCAGACACAAGCTTCTTCTGGGATCAAGGCTTTCAACCTAGAATCTGCCGTTACCACGCCTCGCCAAGCCACTTGGCCCCGAAATTCTGGATCTGATGGGCCATTCATTTGAGCCCGTAAGGCCGATCGAAACCCGTCGGCTGCGACTGTCAATTGAGTTGGATCATATGATGCAATGTCGCAACCTAGTTGAACGTCAACTCCTTTAGCAAGTACCGATTGGAGCATAGGTCGATAGACGTGTAGGTACGGTCCCCCGTAGTATCGCTGACAATATCCCTTGAGTGGGGCATACATCAACGCGGAGCCAGTTTTTCCGTCTCGGATGGTAGCAGCTTCAGGTTCAAATGAATTGGCTTTTACAGAGTCGAGTAAATTTAGCCGGGACAGGATTCTTGTAGCATTTGGACTGAGTTGGATTCCAGCGCCCACTTCGCTAAAGGCGTTAGCGCGTTCAAACGTTTGAGTTTTCCAACCCATCTGTCGCAAAGCATGGGCAGCGGTTAGGCCTCCAATTCCAGCGCCAATAATTATTGCACTCTTGCTCATTACCTTCAACTAGGCCTAGGGGCTCTAACTGTCATGGCAAAAAAAAACAAAGGACTCCCTCTTAATGGCTGGATCAACCTAGATAAGCCCCTACATGTCTCTTCAAACGATGCAGTGCAAGCGGTTAAAAAGCATTTGCGTCCAGTAAAAATAGGACACGGGGGCACTCTGGACCCACTTGCATCAGGAGTTCTCCCTCTCGCACTAGGCGAAGCAACCAAAACAGTCAGCTTTGCGATGGATGGCGATAAAATCTATATTGCCCATGTTAAGTTTGGCGAGTCCACGGATACAGATGATTTAGAGGGGGAGATAATAGCCGAGTCGTCAACTCGTCCAGCAGAGATCCTTATAAAAAAGGCGCTTCATGATGTTTCTGGTAAAATAATTGATCAGCGACCACCAGCTTTTTCGGCTCTTAAAGTAGAGGGAAATCGCGCCTACGAGTTGGCGAGAGCTGGAAAGGAAGTTAATCTATCTAGTCGAAATGTGAACCTTAAGGCTGCCCACCTCCTATCTTATGATGGCGAAGTGGCGTGTATTAAGCTTACAGTCGGCAAAGGGTTTTATGTTAGGTCGTTTGCTAGAGATTTGGGGGAGACCCTCCGCTCTAAAGCTCATCTAAGCGGATTACGGCGCACACAGGTAGGGTCTTTTACCGCAGATTCTGCAATTTCACTTGATTCTTTGTTAACCTTAGACCATCGCGCCGCTGTCGCAGCTTTGCTGCCGCTTGAACGTGTGCTGGACGACATCCCGGCTCTCGATCTTGGTCAGGCAGAAGCGTGGCGCCTCAAATCCGGGCTTCCAGCCACTTTGGTTCGTCGATCATTCCTTGAGCAGATTGCTTTGTTGGAAGACGGGAAAATGGTTCAGGCGCGGTATGAAAATCGGCTAGTGGCTTTGTGTGAATATTCAAAAGCAAGGCTAAAGGTGATTAGGGGCTTCAACTAAACGGGCAGTTGTCCAGAGAAATAAAGGAATTTCTGATGTCGATAATGACTATGTCAAAAGACGAAATCGTCGCAAAGTTTGGTCGTGGGAAAAGCGATACAGGCTCACCAGAAGTGCAGATAGCGCTTCTCACCAATCGAATTTTGAACCTCACGGAGCACATGAAGGAGCACAAGCAAGACTTCCACTCTCGCCGGGGTCTCATCATGATGGTCGGCCAGCGTCGCCGCTTGTTAGACTATCTCAAGAAGAAGGACGCGGCTCGATATACCGCGATCCTCGAGCCGCTAGGCCTGCGGAAATAGGCTAATTCATTAAGGCAGGGCGTCCACTGGGCGCCTTTTGTCTTTTTCAGTGTCTGCAATCCGGCAGGCGCTTATGACGTTTAGAAAGTAAATTATGTTTAACGTTGTTCGTAAATCTATTGAGTGGGGCGGTCGCACGCTCACACTAGAAACCGGCCGTGTAGCACGTCAAGCTGACGGCGCCGTAATGGTCACTTATGGCGACACGGTCGTCCTTTGCACTGCCGTTGGCGCAGCAAAACCAAAGCCCGGACAGGATTTCTTCCCCCTGACTGTAAATTATCAAGAGAAATATTCCGCCTCTGGCCGCATTCCTGGCGGCTTTTTTAAACGAGAAGGCCGCCCAACTGAGCGCGAGACTCTCTTGTCTCGCCTAATTGACCGACCATTGCGCCCTCTATTTGCTGAGGGGTATCTTTGCGAAACGCAAGTGGTCTGCACCGTGTTATCCTATGATCTTGAAAATGATCCAGATATGCCTGCCATGGTTGGTGCGTCTGCTGCATTAACCCTCTCCGGTTTGCCATTTATGGGACCAATTGGTGGAGCTTCGGTAGGATACCGTGATGGGGAGTATGTCTTAAACCCCAAAGTAGGCAATCGAGAAGGCATGCTTCTAGATTTGTCTGTTGCTGGCACGACTGAGGGAGTGCTGATGGTTGAATCGGAGGCTTCTGAATTATCAGAAGAAGTGATGCTGGGTGCTGTTAAATTTGGCCATGATGCCTGCAAAGAGGTTATTGGCTTGATCATTGATTTGGCAGAAGAGGCCGCAAAAGAGCCTCGAGACCTACCAGCACCAACTTTTGATGCTGATGCTCTTAAAGAAAAAATTGTTGATTTGGTTGGAAGTGATATCCAAGCAGGGTACTCAATCAAAGAAAAAGAGGCACGCCGCGATGCTATAGCAGCTGCCAAAGACAAAGCTCTTGAAGCCTTTGCAAGTGACGAAGATGCTGAGTTTGATGCAGCAGCCGTTGGTAAATGTTTTAAATCGGCCGAAGCAGACGTCTTACGCGGGGCTGTCTTGAAAACTGGTAAGAGAATTGAT
>Ga0213865_10001285_pt1 | contig 16450 bp, 9 predicted proteins | sample PICome_6_FD_160100 | JGI IMG/M metagenome (GOLD analysis project Ga0213865, IMG submission 160100) | Coastal seawater microbial communities near Pivers Island, North Carolina, United States - PICO282 | ecosystem: Environmental > Aquatic > Marine > Coastal | place: USA: North Carolina | collected...
ATTCAATCCAAAAAGGAAAACCTATATATGGAGCAGTTGACTTAGTAAAATCAAGAATTCATAATAACTCACAAAAATATACAATAGCGTTATATAGTGCACTTCGTAATCAAAAGTTTACTAAGTGGAAAGATATTCATAATGATATAGATTCATTAATCAAATAAATAAAAAATTATGAAACTAAAAGATATACTTAACGAAGGAAAAACAGAAACAAAGGTGACCAAAATCAATGAAGGTCAGTATAGAAAATTAGAAAGGGAACTAAAAGCCCTTGCAGGTGTGGTAAAGATTGATTTTTCAGAAGCACTTGAAATGTTACAAGAGGATGGTGTTCTTGAAGCAATTGACCATTTAGAAATTGCAATTGAAAGAATTCAGGATGTGGTTAAAGACCTAAAAAGAAAAAAATAATATGAAACTAAGAGATATACTCAACGAATCAGTAACCGAAGCAGTTTCTAAAACTTACAAAATACCAACACAAAGAGGAACTCTTCATATAGAGATAGAAGAAGATACTGCAGGAGTTATGGTTGATGTAATATTTAATCGTGTTGATTTATCAACTACTGATATACAATTTCCAACTGGTGATGTTGAAATAACTAAAAGAAAAAAGAAAGTTAAACTAAAAGAATCAGTAAATGAAGAATCAATCAACGAAGGTGCATCAACTGAAGAAAAGAGAATCGTAATGATGGCAGTTAGAAAAATTGCTAAATATCGTAATGTTCCTCTTGATTATGCGGTAGGTGATGTAATGAGAGCTGCACAAGAACTCGAAAGAGATATTAAAAAAGGAAAAGTAAAAAAATAAAAAGAAAAGGTGGTTAATCCACCTTTTTTTATGTCTTATAGATAAAAACTAAAGAAAATTATAGATTTTTTACGTTTTTATAAATTTTTATATATTTATTGGTGTTAATAACTCGTTATTATACGGGTTTATTGGTTAATGAATACTCACCCTTTTTAAATGTGAAGTGACCGAACAACCAATCTACTATTCTTATTGAGGTTCACTAATAACTTCAGAAATCCAAAAAAGGTTAAATAAAATGGCAAATTCAAAATTGTTAAAAGAAGCAATTGCTGATGCTAAAGCTGTGAGAGAAACTGCAATCGCCAATGCGAAAATCGCATTAGAAGAAGCATTCACTCCAAGATTACAATCTATCCTTTCTAAGAAGCTTCAAGCAGAAATGGAAGGTGATGATGAAGAAATCGAAGAGGAATTAGATTCTAGTGATATTGGTGATGGTACTGAAGAAACTCCAGTTGAACCATCTGCAAACGCTGCTGATGCTCACACCGAACTTGGTGCAGAAACTGAAGAAGAATCTGATGAAGTTGGTGAAGAGGATGAGAACGTAGATGTGGTATCCGAAGAGGAAGACCACGAAGAAGTTTCTGAAGAGGAGCATGGTGAAGAAGAAGTTTCTGAAGAAGATGAAATCGAAGTTGAAGATGAAATCGAAGAAGAAGATGAAATCGAAGATGAAGATGAATTAGATTTAGAAGCAATCATCAGAGAACTTGAAGGAGAAATTGAGGAAGAAGATTCTGAGTACGAAGAAACTTACGAAGGTGAGGAAGAAGAGTACGAAGAAGGAACTTACGAAGGTGAAGGTCACGGTGAAGAGGAAATCGAAGAAGCAGATGGTTCTATCGAAGACCCAACTAATGCTGATGACGCTTCAATTTCTGAGGAAGAACACGAGGAAGAAGAAACAATCGACCTTGAAGAAATCCTTAGAGAAATGGGATACGGAGATGATGAAGAAGAAGTATCTGAAGAAGAAGAAGGTGAAGACCACTCTGAATTAGAAGCAGAGTTGGAAGAAGCTTATTCTACTATCAAAGAACTTCAATCAACTATCAACGAAGTAAACCTATTGAACGCAAAATTATTATACGCTAACAAGTTGTTCAGAGGATATGCTTTAACTAACGAACAAAAAGCAAAAGTTGTAGAAAACTTAGACAGAACAACATCTGTTAGAGAAGTAAAATTAGTTTACGCTACACTTGCAGAATCAATGAATTTTGTAGGAACTGAGAAAAAATCTAAGAGAGCAATCTCTGAGAGTGTTGCCCCTAAAGCAACTAAATCTACTGCTCCTACTAAAGAAGTGATTACTGAAAGTGCTAATGTATTAGCTGAAAGATTCAAAAAACTAGCTAATATCAAATAATTTAATAACATTAAAAAGGGAAAATAAAAATGGCAAATTTTGATTTAAACAAACTGATGGAAGCCAAGAACCCACAAGCGGTAATGCTCGAGGAAACAAGAGGATTAAAAGCAAAATGGGATAGAACTGGACTTCTTGAAGGATTGAAAGAAAGAGAACAAGGCTCAATGGCTGTTCTTTTAGAAAACCAAGCAAAACAATTGCTTGATGAGGCTACCTCAACAGGTACCACAAATAACTCTGAAGAGTGGAGCGGTGTTGCTTTACCTTTAGTAAGAAGAATCTTTGGTGAGATTGCTTCTAAAGAATTCGTTTCTGTACAACCAATGAACTTACCTTCAGGTCTAATTTTCTATTTAGACTTTAAGTATGGTACTGCAACTGCAGGAAGAAGTACTTCTGAATCTTTATTCGGTGGTAACGGAACTGATTTAGGTTCTACTGACGCAGCAGTTAATGGTCTTTACGGAGATGGTAGATTCGGATATTCAGTAAATGAAGCATCTGCAACTGTTGCAACAGGTGATGTTGTATCTTCAGGTTCAGCTTTATGGTCTGAAATTGGATTTGATGGAGCATTATCTGCATCTTTAGCAGGTGGTGGTATCGTTAAACTTGTAATTCCAAAAGCAAGTATTGGTGCTACTGCTGATATTGATGGAGCAAATTCATTCATCGTATCAGGTACTGGTGTAGACGTTAATCACGCTGCATACAATAACTTTGATGGTACTAACTTCAACTTATTCGTATCTGCATCTGCTGCTGATATCAACGGTGAGGCATTAACTGTAAAACACTCAGTTGTTCCTGTTGATTACGATAGAGGTGATTTCGAAGATAGAAACCCATTCAATGGTTCAGGTGCTGACTCTGGTTTAGATAATGGTACTGACCTTCAGATTCCTGAAATTGACTTAGAACTTAAGTCTGAAGCAATCGTTGCTAAGACTAGAAAGTTAAAAGCAGTTTGGACTCCTGAATTGGCTCAAGACCTTAACGCATACCACTCAATCGATGCTGAAGCTGAATTAACTTCTATGTTATCTGATTACATCTCATTAGAGATTGATTTAGAAATCTTAGATATGTTAAAATCTAACGCTTTAACAACTGATTACTGGTCTGCTACAATCGGTGAAGAGTACAACTCAGCAACTGGTGTATGGAGTGCAGGAACTGCAGGTGTTGCTTACCAAAAGAACACTTGGTTCCAAACTTTAGGTACTAAATTAAACAAAGTATCTAACAAGATTCACCAATTAACATTAAGAGGTGGTGCAAACTTCGTAGTTGCTTCTCCTGATGTATGTACAATCTTAGAATCTATTCCAGGATTTACGGTATCAGCTGATAAAGACGCATTACAATTTGCAGCCGGTGTAACTTCAGTAGGTGCTATTGCAAACAGATACACTGTTTACAAAAATCCTTATATGACTTCTAACGAAATCTTATTAGGATATAGAGGTGGTAACTTCCTTGAAACAGGAGCAGTTTACGCACCATATGTACCACTTATCATGACACCTTTAGTGTATGACCCAGCTAACTTCACTCCAAGAAGAGGAGTTATGACTAGATACGCGAAGAAAATGGTAAGACCTGAGTACTACGGTAAGATTTATGTTAAAGATTTAGCATCTATCTAATCTTAGTTAGTTCTTAGATAATAAATTAGAGGGGTAGGAAACTATCCCTCTTTTTTTATGTCTATAAACAAAAACTCTATTCTTTATTTTCTTAATATTTATAGATACTAAAGGAGATAAACATGAATGAACTAATATGGCCAGGTAGTGGTTCTGCTATCACAACGGGTTCAGATTCAACCCCATTTGGTACCTATGATTCTGATAATGAATTTCAATCAGATGGACCAAAAGTTGCATCTTGGTGTGCAAAAAGGTTGGGATACCCCGTTCAAAACGTAGAACTTATTGATGAAAACTTTTACGCATGCTTTGAAGAGGCAGTTTCAGAATATTCTGCACAAGTAAATCAATTTAATATTCGAAATAATTTGGATACTCTAAAGGGTAATCCAACAGGTACTGATTACTCTCAAAAATTAGTTCAAGGTTCAAATCTACCTGATTTAATTAGTATCTCCGATGGATATGGAACACTTGCAGGTGTTGGTGGTTCAACCGATATAAAGAGTGGTTCTATTAATTTAGTTGCAAATCAACAATCTTATGATTTGGATACATTATTTGCAAGTGGTAGTGAAGGTGGAAAACGAATTGATGTAGTTACTGTGTTCCACGACCCAACTCCAGCAATCAATAGATTCTTTGACCCTTACTCGGTAAGTGGACAGGGAACACTTAACTTGATTGATGAGTTTGGATTTGGTTCATTCTCACCAGCAGCACAATTTGTGTTAATGCCAATTTTTGAAGATATGTTACGAATTCAAGCAATTGAATTTAATGACCAATTTAGAAAATCTGCACACTCCTTTAATATTGTAAACAATAAACTCAAGATATTCCCCATTCCAACTACGAGTGGTAAATTATGGTTTGAATATTTTGTAAGAGATGAATTTATTCAAAACTCAACAGCAGTAACTTCAGATGTAGTATCTGATTATTCAAATGTAGGATATAACTTTATCCCATATTCATTCATTAACGATGTGGGTAAACAATGGATTAGAAAATACACCCTTGCTCTTGCTAAAGAACTATTAGGAGCAATTAGAGAAAAATATAGTTCAATACCTATTCCTGGTTCCGAAATATCGTTAGATGGTGGTGCATTAAGGGCTGAAGCACAAACTGAAAAAGATGCTTTGATTGAACAACTTAGAGAAAACTTAGAAGAGTTAAGTAGAAAAAATCAGTTTGAAATTAGAAATAACGAATCTAATTATCAGCAAGAAATGTTACGAAAAGTTCCATTAACGATATATACCGGATAAGATGCCACGTTTTGCATTAGATAGAGATATTAAGTTTTTTCAAAGTATATCCCGTGAATTAGTTGAAGCGGTGATAGAAACTCCTGTTGTCTTATATAAATTAATTATTGGAGATACTAAAACCAATCTATATGGTGAATCCCTCAGTAAAACTTATTATCAAGGAGTACAATGTACTGCAGTAATTGAAAGAGATGATACAAGTGTATCTTATGAAGGTTTTGGACCAGATTCGGGTCAGAATGTAGAATTTAGATTTAACAGGTTTAAACTCGAGGAAACAGGGTTCTATCCTGAGATTGGTGATATTGTTTATCATAATGATGCATACTTTGAAATTGATAATGTTAGGGAAGACCAACTCATCGGTGGACAATCAGGTGAGAAGTTCTCTATTATTGTTTCTACATACATGACAAGAAGAAGTACGATACAAACTGAAGAAAGAGTATTATAATGAAGGATAATTCAAAAAATAGAGCAAAGCAATTATCAGTAGATAAGCAATATCAAAAAGGTGTTAAACTTCTTGATATTGATACTACTATTGCTGAATACATGATTGATACAGTGATTCCTGATGTGGAAGAACAAGGTCAAGCAGTAAAGGTTCCTCTATTATACGGAAATGCAGAAAGGTGGGCAAATGCAAGAGAGAAGGGTTATCTTCGTGACCAACGAGGTAAAATACAGATTCCACTTGTAATGTTTAAGAGAAACTCTATCGAACGAGATACTTCACTTGCACAATTCAAAGATTTAAATACCCTTCCTGCATATAGAAAATACTCTCAAAAAAATAGATACGAGAGATTTACTTTAATCCAAGGTTCAGGACCTTCATATGAAGAATATCGAGTTTCGGTTCCTGATTATGTAACAGTTTCATATGAAGTAATGATTTGGACATCATTTACCGAGCATATGAATAAGATTGTAGAGCAGTTTCAATATGCAACTGATAGGTATTGGGGAACTGAGGAAGGATATAAATTTAGAACTCGTATTGATTCATTTGATAACCAACAAGAAGTAGGTGAAGGTTCAGAAAGAGTAATCAGAACATCGTTTACTATGACGGTAAATGCATACTTACTTCCTGAAACTTATGATGAATCTCCAACGGTTAGAAAATCATTTACTCCTAAAAAAGTTGTATTTGGAGTAGAAACTGATTTATCGGGTAATATATTTACTAATCCGAATATTTATAATGAGTACCAAAACGTTATTGATTTTGTTGCGATTAGAGGTTCTGCAGATGGAGTTATCAATAAAGGAATTTATCCTGATGAAACTGCCGATGGTGTAAATAATAAGTTTTCTTATTTTTATTTAGCAAATGCAGAATTACCTATTCTACCACAAGAGTTAATAGGTACTTTTGATACGAAAGGTTGGTTTAGAGTTTATATTAATGGTGTTTATATTACACCAAGTGCATACACTTATACCTTTAATGGTGAGTTGAATAGAATTATCTTTAAATTAGATAACACTCAAGCATTTGAAAGTGATGGGCCACTTACGTATGTATTAGAACCTGATTTTGAAGTTTCAGTAACTGGTAAATTTATAGAATTATGAACATCTTTAATTTAAAAAATATAATGAAGGAGGTAAATGCACCTAATACATTTCAGGGTGTACCTTCAGATAAAAATGCCGGTGATAAATACGAGTTTTTTCATCCACTTTATTGGGTATTTAAGATAGAAAACATGAGAATAAAAACATTAGATTCTCGATTAGTAAATAAAAGAAAACCTCATGCTAGGTTTGATGTGTTTATGTACCTTTTAACTGATGATTCTCAGGGTGAATTATTTGTAAGACCTCAAGATTATAATTTTGAACAAGTTGGAAATGATTTTTATATAAAAATGAAAAGAGAAAATTTTCCATTAGAAGATAGAAATGGAGACCCTTGGTCTTTTTCAACTGATGATAGAATTTTTATAAAAGGTGATATTGAAAGAGTAAACTAATGGCAAGAGAGGTACCAAACATATATTCGGGAAATACACAAAAAAAGAGAGATAGATTATCTTTCAAAAATTTTGTGCTTGAAGTTATTGAAGATACTTTTATTAATGAGTTTAACCCAACATCATCATCATTAGATGCCGATACTCAAACTTTATTTACAATTTTCTTAGGACCTAAAGATGGAAATAATGATGGTGATTTATTGGATAGAGTAGATATTGATGGTTATAGGTTTACCTATGAAGATTTACAGGTAGATAACGCATATGATTATTTAGATGTATTTCTTTATGGTGTAAAACAAGATAGAAGTAAATACGATGTAAAATTATACGATGGTGCAGGAACTGAATTGTTATCAGGTCAATATGCAAGTGGGTCAAAAGAAATTAGAATGATATTTAATGAAGATATCACTAGAGTTCCACTCGAAGTGCCAACTAATGCATTTACAATCAAGGGAAAAATCGTTGAGATAGAAGAATAAGATGGCAAGATTAATATCAAGAACACAAGTAGAAGAACAACAGGATTTTATTAGAAATACCTCGTTTTCTCAGAATGTAATTATTTCTGGTTCTCTTCTTGTCTCTGAAAGTTTTTCATTAGGAACTAATCCCGATACAAAACAAGAAATTACAGGTTCGGTAGAAATTACAGGTTCACTTACTTTAGATGGACCATTTAATGTAGTTGGTGACCAAGCATTAGATTTAACTGCATCGGTTTCGTTAGATTCATTAGATACTCGTTTATTTGGTGGAATTAGACCTGAAGATTTTGGAGCAATGGATGCTACCCTTTATGTATCTTCAACTTCTGGTAATGATAATAACGATGGTAGAACTCCCCAATTCCCACTTAGAACTGTAAAGAAAGCAGCTGAAATTGCTAGTGCAGGTGATGATGGTAGATTCGGCTTAGATTCTGGTTCATTATTTACTGGTTTTAGAATTGAAGTTTCAGCAGGTACTTATTTAGAAGATAATCCAATTGAACTTCCAAAAAACACAACTGTTTGGGGAGCAGGTTTAAGGGTTTGTAAAATTCTTGCTAAAAATGAAAACGAAGACCTTTTTTGGGTAAATAGTGGTAACTATTTAGCAGAGATGACTTTTGGTGGATTACGAGTATTCCCATCAGTTGATAACTCAAAAAGTGGGTTTGCCGTTGCATTCGCACCAAATGCATTTATCACAACATCTCCTTATGTTCAGAACTGTTCAATGATTTCGAATCAAGAAAACTCATTCTTAGAACTATACGAAGATATTCCAGCTGGTGGTGGTGGTTTGAATGTAGATGGTAATGTTATCCATCCCGATTCACCACTTGCTTCAATGGTACTTGATGCATATACACAGGTTGCACCAAACGGTGTAGGTTGTCAGGTTGTTGGTAGAGGATTCATTCAATTGGTATCTTTCTTCACCAACTTCTCAGCATACGCAGTAAAGGTATTAGATGGTGGACAAGCAGTACTACTTAACTCAAACACCTCTTTTGGTGATTTTGGTATGTATGCTTCTGGTTCTCGTTTCATCACAGGTAGTGGTGGTAACGGTGATGCTTTTGCATCTGTAAGAGATAATTATACAATTATTATTGATACTATTGAAGATGGACTATCTGCTATTCCTGAGTTAGTTCCAAATACTGATAGGGGAATTAAAACAACATCCGAATTACAAAAATTTATTTCAGGTAAAGCATCTAATGATACTGCTGAAAAAGTAAAAGCAGATTACCAATTAGTATCAAGTATAGTAGATAATGGTATTTTAAATATGCCTGGATTATTATCAAAAGCATCTACACGAGGATATAGTACGGGTTCAGTTTGGAACATTTCAAAAAATGAACAAATAACAGGTTCAGTTACTGCATCTACAAGTGAATTAACATTATTAGCAGATAGATTTGAAAAAGTTCAAGAAACATTAGAAGTTGGACCTCGTATTACTGGTAGTTATACTTTAGTAGATAATATAGAAGGGTTAGTTCAGGTAACAACTCAAAGTGCTACACCTGTTGGATTTGCATCATCCCAAACTACTATTAATGATGTTGTTTTAAATTTTAATAATGTTAAAACAATTGTTAAAAATGGTACAAGTGCAACTCCATTTTTTACTTCAAGTAATGAAGGTAATATTAAGGTAACCGATACCGAGCAATTTATTACCGATATATCTTCAAGTGCAGTTGTACAGAATAAAATTAGTTCATCATTCTCAATTGTACATGATATATTATTGAGGGGTACTGGTTCTGCACCAACTATTATTCAAAGTTCTTCGTTTGAAAATTCATCGATTGATTATCAAAATGGATATGCTGCATTATTAGGAAACTTATCATTTATCCAAGAAGAAACAATTGCTTATTTATCATCTTCTTGGAGTACATTTGATTATAATGAAGTAACTTGTAAAAGAGATTTAGGGTATATTGTTAGTGGTGCTGCACATGATTTAATTTATGGTGGTAACGAAGAATCGGTAAGAAATGGTAATTTCTATTATCTATATCCATCTGAAGCAACATCATCTCAAAAACAACAAACGTTAGATGCAATACGATATGCTAGTGGTCTTGCTACACGAGTAGTTGGTGATATAACATTCCAAGAACCAAGTACACAACAAATAAATGGATACGAAGGTATTATTGATAATAAAACATTTATTCAGGAGGAAGTAATAGCATATATTTCATCATCATGGAGAGGTTTTGAATATGATGAAGTTAAGTGTAAACGAGATGTTGGATACATTTTAGATGCAGTTGCTACCGATTTAAGATATGGTGGTAACGAACGAAGTATTATTGCTGGTAAATTTTACTATGATTATCCATCTGAGGCAACAACTACACAATTGTTACAAACAATTGATGGAATTGAATGGGCAAGAGATTTAACTACAAAAATTCTTGAAGCAGAAACATTTACAACGGCATCAGATGAAGTACAGGGTACATATGATTTAATTGTAAATAATAGAAATTTAATACAAGAAGAAACTGTAAATTTCATTGATACTCAGTATCCAAATTTAGATTATTTAAGAAATAAATGTAAACGAGATACGGGATACATTTTAGATGCAGTTGCTACTGATTTGTTATACGGTGGTAATCAAAAAAGTATTAGAGCGGGATTATATTATCGAGAAGTTCCTTCTAAAGTAAATGGTGACCAACTTGAAGAAACTTTAGCAGGTATAATTTATACTAAAAATTTTGTAGATAGTGTTGTAACTAATACAATAATTGAATCTCCTCGTTTAATAAGAAATACTGAGGCAAGAGTTCAAGCAGGTAATATTGATTTTGTAACATCATCTATAAGTGGTACTGAAAGTGAAAGAGCAAAAGTAAGTGCATCAATTGGTATTGTTGAAGATATTATTAAACAAGGTGAAGATTCTATTTTGGCTGCAATTGCAGGAAATACACCGAATATAAGTTGGACAACGGAAGACCCAATATTAGTAACGGGTATTTCGGCAGTATCTTCATCAACACAATTAAGTGCATCACTTTCATCATCGGTTACTTCATCTTTTGATGTGGTAGTTAAGGTAATTGAAAGTGGAAGTACTATTACAAGTGATTTAACCATTGGTAGTGCAAGTAATTCAGAATTACCTGTTGCACAAAGAGGTATTCCAAAAGATTCATACCCACCTGAAAATTTAGATTCTACTGTAATAGGAACAACGATTCCTGCAGAAGTTACTTTAGTTTCTAATATGGAAGATGGTATCCGATTTAATAGCGGTAACCAATATACAAGTTCTATATCGGCATCAAACATTACTTCAACAAATATTTCAGAATCATTTTCTACCGTTATTGATATTATAGAGTACGGAATTACGAGTAGTCTTGTTTTAAGTGGTTCTGATGGAAGTTCTACTTATTTTGAGGTAGTTACCCTACCAAATGATTCAACTGCGTTCTATATTAATCAAAATCAATTACAATATTTCGATGGTAGAGAGAGTTGGGGAACTCTAAATGATGCAGAAGATACAGGTTCATTCTTAGGTTCTAAAAAAGACCCAACTCTAACTTTGCTTAGAAATGAAATGTATAATTTTTCAATCAATGATTTAGGTACAGAAGATAGTACTATAAATGAACCTTTCTTAATTAAGACAAAAAGAAGTGCAGGATATGATGATGTATTCGCAGGTGATAATATTATAAATAATGGTATTACATTTGGTACATTAACGTTTACTCCATTATATAATACACCTGATACACTTTATTATGTGAATCCGAATAATGTATCGGCAAGTGGGGTGATAAACATAGTAGATAGTTTACCTTTATCCGCAGAACAAGAGTATGTTGAAGTTCCATCAAGAGGACAATTTGAAAAAACTTTAAATACTTCTGAAAATATTAAAGTAACTAATGGTACACAATATACTCAATCATTAGATGCTTCAATCACTAATAGAAATAATATAAGTGGTTCAATTGATACTGTAATTAATATTCTCTCAAGTGGTAGTTTAATTGCACCAACAATTGTTAAAAATATTGATGGATTAATTAAACGAAGTTCAGTTAATCAAGTAACTTCATCATTTGATATATCAAGTACGATTGTAAACAAAATATCATCTTCGGTTGGTATTGTATTGAATATAATTGAAAATGGAACAGGTTCACTTCCAACACAAGTTGATAATACGGAAGAATATATTGCAGTTGGAACAACTTCACAATTTACTACATCATCAATTTCAGCAAGTTTTGATGATATCCAATTTATTTCAGAATCATTTGAAATTGTAGCACGAATATTAGAAAATGGTAGTGGTTCATATGAAACTGCATCTTTATACGTAAGTGAAGTAACTGCATCAAATACAGTAGCAGCTTACAACTTAATAAAACAAAATATCGATTTCATTCAAGAAGAAACAATTGCATATTTAAGTTCTTCTTGGTCAACATTTGATTACGATGAGGATAAATGTAAAAGAGATGTTGGATTAATTACAAGTGGTGCAGCTGAAGATTTAATTAATAATGTTTATTCGGCATCTATTGTAAATGGTAAATTCTATTTAGAATACCCAAGTGAAGCAACAGGTTCACAATTAAACCAAACTCTTGATGGAATTAGATACGCAAGTAGATTGGCACAAAATATTGCATCAAATATAACATTTGGGTCTCCATCTCAAGAAAGATTAGATACTGAAACTATTATTAGGGATAACAAGGAGTTTATTCAAGAGGAAGCAATTACATTCCTATCTTCTTCATGGTCTGCATTTGATTATAACGATGTAACTTGTAAGAGAGATATTGGATACATCTTAGATGCTACAATTACGGATATCGTATATGGTGGTAATGAAAGAAGTATAAATGCAGGTGTGTTCTATTACAAATATCCATCAGAAGCAACGGGTTCACAATTATTCCCAACTGTTGATGGTATTCAATATGCTGGTGAGGTAACTCAAAAAGTAGTAACAGGTTCAATATTTAGTGAACCATCTTCTACTAAAGTAAGAGCATATAACTTAGTACATGAAAATAGAGAATTAATTCAAGACGAAGTAATTCAATACATTTCATCTTCTTGGAATTCGTTTGATTATGATGATGTTAAGTGTAGAAGAGATACGGGATATATTTTAGATGCAGCAACGACTGATTTAATCTACGGAGGAAATGAGAGAAGTGTAATTGCTGGTGATTTCTATTATAGATATCCTTCACAAGCAACAGGTTCTCAGTTGAATCAAACTGTGGATGGTATTGTTTACGCACAGAGATTAGCAGATAAGATGTTAACTAATACTCTATTAGTAACTGCATCATTGGAACGAAGAGAAGTTTATGACCTTATTGAACGAAACAGAGAAATGGTTCAAGCAGAAGTTATTTCTTATATTTCATCATCTTGGTCTGAATTCGAATATGATGATGTTAAATGTTCTCGTGATGTAGGACACATCTTAGATGCAGTTGCAACTGATTTAAGATATGGTGGTAACGAGAGAAGTGTAATCGCTGGTGAGTACTATTGGAGATATCCTTCTGAAGCAACAAACGTTCAGAAAATACAAACTATCGATGGTATTGTTCACGCAGCAAGGATTGTACAAAAACTTATTCAAAATGAAGTATTAGAAACTCCATCTACTGATAACTTAGCAATTTGGAATTTAATCAGAAACAATAGAACTCTTATTCAAAACGAAGTAACTGAGTTTATTGATTTCAAATATCCATTCTTTACGTACAATAGAGTTAAATGTAGAAGAGATGTTGGATACATTTTAGATGCAATCTTAACTGATTTAATTTGGGGTGGTAATGAAAGAAGTATAATTGCTGGTGATTTCTATTATAGATATCCATCTGAAGCAACAACTATTCAGTTAGATGAAACAGTCGATGGTATCAGATATGCAGAATCGTTGGTTCAAAAAATCATTGCAGGTGAAGAATTCTATCAACCATCATTAGTTTTAAACACCGATGGAAATATTAAGGTAACTGAATTAGAACCAACTGCATCTTCAATTGCATTAAGTGGTTCATATCAAACTGAAATAAGTTCTTCGGTTAATTTAATTACTGAAATAATTTCGGGTGGATTATCTTACTTACCTGAAATAACTGAATCAGTTGATGGTTTAATTAAAATAAATAATATAACACAATTCACTTCAGCAAATAGTGGTAGTGAAGTTGAATCAGGATATGTAACTCGAAGTGTAGGGTTTATCAATGATATTATCAGATTAGGAACTGATGATATCCCATTTGCATTAGCAAAGTGGTATGATGATACTTTAGATAATCCTCAAAATTTAACCACAGGTTCTTATGTGACTGCAAGTGGAACTTACACAACTGATACTGAATTTGGTATTGTAAGTTCATCGTTTGGTTCTATTATTAACGTGATTGAAAACGGTACCGATTACTTACCAACATTAGAGTACAATACTGCTAATAATATTAAAGTAACTGCTACTGAGCAATTCATATCACCAATTTCAGGTTCCATAACTACAATTAATAAAGTTAGTGCAAGTGTTGGTATAGTTGAAGATATTGTACAAAATGGAGTAGGTTCTTTACCAACAATTACATTTAATAACTCAGATAAAGATAATTTAGTAAAAGTAACCAGTACTTCACAATTTACAACAGGAAGCTTTGGTGGAGAATTACAAAGAAGATTAATTTCTTCATCTATTGCAGTTGTAACTACAATATTAGAAAATGGAACAGGTTCTTTACCAACATTGGTAGATTATGATACTCCATCAGATTCTCCTAAAACATTAGCAGCTTACAATATATTAAAAGAAAATATTGATTTTATTCAAGCAGAAACAATTGCTTACTTATCTTCTTCATGGAGTACATTCGATTACAATGATGTTAGTTGTTCTCGAGATGTAGGATTGATTATTTCAGGAGCAGCAGAAGATATGTTACACAATGCAAATTCTGCATCAATAGTAAATGGTAAATTCTATTTCGAATATCCATCAGAAGCAACAAGTTCTCAATTAAATCAGACATTGGATGGCATTCGATATGCTGGTAGAATGGCAGAAAACATTGTAAAAGGATATACTTATCAAACTTCTTCCGTAGAAATAAGTGGTTCAGTTGAATTGATTAGAAATAACAAAGAATTTATTCAAGAAGAAACAATTGAATTTATTTCATCTTCTTGGGATAATTTTGATTACAACTCTGTAACTTGTAAGAGAGATGTTGGATATATTTTAGATGCAGTTGCAACCGACCTTCTTTATGGTGGAAATGAACGAAGTGTTGTTGCGGGTAGATTCTATTATGATTACCCATCATCAGCAATCGTTGGTGGAGTTCCATCGGCAACTCAACAAAAAGACCCAACGGTAACTGCGATTGATTACGTACAAGGATTGGTAACTGAAATTGTAGGTGGTGCAACATTCCAAACTGCATCAAACGAAGTAGAATACGTTTACGAAGCAATTCGTGAAAATAGAGAATTTATCCAAAACGAAACCATCGCATTTGTAAATGCCAAGTATCCAAACTTAGATTACAACGAAGCAAGTTGTAGTAGAGATACAGGATTTATCGTAGATGCAGTTGCTACTGATTTAAGATGGGGTGGTAATCAAAGAAGTAGAGAAGCGGGTAGATTCTATTACCTATTCCCTTCTAAAGCAACGGGAGTTCAAGTTGAAGAAACAACTGATGCATTGGTTTACACTAAAGATTTAATCGAAAAAATTGTAGATAAAGAAACTCTATTCGTTCCAACGGGAAGTTTGAATACTGATAATAGTATTAAGGTAACATCATTCTCACCGGCACCATTCCTTGACCTTTCTGACCCTAATGCAATGATAGAAGAGATATCTGCATCATTTGCTATTGTATCGGATGCAATACTAAACGGAACAGGTTCAACTCCAACCGCATCACTTTATGGTTCACCTTTATTGGAAGATAATGTTGTTCGTTCACACGCAATGATTACTGCAAGTGTACCATTTATTCAAAATGAGGTTGTAGAATATATTTCTTCTTCTTGGGTAGGGTTTGATTATGATGATGCTAAATGTAGAAGAGATGTCGGGTTTATTGTAAACGGAGTAGCAGAAGATTTATTACATGGTGTAGTTTCTGCATCGGTAGTAAATGCTAAGTACTACTATGAATTCCCTTCTGAAGCAACTTCATCTCAGGCACAACAAACTGTGGATGGTATCAATTACGCATATCAATTGACAGAACAAATTTTGAGAGGTACTACATTTACCTCACCATCAACTCAGATATCTGCTTCAGTTGAATTGATTAGAAACAATAGAGAGTTTATCCAATCAGAATCTATTGCATACCTAAGTTCATCTTGGGAAGGATTTGATTACGAAGAGGCAACTTGTAGAAGAGATGTAGGACATATTGTAGATGCAGTTGCAACTGACCTTCTTTATGGTGGTAACCAAAGAAGCAAGATTGCTGGTGAGTTCTACTACTTATATCCTTCAACTGCAACAACAACACAATTAGAACCAACAACAACGGGTATTAAATATGCAGGTGATGTTGTAAGTAAAATAGTAGAAGGTGGTGTATTCGTAACTGCATCTGATGAAAGATTAGCAGGTAATAGAGTTATTTTAGACAATAAAGAGTTTATCTCAAGTGAAGTAATTCAATATGTATCTTCTTCTTGGAGTGATTTTGATTATAATGATGTTAAGTGTAAGAGAGATGTTGGGTACATTCTAAATGCAGTTGCTACTGATTTCTTATATGGTGGAAATGA
>Ga0213865_10001286_pt1 | contig 16446 bp, 14 predicted proteins | sample PICome_6_FD_160100 | JGI IMG/M metagenome (GOLD analysis project Ga0213865, IMG submission 160100) | Coastal seawater microbial communities near Pivers Island, North Carolina, United States - PICO282 | ecosystem: Environmental > Aquatic > Marine > Coastal | place: USA: North Carolina...
CCTGCATCAATGCGGAAGCACCAAGTCGGTTGGCGCCGTGATCAGAGAAGTTCGCCTCCCCAATTGCAAAGCAACCCGGCACCGTTGTCATCAGGTTGTAGTCCACCCAAACCCCTCCCATGGTGTAGTGCACCGCAGGATAAATCATCATAGGCGTTTCATAGGGGTTTTGATCGACGATTTTCTCATACATCTGAAACAAGTTGCCGTATTTGGATTTGATGACTTGCTTTCCAAGTTTTTGTACAAGTGAAGAGTCGTTTTCATCGAGTCCTTTGACGTGCGCTTTTTCTTTCCCATATCGTTCTATGGCTGCAGCAAAGTCGAGAAACACGGCCTCACCTGTTTTGTTGACCCCAAAGCCCTCATCACATCGTTCTTTGGCTGCACGAGAGGCAACATCACGAGGAACAAGGTTTCCAAAAGCTGGATAACGACGCTCGAGGTAATAGTCTCGATCTTCTTCTGCTAAGTCAGTGGGTTTTAGGCGTCCTTCACGAATCGCTTCCGCGTCTTCTTTTTTCTTGGGTACCCAAATTCGTCCGTCGTTTCGCAAAGACTCCGACATCAGGGTGAGTTTGGACTGGTGGTCGCCCGAAACGGGAATACAAGTCGGGTGGATTTGTGTAAAGCACGGATTCGCAAAATAGGCGCCTTGCTTGTGGATTTTCCAGGCAGCGGTTACGTTGCTTCCCATGGCATTGGTTGACAGATAAAAAAGATTTCCATAACCCCCAGAAGCAATCACAACAGCATGTGCTGCATGACGTTCGATCTCACCAGTAACCAAGTTGCGTGTGATGATTCCTCGTGCTTTGCCATCAACTTTGACTAGGTCGAGCATCTCATGGCGACTGTACATTTTGATTTTACCTCGACCGATTTGCCGATTCATCGCCGAATAAGCTCCGAGCAGCAATTGCTGACCAGTTTGTCCTTTGGCATAAAAGGTGCGAGAGACGAGTACCCCACCAAACGAGCGGTTGTCGAGCAATCCCCCATAATCCCTGGCGAAGGGAACACCTTGAGCGACACATTGGTCAATGATGTTGGTAGATACTTCTGCAAGACGATATACGTTGGCTTCTCGAGAACGATAATCGCCGCCTTTGACGGTATCGTAAAACAAGCGATGAATCGAGTCGCCATCGCCTTGGTAGTTTTTAGCGGCATTTATTCCCCCTTGTGCTGCGATAGAGTGTGCACGACGTGGCGAATCTTGAAAGCAAAACGCCTTGACGTTATAACCCAGTTCTGCGAGGGTAGCCGCAGCAGAGCCACCAGCCAAACCCGTACCAACCACGATTATATCGATCAAACGTTTGTTGGCTGGACTGACCAGGCGGATGTTGTTTTTGTGACTTGTCCATTTATCAGCTATTGGACCTTCAGGGATATGTGCGTTGAGTTTGGTCATGTTAGTGATTTAGAAAATGAAAAATCGCAATAAAAGCAAAGCCAGCAGGGATACCGACTGCATAAACTTTTCCGATGGATTTTAAGACCGGTGTGTATTTGTTATTGAAGCCCATAGACTGGAAAGATGATGAAAACCCATGGGAGAGGTGAAGCGCTAGGAAGAAGAAGGATACGACATAGAGAATCACGCGAGTCAAATCTTCGAATTTATGAACCAGTTCCTCGTAATATCGATTTGGATCTTCGGGCAAGAATTCGATGTATTTATAGTTCATTTCAGGAACCCAAAAATCATAGAAATGTAAAACGAGAAAAGCAAGAACTGTCCCCCCCGAAATCAGCATATTACGAGACACCCAACTCGCATTGGCATTGCCTTTATAGACTGCATAGCGTGTTCCTCGAGCACGACGGTTTTGAATGTCGAGGACAAAGCCCATGACAAAATGGAAGATCACTCCAAAAATCAAAATGGGCTGAAGGACAAACTGCACCAAGGCATTGGTTCCCATAAAATGGGAAAACTGATTGAAAATGGCTTCACTGAAAACCGAGGTGATATTGATTGCGAAATGCTGCAATAAAAACAGCATCAAAAAGAGGCCAGACAAGGCCATGGCAACCTTTCGCAGTATCGTAGAAGATAGGACAACTCCCATAATTTTTGACTAAATGTTCGTACAAAATTAGGTGCTGAATGCCTGAACGCCAAAGGATTTTGGTGATTTTGAACGAATCTAACAACTTTCACCTGAATCGACTGTTTTTTATCAAAAGCGTTTATCGATTCTCAAACAAACTACTCGATTGTCAACGTGCTGATTTTGCTATCATTCCAAAGCAAGGTGTAACTTCCTTTGGGCAAGTATGTCTTTCCGTCATCGGCAGCCTCAAGTTTTGTCTTGTGCCTGCGGTTATATTTCTTGATTTGCTCTTGGCTCAAGTTCAAATCATAGGGAATCGTTTGGAGACCTGTTGCCAATTCAATATCTTCTTCATAGACAATAACATCCTGATCGGACATTAACTGCCAGGTGCCATGAACTGGTTTGGCAGCATAAAAAATCCAAGAAAAGTCTGGAGATACGGCCTCCGACCAAACTCTATATTTTCTACCCCAGTTTTTAGTGTGCTTTATCGGCTCAGGTGCTACGACTGCCACTGGGCGCAGAACAAGATTGTTTAGAGATTGAACAGCTTCCAACTCAAGCTTATAAATCGACCTTCCATGTGTACCGATTAGCAAATCATTGTCGCGCTCTTGAATAAAGAGGTCATGAACCGCTACCCGTGGAAAATCTTTATCAAACATCTGCCAGCTCAGACCACGGTCGATCGTCACAAACAATCCATTATCCGTTCCCACATATAAGATATCGGCCTTGGTATGGTCTTCTCGAATCACATTGATGGGTGAAAGCGGAAGACCTTGTGCAAGACTGCGCCAGCTTTGACCCAAATCGTCAGACACATACAAATAGGGTGTAAAATCATCCCAGCGATAGCCATTGAGCGTTGCGTAGACCCGAGATGGAAAATGCTTGGAAAACTGAACGCGACTTACCCAAAGTTGCTGTGGCAAATCATCGCTAGTGCGTTGCCAAGTAGAGCCACTATCCGTTGAGACATGAATATGACCATCGTCAGAACCTACGACCAATTGCCCAAACTGAAATCGAGACTCATCGATTGCGGTTAGCGTACCATAAGGAACATTACCTTGTTTTACACCACTAGTTAAATCTTCTGAAATTGTGTTCCAGTCATCCCCACGGTTGAGCGATCGGTGTAGTTTATTGCTACCCAGATATAGAATATCGTTATTGTGTGGGGAGAGAAGAATAGGTGTTTGCCAGTTAAACCGCAGTGGGGCTTCCCCGAGTTTGTGTTTGGGTTGAATATAAATGCGCTGATTAGTTTCACGATTGATTCTGAAATAATTTCCAAACTGATAGCCTGTGTAAACGATATCTGCATGATTTTGATCGACTTGGATTTGCATGCCGTCACCGCCCATGATGTTCGTCCAATTGTTGTGTCCATACTGTTGCCAAGCCACATTTTCTCGGCTGGTGTGCGGAGCTTCCCACACGCCGTTGTCTTGTAAGCCTCCATAAACGTGATAGGGACTTTGTTGGTCAGCATAGACTGTATAAAATTGCCCGACAGAAGGTTGATTATTTTTTATCCAGTTTTGTCCGCCGTCATAGCTGATATTGACCCCACCATCGTTGCCATTGATGAGGTGTTCGGGGTTACTGGGATTAATCCACAAGGCGTGATGATCAACGTGTGCATTTGGTGCATCAATACTCGAAAACTCTTGGCCGCCATCAGTTGAAGTCAATAAGGGAACACCATATATATAAATTCTGTCCGCATCAGTCGGTGTGACATGAATCATCCCAAAGTAGTATCCATAACTATAATATAGATCATCGAGATATCCGTCGTGGGTTTGAGTCCAAGTTCTGCCGCCATCATTGGAACGAAAAACTTGTGCCCCGACAACTGGGGTGTCAAATAAATCATTGTTTGCATTACTGAGATAGAGCGCCAAATCGGATGGCTTAACTTTTCCATCACGAACCGCGTCACGGATGCTTTCTGCGGTATGCTCTTTTGGAAAGTTATTATCCTTTAAAAACTTGGATAGTAGTTTCTTATCAACCGCAAAAAAGCCCTCCAAAGACATGGTTTCAAAATCTTGTTTGGTCAATGACGAAACCGCTTTCCGCTCGCTCGGTCTGCGATCTTGATTGTCAACAATCGCATAAATGGTTTTTGCGTCATAGGCGGCAAGACCTATTCGTCCTACCCCTTCGCCTTGCGGAAAACCACTGTTTTCAGAGCTGATTCGCTGCCATGTAGCACCCGCATCCGTACTTTTGTAAATGCCAGAGCCAGTGCCACTCCCCACAAAATCCCATGCTTTGCGATCTTTTTCCCACGCTGCAGCATATTGCACACCAAAATTATCGGGTGCCACACTGATTTCGATAATCCCGACTGGGTCTTCTAAAGACAAGGTTTGGATCCAGCTTACACCTCCGTCTGTGGTCTTATAAATCCCACGGGTGCTATCGGAGGAATACAAATGTCCTGTTACGCCCACGATGACCTCATTGGGGTCGTTGGGATTGATTTCGATTTTTCCAATATGATGCGAGTTCGCCAAACCGATATGTTGCCATGATGCACCTTTATCAGTGGATTTTAGGATTCCAATCCCTGCATAGGAAGAGCGAGATGAGTTGTTTTCACCTGTGCCGACATAAATCGTATGTGAAGGCCAGTGCACTGCAATATCTCCAATGTTTTGGGTGGGGCTGTTGTCCATCACTGGGCTAAAGGTGGTGCCATTATTGTTGGTATACCACAAACCGCCAGAAGCATAACCGACATAAAACTCATGTGGTGTGTTGGGATTCACATCGAGGTCGGTTACACGGCCACTCATTACGCTAGGGCCGATATTGGTCAATGGCAGTTTGGCAACTAGAGATTGGCTCACCAAGCTATCTAAGGTTTGTGTCGATTCGAGAGCAGATTCGGCTGGGGTTGCCGGGGGTTGTGCAAAACCAATGGCTACGGCAAAAATAAATAGGTAATTCTTCATGATGATGATTTTATTGTGAAGATAAATTTTTTTTACTTTACCATATGAAATATAGCCACTTACCCCCTATTGTTTTTACACAACACCGTCAGCGCTTTATGGCACATCTCAAACCCAATAGCATTGCGGTATTCAATTCTAACGATATCTACCCCATAAGTGCAGACAGCACCTTGCCATTTGAACAACACCGTGACTTGTTTTATCTCACAGGAATTGACCAAGAAGAAACGATTGTGGTACTTTGCCCTGACGCCAAAGACCCCGATCTCCGCGAAGTGGTGTTTGTCAAAGAAACCAACGCCCATATCGCCGTTTGGGAAGGACACAAACTCACCCAAGCCGAAGCGACAGAAGTCTCGGGGATTGCGACTGTAAAATGGACATCTGAATTCGAAGATCATTTTTTGGCCTTGGCAAAAGAGGTTGAGCATATCTATATCAATACCAACGAACACTATCGGGCGAATGTAGAAACCCAAACCCGTGAAGATCGATTTATCGAGTGGTGTAAGACCAAATTTCCAACTCACAACTACGAGAAAAGCAACTTGATTCTTCAAGGATTGCGCGCTGTTAAAGACCCAGAAGAAATCGAACACATCCAAACGGCATGTGATATTACCGAAAGTGGCTTTCGACGAGTTTTGGGTTTTGTCAAGCCGGGGGTTTGGGAGTATGAAATTGAGGCGGAATATGCCCATGAATTTCTGCGCAATCGCTCAAAGGGCTTTGCTTATACCCCCATTATTGCTTCTGGTGTCAATGCCAATGTATTGCATTATATCGAAAACAACCAGCAGTGTCGAGACGGAGATTTGCTATTGATGGATGTAGCTGCTGAATATGGCAACTACTCATCCGACATGACTCGAACCATCCCAATATCTGGTCGATTTTCCAAAAGGCAACGCGCTGTTTATGATTCCGTATTGCGGGTCAAAAACGAAGCGACCAAGCTCCTTGTCCCAGGCGTATATTGGAAAGCATATCATGTAGAAGTGGGAAAAATCATGACTTCCGAATTGTTGGGATTGGGTTTATTGGACAAAGCTGATGTGCAAAAGCAAACCGATAAAAACCCTGCCTATAAAAAATACTTTATGCATGGGACTTCCCACCATTTGGGACTCGATACCCATGACTATGGACTGCTCGATGAACCCATAACGGCAAATATGGTCTTTACCGTAGAGCCTGGCATCTATATTCCCGATGAGGGGTTTGGGATTCGATTGGAAGACGACGTGGTGGTGCAAGCAAGTGGCGAACCGCTGAATTTGATGAAAACGATTCCGATAGAGGCCGAGGAAATTGAAGATTTGATGAACGGCTAAAACGCCTTCCAACCCTGGGCTTTAAGTGGAATGACTTCTTCAGCACGAGTAACCAATGACGGGGCATCCCCCACGGCAGTCATATGACCGATTACGGTTAGATTGGGATTACCTTTGATTTTGTCAAAGTCCGTTTGTTTGATCGTAAACAAGAGCTCGTAATCCTCTCCACCACTCAGGGCAATGGTCGTACTGTCGAGGTTAAACTCTTCGCATACACTGATAAACTGCGGGTCGAGTGGGATTTTATCTTCATAGACCCGACAACCCATACCGCTTTGCTTACACAAATGCATGACTTCTGACGACAGTCCGTCGCTAATGTCGATCATAGTTGTGGGCTGTAGGCCGAGATCCTGTAGCAGTTGCACAATATCTTTTCGCGCCTCAGGCTTGAGCTGACGTTCTACCAAATAGCTGTAGGGTTCCAAATCGGGTTGGTGCTGCGGGTTGGCTTTAAACACCTCGTTTTCACGTACCAGTACCTGCAAGCCCATATAGGCGCCCCCAAGATCACCACTGACCACCAACAGATCATTTTCAGAGGCTCCGCTCCGCAAAACTGCTCCTGTTTGTGGCGCGATGCCCAAAGCAGTTACAGATAATTGCAAACCTTGTTGCGAAGAAGTGGTGTCACCTCCTACCAAATCCACACCATAGGTTTTACAAGCCAATTGAATTCCAGCATAAAGTTCCTCAACTGCCTCTAAGGAGAAGCGATTGGAAACCGCCAACGATACCAAGACCTGTGTGGCTTGCGCATTCATCGCATAGATATCGGACAGATTCACCACCACCGCCTTATAGCCCAAGTGCTTCAGTGGCATATAGGCCAAGTCGAAGTGTACGCCCTCTATGAGCATATCGGTACTCACCACGGTTTCGCCTTTGTGCTTGAGCACTGCTGCGTCGTCACCTATTCCCAAAACGGTTGACGGCAGACTAGCGGTTGCTGATTTGGTAAGATGTTCGATTAGTGCAAACTCCCCCAAGCTGTCAAGTGGGGTTTTGGCTGGTTCTTTGTTCTCTAGCATATGGCAAAATTAGGTTTTTTTTAAGCGCCCCTGTAACAAATTGGTAACAGATAGCAATGAGGCATGATCTGTTTGGCAACGATTGCCTATTCACTAAAAAAAAGGGGCAACTTTCGCTGCGCCTTCTCACCTGATTGAACAACTCGTTTATTGTTTCGCCAACTTCAAAGTAATTTGATTGGTTTTCGTTTTCATTTTCATCAAATAAATCCCTTTAAGGTGTATTGGAAGACTTCTCGAGATGATCTTGTGAGCAAAATGTCTTATATTTGCACGGAGAAAAACACCTCGAATAATCGCTATGATTAAAGTGTCTACACAAGCTCGTGAGCAAGTCATGCATATGATGCAGTCAGATGGCTATGACATCAGTGACTCTTTTGTGCGTGTGGGTGTCAAAAGCGGGGGTTGTTCGGGATTGTCATACGAGTTAAAATTTGACAACGCCCTCGGAGATGATGATAAGCTATTTGAAGACAATGATGTGCGCATTGTGGTCGACAAAAAGAGTTTTCTCTATCTCGTAGGTACGACCCTTGAATATTCAGGTGGGCTCAATGGTAAGGGCTTTGTTTTTAACAATCCCAATGCCAATCGCACCTGTGGGTGTGGAGAGAGTTTTTCACTATAAAACAGGTTTGCTATGGCCTACACAGAAGAAGAATTAAAAAAAGAACTAGAATCCAAAGAATATGCCTATGGATTCTACACAGACATCGAGTCGGATACCTTTCCGGTTGGTCTCAACGAAGACATCGTTCGGGCGATTTCCCAACGTAAAAACGAGCCCGCTTGGATGACCGAATGGCGCTTGGAGGCCTATGAGGCATGGCGTGGGATGGAAGAGCCCGACTGGGCCAATGTGGATTATCCCAAGCCAGACTTTCAGGCGATCTCCTATTTTTCGGCACCCAAAAAAGCACCAAAATACAACAGTTTGGACGAGGTCGACCCCGAATTGCTCGACACCTTTAAAAAACTCGGTATCCCTATTGAAGAACAAAAGAAATTGTCGGGTGTTGCGGTTGATATTGTTATGGACTCTGTGTCGGTGGCTACAACTTTTAAAGAGACTCTCGCCGAAAAGGGAATCATTTTTTGTTCGATCTCTGAAGCGATAAAAGAATATCCTGATTTGGTGCGCAAGTACATCGGTACGGTCGTGCCGCGAAAAGACAATTACTACGCTGCGCTTAATTCAGCTGTCTTTTCAGACGGGTCGTTTTGCTATATCCCTAAAGGGGTGCGCTGCCCCATGGAACTCTCCACCTATTTTCGTATTAATCAAGCGGGAACAGGGCAGTTTGAACGTACGCTCGTCATTGCCGATGAAGGCAGTTATGTGAGTTATTTGGAAGGATGTACCGCACCCGCTCGCGACGAGAATCAATTGCATGCAGCTGTAGTTGAACTCGTAGCCCATGACCATGCCGAAATCAAATACTCCACGGTGCAAAACTGGTTTCCTGGAGACGCAGAAGGCAAAGGCGGGGTTTTTAATTTTGTGACCAAGCGTGGGATTTGTCATAAAAGCGCCAAAATCTCCTGGACACAGGTCGAGACTGGCTCAGCTGTGACATGGAAATACCCATCTTGTATCCTTAAGGGAGATGACAGTATCGGGGAGTTTTACTCAATCGCTGTGACCAACAATCGCCAACAAGCAGATACAGGAACCAAAATGGTACATTTGGGCAAACGCACAAAAAGTACCATCATTTCAAAAGGGATTTCGGCAGGAACTTCTCAAAACAGTTATCGCGGATTGGTGAAAATCAGTCCCCGATCCGATGATGCGCGTAACTTTTCGCAGTGTGATTCTTTGCTGTTGGGCAACAAATGTGGTGCGCATACGTTTCCCTACATAGAAGCTGGAAACAAAAGTGCCCAAATTGAACATGAAGCCACGACTAGTAAGATTGGAGAAGACCAAATTTTTTACTGTAACCAACGTGGTATCGACACCGAAAAAGCAATCGCACTGATTGTCAACGGCTTTAGTAAAGATGTACTCAATAAACTCCCAATGGAATTTGCAGTGGAAGCGCAGAAACTACTCGAAATTTCCCTTGAAGGTTCTGTTGGATAAAATCAAAAAAAATGAAATACAACCTACCACGAATTGCCCTATTGCTCTTTGTCGCAGCATGCACAACGCAACCCAAATCTGAAGTCGAAAGCGTAACTGGTGAGTTTTTGTTTTATGACAATGCTGCTGTTCTCAATACTGGCAGTGAAATTTATGGTGTTGTTGTAGATGACAAACTCCACGAACTCCACGCCCAAGCACTCACCGTGCAAAAAGATAGTTTTGATATGGTGCAAGTCTATATCAAAGGAGTCATTTCCGAAAACTCCAACGAAGAAGGTTGGCCACAAGTTGTTACCGTAAAGGAAATTGACTCTGTTGCCCCATCCGCACCATTAACTAATCAAATGATCGAAATTCGAACTGAATAATATGCTGAGTATAGACAACCTCCACGCCCAAGTTGAAGGGAAAGGAATTTTAAAAGGGATTAATCTCGATATCAAGCCAGGCGAAGTCCATGCGATTATGGGTCCAAACGGCTCGGGAAAAAGTACGCTTTCCACTGTGATTGCAGGACACGAAGACTATGAGGTAACCAAAGGAAACCTGCTGTATCAAGGGTCAGACATCAGTGAATTGAGTGCCGATGAGCGTGCCCATTTGGGCATCTTTTTGTCGTTTCAATATCCAGTAGAAATTCCAGGCGTTACAGTGACAAACTTTATCAAAACCGCCATCAACGAAACACGTAAGGGACAAGGGCTTGAGGAAATGCCCGCCAATGTGATGCTGAAAAAAATCAAAGAAAAAGCAAAGTTGCTTTCCATCGATACCCAATTTTTATCGCGATCGCTCAATGAGGGCTTTTCGGGTGGTGAGAAAAAGCGAAATGAAATTTTTCAAATGGCCATGCTCGAACCCAAGCTCGCCATATTGGACGAAACAGATTCGGGGCTCGATATCGACGCCATGCGCATCGTCGCCAATGGGGTCAATACGCTACGCAATGAGGACAACGCAATTCTTGTAATCACGCACTACCAACGATTATTGGACTATATCGTTCCTGATTTTGTTCATGTCCTGCACGAAGGGAAAATCGTAAAGTCTGGTGGTAAAGAACTCGCGCTCGAGCTGGAAGAAAAAGGTTACGATTGGATCAAACAAGCGATATAATGGATTTACAAGAAAAACTTGTTGCTTCCTATATGGCGCAGACGTCTGCAAGCGCAGAACCTGATGGGCTTGCTAAAATTCGGTCGGCTGCGATAGAGACCTTTGAACAACAAGGATTTCCAACCAAAAAAATGGAAGAGTGGAAGTACACCCCGCTCAACAAATTGGTCAAAACGGATTATACTGTTTTTCCAAAAAAATCTAAAAACCTCACTCTTGATGAGGTGCAAAACTATATTCTTCACGACGTTGACACCTTTAAGATTGTGTTTGTCGATGGGGTGTATAGTTCTTTCCTATCCGAAACCACGCATGAGGGGATGGATGTATGCTTACTCTCAGCGGCATTGAGTCAACCGAAATTTCGAAAAGTCATTGAGCAGTATTTTGACGCCGTTGCCGATTCAGGAGACTCCTTCACCGCTCTGAATACGGCCTTTGGGCGGGAAGGTGCCTTTGTGCATATCCCAAAGAAGAAACGAGTCGAAAAACCAATTCAAATCATTCATTTCTCTACGGGAGTTAATCAAAACTTAATGTTACAACCCCGCAACTTGATTGTGGTGGAAGCCCAAAGCGAAGTGCAAATCATTGAAAGACACCAAAGCTTGACCGATACGCCCGTATTGACCAATGTGGTAACCGAAATTTATACCCATAAAGGCGCACAAGTCGACTACTACAAAATTCAAAACGACCATGAGGAAGCGTCTTTAGTCGATAGTACCTATATCCATCAAGAAAAGCATTCGCATGCCAAAGTGCATACCTTTTCCTTTGGCGGTCAATTTATACGCAACAACCTGCATTTTTATCACAAAGACCAAGCGATTCAGTCCACCATGAAAGGCATTACCCTGGTGGAAGGCAAGCAATTGGTCGATCATCACACCCTAGTGCATCATGCGCATCCCAATTCGGAAAGCCACCAGGAATATAAAGGCATTTACGATGGGCAATCGACAGGGGTGTTCAATGGCAAAATCGTTGTGGAACAAGAAGCCCAAAAGACCAATGCATTTCAACAAAACAACAACATCTTGATGAGCGATAAAGCGACCATCAACACCAAGCCGCAACTCGAAATCTTTGCTGATGATGTACGCTGTAGCCATGGTTGTACCATTGGTCAGCTCGACGAAACCGCTCTGTTTTATCTGCAAACAAGAGGGATCCCCAAAAAAGAAGCACGGGCTCTACTCACCTACGCCTTTGCCAATAATGTTTTGGCAAGCGTCAATATTCCTGCAGTCAAAACTAGAATCAATGCCCTAATCGCAAAAAAATTGGGTGTTAATCTCGGGTTTAACCTGTAAAAATGGGACTGAATCTAACTACTATTCGCGCTGATTTTCCCATCCTATCTCGAAAAGTGAATGGGCAAGACTTGGTGTATCTAGACAATGCGGCCACCTCGCAAACGCCAACCCAAGTGATTGATGTGATTGCTGATTATTACCAAAGCTATAACGCCAATATTCACCGTGGTGTACACACCTTGAGTCAAGAGGCAACCGACAAGTTTGAACAAGCCCGACAAAGCATACAAACGCATTTTAACATTCGAAAATCCCATGAGGTGATTTTTACGTCTGGAACAACCCATAGCATCAATTTGGTCGCCTTTGGGTTTGGCACCCTTTTAGGCCCTGGCGACGAGGTTATTGTTTCAGCCCTAGAACACCACGCCAATATCGTGCCTTGGCAAATGATGTGTGAGCGCAGTGGCGCGATTCTTCGAGTGATCCCGATGACCGATGACGGAACTCTCGATATGCATGCCTACAAAGAACTGCTGAATAAAAAGACCAAACTGGTGTTTGTCAATCATGTGTCCAATGCACTGGGAACGATTAACCCCATTGAAGAAATCATTGATAGCGCACACGAAGTGGGTGCTGCTGTACTCGTCGACGGTGCACAGGCTTGTGGGCATATCAAACCCGACCTCCAAAAACTCGACGTCGATTTCTACACCGTTTCGGCGCATAAGCTCTGTGGTCCAACCGGAATCGGAATGCTTTATGGCAAGGAAAAGTGGCTGAACAAACTCCCGCCTTATCAAGGTGGCGGTGAAATGATCGACGAAGTAACGTTTGAAAAAACTACTTATGCAGATTTGCCGCATAAGTTTGAGGCAGGCACGCCCAATATCTGTGGTGGTATTGCCTTTGGGGCAGCACTAGATTATATGAACGCGATTGGTTTTAATGCGATCGCAAGCTATGAAGATGACCTTCTTCAATATGCCACTGAACAACTCACCCAAATCGAGGGATTGCGCATTTATGGTGACAACAAGCACAAAACTTCAGTAATATCATTTAATATCGATTCGATTCATCCCTATGATGTGGGTACTCTACTCGACAAGATGGGCATTGCTGTGCGAACTGGTCATCACTGTGCCCAACCGATTATGGATTACTACAAGATTCCGGGAACCATACGCGCTTCCTTTGCGTTTTATAACACCAAAGATGAAGTGGACACTTTTGTCAACGGCGTACAACGAGCAGTTGCCATGTTGCGCTAATTTGTATTTTTGATATATGACCGTAGAGCAAGTACAAGACGAAATCATAGACGAGTTTTCACTCTTTGACGACTGGATGCAACGCTATGAATATATGATTGAGCTAGGAAAGTCCTTACCCCTGATCGAGACAAAACACAAGACAGATGATAATATCATCAAGGGCTGTCAAAGCAAGGTGTGGGTGCATGCCGATATGATTGATGAAAAAGTCGTATTTACCGCCGATAGCGATGCCGTAATTACCAAAGGAATCATTGCCATTTTGATTCGGGCATTTTCCAACCAGCCGCCAAAAGATATTTTAGATGCCAATACCGATTTTATTGATCAAATTGGGCTGAAAGAGCATCTCTCCCCAACCAGAGCCAATGGTTTGGTATCGATGATCAAACAACTCAAACTATACGCCTTGGCGTATCAAACACAACTCAACTGATGGAAGGACAAGAACTTGGAGATAAAATTGTGGGCGTACTCAAAACGATATACGATCCCGAAATTCCTGTAGATATCTACGAACTCGGGCTGATATATGATGTTTTTGTCAATGAAGATCAAGACGTCAAGGTATTGATGACGCTTACCACACCAAACTGCCCCGTGGCAGACTCGCTACCACAAGAAGTCAAGGACAAAGTACAATCACTCGATGAAGTAAACGAAGCCGAAGTAGAGCTTACCTTTGATCCGCCGTGGACACGCGATTTGATGAGTGAAGAAGCTAAACTCGAACTCGGATTTTTATAAAATGAGCATTGTAAACCGCGTAGCTGAAAGCGGTCTGATCCAATTTGATCCCGCTGCCCTAGTCAGAGATATGGCTGTGTCCGTGATTTCCCTATCGGATTTTCTCAATGATGAACCCATCTTGCGAGAAAAGCCCTTTCGTCAAGCGATCGCTGCCCATGACTGGGTGAACTACACTGGACAGTATGTGGCTTTACAAATCAACCAAGAGACATTGGTGCCACAGTGGGCCACAATGCTGCTAACAAGCTACTTGCAACCCTATGCGTTGGGGGTTTGTTTGGGTGATCAAGCTTCTGCTTTAGATATGGCTTATGAGTCTGCTTTGTCAAAGCTCAAAATTGAGGACTACGATCAAAAAAATATCATTATAAAAGGATGTAGCGATGGGTCGGTACCCGACTGGGTTTATGTTCGGTTGATGGAAGTATTGCAACCCCATGCCAACCGAATCGCTTATGGAGAGGCATGCTCATCTGTCCCTTTGTATAAAAGCTAGCTTTTGATAATTTTGAAAAAAATTGACCGGATTTGAAAAGAATACCCATTTTACTGCTTTGTTTAGGATTGATATCGATGCATGCGCAGGAGTCTGACTCCCAAGCAAAAGATCCTGTAGGGGGCCTATGGTCCTATTCTGGAAAAGCGAGTTTGTTATTCAATCAGGCGGCTTTTAGTAAATGGGCTTCTGGTGGGGTCAATAATGTATCCCTTGGATTTACTGTCGATTATGAGGTTCATTACAAAGAAAATGGCTGGTCATGGGACACCAAAAGCACAGGATCTTATGGCTTGAGTTATATCGAAGGAGATAAATTCCTAAAGAAAACCAATGATCGTTTGGATATCAACTCACTTTTGGGAAAAGAGTTTTCAGACACCTGGAGCTATTCAACAATCTTAAATTTTAAGTCCCAAATTGCACGTGGCTATCGATTTGGAACAGATGAAGAAGGAGAAGAAACCCGAAGTCTGCAAACGCATTTTTTCTCTCCTGCTTATCTACAGTTTGGGGTGGGCTTGTACTGGAAAAATTCGACTGATCTGTGGCTGAATATCGCTCCTTTTACCCAGCGAATCACCTTTGTCAGCCGACAGTTTACGCAAGATTTAGCAGATGACAAGACCTATTTTGGAGTATCGAAAGGGGACAATCACCTCTTTGAGTTGGGAGCTTCTGTAAGTGGATTTTACAAGTTTGAAGCGCTAGAAAATGTATTTATCGAAAACCGACTGGCAGTCTATACCGACTATCTAGGGGAGCCAGAAAACATCGACTTTGACTACTCCTTAACTGCCACTATGAAAGTCAATGCGTATATCAGCACCCAATTGGAAGTCCAGTTGGTCTATGATGACAATGCCGTCCAAGCCCTACAAAGTCGTGAGGTCTTTGGCGTGGGGGTGAGTTTGACGCTTTAAGGTTCCGGATACAAAAAATGGTTGTAGGGAAAGCGCGTGATATGGATGTCTCTCACCTTACTGTATAAGAGTTCTCGAAGCTGGTCAATATGGGTTTTGTGTTGGGCAGAAATAAAAATGGAATCGCCATGGGTACGCGCCATCCACGACTGTTGCCATTCTTCCAAGCTATAGTGTTTGGTGGTTCGTGGTGTTGTCAAATCATCATCGTCCAACACATCAGCTTGATAAGCATCGATTTTATTAAAAATCATCAACGTTGGCTTGTCGATTGCTCCGATTTCACTGAGCAAGTGATTGACCGATTCGATATGCTCCTCAAAGTTCGGATGAGCAATATCTACAACATGCAACAGCATATCAGCTTCATGGACCTCATCAAGTGTACTTTTAAAGGACTCTACAAGTTGGGTCGGGAGTTTGCGAATAAATCCGACCGTATCACTCAACAAAAAGGGCAAGTTACGCACCACCACTTTTCGCACCGTGGTATCGAGGGTAGCAAAGAGTTTGTTTTCGGCAAAGACTTCACTCTTGCTCAACACATTCATCAGGGTAGATTTTCCAACATTGGTATAGCCCACCAAAGCGACTCGAACCAGTGCTCCACGGTTTCCACGTTGGGTCGCCATCTGGCGGTCGATGCCTACTAGCTTTTTCTTCAGAAGAGAAATTTTGTCTCGGACAATCCGACGGTCGGTTTCGATTTCAGTTTCTCCAGGCCCACGCATTCCAATTCCTCCGCGTTGACGTTCAAGGTGTGTCCATAACCCCTTGAGTCTTGGTAAGAGATATTGGTACTGCGCCAACTCGACTTGTGTGCGGGCATAGCTCGTTTTGGCGCGCTGCGCAAAAATGTCCAAAATCAGACCTGTGCGATCTAAAATTTTACATTTTAAAAGCTGTTCGATATTACTTTGTTGAGCAGGGGTGAGTTCGTCATCAAAGACTACGGTGCTGATATCATGCGTCTTGACATAGGCCAGTACCTCTTCCATTTTACCCGATCCGATAAAGGTTTTGGGGTGCGGGGTTTCCATACGCTGGGTAAAGCGTTTGGCTACGGTTCCGCCTGCAGTATGGGTTAAAAATGCAAGTTCGTCGAGGTATTCGTGTATGCG
>Ga0213865_10001287_pt1 | contig 16445 bp, 18 predicted proteins | sample PICome_6_FD_160100 | JGI IMG/M metagenome (GOLD analysis project Ga0213865, IMG submission 160100) | Coastal seawater microbial communities near Pivers Island, North Carolina, United States - PICO282 | ecosystem: Environmental > Aquatic > Marine > Coastal | place: USA: North Carolina...
GGAAAAACGGCAACACTGAAGCTGTCTGAGACTGTTAAAACTATACATGAAATAAATGCAGACACTTGTGAGCGTGCCGGATTGGGGCCAAAAGCTACCAATAATTTACTAGACTGGATGGAGAATACCTTTCCGCATTTCTACGCAACTGTAGGATTTACGTGGACTTTCTCTGCTACACCTCCTGCTGTGAGTAAAGGTACAGTATGCATTAGTGGACGCTTGAAGAGTTTCAAAAGCAAAGCTGATGCTACTACTGCTTTGAATGCGGCTGGATATGAGGTAAAGTCCAGTCTCACAAAACAGGTAGGTTTCCTCATCAATGAAGGTGGGGCTGAATCTGCTAAAACACGACAAGCCAGAGATACTGGCGTAACTATTGTTACCGATCTCAAATATTTTTTGGAGAATTAATATGGCACTTCCCAAGTGGACCGAAGAGCGTGAAGCCGCGCTCACTACTTTTGTAGGCGATGAGTCGCCTGTATCACAAGCTACTGTTGCAGAAGCAGCAGGCCAGCTTGACACTTCTACTCGTTCTATCTCTAGCAAACTGCGAAAGATGGGCTACGATGTAGAGCTTGCTTCTGCCGCCGGTGGACGTTCGTTCAGCGATGACCAAGAAGCTACTCTCCGTGCTTTCGTTACTGACAATTCTGGTCAGTACACTTATGCTCAAATTGCTGAGCACTTCGAAGGCGGTGAGTTCTCACCTAAGTCAATCCAAGGAAAGATCCTTTCTATGGAACTGACTGACCACGTTGCTCCTGCTCCTAAAGCAGAGAGTGTACGTACTTACACTACTGACGAAGAAGCTACTTTCATCTCTATGGTGAATGATGGTGCTTTCGTTGAAGCAATTGCTGAGGCTCTTGGCCGTTCAGTAAACTCAGTACGTGGTAAGGCTCTTAGCCTTCTTCGTTCTGGTGATATCGCCGCTATTCCTCGCCAAGAGACTACAAAAGGCTCTGCCAATGTAGATCCTCTGGAAGGTGTAGATGTGCCTTCAATGACTGTTGAAGCTATTGCCGAAGCTATTGGCAAAACTGCTCGGGGCGTTAAGACTATGCTTACTCGCCGTGGGTTGACTGCTGCTGATTACGACGGTGCTGCTAAGGCTGCTAAGTCTCAGTAATACACTTTTGTGTAAGGTAAGCTGACCTATCAGGACTCTGGTGGGTCAGTTTTTTATGTTCGGGGGAACTTTTGAATATTTCTAGTGCTTTAATAAAGCAGTGTATTGCTACGGCGGACTTTGAGACGTGGAGTTATCTGCGTAAAGAGTATCTGCCTGCTGAATATCACACGCTTTATGGTCAAATTGACAAGCACTGTGAAAACTTTCATGAGTTCCCTTCGTTCGATGATCTCAAGTTAAGCATTCGTCATGCACCTACTCGAGATAAAGTCTTTGCTATCGAAGCTGTCGAAGTAGAGATTGATGCAGGTACTCTGCTTGAGTATCTAAAGAATGAATACACTCAGAAGGAAATCCTCAACTCTCTTGATAATTACATTGATAATTCTGTAGTCTTTTCGTCTGCGGAAGAGTCAGTGCAAGAACTTCATCAGATTGTTTTGGATATTGAGGACAAGGTTGACCTTGAAGTTCCTCAAGAAAGTATGCAGCGTATTGAATTGTTTGAGCCCGAAGAAGAGATTGATAAGTACATCGGTCTCGGCCTCAACGCAGAGTACGATCATGAAATTAAGTTCTCCCCCCGAGATTTGGTTTTGGTCGGCGGTCGTCGAGGTGCAGGTAAGTCTTTAACGTGTGCAAATATTGCAAATAATGTTTTTCAATCTGGCCGTTCAGCTATTTATTTCACGATTGAGATGGATAGTAGATCAATACTGCAACGGTGTTGTTCTATCGCTACTGGAGTGCCTTACTCTCGTTTGCGAACGCAAAATCTAAGCGTGACCGAATGGGAGAAAGTGGCTGGCTGGTGGGCAAGTCGCTTCCAGCAAGGTCAGGATAGGTTAAAAGAATATCGAGAAAAACGAGACTTTCAAGAGTTTCATCGTAAACTTACTACCCAACATGAGCTTCTCCCGACTCAGCAGTTGGATGTAGTTTACGATCCAGGACTAACTCTTGCAAAGATTCGTGCAGAGCTTGATAAAAAAGTCAATAGAATAGACGCTGGCGTCATTATTGTTGACTACATTAACCAAGTCAAAAGATCCAACCTACCCTCGCGAGGAGGGCAGTACGATTGGACGGAGCAGATTGAAGTTTCTAAAGCGTTAAAAGCTATGGCTCAGGAGTATGATTGCACTGTATTCTCTCCTTACCAAACCGATGCAACCGGCGAAGCACGCTTCGCAAAAGGCATCCTCGATGCGGCTGATGCGGCTTATGCCCTTGAGACGTATGACCAAGAGGATGCTTGCATCACCTTCAATTGTGTGAAAATGAGAGCCGCTAGTATGAAGTCTTTTACATCCGTCATGGATTGGGAGTCTTTAAAGATGGGGCCAGAAACAGCACTGACACCTCAAGAAAGAGAGGCTAGTTCACACAAGACTGATGAAGATATTGATGACCTCTGATAAAAATAATTCTTGACATTCCCTATGGATTGCTGTATAATATTACTTCAATTCATGGGGATTTTTTATTTATGGGAATGATATATGGATCAATCAATCACACAACAAGTGGACGAAAGAAAAAGACTACTCGCCGCACTAGACAAATTACAACGGGAGTTCGATCAAACACTCCAGAGCCTTATCGACGAGAAACACCTGAGTACAGAAGTGCCCCCGACACAACTGGAGTTGCCGTTCGGATGGACTCGATGCAGTACACAGGAAACTTGGTTAAAGGCATCGGAACCCTCCACAAGTCTAACGCCGTCCCCGTTATCGACGAAGAATACATGAAAGACATTGCGAGAATGCGAAGATGAATAGTAGATTACTGCCAAAGATTACACAGTTATTTGACATACTTGAGCGAGATATGGATGTAGGCGACTATCAAGCCGCAGACGTTACTCTTGCTCGTCTGTCAAAATACTTTCACCTCTTTGATGACGAACACGCAGATTACTATCAATATGCACAGAATGTAGTAGAAGAAGTGTTGCATGGTTCTGGCGAAGTACCTGATTACTTTGATGACTATGATGATGGAGATGACTATCTCACCGATTGGGATGGAGACGCATTAGCCTCTGCAGGCTTCGGCGTAGATGAAAACTATTGAACGTAGAAGATTTACTTAAATCAAAAGATATCTCATACATACCTAAAGGCAAAGACTTTGTTGTTAGCTGCCTCAACCCAGAGCACCCAGACCGCAACCCCAGTATGCGGATAGATCAAGTAACTGGAATATTTAATTGTTTCTCCTGTGAGTACAAAGGAAACCTCTTTACTCATTTCGGAGAAAAAGCAAACAAGATGGAAATCAAGCGTCAGCTCTTAAAGAAAAAGATTGACGAGGTGAGGGCTGAAAGCGTGGGATTACAAATGCCAGAAGGTTACATGCCGTATGTAGGTAACTGGAGAAACATAAAACCAGAAACATACAAAGCATTCGAAGCCTTTATTCATGCAGGTAAAGACTTTAATGGACGAATATGTTTTCCGATACGAGACCGCTCAGGTCGAATAGTATCATTTCAATCAAGAACTACAGGAGACCAACAGCCAAAGTATCTCAATACTCCACCTGGAGCAAAGATGCCTTTGTTTCCTGTTGTAGAGCCTATTCAAAACAGAATTATCCTTGTAGAAGGGATCTTTGATGTTCTTAATTTACATGACAAAGGACTCACTAATGCTGTGTGTTGTTTTGGTGTGAAGAACATTACAGAAGAAAAACTTCAAGTTCTAAGTGTGTCTGGAGTAGATGGAATAGATGTATTCTTAGACAATGATGAGGCGGGCCAAGGCCAAGCCATAAAAGTACGTGAGCTATGTGAGTCAGTGGGACTCGATACTCGTAACATTGCGTTCGGAGATAAGAACCTTGATGCGGGTGCATTAGCTGAAACTCAAGTAAAGAAACTAAGAGAAAAATTATATGCCTAAAGTTGCATTAGTAGAAACTAAACCAAGTAAAACTAATTTTGTAAAAGAATTCGATGGGTTAGAGTTTGATCAGTTTCAACTCTGCTCTGATCCAAATATTAAAAAAGTATTAAAAAGAGACTGCGATATTGATATTAACCCCGACGAGTATGACTGGGTTGTGTTAGTTGGTTCAGATGCTATGAAATACTTTACTAAGCTCAGTTCTGTTACTGAGTATTGTGGTAAAAAAGTAGAAGGTAAATATCTACCTATTATTAATCCTGCTATGCTTGCCTTCAAACCAGAAGCAAAAAAAGTATGGGAATCAGGTAAGCAAAGCATTCTCGAGTACATCAATGGCGAAAAAGAAGATGTAATTATTGATGAGACAATCGCTTTTGGTATACAAGACACGGAGAAAGCAAATGATTTTATTCGGGCTGCCATCACAGAAGAATGTGGATACATTGCACTCGATTCTGAGACAACTGGGCTCTATCCTCGTGATGGGTACATGTTGGGCATTAGTCTTTGTTACAATGGTAAGTGTGGTGCTTACATTGATACTGATTGTTTCGATGATGAAACTGAAAGACTTCTTCAAGAGCTTTTTGACAAGAAAGCAGTAGTATTTCATAATGCCAAGTTCGATATGGCGTTTTTTGAGTACCACTTTAATTTTAAGTTTCCTCAGTTTGAAGATACAATGCTTCTTCACTATTTGATTGACGAGAATCCTGGAACTCATGGACTCAAACAATTGACTATGAAGTTTACTCCTTACGGTGACTACGAAAAGCCAATGTATGATTGGATTGACCAGTATCGTAAAGAGCATGGTATTCTCAAAGATCAATTTAGCTGGGGCGATATTCCTTTCGACGTAATGAAAACCTATGCAGGAATGGACGCACTTTGTACATTTTTGCTTTATGAAAAATTTGTAAAGATTAAGCAGAATCCTAGATTGAAGTGGGTGTATGATAACATTCTTATTCCAGGCACTCGATTCCTTATTGATACTCAAGACAATGGTGTTCCGTTTGACCGTATGAGATTGCTTGTAGGTCAGGAAGCTATGCAAGACGATATTGATGCTGCCGTTTCTGCTTTGTACGAAAATGATAAAATACGGAGGTTCGAGGAAATAAATGCTAAGCCCTTTAATCCTAATTCTACTGTGCAACTTAGGAGTCTTTTGTTTGACTATTTGGGGCTCAATCCGACTGGAAAGAAAACTGGCACGGGCGCAGACTCTACTGATGCGGAAGTGCTTAAAGAGCTCTCGCTACAGAGCGATGTACCTAAACGGATCTTGGATATACGACAAAAATCCAAAATTAAAAATACTTACCTTGATAAAATCATACCACAGCTTGATAGAGACAGTAGGCTACGTACGGGCTTTAACTTACATGGTACTACTTCTGGTCGTTTATCTAGCAGTGGCAAGCTAAATATGCAGCAGCTGCCTCGTGATAATCCCACTGTAAAGGGATGTATCAAAGCAGCGCCCGGACATAAAATTGTTGCTATGGACTTGACGACAGCAGAGGTATATGTTGCAGCAGTTCTCGCACAAGATATTGAACTTATGAAAGTATTCCGCAGTGGCGGTAACTTTCACAGTACGATTGCTCATAAAGTATTTCGACTGCCCTGCGACGTAGACCAAGTAGCTGAGTTGTACCCTGATAAGCGCCAGGCCGCAAAAGCTGTAACGTTTGGTATTATGTACGGAGCGGGACCAGCAAAAATCAGTGAGCAAGTAACAAAAGACAGCGGTAAGTATTTTTCAAAACAGGAAGCCCAAGAAGTTATCAGCGATTACTTTAAAGCCTTCCATAAATTAAAGGCATGGATTGATGATAATCAAAAATTTATTGAACAGAATGGGTTCGTTTATTCTTTCTTTGGTCGGAAGCGCAGGCTCCCCAACGTTGAATCCACAGACGCGGCTATCCGCTCGCATAGCATTCGTTCTGGTCTTAATTTTTTGGTTCAGTCTGCTGCTAGTGATGTTAACCTCCTTGGAGCAATAGACATGGGAGAATACATTAAAGCAAAGGGTATGAAAGCAAGAATCTTTGCTCTTGTACACGATTCTATTCTTGCCGAAGTTCCAGAGGACGAAATTGAACATTATCAAGAAAAACTGTTGCACTTTGTACAATTGGATAGAGGTTTGTCTATCCCAGGTGCTCCCATTGGATGCGACTTCGAGATCATCCATGAAGACTACTCCAACGGTAAATTTTCAAAATTGTATGGTGATACAGTATAGAAACATAAATAAAGTAAGATTCCCCGTCTATGTTTTACCCAATGGTAATTGGGATAGACAAGACGGGCTTTTATTTTTAGAGGGTAAAATAGTAGACGATAAAAACATGGAAGGCGATACTTTAGGTCTTCGACGTCTACAAACTCCACATAAAAACTTACATCATCTAAAACAACAAATAGATAACTTTCGAGGCGTTATTAAATCGAAAGAAAAGCATTTTGTAGATACAAATGGTATTCCATTTATCTATGAAAAGACCGAGTTTTGTAGCTTGAAATACTACAGAATAAAGTCAATTACACAAAGGGATACTGCATCCTTATTAAAGTTGCATGGAGTAAAAAATCCTTTTGTAATACCTCGCCCTCCTAGCTCAGAGATGAGATATGCAGGAATTTTACACTACGGCAAAATGCCGTGGGTTTTATACGAGTATTCCGAAGAACCTAAAAAGGACACTCGAAGAAAAGTATAATATTTATGGGTAAACGATCAAAGACGTTACAGGGTGCAAACTTAGATTTGCAGGAGATTGAACCACTCACTAAAAACCAACTTCGAGCTTTTGAAAGCGACAAGAATATGGTTTTACATGGAGTAGCAGGAACAGGTAAAACTTTTATTGCATGCTACTTTGCCTTTGATGATATGATTAAAGGACAGTATGACAAGCTGGTACTTATTCGTAGTGCCGTTCCTACTCGTGATATCGGGTTTTTACCCGGTACCGAAAAAGAAAAAGCCTCTGTTTATGAAGAGCCATACAAAGACATTTGTGTAGAGCTTTTTCAACGAGGTGACGCATACCAAATACTAAAAACAAAAGCGCTAGTACATTTTATGACAACTTCTTTCATTCGAGGTGTTACACTACGTAATGCTACAATCATCATTGATGAATGTCAGAATATGTCTTTTCACGAGCTAGATAGTATTATTACTCGTGTGGGGGAAGGATGTAGAGTTATCTTTTGCGGAGATTTCCGACAAGCTGACCTACAGAAAAACGGGCTACGAGACTTTATTCGTATTCTGAAAGCCACCGAGATGTTTGATGTAATTGACTTTGAGATTAACGATATAGTCCGTAGTAATTTTGTAAAACGCTACATTGTTGCTAAGGAGCAGCTAGGACTGTAAAATGAAAAAGTTATTACCAGTACTACTCCTATCAGGATGTACTGTCATTGACGATAGGAATCAGAAAGACTGTGTCGAGTACATGACCTATACTTCAACCAAAGAAGAATGCACAGGAGGACGTGGAGTAGCTCCTCAAATTTGTATTGTAAAACCTATTGAGAAGCTATTTTGCACAAGATATGAAAGCAGTATTATCTAATCGTATTTTTATGGAGTGTAGTCCGGAGTACCGAAAGGTGCTCTCGGACGAACTTACCTACAAAATACCTTCTCAAAACCCAAATGACCCTCCACAGATTATTAAGAATCTGCAGCGGGTGCGCGAAAATCTGGTATCAATACCAATCGGACGGATGGATCTAATACCAAATGACTATGAAATTGTTGATAAAAGGCTTAGTATTCGGGCTGATTTTCCTGAATTTAAGTTTGATTTACGTTCAAGCCAACAAGACGTCTACGACAACCTTGATGACAACTGTATCATCAATGCGTGGGTGAGTTGGGGAAAAACATTCACAGGTCTCGCTATTGCGGGAAAACTTGGAATGAAAACTCTTGTAGTTACTCACACAGTCCCTCTACGAAATCAGTGGGCAAAAGAAGTGGAGAAAGTTTATGGAATTAGACCTGGTATTATCGGTAGCGGCAGTTTTGACACCGATGCTTCTATTTGTATTGGCAATACCCAAACTTTGTATCGAAATATTGATAAAATTCGCAAAGAGTTTGGTACGATTATTTTAGATGAGATGCACCATGTCTCATCTCCCACTTTTTCTAAAATTATTGATACCAGCCATGCTCGGTACAAAATCGGGCTTTCTGGTACTATCGAGCGTAAAGACGGAAAACACGTCGTCTTCCGGGACTATTTTAGTCCGAATATTTTCAAACCACCGAAAGAAAACTTTCTCACCCCTACGATCCATATCTACAGATCAGAAGTACGATTTCCAGACGGTGCCGCAATTCCTTGGGCTAAAAGAGTCAACGCAATTGCAAATAACGATGAATATCGCCACTCAGTAGCAATGTTGGCATCTGCATACGCCGCAAAAGGGCACAAAGTGCTCGTGGTGTCAGATCGAGTTCACTTTTTGAAGAGCTGCGCCGAACTGACTGGTGAAATTTCTGTATGTGTTACGGGTGAGGTAGCGCATGAGGACAGGGAAAAACTCGTAAATGAAATATTACATGGTGATAAGAAAATACTTTACGGAACTCAAGCAATCTTTAGTGAGGGCATATCGGTTAACACTCTTAGTTGTCTGGTTCTTGCTACCCCTATCAATAATGAACCGTTGCTTACGCAGCTCATCGGCAGGGTTATTCGTAAACACGACAATAAAAGAGATCCGGTAATCTTAGACATACACTTAAAAGGTAAAACAGCTCAGAGACAGGCATCAAACCGTATGGGCTACTACATGAAACAAGGTTATCAAATAAAACAGCTTTGAACGTAGAAAAATAGTTCTTGACTTTTGCTTCAAATGAGAGTATAATATGTTGTTCTATGATTGGGAAAAAATCTTTACTAAGTCGAAAGGAAACCCGACGACTATGTACAGTATTTTTAAAATGTTGGTACAAAATGAAATACCTAAAAACAAGTACGACAAGATGTACAAGTACAGCTCTGTCAACTTTTTGGGTTCATCCTTCCTTATCCATCCGGACGTACTCCTTTACAACTCTCATAGACACAGCTTCCGCGAGATAGCCCAGTATCTTGCGCTAGCTTCTTTACGTCCTTATGTGGACTATGCAACTACTGGGGAACTAACTCTGGATCTTGCTATTGTTGAGATACCAGTGGAATTATTTGAAGAAAACAGCCTACTTCATATTGAAAATAATAAAGTACATTTTCTCTATGAAGAAGTCAAACAGGAGAATATACACTAATGGCACTATCATTTAATAAAGCCGCAGGCGGCGCTAAAAAATCATCAATCACTTCTTACCAGTATCGTGACGGAGACAACGAAGTTCGTTTAGTTGGTGATGTACTAGCACGCTATGTTTACTGGCTCGAAGGCAAGAATGGCAAGAACATTCCTTTCGAGTGTCTATCATTTGACCGTAACGAAGAGCGATTTAACAACCTAGAGAAAGATTGGGTTAGAGAATTTTATCCAGATCTCAAGTGTGGCTGGAGCTACGCTATGCAGTGTCTTGACAATGGTGAAGTCAAAATCATCAATCTCAAGAAGAAGCTGTTCGAAGCTATCTTGACTGCAGCAGAAGACCTCGGAGATCCTACAGATCCAGAAACTGGCTGGGACGTTAAGTTCAAGCGAGTTAAGACGGGACCTCTTCCTTACAATGTAGAGTACCAATTACAAGTACTCAAGTGCAAGCAGCGTGCTCTTGGCGAGTCAGAAATGGCCGCTATCGCTGATCTGAAGTCTATGGACGACGTAATGCCTCGACCTACTCCAGACGCACAAAAAGCTCTTCTCGATGAAATTCGTGAAGATGCAGCAGGTGATATCGACGAATCTTTAGAAGACGAGTTTAACATCGGATGATTTTATTTACGGCAGACTGGCATATTAAGCTAGGTCAAAAGAATGTACCACGTGAGTGGGCAAAAAATCGTTACCATATGTTTTTCGGGCAGATAGAAATGCTTGAGATGCAATGTAATATGCACATTATTGGAGGCGACTTATTTGACCGTCTGCCGACTATGGAAGAGTTGGAGCTTTACTTTCACTTCATACGTGGAGTAAAGATTCCAACTCTTATCTATGACGGTAATCACGAAGCTACAAAGAAAAACAAAACTTTTTTCACACAACTTAAGCAAGTTACAAGGGACATTAATCCGCTAGTAAAAATAGTTGATATGTCTTACTACGATAATGATTTTGGGTTTGGTGTACTTCCGTATGCAGATTTGCATCGAAAGAACTCCATTGAGTTGTTTGACCCGAAGAAGCCGTTGTTTACACACGTTCGCGGTGAGATTCCTCCACACGTCAAGCCAGAGGTGGACTTAGACAGATTTGAGGACTTTCCCGTCGTGTTTTCAGGTGATCTTCACGCTCACAGCAATACTCAACGTAATATCGTATACCCTGGCAGCCCTATGACAACTTCGTTTCATCGAAATGAAGTCAGCACCGGCTACCTGTTAATAAATCCTAGTAACTGGGAGTGGATGTGGGATGAGTTTCATCTACCACAGCTTATTCGCAAAACTGTATCAGATCCAAGTGAAATGCTGCCTACAGAGTATCACCACACTATCTATGAGATAGAGGGAGACATACAAGAACTAGCGAATATAAAAAACAATGAATTATTAGACAAAAAAGTCGTAAAACGAAACTCAGAGACTAGTCTAATAATAGAAAAAGATATGAGCATTCAGGAAGAGCTAGTAGAGTACCTAACTTACATACTAGAAATACCTGATGCACGCATCCCTGAAATAGTAGGTATTTTTAATGATTACGCTTCAAAAATTGAAATGGAGTAATTGCTTCAGTTATGGAGCAGATAATGAACTAAATCTTAGCGATAATACTGTAACTCAGCTTATTGGTACTAACGGTATGGGCAAGTCGTCCATACCGTTAATTATTGAAGAGGCTTTGTACAATAAAAACTCAAAAGGCATTAAAAAAGCAGATATTCCAAATCGTTATGTAAATGATGGATATCACATACACCTTGAGTTTACAAAGGACGATAAAAAGTATGACGTTATTATTGATCGTAAGTCTAGCATTAAGCTTAAGTTGCTGGAAAATGGAGAAGATATTAGTTCTCATACAGCGACCAATACATACAAAACACTGCAAACTATTATTGGAGTCGATTTCAAAACCTTCTCCCAGTTGGTCTACCAGAACACAAATAGTAGTTTACAGTTTCTTACTGCAACGGATACGAACCGCAAAAAGTTTCTTATTGATCTTCTCCACTTAGAGAATTATGTAAAACTTTTTGATTTATTTAAGGATGAGGCAAGAAAGTCCTCTACAACATTAACCTCAATTGAATCCAAGATTGCAACGATAGAAAAATGGTTGCGAGATAACAAATTGAGTGATACAACCATACTTCCTGTGTCTGAAATTTCTATTGAGACGTTGGATGACGAAAAAGAACTCGCCGACCTAACGATAGAAATTAAAAATATCTCTGAGAAAAATAAAAAGATTTCTCAGAATAATACATACAAAGATATGCTGGGCAAGATAGACATACAATCAGCTCAAAATTGCAAAATAACAGAGTTAGAATCCTATGACGATTTTCAAAGTGAGTTAGGTACTCTAGCCGGGGTCGTAACGGGGTCAGAAAGTATTTTGTACAAGTTAAGCAAGCTAGGAGATAGCTGTCCAACTTGTGAGCAAGATGTAGATAATTCTTTTAAGCAGTCTTTAATTGATGCAGAAGAATTAAAGATCGCAGAGGCGAAAGAAAAGCAAGATGAAATTAACCGAAGAATATCAAAAATTAAACAAAACAATGCAGAGTACCAACGTGCTCGCAAAATTGAAAGTGATTGGCAGGAATTGTTTCGAAGCATTGATAACAGTCTTCCGACATCTCCGCTGGATCCTGCAGAGCTTAGAGCCCGCGCTGACGGAATTCAGGAGAGAATATCGGATGCGAAGGAACGGATGGTTCGACTCGCACGAGAAAATGAGGCAATCGCTAAACGAAACACAAGAATCCAAGTAATTCTTGAACAAACTGAAAGGTTTGAAACTGAGTTATTCGAGCTACAAGAAATTCTTGACCTCGAAAGCGCAACCGCAGGACACTTGGAAGTATTAAAGAAAGCCTTTAGTACAAACGGCCTACTTGCGTACAAGATAGAAAACCTTGTAAAGGAGTTAGAAGAAATTGTTAATTATTTTCTTGGTGAGCTTTCTGATGGCCGCTTTACTCTTGAGTTTGTGGTTACGAACGATAAACTCAACGTACAGATTACAGATAGTGGAAACATTGTTGACATTCTTGCCTTATCTTCAGGTGAGCTTGCTCGTGTTAATACTGCTACACTTCTTGCAATTCGTAGGCTAATGAGTAGTATTTCTAAGTCAAGAATTAATATTCTTTTCTTGGATGAGGTTATCAATGTTCTTGATGAAAGTGGCCGAGAAAAGATAGTAGAAGTATTACTTAATGAAGATTTAAATACCTATGTTGTGAGTCATGGATGGACACATCCACTACTAGACAAAGTAGAAGTAGTTAAGTCAGGAAATGTGAGCAAACTGGAGCAATAATGGGACACGTAAGACGTATGCAGCACAGTCGTCGTCGACAAATTTGGGAAATGACCAAGGAGAAATGGAATGAAGAAAGTAATAGCGGACAGCATGATGAGCTATCTAACGGGAAAGGTGAAGTATCACAAAGCAAATGTGATGGTTTATCTGCAGAATCCTGTGGGTATCGGAGAGCATCCGGACATCATGGCAGCGATTGAAGAAGAACTCGCAAAGTGTGCAGAGTATAACGAGAAGCGTGAGATACTCGGTGAGATACTAATGGGTGATGAATTGGATGGTTGATAGTAGGGCAAAAGGCGCTAGGGGTGAGTATCTTGTGAGAGATATGTTGCGTCAAGCCACGGGACATCAGTTTGAAAGAGTACCCGCTTCGGGTGCTCTCGAGTATCTTAAAGGAGATTTGTATGTTCCACACGCTAAAAATCGTTTTTGTATTGAGGTAAAGAACTATGAGAAGTCTCCTCTTTCAGACAAAATATTCACCGCGCCACGAACAAACAATTTAATTAAATGGTGGAAGAAGTTAGAACAGCAAGCAGAAGGCGGCAACCAGGAGCCTTTGTTGTTCTTTAAATACAATCGGTCAGCAGTATTTGTTGTTACTAACATTCTTCCGAAAAATACAGACCACTGGCTACGAGTTGAGTGGCTTGACTGCTATGTTCTCGTAGCAGACGAGTGGTTAGAGCAAGAAAACGTGGAGTTTTTAAATGGCATTTAATCTTACGGATAAAATGGTAAATGATACTAACTCTACTCTAGTTGTAGATGCGCTAAATTTAGCGTTTCGATGGAAGCACCAAGGTCGAACAGACTTTCGGTATGATTATCAAAGCACAATAAAGAGTTTAGCAAAATCTTATGATTGTAGAAATATTATTATTACTGCTGATTGGGGGTCTTCTACTTACCGTAAGGAGATCTCACCAGAATATAAACAGAATCGAAAAGACAAATTTGCCGAACAAAGCGAAGAAGAACGAATTGCTTTCGAAGAATTCTTTGAAGAGTTCGAAGCATCTCTCGACTTACTCGAAGAAGAATACCCTGTATTACGATATCGAGGAGTTGAAGCGGATGACCTCGCAGCGCACTTGGTAAGACATAAAGACAAATACAATTTAGAGTACATTTGGTTAATTTCAAGTGATCGTGACTGGGATCTATTGATTCAAGAAAAAGTAGGTCGCTTCTCCTACGTCACAAGAAGAGAAGTAAAATTAGACAACTGGAATGAGCATTATGATATCGATCCAGAAATGTACATCTCACTAAAGTGTCTAACAGGAGATAAGGGTGATAATGTTCCAGGAATTCCTGGAATTGGGCCCAAAAGAGCAGTACAGCTCATTGAGGAATATGGAACAGCTTTTGATATTTACAATGCCTGTCCTATTGAAAGTAGATACAAATACATTCAAGCGCTTAATGAAAATGTAGAACAACTACTAACAAACTATGAATTAATGGATCTAATGACTTTTTGTGATGATGCAATTGGTCAAGACAATATTGAAGATATTGGGCGGAAATTAAATGGAAGTTAATATTGATTTTAAAAGAGACCGTTATCTATCTCCGTTTAGTATTAAAACTTTGCAAGATAGATATTTGGTAAATGGAGAAGGATCTCCACAACAAGCGTTTGCACGTGCAGCTACAGCTTTTGCTGACGATGAAGCACACGCACAGCGATTGTATGATTATGCTAGCAAACTGTGGTTTATGTTTTCTACCCCCATACTTTCAAACGGAGGCACAAAACGTGGTTTACCTATTAGCTGTTTTCTCAATTATGTGGACGATAGCCGTACTGGTATCACCGAACACTACACTGAAAACGCATTTTTATCTTCCGTTGGCGGCGGCATTGGTGGTTACTGGGGTGATATTAGGCCTGTAGGTTCTAAAACCTCTCACGGTTCAGAATCTACTGGCGTTATTCCTTTTATGAAAGTTGTTGATGCGGAGATGCTTGCCTTCTCCCAAGGCGTTACACGCAGGGGAAGTTATGCTTCGTACTTGCCTATGTCGCATCCGGAAATTGAAGAATTTCTTGATATCCGAAAACCGACTGGAGGCGATATTAATCGCAAGTCTACCAATTTACATCATGGGGTCGTTATTCCTGATTCTTTTATGGAGTTAATTGAGGGCGCAACTCGTGAAGAAGGGTTTGACGATAGCTGGCCTTTGATTGATCCCCACACAAACACAGTAATTAAAACTGTATCTGCAAAAACATTGTGGGTAAAGTTGATTCAAAACCGTGTTGAAACTGGTGAGCCTTACATTATGTTTGGCGATACAGTCCAAGCGGCGTTGCCTGACTGTCAAAAAGAGCTAGGATTGGAAGTACATCAGTCGAATTTATGTAGTGAAATTACGCTACCAACAAACGAAGAACGAACAGCTGTATGCTGCCTTTCAAGTGTAAATTTGGAAGAGTACGATGAGTGGAGTAACAACCCTGATTTTATTCCAGATCTAGTACGTATGCTTGATAATGTTCTTACACACTTTATTGCAAATGCTCCAAAAGAGCTGGAGAAAGCACGTTACAGTGCGGAAAGGGAGAGATCAATTGGCTTGGGTGCGATGGGGTTCCATGCCTATTTACAACGGCACAACATTCCGTTTGAATCGGCAATGGCGAAAGGACGTAATATGGCTATGTTCTGGCATATTAAGTCAGCTGCGACGACTGCTTCAAGAAATCTTGCATTGGAGCGCGGAGAAGCGCCTGATGCACAAGGCACGGGTATGCGTAATTGTCACTTGTTGGCTGTTGCTCCAAACGCTTCGTCTAGCATTATCTGTGGTAACACTAGTCCTAGTATCGAGCCTTACCGTGCTAACGCATTTGCACAGAAAACTAAAAGCGGTACCTCTCTACAAAAAAACGAGTATCTCGAGGATATTCTCCGAGATTTAGGTATGGATACAGATGAGGTTTGGAAAAGCATTGTCACAAATGGCGGATCTGTTCAACATCTTGAGTTTCTTGACGATTGGACAAAAGATGTTTTCAAAACCGCAGTAGAAATAGATCAGCAATGGGTAATTGATATGGCAGCAGATCGACAGAAGCATATCTGTCAAAGTCAGTCTCTCAATGTATTTTTTCCTTCTGATGTATCAAAGCAAGAACTTCATGCAATTCATATGATGGCATGGAAAAAGAAAGTAAAAACGTTGTATTACTTACGAAGCGAAGCATACAAGCGAGCTGAAAAAGTATCCGACGAGGCGCTACGACAACGCATCTTTGACTCTATGGATGAGAATGCGTGCTTAGCTTGTGAAGGTTAATTATGCAAGTAGAAATTTATGGATCAGATGGTTGCGGCTTTTGTGAAAAAGCCGTAGACCTTGCTGAAGAATTGTGCCTCGACTACACTTATGTTGATGCCAATAATGCAATGATTGAATTTAGTAGATTATTCCCCGGCGCTAAAACTGTACCGCAAATTCTTGTGGACGGTGAGTGGGTTGGAGGATATAGCGACTTCGAAGAAGTCATGGAGTTTTATGAATGAATCTTCTCACAGAAAGAGAATATTACAAACCTTTTAACTACCCTTGGGCGTTTGAACACTACAAGACCCAACAGCATATGCACTGGTTGCCTGACGAAGTCAACCTTGCAGATGATTTGAGAGACTACCGTGAAAAACTTACTCCGGGCAATAAAAAACTTATTAACCAAATATTTCGATTCT
>Ga0213865_10001290_pt1 | contig 16437 bp, 14 predicted proteins | sample PICome_6_FD_160100 | JGI IMG/M metagenome (GOLD analysis project Ga0213865, IMG submission 160100) | Coastal seawater microbial communities near Pivers Island, North Carolina, United States - PICO282 | ecosystem: Environmental > Aquatic > Marine > Coastal | place: USA: North Carolina...
TTACCTGACGATGCAAAGCAAGATCTTAGAATAGAGTACTTACAAAAAGAAGTGGACTATTTAAAAAAGGTGGTAAAAATAATAGAAATAGAGCAAGCTAAAGAATAATGAAATTAGGTAAGGATACTAAATTAAATTTAACAATTGAGACTTTTGGGATGATAATATTTTTTATATTCTCCCTAGCTGCAATGTGGGTTACACTTCAAAATGATATAGCAGAAGCAAAAGAGCTTCCTAAACCAACAGACCCCGAAGTTACAAGAATAGAATTTGACATGAAAGATCAGCTTATTAGGCAAACTATCATGTCTACCCAGGAGGACGTTACTGAAATAAAAGACGATATAAAATTAATTAAAAGAAAATTGTATGAGTAAGATTATACTATTGCTTTTAAGTTTTTTCTTTTTATTTACAGTTAAAGCTAAAGGGCAATCCGAACTAGGTGCAAATACATTTCATTGGGAAATCCGAAGAGGTGTTACTGTAGTAGAGTTTTGGGCCGGGTGGAATAGAGGTAATGAAATATTATTTCTACATGAACTAGACAACTGCAGAGTGTTTAGACACGTTATCAGAAGAGACAGAACGCTCTTAGATGAATACAACGTAACCGCTGTCCCAACTATAATAGTATTTAAGAATGGTTATGAGGAGTTTAGATTTGCTCCGAATATTATGTTAAAAGTTACTGCAACTAAAGATCAGGTGCAGTCAGCAATTGATGATTTATAAATAAAATAAGATGAGATTAAGTAAAAACTTTGTACTATCTGAAGTTACTAGGAGTGGTACAGCAGCTAGATTAGGTATAAACAATGGTCCAGAAAAAGAACATCTACAGAACTTACAAGATCTTATTAGGAATCTTGTACAGCCTCTTAGAGATGATCTGGGCCCTATTCGTATTACCAGTGGTTATAGGAGTCCTTCTCTTAATAAAGCAATTGGTGGAAGTAAGCGCAGCCAGCATTGTAAAGGTGAAGCTTTGGATATCCAGTTTTGGGAGAATGGAGAAATGAATAATAAAAAGATCTACGACTGGGTCTTAGATAGTGGACTAGAGTTTGATCAGATGATTAACGAATTTGATTTTGCTTGGATACACATATCATTTAAAAATGGAAAGAATAGAAAGCAAGTTTTAGAAGCATATAAAAACGATAAGAATAAAACTGCATATAGATACCCTAACGATAATATTAGAGCACTATGATTAAGAACATTATAAAAAGTTTAGTAGGACAAGCTTCTACAATTATTGACGAAGTAGTTACTACAGATGAAGAAAGAATACAGCTTAAAAACCAATTTGAAAAAGTGGTTAAGAACCATGAAAAAGAGATGTTTGCCCTTGAGGTTAAAGACAGAGAAAGTGCACGAGAGATATATAAAGATGATAATATTATACAGAAGGTATTAGCCATCATTTTTACGGTTGCGTATTTTTTCCTATCTTACACCATGTTTAAGTACTTTGTACTTAACTCGTTAGAGTTATCCGATTATGAAATTGGATTTATAAGTACAGTGTTCGGGGCCATGTCAAGTAAAGTTAATACTATTATTGATTTTTTCTTTGGAGGCTCTTCTTCTAAAAAATAAAAACATGATAAACCAGTATGACAGAGAAGGAAATCTTATAGATGAATTCTCTAATGTCGCAGAAGCGGCAGCAGCTCTAGGAATAGACAATAGTAATATTGCAAAAGTCCTTAGAGGAGTAAGAAAGTATGCAGGCGGGTACTTCTGGAGAGAAGCAAACTCTAATGTAAACGAAACAGATCTTGTAGGTGATTTAAATCCTGCGTTTATACCTGAACTTGATTTACATTTGCAAGAGCGGGGGATTGACAAAAAAGATGTACAGTCAGTTAAGCACTGGCAAACAGGCTCAGGAGAACTTAGGTTTTCTATAGTTACTAAAGAAAACAAAGGTGACTTAACTGAGTTTAAAGAAAAGTTCTTTGAAGAAATGAAACAGTATGTACCTCAAGTAGCCACACCTAATTATGCGGCTAAAGAGGGAGCTCCTGTAGCTTACGAAATATCTTTGCCTGACTTTCATTACGGTAAGATAGGAACTATATCTCAAGCTGAGGCTAATGCAGAATTTTTAAATACAATTAAAGAGCTGCATGAAAAAGCTAAAGGTTTAAACATTGAAAAGTTTATATTACCAATTGGTAATGACGGACTTAACTCTGAGGGATATAGCAGAGCTACCACTAAAGGTACGCCACAGCACGACGCTGAAGAATGGCAGCAAACTTTTAGAGGATACTGGAAGTTATTAGTTACTGCGATAGATTACTTATCAGCATTTGCACCAGTAGATGTTATAGTAGTGCAGGGTAACCATGACTTTGAACGTATGTTTTATATAGGAGAGGTAATAGAATCTTGGTATAAAGACTTTAACCCTGTTACAGTGGATAATAGTTATGACGCAAGAAAGTATTACAAGTATGGTAAAAACATGCTGATGTTTACGCATGGAGATAAAGAAAAACCTGCTAACATGCCTTTACTTATGGCGACAGAGCAACCGTTAATGTTTGCTGAGTGCGAGTATAGGGAAGTGCATTGTGGACATCAGCATAGAGAAATAGTAAACACGTATCAAGGTGTTAAGGTAAGGTTTTTACCTAGCATCTGTACTAATGATGCTTGGCATCGTATGATGGGGTATAACGCACTACGCGAAGCTCAAGCTTATATATGGAATAAAGAAAAAGGATGCGAAGGATATTTACAAGTTAATTTAAATTAGAATGGCAACAATTAAGGAAATAGTATATGATATAAAGAATATTGTCAGGGGCGGTATGCAATCTGATGATGATCTTATTTCTGATCGTCAGATTGAGTTTCAAGTAAATAGTTTACGTGCTCAATTTATACGACAAGATGTAAATAAACGTCGTAGTATATCTGACAATATAAAGCAAGTTATACATTGCTTAGAAGTAATCCCTGTATCAGGAACTACATGCGGACTTTCTAATGACTTAGTAATTATGCGCTCTAAGGAAAAGATACCTAATGCTATAGAAACAGCACATCAAGATCTTATTACTGCAATAGGGCCTACAGGTATATTGTCTGTAAACTTTCATATGATTCCTTATAACAGAGCCCCTTGGGTAGGAGCTAATAAATATACTAAGAAAATGACTTGTGCATTTTTACTAGATAGTTTTGTTTACATTATAGGGCCTGAAGCTGAGATGCTTAAAAAAATAAAAGTAGAAGGCGTGTGGCAAAACCCTAGAGATATAGAAAAGTATTTAAAAGATGATGGAACTCTTTCTTACGACGGAGATACTGAAGAATACCCATTATCTACTTCTATGTTAGATTTAATAAAACAAAGTATGATGGCTCAAAATATGCAGCCATTAATTCAGAGTCCTACTGATCTAACTAATAATGCAAAATCTGATGTACAACCTAATACTCCTAAGTAATGTTTAGTAATGGAAAAAGGGGAGAAGGAAACTACAAAAAAGATTTTGGATCTGATGATGTATATAAATACTACAAAAAGAATGTGATACCTGAGTTACAGGTAGATAAACAAACTTTTAGAAAAATATGTGATGAGTTTAATAAAGAGATCATGGAAGATGTTCTTAAAAACTCTGAAGAAGTTAGATTTCCTTATAGATTAGGAACACTAAGAATAAAGAAATCTAAAATGAAATACGATGATAAGAATAAATTAAAAATTGATTGGGCCCAAAGTAAGAAACTTGGCAAACGAATTTATCATCTTAACGATCATACTGGAGGATATAAGTATAGGTTTTACTGGTCTAAAGGAATAGTTAAAAATATAACTGCATATTCTTTTATACCTACTAGAACTAACACAAGGTCTCTAGCAAGTATATTAAAAGACAAAGAACGCGAATTAGATTATTTTATGTAATTATGGCAAAAGTAAAAGTAGCAGCTCCGGAGGGATACCACTTTATGGTAGACGTAAGTAATGCTTTTTATATTATGAAAAATCCTGTATCGGGATATAAAGAACATGCTGAAGGTATGTATTCATCTCAGTTGTTTATAATGATGGAAGTTAGAAACTCACACACTACTGCTCAACCACAACAAACTACTGAGCAAAGTAGTGCGAGTATGAGCACTCAACCTACAACCACTCCTACACCACCTACTACTACCACAACCCCTACAAATCAAGGAGGATACTAATGGCTACTAGAAAGAAAGGTATGGGTATAAAGACCAGTGTTAAATCTGGTAACTTTAGACCTACAAAGAAAGGAGCAGGGATGACAACTAAAGGTGTGAGGGCATACCGAGCAGCTAATCCTGGCTCTAAACTTAAAACAGCTGTTACTGGTGATGTAAAAAAAGGCAGTAAATCAGCTAAAAGAAGAAAGTCTTTCTGCGCTAGGATGTGCGGAATGAAGAAGAGTAGGACTAGTGCTGCAACAGCACGTAACAAGAATTCAAGAATTAATCAGTCGCTAAGACGCTGGAGATGTAGATGTTAAATGGCAGTAGGAGATAAAATAATATCTTTTTGGAAGCAAGTTAAGCTTAAGTCCTCCGACATGTTTACTCTATTTAGAGTAGGTGTCGGAGTCAAAGTTCCTACACATAAGTTTCATGTGAAGGATATAGACAATGATCCTATTAAAATAGAAGGATTACAAAATGCTGCTACAGACCCTGATAAATTTCTTACAGTAGATGCTGATAACTTAGTTAAGTATAGGACAGGCACTCAAATAGAATCTGATATTTTATCTAATACAGCAGTTACTCCTGGGTCTTATACAAATACAAATATAACTGTAGACGCAAAAGGTAGAATTACTGCTGCTGCAGATGGTACAGGAGGCACCTCTGCTACAGAGGCATCTAAAGTTAGATTAGCTGTACGGTATAAAGAGGCTGTAGCTAAAGGAGATCCTGTGTATATTTCAGGCTATGATAGTGGGCATGCTAAACCCGAAGTTTCAAAAGCTCATGCAAGTAATGCAGCCAAGATGCCTGCTTTTGGGTTAGCGGATGCCGCATACTCTTTAAACGATAATGGCCATGTTATAACTATTGGTAATTTAGAAGATATTAATACTCAAGCTTACTCAGAAGGGGACACTCTTTACGTGGCAGGGGCTGGAGGATTAACAACTACTAAACCTACAGCTGAAGCTAATCTAATACAGAACGTAGGGGTTGTAACAAGATCTCAACAAAATAACGGTACTGTAGAAGTAGTTGCTACAGGGCGTAGTAACGATGTACCCAACCTAGATCAAGACGCTTTGTTTATAGGTAACGGATCTAACCAAGCGGTTCAAACTGACGCTCCTATGGTGGGTGTTATAACTGCTGCAGACGCTGGAGCAGCTAGAACTGTATTAGGAGTTGACGCAGCAGGAACTGACAACTCTACCAACGTAACCCTAGCTGGAACTCCAGACTATATAACTATATCAGGACAACAGATTACTCGTAATAGTATAAATTTAACTACAGATGTTACAGGAGCATTACCTATAACTAATGGAGGTACTGGCGCAACAACAGCATCTGCTGCAAGAACTGCTCTCGGCGTTGATGCTTCGGGAACAGATAACTCTACTAATGTTACCATAACAGGTGAAGACTACTTAAGTTTATCTGGACAGGAAATTACAGCTAGTGATATAGATCTTACAGATAACGTTACAGGAACTTTGCCTATTTCTAGTGGAGGTACAGGCGGCACTACTAACTCACAAGCTAGAACAAATTTAGGAGTAGATCCAGCTGGTACAGACAACTCAACTCCAGTAACCTTTGGAGGGTCTTATAATTATATTGGACTATCTGGGCAGCATATTACTAGAAATGCAATAGACTTAACTAGTCATGTTACAGGCGCTCTACCAACAGCTAATGGTGGTACTGGAGTAACAAGTACTTTTACAGGCGAAAGAATGTTAAGCTCAAGCGATGATGGTACATCTATTGTTACTAAAGACTTAGTTTATGATGTTTCAGGTGCGAGAGATTTATTACACGGGGGAGGAATTGTTCCTGCAGGAGGCTCGGGAAGTGCTAAAAAGTTTATTATATCAAGGGCTGCATCTGTTAATTCTACTGGGGAACCATTATATATTAATGGAGGACCTGTTTCTGGAGTTGCATCTGCTACTGGAGGGGACTTAGTACTTTCTGGAGGTTCAGGTACGGACTCGGCTGCAGGGGCAAGCGTAGTATTTCAAGGGGCTGTCCCTTGGGGATTTAGTAACCCTAACGGATTTGTGCAGCAGTTTCAGGATGTAGGTAGTGTAAGTTATCAAGGTAATATACATTTTGATGGTACTAATCATTCATTTGGGAAGGCAGACGACGTTCAAATAACAATACTAAGAAAAGAAGCCACTAATAATAATGGGGGTGTATTAGTTATAAAAGCCGGTACAGGAGCTGGTACAGATAAGACAGGAGGAAATTTAGATTTAATTGCTGGACACGGTAGTGGGGCCGGGGTTCCAGGAGCAATATCGTTTAAGACTGGGCAAGCAACGTCTTCGGGTACAGGCGCTCAGTCTACTATAGAAGTAGCTTCTATCTCTAATACTGGTAATTTGTCTATCGAAGGCGACCTTACTGTAAAAGGTAACGACATCAAAGATGATGATGGTACAACTTGTATAACTTTTGACAGCTCAGGTAATACAACAATAGCTGGAACTACTATAGGTCTTTTTTCTGGTAATTTATCTGGCGTTGTTACAGGATCTTTAATAGGCAATGTAGTTGGTAATGCAGCGACAGCTACAGCTTTAGAAACAGCTAGAAATATAGGTGGTGTTAGCTTTAACGGAACTGCTGATATAAACCTACCTGGAGTAAACGCATCAGGAAGTCAAGATACTAGTGGTAACGCTGCCACTGCTACAGCTTTAACTGCAGGAAATAAAACTATAGATGGCGACTTGACTGTAAATGGAGACGTAGCTATTGGTGATGACGCAGAAATTACTTCTGTAGGTAGCATGGTTTTTAGAATAGATTCTAATAATGATGAAAACAGTCAAACGTTTACCTGGAAAGATAATGCTAATGATGAGATAGCTTCTTTAAGTGAGGAAGGTGATTTTACTATATATGGGTCTGCTTTAGGAGACCCTAGAATTAGATTGCAACAAGAAACTAACTCTGGAGCTATAGGCCCTCCTGTTTTTGAGTTTTACAGAAACGCTTCTAATACAGACAATAATCCTTTAGGAATGCTTTCGTTTATGGGTAGAGACTCTGGAGGCTCTGAACATACTTATAGTAGAATAATAGGTACACAAGAAGAAACAGGTTCCGGAAGTGAGGGAGGTAAGCTAACTTTTCAAGTTGCTTCTCATGATGGTGAAATTGTAGATGGTCTAATAATTGAGGATGGTAATCTTGAAGATGAAGTAGATGTTACTATAGGTAATGGTGCTTCTTCTGTAACTAGTGTATCAGGAAGGTTAGATGTTAACGGAGGTCTTGGTATATATTCAAATAAACTGCAAGCATTTGCAGATACTGACTTACAGATAAATACTGATAAGGATATGTATTTTAGAATTGACACCGATGGAGATACAACTAATAAATTTTATTGGGAGCATTATCAGTCTGGAGCGCAGTCTTATACTAGTTTAGCTACATTTGATGAAACTGGTGTTTTTCAAATAACTAATTCCACAGATGATAGACCTAAACTTAGTTTACATCAAAGCGCTAACACAACTTCAGCGGCATCTCCTCAATTAGAGTTTTATAGGTCTGTTCTACAATCTGATAATGCAGAGCTTGGAGAAATAGTTTTTAAAGGCGTGCATCAATATGGTTCAGAAACTACATACGCAAAAATTATTGGTATAGTTGAAGATACTGATTTTCTTGAAAGAGGAGGTGCAGTAAAAATACAAGTTGCTTCGCATGACGGAGAGATTGTAGATGGTTTAGTTGTAGAAGATGGTGACGCTGAAGACGAGGTTGATGTTACCATAGCTAACGGCTCTAACTCTTTAACTACTGTAGCTGGTAAGTTAGCTGTTGGGGGTAATCTTACTGGAGTTACAAACTTTATAGATGTTAAGACTGCTGCTTATTGGAGTAGCTCTACTTCTGCCATCTATGTTCCTATAAGTGGGGCAACCACAAGTGAAGCTACTAGTTTAAGTTCAGCATCTTACACTACAATGTTTGTAGTTCCTTTTAATGGTAAGGTGACTAGAATAACTTCTTGGAATCAAGGTACTGCATCTCCAGCAACATCTACTTTTGAGTTATATATAAATGGAGATGACGATCCTTTATCAGACCAAGTAGGTACAGATTTAGTTTTAACATCTTACACTAACTCTATGGTTGGAGATTGTGCTTCTGACTGGGTTTTTACTAAAGGCCAAACTATAGCAATAAGAAGAACAGATAGTCATGCTCTTTACGGAGTTACTATGAGTGTAGTTTTAGAATACGATACAACAACATAATTATGGCATTAGCAGATAAAAAACATCATAGAATGTACTCTGTCACAGGAAGTGATGCAGACAAAGTAGATAGTACTAGGCTAATTAAAATGTCTAATAAATTTACTAATAACGAATACTTAGAAGATGAAGATTCTTTTGAGACTTTAGCTCCTGTTTTGTATCAGATGGAACAAATGTCTCAAGAGCTTGACGAAATCAGAAGGTTTGTTACAGCAGACATACCAACTCCTACAACTTGTATAGGTAGCCTTTCTACTAGAATTTCTGCGTACTGGACTGGTAGGTATTATTTTGGCCATGCTAGTTACGGATGGAACTATTATGCGTGGAACTTTGCTAATCTTAACAAAACCTCCTTAGACGATAGATACTCTCACATGGGTATGGTTTGCCCTGTAACTACAAATACAATAAAAGTAAAAGCTAGTGTTAAGAATGATTCTAGTACAGACAATGTAGATATGTACCTACTAAAAGGTACAAGACGTAATGGTAGCTCTGCTAATATAGCTTTAACAGAACTAGGAACTGTTAGCATTTCTATAACTACTACAGACCTACATTACAACGCAGATTTAACAATCACATCTGCAGGAGTAAACGAAGGAGACTTGCTATTCTTAGTATTTAAAAGAGAAGGGCCAGACAGATCAACAAAGTATATTCAATTAACAGCCTCTATATATGCCTAATAATTACATACCAGAAGATATACAAGAACTGTTTACACCAGGTGTAAATAAAAGTATACAAAAAGCAGCAACTGACTGTACCCACGAAGAGTTAGTAGTTTTAGTTAATAGTTTAGTGGATGTTTTAAATGAAATTTTAAACGATAGAAAAGGAGAATAATAATTATGGCATTAAATGGAAAATATATATCACTTAATTCAATAATGGAACAAGTCTATGCTGATAATGGTTATCAGTTTGAACTTCCTTGGATTGATTGTATGCAGTGGGCTGAAGAAGCTCTTAACTTAATAGGACATCCTAGACAGTATATAAGAAAAGTTACGGGACATAAAGAAAACCCTAATCTAGATATTAAAAATTATAGAGCGCATTTACCTTGCGACTTTTATAGTTTAGAGCAAGTAGCTGTAAATGGTATGCCTGCAGAATATTCTGGTAATACATTTCACCATTTACTAGACGGAGCTTGTTGTGGTATAGAGGGTTATACAAACTTAGCGGCGCACGTTCAAGAAAAGAATTGGGGTACAGTTTCTAAAGTTACAAATTCTGATGGTAGTATTAGTTATGAGCAAAGAAATTCTTCAGAGTTAGAAAACTTAAATTTAAATAATGCAGGTACAATGTCATTTGACATGACTGGGGCAATGAGCTCTGAATTATCTCCTATAACTTTTGATCTAAATAATGATCACATTACTCTATCTGTAAAAGAGGGGCAAGTATGTATGGCGTACTTAGCCATACCTACAGACGAAGAAGGTTTGCCTCTTATACCAGAAGATACAAGCTACCAGTTAGCTGTTAAGAAGTATCTTACAATGAAGATAGACTACATAGCTTGGAGAAGGGGAGAGTTGCGTTCAGATATATTCCAGCACTCGGAGCAAGAATGGCAGTGGTATGTAGGACAAGCAGGTAATAAAGCTAAAATGCCTAACATTGATCAATTGGAAGCTATTAAGAATATGACTATGAGATTGCTTCCAAACGTTAATCACCATGAAACATTTTTTAAAAACGTAGGTTCACCAGAAATAAGAAATAACTACAACGGATAATGAGAGATCAACATATAAATACATTTAATCAAGGTATGCAAAAAGATCTTGGGAACACAGTTCCTCAAGAGGGTCTTTATAATAATGCTGAGAATATTAGAATAACAAGTTCTGGCGACGGGGCGGATTCTGCAATTGTAGTAAATGTAAAAGGAAATAAACTAAAGTTAGCTCTAGAGTATACAGCAACTAAGACTTCTACTGTTATGGTAGGCTTTTCTGGGTATCAGACAGTTACAACTACTTTAGGAAGGTTTCCTTGTAATATTATAGGATACGCTTTAATTAGAAATACTTTAGTTACTTTCTCAATAGTTGATTCTCAGCTTATATCTCCTACTACTGGTGAAGTGTATAATGGTACTTGTGTTATACACAAAATAGATTTAGATAGTTTTCGGGGTACTTCAAGAAACTATCAGGTTGTGTATGAGTCTCCTGAACTCAACTTTAAAAAAGAGTTTCCTATAGAAGCGGTGGGGAGATATGAATCTGCATCAAAGCAAAAAGTTTATTTTACAGACAATTTAAATCCTATAAGGGTTATTAATATTGCAGACGTTACTACTATAAATATACCTGTAGAAAGATTAAGCTTAAATCCTCCTGTAAATTTTGGAGCGGCTAAAGTAATTGAAGTTAGTAGTACAGGATCTTTACCTGCAGGTATGTACCAATACACATATAGATTAAAGTCAGAGACAGGGAAAACAACTAGATTTTCTCCCCTAAGTAATTTTGTGCATATAGTAGACGGGCAGTCTTATTGGGAGTATGAGCCTGATCCCCTAGATCAAAAAGAATACAGTAACACTACTCCAGGAGAAGAGACTAATAAGGCGGTTGTTATTGAAATAACTAATATTGATCGTATATATAACGAAGTTGAAGTTGCGGCAGTACTCAAAACAAACCCTAACGAAATATCGTCTGCATATATTATAGATAGTTTTAAAGTTACTTCTACTAGTTTACAAGTAACTCATGTAAACGACAGTGGAGTTCGGTTATTAGCAGAAGAGATTACTGCTATATCTAATACTCCTACAAAAGCAAAAACATTAGCAGCTAAAGATAATAGACTTTTCATGGCTAATTTAGGATTTAGCATTGAAAACTTAGAATTTAATGCTAGGGCTTATAGATATAAAAGGCCTGACGGACACTTGTACCCAATAAAATCTTTGGAAGATACCCCAGGAGTATCAAGTGTAGGAATAACATATGCAGATGAAAACTTTAATCCTCTAACTCTGTCAGGTTCAAATGCTTTTAGTAATGAGCATAATTTAGATGCTGTAAATCCTTATAATTTAGAGTTAGGATCAGATGTTGACCCTAATAATGCTTATAAATTTCAAAAAAACGGAGTTACGTTAGGAGGACAGGGCCCTAATATAAGTTATAGATTTATAAAATCTAGAATTAAAGGTAATACTCAAAACGAAATTCCTGGATCACCCCCTTTTGTATCTTCTAGTTTTAAAAATGAAACGGCTTTTTCTACTGCCGAAGATAATTTAGGGCAATATGTTACAGAAACTTTTAGCTCGACTGGAGATTTTAAATCGCCTATAGTAGCTACTGATTCAACAGGGTATCGTAGAAACGAAGTCTATAGATTCGGTGTAGTGTTATATGACTTACAAGGTAACCCTGGTTTTGTAAACTGGATAGGAGATATAAAGTTTCCTGACTATAAAGACTACGATCACGAAGGTGGTTGGAACGGAGGGATATATAATTATACTTTAGGGCAACATCCTGGAGTATCTGATAGTGGTACAAATTATCACTTTGATTCAGACACTATAAATGCCTATGATAACATACATAAAAGAGCAGAAGATGAAGACTTTACAACAACCCATAGTGACTTTTATAATGGAGACAGAGCTTGGTTTGATGCAAATAAATATAAAAAATATAGACAGACTTCAGGAGATTTATATACTTTAGGAATACAATTTCAGATAGATTTACCAGAAAGTATTAAAGACAAAGTAAGCGGGTATAGAGTAGTTAGGGTAGAAAGAAAAGAAAAAGATAAAACTATTTTAGGAACAGGTATCGTTAACTTTCTTGAGAGTCATGAGTCTTGGGGATGGCAGGGGGAAAATACTGCTGGGGGAGCCGTTCCTAACATAGGGTTTGGTACATGTGGTAATGAAAAAGATAGTCCCTCTGGAGACGGATTACCTTACGACGATCAATATGGCTTTACTAAAAGAACTGCTATGGGGTATACCTTTACATGGAACTCAGTCAGAAAAGGATTGCCTAATGCTTTTAGTATTGACGCCCCAGACTGGCCTTTTACAGGTTACCCAAAATATACTAGTGATATGCAGGTAAGTGTAGATGGTGCTGTATATGGACTTAGAAGACATGGCTATAAATCTGATGCAAGCGCTTCTGTATACCCTATACACAAACTGGCAAATGAAAAAGAGTTTTTAGAACATTCTTTTCCAGTACAAAATGCGTTTAAGTTAGGTAGAGGAGAAAGAACTATTATTAATACTGGCGACAATATGGCTGGATATGAATTAGTTAATGGAGTTCTGGTCCTTAGCCAACAATACTCTATGATCATGAAACACCATAAAGCTTGGGCGGGAGTTGGAGAAGAAACTTTTATCTGTATAATTGAAGATCAAAATCCTGATGGTGTAGAAAACAATGCTGCTTCTGTAGTAGTAGCAACAAAAGGTCTTAGAACTGAAGAGTTTGTTAATAAAGGTAGAGGGCGAGGTGCCAGAGGTAAACTATTAGCCACTTTACGTAGAGATTTAAAAGGCAGACAGTATGGAGGTAATACGCATGAAAAACGTGCAGAGAATACTTATATTCCTGCAGGACCTTTTATATCTATAGAAAATAGTAAGCACATTAATAAAAAATGGGGTACTCATGATGTTTGGGGAGGAGATACGTATGTTGTTATGTACGATATACAAAAAATGAAAAAACATAAAACTCTTGAAGACTATACGCTAGGAACCTCTTCTAGTGGGAGCACCGATCATATGCCTCCAGAATCAACTAGTTTTGCATTTCCTACAGAATCTTCTGTCAACACTGCTTTAAGAGGTGGATGGCATTTTGCCAATAAAGAGGATTGGACTGACAATACTCCTACCCCTTGGAACACGTTTGATTTAAATTCTGTGTACTCTTCTGAAAATACCACTGAAGTATTTATACCAAAACCTGTAAATCTTACCACTGTGAGTGGGTATGACAACAGAATTTTATACTCAGATGTTAAAATAAATAATGCTGCTCAAGATGCTTGGACAAGCTTTAAGGTAGAAAACTATGCCGACTTAGACGGTAACAAAGGGCCTATATCAAAATTAATTAATTTTAAAGATACTTTATATTATTTACAGAGTAATGGATTTGGCAGATTATCAGTTAGTCCTGTATCAACTGTAGTTGATACTTCTGGAACGTCTATTGTTTTAGGTACAGGGGATGTAATACAAGACTTCCAGTATCTTTCTAATATCGCAGGTAATACAGATTCTAGAAGTATTGTTGCAAGTGAGAGAGGAATTTATTGGGCAGACCACAATTCTAAAAAGTTATATTCTTTTAATGCTAATGGGGTACAAAGTATATCAGATTCATATGGAATGAAAACGTGGGCTTTTAATACTTTTAATAACGAAACTTTCGATGCTTATGGACATAGTAAGTTACAGATAAGTTCAGGAGTAGATCCTGTTAATGATGAGGTTTTGTTTTCAGTGGGAGAACGTACTTTAGTTTTTAATGAACTACTAAATAGATTTACATCTTTTTATACATACTCGTCTAATTTACATATTACTAGTAATGACTCTCTTTTTTCTGTAGATGGAAATGATATATATGAGCATAACGAAGGTGCTTATGGAGAATGGTACGGTAATGCTGGAGAAGTGTCGATAGAATTTACTGTAAATAAAAATCCATTACATGCAAAAGTTTTTGATCATATTGAATGGTATGTTCAAAACACTGAGGGAGCTGAACTATTACCTGGTAATAACTTTGATAATATTAGGTTTAGAGTAAGCGCACCTTTCTTTGAGCAAACATCTATTTTAAGTAACGAAGACTCAGACTTTAGTCTTCGAGAAAACATAAGTAGGTTACCAGTTCCTAGACATGATGATAACTCTAGAATGAGAGATACATATATGAGAGTTACCTTCACAACTAATGGAGGTAGAAAAAATGATAAAATAATATTACACTACGTAAAAACCTTATTTAGAATTTCTAAAAGATAATTAATTATAGTATATTGCGAAATTATGCCAGATAAGAATAAAACAAATAAAGCTAGTAAGTTTAGGATGATGCGCCCTGCACAAGGAGAGTACTATCCTTATGCTAGCCCAGAATTTACATTTATGCCAGAAGGATCTACTTCTACACATGTATCTTCTGTGTTTGAAGCTGACGGCAAATATTTTGTAGCACCTACTATTACAAATAAAAAAGCTCCGTACGCAGGATACCAACCTCAATCTTTTGGGGAAGCTTATAGAGCAGGAGAAGCAATACCTTTTGATTCGTTTGATGAGGCTATGCAGTTTTCTAAAACATATAAATTACCTAATATTATGAAACAATATAATAATGGAGGAAAGGCTCCAAAGAAAAAACCGAGTCTTTTGCAATACAATCCTAACTCAGATGCATTTGGAAATCCTGCGTATGACTTAGAAACTTATCAGAAAGCTATAACTAGAGACAGTTTAGCTTTAGAAGGTATAATGGACCCTGGTATGTTTAAGTACTTCGGATTTGAAGAAAACCCTTTAGCAGATTTTGGTGTAGGATCTCAGTTAGCTAGACAGCTACAGATAAATAGATCTAATAGAGACCAAATAAAGGGGTATACAGCAGAAGATATACAGCGTATGAATTACTATATGCCTGAAAAGCCTACTACAGACTTTGATGCATTCCTTAAACAGTACCAAGAAAGTGGCATTGATGATAGAGCGTATGGAGGTAAAGCTCCAAAGTATCCTGACGGAGGTAAATTTGATTATAACTCTATATATGAAGGACAGGTCTTACCTGATACTGTAGATAGAAGTATTCCAAATACTTTTTACATACAACCTTTTTACAATGAAACTACTAGAGAAATGATGTCTAGTGGAGAACAAGGGTTTCAAGGCCCTCAAAAAAGGTTTAGTAAACAAGATCTTGCAAAATCTTTGCCTAATATAGGTCAACATGTAGAATCTACTTTACTTCCTATTAGAGAAAAAATGTTAAACGCAAAAACAAAAGAAGAATATGATTCTTTGCAGAAAGAATATAATGATTTAATGCCTGCTTCTAACTTAAGCCGAACTATATCAAATTATTTAGATTCTATAGCTGTTCAGGGTTTTGGGTTTTCTAAAGGAGATCAGGTAAAAATAAAAAAACAGTATGGAGGTAAAGCTGCTAATGTAGACTACGAAGCTGAAGGTGGAGAAGTTGTTATAGGAGATATATCAGTAGATAAAGCTTATAACGGTGGTATAGCTACTAAGTATAAAGGAGCTAACATGTATAAGTTAGGAGGACCGTCTCACGCAGAGGGAGGTATAGGTATCAAGATGAATACTGATGAGCCATCTTATGTATTTAGCGACAGATTAAATGCAGGAGGAAATATGACATACGCTACTGCTGCTTCTAAATTTGGTAGCGAGTTAGATCAAATAAACAAAATGGCAATGGGCGGAGATGTGTACGATAGAAACACAGCAAAGCTTATGAACCCTAGATTAATGGCAGAGGTAAAAGACCTGTACGATGATCAAGAAGCTTACAAAAAAGAACAAGGAATAGGACAAGAGCCTGATAAAATGTTTTTAGGAGGTTTAGGTATGGCAATGCAATTTTTACCTGGGGCAATAAATATTGCCAAAGGACTATTCGGTAAGAAGCCTACATTAGATTTAGGTACATATACTCCAGAAGAAATACAGTACCAAGATTTTTCTCCAATGCAAAGAAGTTATGAGTCTCAGCAAGGACAAGCTCTTGCAGCTTTAAAATCCGGGGTAGCTCAATCAGGAGCTTCAGGGTCACAACTTCGTGCAAATCTTCAGGCAGGTTCATCCGCATCTCAACAACAGGCAGCACAGTTTTACGGACAATTAGGAAGC
>Ga0213865_10001291_pt1 | contig 16416 bp, 12 predicted proteins | sample PICome_6_FD_160100 | JGI IMG/M metagenome (GOLD analysis project Ga0213865, IMG submission 160100) | Coastal seawater microbial communities near Pivers Island, North Carolina, United States - PICO282 | ecosystem: Environmental > Aquatic > Marine > Coastal | place: USA: North Carolina...
GGAGAAACTGGTACTGCATCTTTAGATTTAAGAGGACTTGGTTCTGAAAGAACATTAACACTACTAAACGGAAGAAGAATGCAGCCAGGAAGCATCTGGAGTGAAGATGCTGACATTGGTCAAATTCCAGTTGCATTACTTGAAAGAGTCGATGTATTAACTGGAGGTGCTTCAGCTGTTTATGGTTCCGACGCTATTGCTGGTGTTGTTAACTTTGTAACCAGAAGAGTTAATGGTCTTGAAGTTTCAATTTCAAAAGGTGGATATAGACATGACAATGATGGAAGTAATGTTGTTGTTCCATTATTGCAAGCTAAAAACTTTGAATATCCTACTGGAACAGTTAATGATGGAGATACAGATAATATCTCAATCGTCCTAGGTTCTGACTTCCAAGATGGACAAGGTAATGTGACTATGTATTTGACAAGATCTGAAAATGAGGCTGTTAAAAATATAGACCGTGATTATGCTGCTTGTGGTCTTAGTACTGCAGGAACATCTTGTGGCGGTTCATCAAATACTATTGTTCCTCATTTTGATATTTATCCTATCTTAAGAGGTACTTCAGAAGGTACAGCTGAGAATCTTGGTAAATTATTTACATCATATGATCAAGAGTTTTGGTCAGAATTGACCGCGGATGGAACAGTGGTTGATGATACAGGAACAAGATATAACTATGCTGCTGTTGCACATTTAATGAACCCATCAAAAAGAGAGTCCATGGGCGCAATTGGCGACTTTGCTATTGACGGCATAGGTACTGCATATTTTGAAGTTAACTATAGTTCGTTTAATACAAACGGTGGAATTGCCCAATCAGGAACTTTCTTCAACGACGAATATCAATTAATGTTTGATAATGAGAGTATGCCTGATGCATGGAAAACTTCTGTTGATAATGCGTTTATTAATGGTTCAGAATATTCTGACGGCGGCATGACAAAAGGTGAGCAGTATTGTGCTGGTCAATATGCCACGGATGAAGATGGTAATAGCACTTATGAATATGTGGCTGGTGAAACTGAATGTGGTGAATGGGTAGGATATGCAACATATGTTGGAAAAAGAAACGTTGAAGGTGGCCCTAGACAAGATCACATTGCAGTTGATTCAGGAAGAATGGTTATGGGTCTTAAGGGAGATCTAGGCTATAAAGATTGGGAATATGACGTTTCAATGCTTTATGGTAAAACTAATTCAAGTTCTTTCTATTTAAATGACTTTAGTGCGCCTAAATTAGTTGAAGCTATTGAAGGTGGAACTGCGATAGAAGACTACAATGTTTTCACATATCAAGGAGTTACTTCTGAAATGGCTGCAAACATGGGCATTACAGGTTCTATGAAAGGTACTAATGAAATAGAATCACTAAACTTTACAGTTACAGGTTCAACTGATTATCAAGTTCCGGGTGCACCTGCTCCTGTTTCATTTGTTGCTGGTTTAGCTTCAACAGATAGAACATATAGCAGAACTCCTGATTCAGCATATGAAGAAGGTCTTTTACTTGGTTTTGGTGGTGCTGTTAAAGGTGTTACTGGTACAGTTTCTGTAGATGAAGTATATGGAGAGGCTGCTATACCATTAAGAGAAGGTTTGACTGCTGACGTAGCATTTAGATCATCTGACTACAACCTAAGTGGAAGAAGTGATACTTCACGTATAAGTCTTTCATATGTGTTAAATGATATGGCTAAGTTCAGAATAGGCTTTAATACTGCTGAAAGAGCTCCAACAATTGCTGATTACTTTATCCCTGAGTCACAAAGCTTATGGGAAGGTGATGACAAGTGTGCTGGAACAACTCCAGAATTTACTCAAGCACAGTGTGCAAACACTGGAATGACAGCTGCTCAATACGGTAAAGTTACTAAGAGTCCTGCATCTCAATACTATAATAGAGGTGGTGGTAATTTAGATCTTAAACCTGAAGAAGCTGAAACAACGACTATTGGTGTTGTCATGAACTTACCTAATGGTATAACAGCTTCTGTTGACTACTGGGCTATTTCAATGGAAAAAGCTATTGGTACTGTTGACGAAGAAACTATTATTGAAGTTTGCGCTACTCAAGGTATTCTTTGTGATGCTATACACAGAAGTGCTGGAGGTAGTTTATGGTTAACAGGTGGATGGGTTGATGAGAAATCACAAAACATCGCTGAAAAAGAATGGGAAGGTGTGGATATAGTTGCTAGTGGTGACTTTGATGTTGCTAAAGGAACAATGTCTGTGACATCTACCGTTACTTACCTAATGACAAAAGAAACCACTTTAATTCCTGGAAACGAAGCTACAGTTACTGACTGTGTCGGAGTTTGGAGTAACAAATGTTATCCTTCACCAGAAATTAGAACAAATACTAAGGTAGGTTACTCAGACGGAGGTCCATGGACATACCAAGGTACTCTAAGAACTATGTCTGGAATTGATAATGGATATGAACAAGATCTTATTGCTCAAGCTGCGATTGAAGATATGTACTATCTAATTGACATGAATGCTTCATATCAAGTTAATGATGTGATGAATGTGTCGTTATCAGTTAACAATCTACTTGATGAAACTCCACCAATTGTTGGTGATGTTTTATCTAATGGTTATGGTAATACTATTGCAGGTTTTTACGATGCATTAGGTACATACTGGAACCTTAGATTGGATATGTCATTCTAATATTTAGTTTACTAAATATATTAAAACCGGGGCCTGTCCCCGGTTTTTTTTGGGATATAATAAATTATGATTTCTGTATCTTTTAAAAAAATAAGAATTTTATTAGTTAAAAATATATATGCTCTTTTAACGAAAATTTTTATTAGATTGATGAATATTTATGTGAAAGTATCAGCTAAGAAAATTAAGATTTAATTTTTTGTTTCTGAGTTTCATCACGATGTTTTTTTAAATACTTCATAAAAGGTGTTCCTCCAGTGCCCGTTATTGTAGACCCGCCTCGACCAAAAGGATTTTTTATCTGTGATTGTTTATGAATATAAGTTGCTGCAAACTCTAAATGCTGTGCTCTAAATATTCTTATTTCCTCTAAGCATTTATTGTATTGATTAATAAGTGATTTCGATTTAAAAATAATATCTTTAGCATTAGACTGTTTTTCAACTTTTTCAATCATCTTTCTGTGTTCTGGAGGCATATAATCACGCATTTCATTTAAGTAATGTCTTAAATGGTCTTCGGTATGATAGATATTAAGAGCTCCATCAAGAAAAGGCATAATACTGCTTTGCGCTCCAGTTTCACCTCTAAAAAATTGAGGTTTATTATTAAACTGATTTTCATAAACGAGCCCTTTTTTTAAATCTGGATTATCTTTAGTACCAAATATAAAAGGCCTAACTCTGTGATAGTAAATATATGGATCACACTTCTCAGGCATCCTTCTAAAGATAGCATTTACCTCTTTTAGTGAGACGAGTATTTCTTTTAGATGTTTAGAAAAACTTTTAATTGAATCACTTTGTTTTAATTTAGATATTTCATTTGCAGCTGATATTGCCTTTATTGCAGCATCTTCAATACATACATGAATTGTTACAAACCAGTCCTCATCAACACCACCGAGAAAGTTAGTTATTAATCCAACATTTTCAAGCGATATCTCTTTCTTTTTATCAATCCTATACCAGTTATCTAAACAATAACTTCCATAACTTAATATTGGAGGTCTTCCTAGCTTGCTAGCAATTTCAACCCATGGTTGTGCAATAACTTCAGGTAGAATTTTTTGCGGATTTTTAGATCCCCAAATATAAGCGTGTGCAATAAAGCTTAAATGATTCATTGCTAGTTTAATTTCTTGAATATCACCATTTTTTATGATTTTCCTAGTCGACAAATCGCCAGGCTTCAGGTCATTAATAATACTTTGAATACTGCCAGTTAATAATAGTTTAGGTAATTGAGAAGACAAATCTTCAAGAAGACCTAATGATTTAGATGACGTTTTATAAGATCTTAATGGGTCCTTTCTTGGAAGAAATCTAGTCATATATATATTATGTACGAAATTTGTATTTAATTTATATTTATATTATTACACTTTTAATTTAACTATTAACAAAATAGTTATAATTATTTTAAAAAAAGTGTTGACATTAATTTTGAAAAGCGTATATTAAATAGACCGACTTGATTCCGACTAACAATCAACTGCAGACGGGAGTTAGAGAGAAACAAGAAGGAAGAGCCCATAGGGTGAAAGCGTTTGTAAGAGTCGACGATAAAAAAGAGCTTACAAGCCCACCAAGAGTTCAAGAGAAAGAACTCAAGGAGCCAGAGAAAATCTCACTTTGGACCCCTAAGGAACTCGAACTTAAAGAAACAGAGCTAGTCTCTGTTTTTTTTCGTCTTCAGTTTCTTATCCTAAAAACTTAATCATAACACCTGCGGCCACAGCAGAACCAATAACCCCAGCTATATTCGGACCCATAGCGTGCATTAAAAGATGATTTTGAGAGTTGTACTCAAGCCCAACTTTATTTACAACTCTTGCAGCCATTGGGACTGCAGATACACCAGCAGCTCCTATTAATGGATTTATTTTAGATTTACTAAATATATTGATAACTTTAGCAACCATCACGCCTGCAGCAGTGCCAATAGCAAAAGCAATCATACCTAAAATTAATATGCCCAAAGTTTCAGGTGATAAGAATTTATCTGCTGCTAGCTTTGATCCAACTGATAAGCCTAGAAATATTGTAACTATATTTATCAGTGAGTTCTGTGCAACATCGCTTAATCTATCTACTACCAATGATTCTTTCATTAAGTTTCCAAGACATAACATTCCTAATAACGGGGTAGCGCTAGGCAACAAAAGACCAACTAATAAAAAAAGCATAATTGGAAATACAATTTTTTCTTTTTGGCTTACTTGCCTAAGTTGAACCATTGATATGGTTCTTTCATTTTCAGTTGTTAGAGCCTTCATTATGGGTGGTTGGATTAATGGTACCAGAGCCATATATGAATATGCAGCTACAGCAATGGGTCCCAATAGCTCAGGAGCTAAAATTGAAGACACATATATTGCAGTTGGTCCGTCAGCACCGCCAATAATTCCAGTTGCAGCAGCCTGCTTTAATGAAAATTCTATTAAACCATAATAATCAAGAAGCAGCGCTCCCATTACTGTAGCAAAAATTCCAAATTGTGCAGCAGCACCTAGTATTAAAGTTTTTGGATTTGCTAATAGGGGTCCAAAATCTGTCATTGCCCCAACTCCCATAAAAATTAATAACGGTGCAATGCCTGATCCTATAGCTGTTTCATAAAATATATATAAAATTCCAGGACTGTAACCTAAATCTTGCGCAGCAAGATTGAGTAGTTTAATCTCGCTGTATGAAGCATTCTTTAAGGTTTCAGAGATACTCGTATCAATTATAGAAAAGCTTGAAATGATTGAATTTATTTCTATATCATTATTATGATAGATTAGCTTTTCAATTGGACTCATGGATAAACCAATTTCTGGAATATTTGTAAGTAATGCTCCAAAACCAATTGGAAGTAAAAGCAAGGGTTCAAATTTTTTATTAACGGCAAGATATATTAAAAGTAAGCCAACAAGTATCATTACAGATTGACCCCATGTAATACTAAAAATTCCTAAAGTTGAAAAAAATTGGAATAAATTCATCACACTACCTCAAACAAGGGCTCACCTGATTGAACTTTATCACCATTTTTAATAAATATATTCTTTATTTTGCCACTAATTGGAGTCTTTATTGTAGTTTCCATTTTCATTGCTTCTAAAACAATAATTGTGTCATCTATGTCTACATCATCACCAATATTTTTCTCAATTTTAAATATATTTCCAGCTAGTGGTGCATTTACAACTGTACCATTTTCATCTGATGAAGAAGTGCTGTTAGCTGACTGATTTTGTGAAATAGGATTAGAATTTATTATTTCTGGTTCATCTGTTTGTGTATATTTAACAATATAATCTTTATCATCAATAACAACTTTGTAATATCCATTCTTTTCTTCATTCAATTGAATAGGGGATTTTTCAAAATAATCTTTATTATCTTTGTTTTCTAAAAACCTCAATCCTATCTCAGGAAAGAGGGTAAAGATAAGTATATTTTCTTCTGTCTCATCAATACTGACCTCACTATGCTTGATAGCTTTTAAATATTTTTCTTTAGTTTGCTCATATTCATTTTTATCAATTAAATCAGCAGGTCTACAGGTAATTGGGTCTTTAGTCCCTAAAACCTTTTCTTGCAATTCTTTGTTTACATTTGCTGGTGTTTTGCCATATTCGCCTTTTAGAATTGCCTCAGTCTCTTTCGTTATGACTTTATATCTTTCATTATTAAGAACATTAATCACTGCTTGTGTTCCTACAATCTGAGATGTTGGGGTTACAAGTGGAATATATCCTAACTCTTGACGCACATTTGGGATTTCATCAATTACCTCATCAAATTTATCGATAGCATTTTGTTCTTTAAGCTGATTTTCAAGATTTGTGAGCATCCCTCCCGGAACCTGTGAAGTAATTATTCTTGCGTCTACCCCCTTAAGCGATCCCTCAAAATCAATATATTTTTTTCTAACTTCTCTAAAATGCTTTGCAATCGGAGTAAGATTTTCTAACTTGATATCAGTTTCATACTTAGTATTTTCTAATATACCCACAACCGTCTCTGTTGCTGAATGACCATACGTCATGCTCATAGAAGAAATGGATGTGTCAACATTGTCTAGACCAGCCTCAATACATTTAATCGCTGTGGTTGTTGACATGCCAGTTGTAGCATGGCTATGCAAATGAATAGGAATTTCAATTTTTTCTTTTAACTTGCTAACAAGCTCATACCCAACATAAGGATCAAGCAATCCTGCCATATCTTTAATTGCCAGTGAATGGCAACCAAGATCTTGAAGTTTTAACCCAAGATCTAGCCATGTTTTCATATTATGAACTGGACTAGTTGTGTATGACATTGTGCCTTGAGCATGACCATCAAAATCAATGGTAGCCTTGATAGCGCTTTCCATATTCCTTGTATCATTCAAGGCATCAAAAATTCTGAATACATCAACACCATTTTCCTTTGATTTTTCAACAAACTTAAAAACTATTTCATCAGAATAATGCTTATAACCTAGCAAATTTTGACCTCTTAATAGCATTTGTTGTGGAGTATTTGGCATTTTAGATTTTATTTTTCTTATTCTGTCCCAGGGATCCTCACCCAGATATCGAATACATGAATCAAAAATAGCTCCACCCCATGATTCAATTGACCAAAACCCAATTGAATCCATATGAGTAAGAATATCCTCCATATCTTCATATCTAAGTCTTGTAGCTAATAAAGATTGATGACCATCTCTAAGAACCACCTCTGTTACGCCTATTTTTTTCTTATTCATTAAAAATTCTCTTATTTATTAGATTTATTATTTTTTTATGCTCCTTTGATATCAGATCAGATTGAGAACTGATTGACATCTTTGAGTGTATCTCTTTAGTTTGCACATCATCTTTTAGAAGAAGGGCTGATATATTTATTAATACAATTAATATCGCTAAAAAAATAAAAACAGTAATCATGCCTGTAAGCATAAGATTTATTCCTGAAGACATTAATGTACTCATAAAAATTAAAAATTATTTTCAGCTAAGAAGATTTTTCTTTGCTAGGTTTTAATAGTATTGAAAATATTATACAATATATAACATAAATATTAAATATTGTAAATAATTTACATTTTATAAACAACAATAAAAAAATTATGAAAATTGCAATTAATGGATTTGGAAGAATTGGTAAAAATATTACAAGGCACCTTATAGAGCAAGGGTATTTATCCCAAAAGGGTGGAGATATTGAGCTGGTAGCTATTAATGATCTCGGCAATATAGAGTCAAATGCGCACCTATTAAAGTATGATTCAATTCATGGCCAAATTAATAATGATATCTTAGCTATAAATAATGAGATAAAAATTGATGATTCCTCAATACAATATTTTTCTGAAAGAAATCCTGAAAATCTTCCATGGAATAAATTGGATATAGATATAGTTTTTGAGTGTACGGGTATCTTCACAACCAAAGAGGCCGCGTTGAGCCATATTAAAGCAGGAGCAAAAAAGGTTTTGATTTCTGCACCAGCTCAAAATCCTGATAAAACTATTGTATATGGTGTTAATCATCACGAACTATTGGATGAAGATATTATTATTTCAAATGCATCATGTACAACCAATTGTTTAGCTCCTCTCGCTCAAATAATTAATAATACTTATGGCATTAAAAGTGGTCTTGTTAATACTGTTCATGCCAGTACAAACGATCAAAGCTTACTAGATGTTGCTCATTCAGACCTATACAGAGCTCGAGCTGCATCGGCTTCAATCATCCCATCAAAAACTGGAGCTGCAAAAGCAATTGGCCTTGTTATACCTGAGCTCGATGGAAAACTTAATGGCATGGCTACCAGAGTTCCAACTTTGAATGTATCAATGTTAGATTTTACTTTTGAAACACATACAACATTCTCTATTGATGAATTAAAACAAACAATTCAAAACGCAGCTAATACCAAATATAAAGACATCCTTTCTGTTTGTGATTTACCACTAGTTAGTACTGATTTTAATCATAATTCATCTTCATCAGTCTTTGATACTAATCATATATATCAAATTGGGAATCAAACAAAGATTCTTGCTTGGTATGATAATGAATGGGGTTTTTCAAAGAGAATGATTGATTTATCTTTATATATTAAAGAAATCTCCTCTATTTCTCTAAAAGAAACTGCTTAAATACTCGTTTTAGGGTATATTCTCTGGTTTAAAATGAACTATTATGAGTTTTACTAGAACTAAAATAATTTGCACTATTGGACCAGCAACTGAAAGTCTTGCTGCTCTTAGAAGTCTTTATAAAAATGGCATGAATGTGGCTAGAATAAATATGTCACATGCAACTCATAAATCTGCAAAAACAATTATTGAAAGAATACATAAAATTAATAAAGAGTCTAAAACTCCTGCAGGAAAAATTGGAATACTTTTGGATACGCAAGGTCCAGAAATTAGAACTGGTGATACAGAGTTGCCTTTAGAATTAAATGTTGGTGATGAAGTTACATTAACTGTAAGAGATCAAACTGATGTGGAAACATCTTCAATTAAAATTAACTACAAAGATTTAGTTCACAGCGTAAGCGAAGGTTCCAGGATTTCTGTAGACAATGGACTTATTAATTTTAAAGTTTTATCGAAAGATGATGACACTCTATTATGTAAAGTTCTAGATGGAGGCAAGCTTGGTTCTAAAAGACATGTAAATCTTCCTGGAGTTCGTGTTAATCTTCCTTCATTAACTGCAAAAGATTTAGAGGATATTGATTTTGGTATCAAAAATAAAGTAGATTTTATTGCTTTATCTTTTGTAAGAAATTCTGAGGATTTAGAGAAACTCCAACTCATACTTAATAAGAAGAAATCCCAAGCAAAAATTATAGCTAAGATTGAAAATCAAGAGGGGTTAGATAATATCCATGATATTAGCAAATCATCATGGGGTGTTATGGTTGCAAGAGGTGACTTAGGTATTGAAACTAGTTTAACCGACTTGCCAAATATTCAAAGAAGAATTATGTATGCTTCTGCTAAATGGGGAAGAAGGTCTATTGTTGCTACACACCTACTTGAATCAATGATTGAAAATCCAACCCCAACAAGAGCTGAAGTTACAGATATTGCTAATGCTATATATGAAGGTGCTGATGCTATCATGCTGTCGGGTGAAACCAGTATTGGAAAATATCCATTTGAATGTGTAAATTTTCTTAAATCAATTGCAGAAAAAACTGAAAAATTTAGAACTCTTGGTTATGAAAAGAATTTTCTACCCAGCTCTGATTGGCAACATATTGGTGTAGCTGCTAAGAATTTAGCAGAATCAACAAGTGCGGATGGAATTATTGCAATTACGAGGACTGGCAAGACTGCAAACTACATCTCAAACTCAAAACCTCATGGAATACCTATTTTTACTTTCACTGCTAATCGAAAGACATTAAATCAACTTTCTTTAGTAGGCTCTACTATTCCTTTTTATCTTACAAACCTTTCTAATCATGATAAAACAATGGTTAATGTTTCAAAGATTCTTAAGAAATACTACGGCAACAAAAAAGATAAATTGAAATTTATTATGGTTTCTAGCATTTTTTCTGAAGAACATTCTGAAGCTATCCAAATAATTAATCTCTAATTGCATGTTCGATTCTTTTATAGAAAGCACTATTTTGATGTTTGTAGCTATTGATCCAATATCTTTAGTACCAATTTTTGCTGGACTTACGTCTGGACTTAGTCACACTCAAGTTAAATCAATATATATTCGTGCATCTTTAGTTTCTCTTATTGTGCTCTCTATTTTTTGGTTATTTGGTAATGTAATTCTGGATGCTATGAATATTAGTATGGATTCTTTTAAGATTATAGGTGGCTTATTCTTAATTGTGATTGCATTCCAAATGGTCTTTGATCAAAGACAAACAAGAAGACAAAATACTGTAGATACAGCTATTGATGATGAGACTATTAAGTCAATTGCTGTATTTCCGTTAGCCATACCTTTGATTGCTGGCCCTGGAGCAATGGCAACAAGCTTGTTGATTTCAAAAGAATCATACATTAATGTCGCCGATGGATTTATCTCATATTTACCAATATTAATAACAGTTTTTTTTGCTACTATTGCCATGTGGCTTTCTGCTAAATTATCTTCAAAATTAGGACCAACAATCATAACTGTTATTCAAAAGATTTTTGGGCTTTTGTTGGGAGCGCTTGCTATAGAGTTTGTTATTGATGGAATTACCAATTCCTTTCATTTAATTTAAAAATACTATGAAAGATATATCTAAAATAATCTTAAATAATCTAGAAAATGATCTTTTAGATAATTCGTATACCAATCTAATTGTAAGCGGCGGCTCCAGTCCAGTTCAAATATTTAAAGACTTATCAACAAAGCACATACCATGGTCAAGAATCAATATTTCTCTAGTCGATGATAGGATCGTTAATGAAAATCATAAAGACTCAAATGAAAAATTAGTTAAAGATTTATTAATCACAGATAGTGCAAAAGATGCTAATTTTATATCAATATGTAATGAATCTAAGAATTTATCTAACCTTAGAAGGCCTTTTAATGTGATGCTTTTAGGTATGGGAGATGATGGTCATTTTGCTTCATTATTTCCTCAATTAATTAATTCCAATCCAGAATATTTTGATCCTTTGTCAAGGCCACATATATTCTCTACCGATCCATTGGGAAATCCTTGTCATAGACGGGTAAGTATGAACCTCTCTATGATTCTTGAATCTAAAAATATTTATTTACTTGTTTCAAATGAAAAAAAATTAGAAATTTTGAACAAAGCAAAAAATGATAAGTCGTTGCCTTTGTATTATTTACTAAATCAAGAAATTACTAAAATAAAAATAATTAAGGATTTTTAATTATCAAATTAGACTCTTGTTTTTTCAATATTTTTAATAACTTCATCTTTTCTATCATCAAAAACCTTTCCAAATCTTGCTTGCACCGTTGCTGATAAAATATCAATAATTGCTAAATGAGCTAATCTTGATGTCATTGGAATATGAAGATTATTTTCTAGATGAGTATGAATATGTAGAACAACGTCAGAAAGTCTAGCAAGAGGGGAGTCTTCAGATGTTAATGCAATTGTCTTAACACCATTTTTTTTTGCTATTTTTGCTGTTTCTACAATCTCAGTTGTTCTGCCAGTAAATGATATTGATACTAACAAGTCTCCTTCTTTCATCATTGAGACAATCATTCTTTGATTAATGTAATCAGTATGCGCAACCACAGGAACACCAAATCTAAAAAATTTATGCTGAGCATCAAGAGCAACTGGACCAGACCCACCTAGACCAAAAAACGTGATACTTTTTGCATTTGCAAGCAAATCAGTAGCCTTATCAATAGATTCTGGGTTTAAGTTTTGACCAACATTTACAATAGTTGATTGAATATCTGACATGACTCTTTTCACAACTTCTGGAGTGTCTTTGTCTACATTAAATCTATCGAGTAACTCATTTGTATTGGTTATCTCTTGTGCAATTTGAATTTTAAATGCTGGATATCCATCAAAACCAAGTTTCTTACAAAATCTATTAACAGTTGGCAAGCTAACACCTGCATCTTTAGCAAGCGATGTAATGGATTGACTTATAACTTTTGTTGGATTGTTTAACACGGATAATGCAATCCATTTTTCAGATTTACTTAGTTTAACTTCTCCATTGACTAATGTATCAAGTATCATTAAACAATTATATATATTTGTAATTTATTTACAATATTAGATATATATGATTCATATTGTATATTTTTAACATAATCTAGAGTAAAATTATGACCAAGTTAAAAGCACAATAATATGAAATCAGAAGATAAAGACCCCATAGAAACTAGTGAATGGTTGGAAGCTATTAACAGTGTAATTGAAGAAGAGGGGATTGATAGAGCCTCTTTTTTAATGACAAAGTTAGCAAAAAGAATTAACGAAGAAGGGGCCATACCTACATACAATTTAACGACTCCATTTAGAAACTCAATCCCTGTTAAAGAAGAGGCTCAAATGCCGGGTGATTTATTTATGGAAAGAAGAATTCGATCTTTAATTAGATGGAATGCTTTAGCTTTAGTTCTGAGAGCAAATAAAAATGAAGATGATTTAGGTGGACATATATCAACATTTTCTTCAGCAGCCACTTTATATGACGTTGGATTTAATTATTTTTTTAGAGGTTCTGATGGTCAGTTAGAAGATTTAATATATTATCAAGGTCATTCATCTCCTGGTATTTATGCTAGATCTTTTTTAGAGGGTTATTTGCATGAAGAAGATTTAGATAACTTTAGAAGAGAAGTTAAAAAACCAGGCCTTTCATCATATCCTCACCCATGGTTAATGCCAGATTATTGGCAATTTCCAACTGTATCAATGGGCCTAGGTCCGATAATGGGAATTTATCAGGCTCATATTATGAGATATATGTCTGCAAGAGGTCTTGTACCAAGAAATGATAGAAAGGTGTGGGTCTTTTGCGGTGACGGCGAAATGGATGAGCCGGAATCAAAAGGCGCTATTGCCCTTGCTGGCAGAGAAAGTTTGGAGAACTTAATATTTGTTATTAATTGTAATCTACAAAGATTAGATGGCCCTGTTAGAGGAAATGGAAAAATTATTCAAGAACTTGAAGGTTCTTTTAGAGGTGCTGGCTGGAATGTTATTAAAGTTGTTTGGGGGAGAAAATGGGACCCAATTATGGCAAAAGACAAAGAAGGTAAGCTTCAGGACATTATGGATGCAGTGCTCGATGGAGAAATGCAAAACTTCAAAGCAAAAGGTGGTTCATATACCAGAGAAAACTTTTTTGCTAAAGATCCAGATGTTCTAAAAATTGTTGAAGATTTAACAGATGAAGATATATATAGATTAAACAGAGGAGGTCATGATCCGTATAAAGTTTATGCAGCTTATCATAAAGCAGTAAACTCATCAGGAGCTCCAACTGTTATATTAGCTCTTACAACCAAGGGATATGGTGTTGGCTCAAGGGAAGCTGATAACACAACACATCAGGTTAAAAAGCTATCTTTAGACAATATTAAAGCATTTAGAGATAAGTTTAATATCCCTGTTACCGATGAAGATATAGAAGAAATACCATACGTAAGGCCGCCTGAAGATTCACCTGAAATACAATATCTGAAGAAAACCAGAGCCAAACTCGGTGGACCGATACCAAGAAGAAGAAAAGAATCTAAAGTTTTAGATATGCCGGACAATAAAACTTTTGCAAAACTTTATCAGGGGTCAGAAGGAAGAAATATCTCTACCACTATGGCAACAGTTAGAGTTATAACTGATTTATTAAAAGATAAGGAATTGGGTAAAAGAATTGTTCCTATAGTCCCCGATGAAGCTAGAACTTTTGGTATGGAAGCCTTATTTAGGCAAGTTGGTATATATTCATCTGCTGGTCAAAATTATGAACCAGAAGATGCAGACAAGGTAATGTGGTATAAGGAATCAAAAGAAGGTGTAATGCTTGAAGAAGGTATTACAGAAGCTGGAGCTTTTTCTGCATGGACTGCTTTAGCAACAGCATACACAAATTATGACTTTCCAATGATTCCATTTTATTTATTTTATTCGATGTTTGGATTTCAAAGAATTCATGATTTGGCATGGGCAGCTGGAGATTCTCAGGCAAAAGGTTTTTTAATTGGTGCAACATCTGGCAGAACAACACTTAATGGTGAAGGGCTTCAACATCAAGATGGACATAGTCATATTCTTTCATCAACTATTCCTAATTGTTTATCTTATGACCCTACTTTTTCTTACGAAATTGCGGTGATTATTAAAGACGGTATTCAAAAAATGTATGTTGAACAAAAAAATTATTTTTATTACATCACAACAATGAATGAAAACTATGAGCATCCACCAATGCCAGGTGGAGCTGAAGAAGGAATTATTAAAGGCATGTATAAATTATTGTCTGCAAAAAAACCAGTTATTAGACTTCTTGGTTCAGGCTCTATCCTCAATGAATCAATTAAAGCTAAAGATTTGCTCAGTACGTACGGCATTGAATCAGAGGTTTGGAGTGTTACAAGTTTCAATTTGCTTCGCAAAGATGGGATGGAGATTGAAAGAATCAATCAATTAAATCCAACCAAAAAAGAACAAAAAACATATGTTGAAGATTGTTTTGAAGATAATCCAATACCCGTTGTAGCATCAACTGACTATATGAGGTCATATGCAGAGCAAATTCGACCTTATGTTAAGTCTGATTACACGGTTTTAGGTACAGATGGCTTTGGTAGAAGTGATTCAAGGGAAAGTTTAAGAGAGTTTTTTGAGATTGATGCGAATAGCATCGTTCGAGCAGCTGCATACACTCTTCACAAAAATAAAATAGTGGATAAAACACAACTTAAGAAAATTTATGATGACATTGAGGTTGATCCATTAAAGCCAAATCCTTGGGAAGTTTAATGTCCACTATTAATCAAATTAATATTCCTGACCTCGGTGACGTTGATGAGGTCGAGGTAATTGAAGTTTGTGTAGAGGTTGGACAAAAAGTTGAGTCTGAAGACTCAATAATGATTCTTGAAACTGATAAAGCAGCAATGGAAATACCTGCATCGGTAGATGGTGAGGTTAAAAATATACTCATTAACGTTGGTGATATGGTTAAACAAGGGATGCCTTTTGTAGAGATTGAAACTATAAAAAAGGCTTCTAAAAAAACTAATAAAATCGATGATATTGTTACCAAAGCTGATGAGACTAAATTAGATAAAATTGAGCAGGAACCTTCAAAAACAAACCAAAATATTCAACCTATAAATTATACAAATTCATCTGTTCATTCAGGGCCAGCAACTAGAAAACTTGCTAGAGAGTTTGGAATAAATTTACAAGAGGTTAAGGGCTCTGGTCCAAAAGGCAGAATCTTAAAAGAAGATCTTCATGCATTTGTTTCACAAAGATTAAATAGTGGTTCAACTCAGGTCGGTTTTCAACATTCTCAACCAGATATAGATTTTTCAAAATGGGGAAGCGTTAGTTTTGAAAAACTTTCAAAATTTCAAAAAACAGCATCGAAAAATCTTCATACCTCATGGATAAATATTCCTCACGTCACTCAACATGACGATGCTGACATAACAGATTTATTAGCGTTGCGCGCAGATCTGAATAAGCAACATAAGACAAAAGTTTCTCCATTGGCATACATTATCAAAGCTACAGTAGAAACCTTAAAACTGTACCCTTTGATGAACACATCCTTAAATAAAAATTTAGATACAGTTGTTTTAAAGGATTATTTTAATATTGGTATTGCTGTAGATACTCCCGAGGGATTAATCGTACCAAATATAAAAGATGCTGATAAAAAGACTATATTAGAGATTTCTGACAATGTAATGAGCTTAGCTAACCTGGCTAAAGAAAGAAAGCTTAAAGTAGATCAGCTTAAAGGAGCAACATTTACAATATCCTCATTAAGTGGCATTGGTGGAAAATACTTCACACCGATTATTAATCCACCTGAAGTGGGAATATTAGGTTTATCAAAACCCTTTGATAACCTTTATTTAGACAATAAGAAAGTCGTTAATAAAAAGCTTTTACCAGTTTCACTCTCCTATGATCACAGGGTGATCAATGGAGCATATGCAGCAAGATTTGTTTCAGAACTATCTAAACAGTTAAATCAAATTCAATCTTTAAAGGAATCTTTCAATGGATCTTAATACATTTA
>Ga0213865_10001293_pt1 | contig 16405 bp, 16 predicted proteins | sample PICome_6_FD_160100 | JGI IMG/M metagenome (GOLD analysis project Ga0213865, IMG submission 160100) | Coastal seawater microbial communities near Pivers Island, North Carolina, United States - PICO282 | ecosystem: Environmental > Aquatic > Marine > Coastal | place: USA: North Carolina...
TTAGCAATCTTGAATTGATAATCATTCATTTCAGAAATAACCTTTGGCTGCCAATGTTCATTAAAAAGATTTAGTTTTTCGGAAAAATTGATGGATTTGTAATTCATTATATTGATTTTTAATTAAGTTAAAACAATTATTTAATTTTGAAAAAAAAATAATTATGAGAATGAGATCAGGAAATCCAACACTAAATAAAAAGACATTTCAAAATATAACCAGAACAGGACCTATAGTAAAAGATGATCTTATGACAATAAGCGGAACTGTAGACAAAACAGGAATCTGTCTTGCCATTCTACTTTTTGCAGCATACTTTACATACGGACCAAACGGAACTTCCTACATCTTTTTAGGTGGGTTTGGAGGATTTGCTGTTGCTATTGCTACGGTATTTAAAAAACAATGGGCACCAATAACCGCCCCTCTTTATGCAATGCTTGAGGGTTTATTTTTAGGATCTATTTCATATATGTACGGACAGATGTATGAAGGAATCGTTTTTAACGCGATAATATTAACTGTATCAATATTACTTTCTCTTTTGTTCGCTTACAAATCTGGACTGATAAAGGCAACAGAAAATTTTAAGCTTGGAGTTGTAGCAGCTACTGGAGGTATTTTCTTATTCTATGTTTTTACTATAATAGCTAGTTTTTTTGGAATTAGTTTTTCATTTCTAAGTCCAACTAATGCGTCTATGTTAAGTATAGGATTCAGTTTATTTGTTGTAATAATTGCTTCATTAAATCTTGTTTTAGATTTTGATTTCATTGAAGAAGGAGCAGAAAAAGGCGCACCTAAGTACATGGAATGGTATGGAGCTTTTGGACTTTTAGTAACCCTTATATGGCTCTACATAGAAATATTACATCTTCTTGCTAAACTAAATTCAAGAAAATAAAAGTTAGATAATATCTGCGTTCATAACTTTGTTCCATGCTGAGATGAAGTCATTAACAAACTTTTCTTTGTTATCGTCCTGAGCGTAGACTTCAGAGTAAGATCTAAGAATCGAATTAGAACCAAAAATTAAATCAACTGAGGATGCTGTCCATTTAACAGCACCAGACTTTCTATCGATAATTTCATAGCTATTAGTTCCTGCTACACTCCATTTATTGCCCATATCCAATAAATTGACAAAAAAGTCGTTGGATAAAACTCCAGGCCGGTCAGTAAAAACTCCTGTAGATGTAGATCCATAATTAGAATTTAAGACTCTCATTCCTCCAACTAAAACAGTCATTTCAGGGGCTGTCAATCCGAGTAATTGGGTCTTATCTATCATCATTTCCTCGGCTTTATCAGCATATTCCTTTTTGATCCAGTTTCTATATCCATCAGCATGAGGCTCTAAATTACTAAATGAGTTCTCATCTGTCATGTCTTGAGATGCATCTCCTCTACCAGCGTCAAACGGAACAGTAACGTCAAATCCTGCAGCTTTTGCAGCTTCCTCAACAGCAGTATTTCCAGCTAATACTATTGTGTCTGCTAAACTTACATCATGATTAGAAGCAATTTCCTTCAAAACACCTAATGTATTAGCTAATCTATTAGGCTCGTTACCCTCCCAATTATTTTGAGGGGATAAGCTAATTCTAGCTCCATTTGCACCACCCCTAAGGTCAGATCCCCTGAAAGTTCTAGCACTATCCCATGCAACAGTTATTCTGTCTGAAATTGAAAGACCTGATGTTTTAATTGAATCTTTAACCTGGTCAATATTATAATCTGATTTGCCTTGTGGAATTGGATCTTGCCAAATTAATTCTTCTGAGGGAAAGTTTGGTCCAATATATCTACTTTTTGAACCCATATCTCTATGAGTCAATTTAAACCATGCTCGTGCAAATGTTTCTGAAAAATAATCTTGGTCTTCTTTAAATTTTAAAGATATTTCTCTATAAATAGGATCAACTTTCATTGCCATATCTGCATCAGTCATTATAGGATTTTGCCTAAGTTTTGGATTGTTTGCATCAATCGGTTTCTTATCTTCTTCAATACTGACAGGTTCCCATTGCCAAGCTCCAGCTGGGCTTTTTCTTAATTCCCACTCATGATTGAAAAGCATATCAAAATATCCGTTATCCCATTTTGTAGGATATGTTGTCCATGCTCCTTCAAGCCCACTAGTTACAGTATCTACACCATTACCATTACCCTTAGGATTAATCCATCCGAAACCCTGATTTTCAATATTAGCTCCCTCTGGTTCTGGACCTAGTGCACTTGCATCACCATTTCCATGGGCTTTACCAACTGTATGACCTCCTGCTGTTAATGCAACAGTCTCTTCATCATTCATAGCCATTCTAGCAAAAGTTTCTCTAACATGTTTAGCTGTTTTAAGTGGATCTGGTTTCCCATTCACACCTTCAGGATTGACGTATATTAATCCCATGTGAGTTGCACCAAGAGGGTTCTCAAGGGTTGTTGCATCTTCAAGATCAGAATATCTTTCTTCGCTTGGAGCTAAAAATTCATTTTCAGATCCCCAATATATATCTTTTTCAGGGTGCCAAATATCAGCTCTTCCATATGAAAAACCAAACATTTTGAGACCCATACTTTCGTATGCAATGTTACCTGCTAATATGAACAAGTCAGCCCAACTAATTTTATTTCCATATTTCTTTTTTATTGGCCATAATAAACGTCTTGCTTTATCTAAATTTCCATTATCTGGCCAAGAATTTAATGGAGCAAATCTTAAATTTCCAGTTCCAGCTCCCCCTCTTCCATCACCAGTTCTATAGGTTCCTGCAGCATGCCATGCCATTCTTATCATTAGACCTCCATAATGTCCCCAGTCTGCTGGCCACCAATCTTGTGGAGTTGTCATTAATTCAAGCATATCCTTTTCTAATGCTTGATAATCCAAGGTTTTGACAGATTCTTTGTAATTAAAATCTTTTCCATATGGATTAGTCTTTAAATCATGTTGATGTAAAATATCAAGATTGAGTGATTTTGGCCACCATTTTGTTGGAGAATTTTCTTGAGTTGTTGTTGACCCGTGCATAAAGGGGCATTTGCCAGAAGAATTTGAACTGTTTTGCATGTTATTTGTATTTGTAGTTATGAAGCTTAATATTTAGACTAAAATTAGATTAGGCAGAATGAATATGCAAATAATTTAAGTTAATTTTTAATCTAGTTTATGGAAACAAATTTTTTTGAAATTTTAAATAAAATAAATGAAGCTGATCCGGTCTTATACTCAAAAAACAGAAACTTCATTGATGGTTCGGTTACCAAACTTTCTCCTTATATTTCTAGAGGCGTAATTTCAACTAAAGATGTTTTTGAAAAAATCTTGCAAAAAAACATTCCTTTTTATAAAATGGAAAAATTTGTTCAAGAATTGTGTTGGAGAGACTATTGGCAGCTGATTTGGAAAGAAAAAAATAATAGAATTGATAAGGATCTTAAAAGATTACAAGTAAAAGTGTACAACAAATCGATTCCAAAAAATATATACGAAAATAATTGTGGAATAAACGCAATAGATGAAAGTATTGAAGAGCTTTATGAAACTGGATACATGCATAATCACTGCAGAATGTATTTGGCATCAATTGCCTGTAATATAGCAGGCAGTCATTGGCTAATTCCTGCAAAATGGATGTATTATAATTTACTTGATGGAGATTGGGGTAGCAATGCTTTAAGTTGGCAATGGGTCTCCGGATCTAACAGTAACAAAAAATACTTTGCAAACCAAGAAAATATAAATAAGTATTGTTATACTAAACAAAAAAATACTTTTCTTGACGTCAACTATTCTGAATTTGAGAATTTAGAAATTCCTGAGCAATTAAAAGAAACGGTTGATTTAAATTTAAAAACAGATTTGCCAAAATCAGACGACTTAATTATTGATAATAATTCTCCTACTTTGATATATAACTATTATAATTTGGATCCAAAATGGAGAAATGAAAAAAATTACAACAGAATTTTATTGTTTGAACCTGAAACATTTAAAAAATATCCTGTTTCAAAAAAATGTATTGATTTTGCAATTGAATTATCAAAGAATATAAAAAATCTTCAAATTTTCACAGGTTCATTTAAAGAACTAAAACAGAATTATAATCTCCAAAATTTTATTTACAAGGAACATCCGCTAAATAATTATGAAGGTGTTGAAGATCCTAGAGATTGGATTTTTAATTCCGAGGTTAATGACAAATCTTTTTTTAATTATTGGAAAAGAGCAATGAAGCATATAAAAACTAAAAATTTAATTACTTTTAAATAAAACTCAAATGAATATGAAAAAGACCATTTTTACAACATTTATTTTTTTGATATCTATTAATATTTCTTTTTCTCAATCCAAAGTTGAGGATATTAAAGAATTTAAATTAGACAATGGAATGAAGATTCTAGTTTTAGAAGATTTTAGCATTCCCAATGCTAATATGTATCTGTTTTGGAAGGTTGGAAGCAGAAATGAATATCCCGGTATTACTGGGCTATCACATTTTTTTGAACATATGATGTTTAATGGTTCAGAAAAATACGGGCCCAAAATGTTTGATAAAACTATGGAATCTGTTGGAGGAAGCAATAATGCCTATACAACTGAAAATTTAACTGTTTACACTAACTGGTTTCCTGTAAGTTCAATGGAAACTATTTTTGATCTTGAGTCTGATAGAATAGGAAAGCTAAAAATTGACCCAAAAATGGTTGAAAGTGAAAGAGGGGTAGTTTTAAGTGAAAGAAGCACGGGGCTTGAAAACAGTAACTTTAGAAATTTAAGTGAACAAGTTAAGTCTGTAGCTTTTATGGCACACCCATACAGATGGTCAGTAATAGGATATGAATCAGATATCAAAAATTGGAGCATTGATGATTTGCAAATGTATTTTGATACCTATTATTCCCCAAACAACGTAACAGTTGTAATAAGTGGAGCAGTAGAATTTGAAAATGTAAAAAAATTAGCTCTCAAATATTTTGGCCCCCTCGTTAATAAAATCTCGCCTAGAAAAATTCATACAGTTGAACCTAAGCAAAATGGTGAAAAAATAATTGTAGTAAAAAAACAAGTTTCAACACCAAATATAATGTTAGCATATCATGTCCCCGAATCAAAACATGAGGACTATTATGCTTTGGATTTGTTAAGTTCAATATTGAGTGATGGAAAATCTAGTCGCTTTTACACTAAACTAATTGATCAAAATCAGAAAGCAACCTCAGCATTTTCATATTATCCAGAAAGTATAGACCCTAATTTGTTTTACATATATTCGGTAACTACACCTGATACTGAACCTGAAGAACTTGAAATAATGATTCAAAATATTATAGATGATATTGCTAAAAATGGTGTTAGTGAAAATGAATTACAAAAAGTCAAAAATCAAAAGTTAGTTGGTCTATACAACACTTTAGAAACAATAAATGGGAAAAGTAATACAATTGGAACTTACGAAATGTATTTTGGCGATTATAAAAAAATGTTTTCAGCACCTGAAGAATATCAAAATGTAACTAACAATGATATAAAAAGAGTTGCTAAAAAATATTTTATAAAAGATAACCGAACTGTTGGTTTTTTAATTCCCCCAACAAAATAACTCTGAAAAAATTATATTATGAATAAATTATACTTTTCATTATCCCTCACATTAATGTTCTTTATGGGGGCTTATTCTCAAGAAAATTTTAAATTGCCTAACCATGAGTTAATGACATTAAAAAATGGACTACAAATTTATCTTGTTCAACAAGACGAAGTTCCATTAATACATTTTAGAGCAGTTGTACCTGCTGGTTATAAATACGATCAAAAAGGCAAAAATGGTCTATCAAACATTGTTGCTAATTCTCTTTCCACCGGTTCAAAAAATTATACAAAATCTGAAATAGAAGAAACTCTTGATTATATTGGTGCTAGCCTTAATACTGCTTCCGGAATGGAGTCTTCCATAATATCATCGAACTTTGTTTCTAAAGATTTAGAAACAGTTTTACCAATACTCAAAGACTTAATCTTGAATCCAATTTTTGACGAAGAAGAAGTTAATAAGCTTATTCAAAGGGTGTCCATTGGAATTGAACAATCAAAAGAAAGTCCAAGGGCTGTCATTGGGAATTACTTTAATAAAAATTTATTTAAAAATCATCCGTATGGAAATTCTGCGTCAGGTGATAAAGAAAGTTTGAATTCTATAAAGACTAAAGATTTAAAGCAATTTCATAAAAAACATTTTATTCCAAACGGATCAGCTATTGCAATTGTTGGCGACTTTGAAAAAAAGAAAATGAAAAAGCTTTTGAGTAAAAATTTTAAAGACTGGAAAAAAGGTAGAGATATTGAATTTGAAACTCCCAAGATTAGCCCTCTTGAATCTTCCAAAGTGCTAATTGTAAATAAAGAGAATGCAAGAGAAACCACTATGTTAATTGGAGGTTTAGGAGTCCCTAGAAATACTGAGGACTTAATCTCTATTCAAGTAGTAAATACTATTTTAGGCGGTAGGTTTACTTCATGGTTGAATGACGAGCTTAGGGTAAATTCAGGTCTAACATATGGGGCAAGAAGTGGCTTTTCTTCATACAAAAATGGAGGATCTTTTTCTATTAGTACTTTCACTGCCAATCAAAATTCTGAAAGAACAATTGATCTTGCATTAAAAACATATAATAAATTGTTTAATAATGAAATTGATGAAGCTCTGCTGGAATCGTCTAAGAACTATGTTAAAGGACAATTTCCGCCAAGGTATGAGACAAATTCAAGTATTGCTAGATTTTTTACAGATTCATTTGTTTATAATATAAGCTTAAATTATATAAATGAATTCAGTCAGAAAGTGAATGATATTGATATTGATTCAACCAATAAAATCATAAAAAATTATTTCCCCAAAGAAAATCTTCTTTACGTTTTTGTTGGCAAGGCAGAACTAATTAAACCTTTTGCCTCCAAATATGGAGAAGTCCAAGTTGTAAATATAAACGACTAAAGAATTCCTAAAAGAAAGCATAAGGATAAAATTAATATCAATATAGCTACAAGAATTTGTATAAATTCAAGAGTGATTTTTTTTAGCAATTTATTCCCAATAAAAGCACCTAGAATTGCAGAAAATATCGCAAAAAGTCCTAAAACATAATATTGTTCATAGTCAATATTAATCATACTGGTTGAATAGACTCCCAGCCTAGTAAAATCAACAAGAAATGAAATAACAGCAGTTGAGCCTACAAAAACATGTTTCTCTAGTTTAAGCTTTATCAAAAAGGCACTTCTTAAAGCCCCTTGGTTTCCAGTTAGTCCACCAAAAAAACCACTTAAAAATCCACCTAATGGAAGTATGTGTTGACCAAACTTTAACTTTTTAAAAGAGGGTACTAAATCTATTATTGAGAAAACTATTAAAAGAATTGAAACAAGAAATTTAACAAATGTAATTGATCGATTTTCTCCAAATAAAGTAATTGAGTAGATGATATATTCAGTATCTAGATTTACCAATATGTATGACCCTAAAAATGCTGCTAAAATTGCAGGGATCCCAAATTTTAAAATAACTTTCTTGTTAGCATTAAATCCAATTATGAATAATTTGAAAATATTATTTGAGAAATGAACAATTCCTGTAAATGCAACAGCAATTTCAACTGGAAAAAAAATCATCATAACAGGCGTTAGAATTGTACCTAAACCAAAGCCTGAAAAAAAAGTTAAAATAGCAGCAAAAAAAGCTACTAAGCAAATGATAATTATATCCATAATTAGACAATAAAGCTTAAAATTAGTAGTAGAGAGAAAATAAAATTTATAATAACTAAAAGATTAAATTTTATTTCTTTTTTTATAATCTTTATTAAAAAGTACACAGTAAAAGACATCTGGATTAAAACACTTGGAAGTAATAAAAGTTCCCTAAAAACACCTAATAATACAGGTTCCCATTTAAGTAAATATGATATATAAAATATACTAATTACAACAATTGGAATTGTACTTAAACTTTGAGTTTTTTGTTTCATAAACTATAGTATATCACAAATAAAATCAAATAAATAATTAAATAAACCCTGTAATAATTTCTAACCTTTATATAATTATTATTGTTAGGATAAATGTTTCTGAACAAAGCCATAATTTCTTTAAAAAATAGAGGCTTTATGTTAATTTTCCAATCATCAGTTTGATAAACAATTTTTCTGAACTTACTTCGAAAATATGTACTAGGAATACCCCATAAAAATAAAATGATTAGAAAAAAAGTTTTAATACTCATTAAAATATTTTTGGAAAGAATCGCGAAGTCGATTCTTTGTATTTTTTATAAAAAGGTCTTTTTTGTTCTGAATAATATTCAGAGGGTATAGCACCAGTTAGAAAAACGAGTGTTCGATACATTAAAAATGATGTATAAATTAAAAAAATTACAATTCCTATAAGTATAGTATTTTCAAAATTATATGAGTTTAACGAAAGTAGACCTAAAATAATCAGCGAATTCCATAGCATCCATTCAGAAAAATAATTGGGATGTCTTGTATATTTCCATAAACCAATATTACATACTTGATTTTTTAATTTATGTTTTTTTGATTTAACTAAAAATCGTTGTTTTTGCAAATCGGCAATGTGTTCTAAAACAAAAAAACTAATCCACACAACACATCCAATAATTTCAAAAGCAGAAATATAATCGTTATTGTTATTAGAAATTAATAAAGCTGGAAATACTAAGAAAGTTGAATTTGCAAAACATTGAAAAAGTATTTCATATTGTATTGAAAATTTATCATTAGAAAATCCTGCTTTTTTCCATCTAATTCTTTGATATTGATACCTAGGCAATTCTTTATTTAAGTAGCCTTTTTTTAATAAAATTAAAGCTCCTAATCCCATTCTTAAACCAGCAATTATATAGATTAATGAAATAATTATCTTTCTTGTTATATGGCCTTCCCCGTAAAAAAAAGACAGTAACCCAATTGAAACTAATCCAAAAGGCCATGCTATATCAACGTACGACATTCGTTGTGTTAAGTGAGCAGGAATACAAGCTATTAGTAAAAAAACAAATACTTGAATTAACAAATTAGCTAGTAAATAATCTTTGTAAGAATCTATTTGAAAAAAAACTAAAAATGATATTACAAAAAGAGTTAGGTGAAATATTCTAGATTTATTTTTAATCAAAATACTGAGCATGTTTAGTTATTTCTATACTCATGTTTAACCCAATCAACTTCCATGGTCCATTCACCTTCCATATGATTCTCAGTAATTTTGGCAAAATTTAGAATAGCAAACATTGGTTCGGGATAATTATCTCCTAAACCAACATTTCTATGAACTTCTTTTCCATCAAGCCTATATACTAGATCACTATTTTCCCACTCAACAGAATAATCATGAAATTCACTTAATGTTACATCAACTCCAGTTCTGTAACTCCACCAATCACCTTTATCGCATTCACCTAAGTTTTTAATAGCTCCAGTTGTAAAATGATCTGGATCGTAATCACCATGATGTTCGAAAATATCAATTTCACCAGAACCAGTCATTGGCCAACACACATCTTCATCTTCCTCTTGAACTGGAGATTCATTATTTTGAGCTCCTAAAATCCACCAAGCAGGAAACATACTTTTTTGACTTCCTCCAACAACCCTTAATCTTGCAGTCCACTTGCCTTTAATAAACTCCTGTTTGTTTTTTGAAGCTATTCTCCCAGCTACATAAGTAGTATTAGGATGTTTAACGCCAAACTTATCTAAATTATCACAATCATAATCAGAGCCAATATTTACAACTTTAAGCTTTAACGTTCCGTTACTAACTTCTCTGGTTCCATAATTCCCATCAGGAACATAACACTGAGATTCGTTATTAACCCAAATTCTTTGATCTTGCCAGTTATCTGAATTAAATGAATCAAAATCATCATAAAAATCAGTGGTCCAAATTTTTTCTTGAGATTTATCATAATTAAATTCAAAATAACTAGCTGCTACAATAGCCACAATAAATAATGTAATTAAAAATTTATTTTTCTTCATATAATTAACTTTTAACAAATTCTATTTCAATTTCTTCAAGTGATTTTCCTTTAGTTTCAGGAAGTAACTTAATAAAAATTAATACTCCAAATAAAGCCAATATTCCATAGATAAAAAATGTTAAAGCACTTCCAAAGTTTGAAAGTTCCCATGGAAAAACTTGCTGAATCGTCCAACTTGTAAACGAATTTACAAAACCAATTACTCCAATTGCTAAACCTCTAAACCTATTTGGAAATAGTTCTGAAAGCATAACCCACATTATTGGGCCTAAAGAAAACGCAAAACAAGCTATAAATCCAAAAATTCCAAATAAAACTAAAGTAGAGTTCATTTGTATTGAAGCCTCAATAATTGCACCCTCGTTTTTTGCAAAGGATTGATTACCTATGGCGGTCTTAATGTGATTTTTAAAGTCTACGTCATTATCATAAACAATATCTTCAAAAATCATCAACTTATAAGGATCAACATCAGTTAGTGAAGTAATATCTTCAAATGTTAATTTATATTTAGCTTGATTAAATCCGTATGCACATGTGAGAAGGCTAATAGCTATCCCAGTCATTCCAATTAATAATAATGGTCTTCTTCCCATTTTATCTACTAAATACATGGCTAGTATTGTAAATACTACAGTGGTTAAACTTAATAATACACCAGAGGAAAAAGCTGCATCTGTTCCAATTCCAGTTTGCTTAAAAATTGAAGTAGCATAAAAATAAATAGCATTAATTCCTGTTGCTTGTTGCAAAATTCCCAATAATAAACCTATCCCTAGGATATATCTAAGTGCAGGATTAAATAAATCACTAAACTTTGTTTTTGCAGAATCATTGGAAGATTTAATGTTTTCTGAAATTGTTTTTAATTCAATTTCAGCTTGCTCGGGATTATGAATTTGAAACAAAATTTCTTTCGCCTCTTCTGTTCTATTGAAATTAAACAACCATCTCGGGCTTTTAGGAACAAAAAACAGTAAAATAAAATATATCGCAGCAGGAATAAATTCAACCCCTAACATCCATCTCCAAACATTTTCGTCTGAGAAAAATAGTGAGGAAGAGTTAAGTTCATTAAAGTAATAGTTGCTTAAAAAGGCTGCGAAAAAACCTAAGACTATATTGAATTGTTGTATGGAAACTAACGTTCCTCTATTTTTAGAATTAGAAATTTCTGCTATATAAGTAGGTGCTAAAATTAATGCTGCACCAAAGGCAAGTCCTCCAATCATTCTCGAAATATATAGAGATTGATAATTAAAAGAATAAGCTGATGCAAGGGCTGAGAATGCGTATAAGAAAGCTACGACAATTAATATCTTTTTTCTTCCAACTTTATCACTTAACCTCCCTGAGATAAGCATAGCAATCATTGCAGCAAAAGAGGGTGAACTAACTACCCAGCCTGTTTGTATGTCATTCAGATTAAACTCAGGACCAACATATGACATTACCCCAGAGATAATACCAGCATCAAATCCAAATAAAAATCCTCCGAGTGAAACAACAAAAGCTACAAATACTGATTTTTTAGACATTTTTAAATTTTGATTAAAATAACACCAATTTTGGACTTATTCAATTAAAAAACCTATACAAAAACTTACAAAAAAAACCCTCTTAAATTAAAAGAGGGTTCAAACAATTTAAATTACAAAATCTATGGAAATTATTCTTTCCATATTTCGTTCATAGCGTTTGCGTGTCCGTTGTTTTGTATTAATGCTAACATAATTTCTTCGCTCATGATTATTATCTTTTTGCGTTAAACTTATGTAACGATTTTTTCGGATGCGTTCTCTCCACCCGCGACTATATTATAAACCCAGTCCACACGGGTTTTCAAATATTTTGAAGAATAAGGCTGTCAACCTTAGATCAATAAAATTACAAAAAATTAACTTAAAATAAAAAATATTACTTTTAACTAATTAATAATCATATAATTATGGTAATTCAAAAAAATATTGAGTCTTTATTTTCTAAGATTTTTTCACAAAAAATTATAAAAGCTTTTGAAAAAAATATACTGTATCTAGCTTCTTTTGGATTTGTACTGCATCTTATTATAATAATGCTAAACAATTATAATTATATAGAATTATCAATTGTAGGTACAAATTTATTTTCAAATCCTATCTCAGCGTTGTATACTCCATTCTCTTTTATTTTAGTTTATGAAGCATTTCTTTTAGTTTACTACATTCCAAGATCATTTACCACTGCTGTTGGTAAACAATACCAAATAATGTCATTGATTGTAATAAGGAAAATATTTAAAGACATCCCGCTTGTTGATTTGAATGCTAATTGGCTCACTAATACAAATAATCTACAACTCATTTATGATTTGTTGGGAGTATTGATAATATTCTTTTTAATTTTTCTATTTAGAAAAACAAAAGAAAAACTTCCAATTAAACCTGTATCAGAAAAACTTGATCGATTTATAGCATCAAAAAAACTAGTCAGTATTGTTCTTCTCCCAACTCTATTTTTTGTCTGCTTGTTTAGTTTTGCAAATTGGTTTAATGGAGTTTTTGTGCTAGAAACTTTTGATGGAAACTTAAATAATCTATTTTTTAATGAATTTTTTACAATATTAATTTTAGCAGATGTCTTCATCCTTCTCTTATCATTTCAATATACAGAACGTTACAGTCAATTAATTAGAAATACAGGATTTATAATATCAACTATTTTGTTGAGATTATCTTTTTCTGCCTCAGGTCTATCAAGTATAGTTCTTATTATTTCAGGAATACTATTTGGTCTAATAATACTATTGATATATAATGCAATTGAAAAAGAGAGCTCCTGACTGTTTAATTATATTTTTTTAATGAGGCAACCTATCTTTAATCATTCCGTAACTAAGTGCACCCAAAATTGCACTTAAAACTACCACAATAAAAACGTAATATCCATTTCCTATAAGAATATACAATGGGCCTGGGCAAGCACCAGTTAATGCCCATCCTAAGCCAAAAATTATTCCACCAAATAAGTTATTGTATTTACCTAGCTTCTTATTTTTAAATTCAATTATTTCCCCTTTAAAATCTTTAAAATTTATTTTTTTCATTATTTGCACCTGAATCACTCCTAAAATAACCGCAGAACCAATAATTCCATACATATGAAATGAATGAAACCTAAACATTTCTTGTATTCTAAACCATGAAATAATTTCAGATTTTGTCATAATAATTCCAAACAAAATTCCAATCAAAAAAAACTTTATATACTTCATATTAAAAAATTAAAGGGAAAATTAAATGAGTCATAATTAATCCTCCAATAAAAAATCCAATAACTGCAATTAAAGATGGAAGTTGAAAATTTGATAAACCACTAATAGCATGTCCAGATGTACATCCACCTGCCCATCGAGCACCAAATCCAATAAAAAAACCTCCAATAACAATAATTAAAAACCCTTTTAATGTAGTGAGAGATTGTATATTAAAAATTTCATTAGGTACTAATTCTCCACTAAAAATAACCCCAAGTTTTGATAAATCGTCAATTGTATTATTGCTTAATTCAAGTGGATCGAAATTCTGAAAAAAACTTGATGCAATATATCCTCCCAAAATAGCTCCTACAATAAATACGATATTCCAAATCTCTTTTTTCCAATTAAAATCAAAATATTTATAATATTTTCCAGCACCAGCTATCGAGCATACATTCCTTAAGGAAGAACTTATTCCAAAGCTTTTACCTGACCATAGAAGTAAAAACATAATAAATGAAATCATTGGACCTGCAACATACCATGGCCAAGGTTTACTTATAAAATCTATAATACTCATTTTTAAAAAAATTTAATTTTGTGATTGACATACATATTTAGTTTTATTAATAATTGAACTGTCTGAAATAGCAGAATATCCACCTTTTATATCTATGAAATTATGAATTCCTCTAGCTTTTAAAATAGAGGACGCTATCATAGATCTATAACCGCCAGCACAATGAATATAGTTCACACTATTACTATTTATCTTTTCTAAATTTGCATTTAATTTATTTAGTGGAATATTACACGCTCCAACAACGTGTTCAGAATTAAATTCACTTTCATTTCTAACATCAAATATCTTAATGTTTCCCTCAGAAAACAGTTTTTCAAATTCGTTTTTATTAATGGATTCAACTGAATCTACTTCATTTCCAGAGTCTATCCATGCATTAATTCCTCCTTTTAAATAACCCTTTGAATTATCAAAGCCTAATCTTGATAATCTTGTTATTGCCTCTTCTTCTCTACCAACTGGCGAAATAAGAACAATTGGATGACTTATATCTTTAATAAGTTCACCAACCCATGGCGCAAAACTCCCATCCAATCCAATAAAAATACTTCCAGGAATATGAGCCCTTGCAAATTCCTCAATTGATCTTACATCGATCATTAAAGATCCTTTAACATTGACATTCTTTTTAAAATCAATTACTGTCAATTCATTAAAACTTCTACTCAATATTTTATCTAAAGGTTCATACCCCTCTTTATTTAATTTTACATTAGAAGGAAAATATTCGGGTGGAGGGTTTAATCCTTCCAAAACTTCTTTTATAAACTCTTTTTTAGTCATATCCTCTCTTAAAGCATAATTTGATTTTTTTTGGTTTCCTAAAGAATCAAATGTTTCTTTGCTCATTTTTTTTCCACACGCAGATCCAGCACCATGAGCAGGATAAATTACTATATCATCATCCAAAGGCATAATTTTATTTCTTAAACTCTCAAATGAATAACCAGCAAGGTCTTCAGCAGTTAAATGATCAGACTTTTGAGCTAAATCAGGTCTTCCAACATCCCCCAAAAATAAAGTGTCTCCTGTAAAAATTGCTATGTCTTTTCCTTCTTTATCCGTCAATAGGTAACATGAGCTTTCCATTGTATGACCTGGTGTGTGAATTAATGTAATTTTAACATCCCCGAGTTTAAATTCTTCTCCATCCTGTGCTACATGTGAATGAAAATTTGTTATTGCATTTGGCCCATAAATAATTGATGCTCCTGTTTTTTCTGCGAGAGTTACATGACCACTAACAAAATCTGCATGAAAATGTGTTTCAAAAATATATTTAATTCTAGCATTATTTTTATTTGCTGTTTCTATATAATAGTCAACGTCTCTAAGAGGATCTATAATAGCGACCTCACCATTACTTTCTAAATAATATGCTCCTTGTGAAAGACATCCAGTGTAAATCTGTTCAATTTTCATTTTCTGATTATTTTATAAATTCTTTAAATAGGATAGAAATAGCAATTACCATAATAAAGATCCCGAACAATTTTTTAAGTTTTAGATTATCTATAGATTTTCCAAAATAAGTTCCAATTATAACTCCTAAAGCTGTCAAAAGTGTAAAATAAATCAAGAAATCCCAATCGACACTCATCACCATAACATCTCCTAAAAAAAACCCAAAGGTTGACTTTAAAGCAATTATAATTAATGATGTTGCGATTGCCTTTTTTATATCTAAGCCTATCAATATAACCAATGCAGGTATAATTAAAAATCCTCCGCCAGCACCAACAAAACCAGTTAAACCTCCAACAATAAACCCTTCAATTATAATCAAGACATAGAAATTTTTAATATTAATTGGCTTGACATTTTTGCTAGTTTCAAAAATCATAGAAAAAGAAGAAATCAATAACAAAAACGTAAAAATTCCAAATATTAACATCCTTCTAGTTATTATAAAAGATTCGTTATCAAAAATGATTTCGGGAAGGTTTGGTATTATAAAAAACCTTGTCAACCATACTGCAATTATAGAAGGAATTCCAAAAATTAAAGTTACTTTCCATTCAATATTACCAAGCTGTTTTATTGTACCAACTATTGAAGAAATTCCAACAGTAAACAACGAATATGCTGTTGCTACTTTTTCATCTAGAGAAAAAATGTATGCAAAAACTGGGACGGCCAACAATGATCCACCTCCACCAAAAATTCCCAAGAAAATTCCAATTAAAACCGCAAGTAAGTATCCAAAAAACTCCATTAATTTATATTAAATCACATTTTTCCATACAATCAAAAATGCTAAGCAATTGTCGGTCAAAAATTCTGTAATAAACCTGTTTTCCTATTTTTTCTGAAATTAAAACCCCATTATCCTTCATTTTACTCAAATGATGAGACATCATAGAAATTTCACATTCATTACTAATTCTTGAACATATAGTTGAAACATCCAACGGTTCATCAGATTCAAGAATTTCTAGTATTTCTAATTTTACGGGATGCGAAATTGTTTTTAAAATTTTCGCAACCTTTTGAAGCTTTGTTATCGAAAATTTTCTTTTTGTA
>Ga0213865_10001294_pt1 | contig 16394 bp, 12 predicted proteins | sample PICome_6_FD_160100 | JGI IMG/M metagenome (GOLD analysis project Ga0213865, IMG submission 160100) | Coastal seawater microbial communities near Pivers Island, North Carolina, United States - PICO282 | ecosystem: Environmental > Aquatic > Marine > Coastal | place: USA: North Carolina...
GTCTTCCCTCACGGACTACATGGTGGTTTGCTCCGGTACGTCCCTTCCCCATCTCAAAGCAGTGATGCGTGACGTGGAAAAGGAGATGGCGGAGCAATACAATGTGAGCGCGGTCAACGCTGAGGGAAATGCAGACTCACGCTGGGTGGTTCTCGATTATATCGATGTCATGGTCCACATCATGCATGATGATCTCCGCGAGCTCTATGGCCTTGAGGATCTGTGGGCTAATGGCAAAGAAGTACAATGGCAAGAGTAGTGAGCTGTAAGCTTCCTGTTTGATTCAGGTTGCTAGCTGACACGAATGCTTAATCCAGAAATGATTGCTGGGAAAGCTCAGCGTATTTTCCATTTTTCTCGATCAGTGCATCGTGGGTCCCGCTTTCAATAATCTGTCCATGGTCCAAGACATGAATCATGTCTGCATTTCGAATCGTTGACAGCCGGTGAGCAATCACAAAAGCTGTGCGGTTGTTCATCAGGTGATCCAAAGCCTCCTGAATAAGGCGCTCGGTTTCACTGTCAACGGAAGCTGTGGCTTCATCGAGAAGAAGAATGGGCGGATTTTTCAGTAGTGCTCTGGCTATCGAGAGGCGCTGGCGCTCACCACCTGAGAGTTTAACACCCCTCTCACCGACAACGGTATCAAGGCCATCTGGCAGCTCGCGGACAAAATCATCGGCATTGGCGGCCCTGAGGGCATTCCACATTTCGTCATCACTGGCGTTCCTTTTTCCCAGGCGAAGGTTGTCCCTCACGGGCACATTAAAGAGGAAAGCGTCTTGGGTGACGTAACCGATGGCCGAACGAAGCGATTTTTTTGATATGGTATTGAGCTCCATGTCATCGATGGTGATCGAGCCGGAATCATATTCGTAGAATCGGCACAAAAGGTTCACGATGGTTGATTTGCCCGCGCCAGTTGAACCAACCAGTGCGATCGTCTGCCCAGGCTCGGCATTGAGGCTGATATTGATCAGGGTAGGCTGATCAGCATATGAAAATGAAAGATCCTTGAATGCTACACTTCCACGTACGGGGTCTGGTAAATCTGCACCGTCCGTGGCATGGATCTCCTCTTCTTTGTCGAGTATTCTGAAAACTCGCTCTGCAGCAGCTCTTGAAGATTGAGCCATTTGATTGAGCTGGTGAAGCCTGCCGAGTGGTTCATAAAGAGCCCATATGATGGTGAAAAACTCCAACAATACCGAGTTGTTCAGACCATGATAGTAGATTTGCCAGGCGCCAACCGCCAGAACGAGGGTATATCCAATCGAGTTGCAAAAACTCATGGCAGGTGAATAAACGGCCCATGCCTTCATCACGGTCAGGTTGGCGTCTCGCACTTGAGAGGATGACCGGTTAAAACTTTTGAATTCATCATCCTCGGCAGCATAAGATTTAATCTGTCTGATTCCCGCGATATTGTCATGCAGCATCGCGTTCATTTCCCCGGTTGCTTTCCGAACAATGCGGTAACGCTTGCCGGCATGACGTGTGTAAAGCCAGGCGCCTATGATGAGTAGAGGTAATGGAGCCAGCGCGCTGAGAGCAAGCACCGGGGAGCGCGTAAAAAGAAAGACAGTGACAATGATGACTTGCAGTAGAGCAATCAGGCCTTGTTCGATGCCGTCAATGAGCACCCTCTCCATTTGGGGCACGTCTTCAGCCACTCGAGTCATGATGTCCCCGGTGCGCCGCTGATCAAACCACTTCAGTCGGAGACGCTGTAATTTGTTATACAATGACGAGCGCAAGTCGTAGATCGCTTTTTGCTCGAAGATGTTATTGATCAGAATTCTCAGACAATTAAATAAATCTCGCAAAAAGAAGGCAGCTATAACCACGGCGATATATGGCCAGAGCTTCTCGATTTGTCCCTCATCAATGACTTCGCGTTTCACGCGCCCCGTCATCATGGGGAATACCAGCAGCATGAGAGTCATGATGATGGCACACAAAAGCTGGGCAGTTGCAAGCCTTGGGTACTTGCCGAGATAGGAAAAGATGCGCAAAAGAGTCTGCATAAATGGAGTGAGGAGAAGCTATTCTGACAACAAGTGGCGCTAGAACGTTTTAAATACAAAGAAAAAACAATGTAAAAATAAATAAATTTTGCATTGCCGTATAACAATTAAAACTGTAAAATTTGTAAAGTTAAGTATATCAATTAAGATATCTGTTACAATTTTTCACCCGCTATGCCTAAAATAATTGGAATTATCGCTGCTGTCGTTTTGGCTATTGCTGCTTTTCTGACGTGGAAAAATCAGGCTGCTTATAAGGCTGAGCTTGAAAATCTCCGCACGGAGCAAATTGAAAAGAAAACAACCACTGAGGAGCTCAAGGCTGAGCAAAAAAGGCTGCAGGACGCTGAAGATGCAAAAAATAATTTTGCGGCTAAACTTGTTGAGACCGGCAAAAAACTGGCTGGGTCAATCAATGAACTCGATGAACTCAATAAAGAAGTCGAAGATCTCAAGTCGACTCATGCCGCCAAGGAGGAGCAGATTGCCAATGCAAAAGATATTCTCAAAGACTTGCCAAGCGCAGATGAATTAATTCCCAAGCTTAAGCGCCTCAAAGCCCAGCTGGTTGAGTCTGAAGCCGGTATCGCTGATGAGAAGATGCAATTAGCTGAACTCACCCGCCAAGAAAACGACGGTAAAGCAAAGATCGCCTCATTGGAGCAGCTCATTAGCAATTACACTCAGGGTGTATCCCTTACGAGTCTCAACACAAGCATAAGCGCGGTCTATCGTGGCTGGGGGTTTGTCATTCTGGCTGGCGGCGATAATGAAGGAGTTGTCCCAGGATCTACACTTGACGTGATCAGAGATGGCGCAGTGATCGCCAAGCTTAAGGTCACAGCCGTAGAGCAAGGGCGCGCAGCCGCTGACATCATTCTAGAATCCCTTGAGCATGGAACACAACTCCAAGCAGGTGACATTGTGGTAGCAGAAAAACAACAAGAACAGCCGGACAATGCCTTGAGTTCATACGCACCCTAAGTTTTACAATATCATACGTAGCTTCATATATGCTACCTCTACCAAGTATCGTCACTCTCTAATTCACCCTTAATTAGTCCAATAGACCATGAAAGTCCTTTCCTACATCATCGCAATCGCTGTCATTCTCTGCGGTAGCTGGTTTTCCTACAGCAACATGAATCAATTTGCCAAGACACAGGAGGACCGTATTGAATTAGACAATCAAAATAAGACGCGCAGTGCTTTCATTGTCAAAACCAAGAAAGAGGCTAAAACCATGGAAGCTGAGCGGGACCAAGTTAAAGCCTCACTAGCAGATGCTGATGCCGAGCTTGATATTACCAGTGGTAAGATTCTCACCAAGAAGCGTGAGGCTTCTGCTTGGAATAGTAAAATCGCAGAGCAGGATAGAGAGCTGGAAAAAACTCAAGAGCGCGTTGCCAGCATCAAAGCTGCATTCAAGGAATTGGCAGGAGACGTTGAATTAGGAATGGTTCCTGAGCTGGTGACCCAACTGGAGGGTGATGTCAAAAAAGCCAACAGGGAACTCGAGGAACAGCAGAATCTCACGGAGGAGGCCACAGAAAGGGTCAAGAAAAACGAGGATAAAATCGCAGGTCTTGATGATCGCATACAAGCGCGCAAAAAACGCATTGCTGCCAATAAAGTTGAAGGTCGAATCTCGGCTACCAACCACAACTGGGGTTTTGCGATCATCAATGTGCCAGACGAAATGCCATTGGATAATTCATCCAAATTAATTGTAAAAAGAGGAACAGCCCTTATTGGTAAGCTTAGCATTAATGCCATTGAAGGAAATAGAATCATCGCTGATATCGATTATCCGAGCATGACAGCTGGCATGGTTGTTCAGCCGGGTGACGCGGTTGTTCTTGCCAAGCCCGTTACGAACTAACCAAGGTAGCATCCCTACCTTATAAAGCGTTGTTGCAGGTTTTTAAGAATATCCTGCAGTTGTGTGGCTTCGTTCATCAGGCTAACCATCTCTTCTGCCCCTAGGTCTGGATGTCGGAGTCGGGCCCTCACTGCGGCCTCTTTATTTTGAAAGTGTGTGTTTACCAGCATGGCCGTGGTTTCCTCAGCCGCCCTCACAGGGTTACTCGGAGCATCCCGGTTCAGAGCATCTCGAAGAGCTTGCTGATCAGCCGACTCAAGACCGGTAATGTGGGCCTGTACGGCCGAGGCTTTGTTGGGATCCGGTCGTTTCGCTAGAATATTTCTCAGTATCGATCCCCCGGGTAGTGACTCCAATGGTTCTGAAATGGTTTCAAGCTGCTCACCCAGCCAGTCCTGAGCGTCTTGGGAGGTCATGGCAAGGTGGCACAAATAGGCAATCGACCCATTCATCGGGTTGGCCCCAACCTGTGCCGGCATTTCCGCATGTTTTTCTTTATCCAGCTTGGATTGTCTCTTTTCGTAGAATCTGCTTTTGGCCTGTTGTTTCTCGGCATCTACCACACTGCCACGCATTTCTTCAGCACCAATGCCCAGCCTTGTGGCCACCTGATTGATGAGAGCATCCTTGGTAAGCTTGTCGCCAACATAGGCAATAAGATCCGCCATTTCTTTAGCCAAAGCGGCACGCTCACGTATGGATGTCAGGTCGCGTGTGGATGTCTCATGCTCTAATTTGACAATAAAATATTCTTGGGCATTGGTAACTAATGCTTTGAAGGCATCAGAACCATCACGTTTGATGAGAGAGTCCGGATCATCTCCTTTTGGCATAATTACCATGCGGATATGCATGCCCTCAGGTGCGAGAATGGAAAACGCCTTGTCTGCCGCCTTAAATCCTGCGGCATCAGAGTCAAAACAAATGACCACATCGTTTGTGTAACGTTTGAGTAAGCGTGCATGCTCTGGCGTGCATGCTGTTCCCAGTGTGGCAATTGCGCTCCCAATACCACTCTCATGGCATGCAATGACATCGATCTGGCCCTCACACAAAAGGGCATATTTATCCTTGGTCATTTGACGTCGGGCCTTATCGAGTGCGAAAAACACTTTTGATTTTTTGAACAGCTGTGTTTCAGGGGAGTTGATGTATTTACCTGTGTTGGGATCTTCACGCAGTTGTCTGCCACTGAATGCGATAATATCGCCGTAGTCATTATGTATGGGAAACATCAGTCGATCGCGAAAACGCACATACAAACCCGCGCGAGGATTGCGATCATCTTTCAATGCAGCAAGACCACTTGCACACAATTCACGCCCCGTGAAACCTTGCTTGCGGGCCCAATCCAGAAAGATGCCGGGATTGTCAGGCATCCAGCCAACGACCCACCTCTCTGCCATGCCCTTGCCATAACCACGGGATTTCAGGTAGTCACGGGCATGCTGGGCATCCGGTGATTCGATCATGAGTTGATACATGAAGCGTGCTGCCTGATTGTGTAATTCAAGAAGTCTGGACTTCTGTCTTCTGCGTTTGTCGGCCTCCGGATCATAACTGTCCTCTTGGACGATAACGCCAGCTCGGCTGGCTAGTTTTTTGATGGCATCCGGAAATGGGAGGTTTTCGTAGGCCATGACAAAGCCAATGGCATTGCCACCCTCTCCGCAACCAAAACAATGGTATGATTGCCTGGCTGGATTCACCATGAAAGACGGGGTTTTCTCGTTATGGAAGGGGCAGTTGGCCTTGAAGTTTGAACCAGCGCGCTTGAGCGGTAAGTAAGAACCTACCAAATCCACGATATCGGTGGAGGCAAGCACTTGCTCAATGGTTTCTTCCGGAATGCGGCCCATGTAATGTTTCTAATTCACAAAATCGAAATACCAAATACCAAATTTACCAAGTGTTAAAATAATCTTGGAGTTGTCGTATTATGGCTGTTGATTAGAACCGTGCACAATTTGGGACAAAGCGGGGGACAAGATGGGGGTGTGGCTTTCATGAAATCAGGTGCAGGTAGTTACCTTGTCGGCCTGGGTCCCTTTGAGCAATTACGGGAGGCACCCGAGGATGGCATTGCATTTTATGTGAATGACTTTTCATTGTCTTATGAGCGGCCGTGGAAGTTGCCAGCGGAGGTGATTGAAGTCTCGAGCTTGGAGGAGCTTGGGTTTTCCAGAGAGGAATGCGATATAGATTGGGAGGAGATTGAGGCAGACAGCTTTGCCCAAGTTTTTGCCGAGATTAACGAAATGATCAGCAGGGGGGTGATTGAGAAATCAGTTCCAGTGGCGACAGAAAGAGGCAAGCTGCTTCAGGGGCATGGAGCCATGTTGCTTGGCAGGATGCAAAATTTGGGCGCTCCCTTTTATAGTTATGGTTGGAGTCATCAGGGAGGTGGTTTTTGCGGTGCAACTCCCGAGTTGCTCTTCAAACTCAATGGCCGCTTACTTCATACGATGGCCCTTGCTGGCACGGCAAAGGCCGATGAGCGCAAGGTTTTTGCGGTGGACGGCAAGGAAATCCGGGAGCACGAATTTGTGGCTCAAACCATGGTCGCCAAGCTCTCGGACATTGGTTCGGTGGACCGTAGTGAGAGGAGCATTATGGATCTCGGGCAGTTAGTGCATTTTCACACACCGATTGATGTGGAGCTTTTTGCCGACAGAGGTATCGATGAACTCATCCGGCGGCTTCACCCAACACCTGCTTTGGGGCCTTTGCCCCGTACAGGTGAAACCTTGGATTTGCTCTCGAATTGGCGAAACCGCCTGGCTTGTCCGCCTTGCTTTGGGGCACCATTCGGTCTGCTCAAGGAGGGGGTGTTTACCTCGATCGTAGCCATTCGAGGGATTCATTGGCAGGGCAATGATATCGCAATACCATCTGGCTGTGGGGTGATCGAAGCCTCCCGCCTGGTCAACGAGTGGCGGGAGCTCAGATTGAAGCGGGAGGCCGTCCGCGCGGTGATGAGAATCTAGGCATCAAGGGTTTCAGGGAAAGTGGCTTTCCATACTTCGAGGGCCTGCTTGATTTGGTCTGTCTCACGCGAGGGTGAGAGCTCCCAGACCAATGGTTTCCTGGGGTCTACATGGCGCAGTAGTTTTTTGAAGTCCAGCTCGCCCGTTAGCGGTACTCTGTGGTCTCGATCTGGCCAATATACATCGTGAACGTGGCAGCCTATGAGGTAGGGGGCCATTTTACCCAACCATTGGTCATGATCGAGTAATCCAAGATTATGCTTAAGTTGGACGTGTCCAAAGTCATGCCAATAGCCAACCCAATCGTTGTCTTTAAAATGCTCTTGCAGGCGGATCATTTCCGCTTCATCCGGAACGTCTTCGTAGCGGCTCCGTGACTCAACAGCGAGGGGTATTTTGAGTTCGGCGGCTTTCTCAGAGAGCTCCTCCAATGCCTCAATGGCACGCTGATAATAGAGCGGTGATAGTTTTTCGCGCTTGCGCACGAACTTGAGCTTATGCTTGGTAAAACTTGGGTCGAGCTGATTGCCGTCCTTGAGCATACGTGTCAGTTTTTTAGTCCACTTTCTGGAGGGCATCGGCACGGAACCCATGTGCATGACAACATATTTGGCGTCAAATTCAGCCGCAAGTTCGAGAGTGCGAATCGTCATCTCCATCGCGCGGGTGCGCTCATGTGGACGATGTGAACTGAACTCGTAAGCATCCGGGGCGTCGATCATGACCTCTACGGGAGAGGGAAAGTAGTTGTGAACCCCGGAACATCGAAACTTTTTGTCTCGGTAGGCGTTCTGGAGCCCGGGCAGCTTGCTGATGGTCATGCCATGACTCAGCTCAATATCCTCAAATCCGAGCCCAAGGATTTCATCAATCATTTCGGCGCCATCCGAGTGACGTGAGTTGTTCCAGCAAGTTGAGAAAGATAGCATGGTGATATGATTAATTGAAGGTCGTCGACCCCCCTTGGGTGCTCGAATTATGGTAGTCTCCAGCTTTTTTTGAGATGCTCGTATTCAGATTCCGGCAACAGCACGTAAACCGGCTTTTGCTTGGGGTCGATACGGGCGATGAGCTTGTGCAACATTTTCTCGGACATGGTAGTGCATCCGGCTGTTGGCCTGTCGCCAGCCTCACGCCAAATATGAAAGAAAATTGCCGAGCCTCGTTCCGGGATTGGCTTGCCTCCCAGTATGGCATCATTGTGACCTATGTAGAGCTTGAGCGAGTGGGCATGGTCATTTTGTCTCATCTGGGCTTTGCGCTGCCAGACTGTATCGGGCAGGTCTTTCAGGATCATATGTTGGTTGTAATGAGGTGATGAGGAATCCTCTACCCAGAGGTCTTTGGGCGTGATTTGGCGATAGGGTAATTGAGGGTGGTGCTCAATCTCTGCAGCATATCCATAGGCTCCACCAATTTTAAATATGCCCGCAGGTGCACGCCAGTCTCCCTCAACCTTGGTAGGTCCGGAAGATTTAATTCTAGGATGAAGCCCGCGCCCCCATGCAAGGCCGTTTTTGCCCAGCCGGGCCGGCCATGTCTTGATTGCTATCACCCATTGATCGCCTTTCTTTTCATAGAGGGTGATTGAAGCATCTGAGGAATTCCAGTTTTTGCTGATGCCCATGACGACCTGGGTGCAATCATTTGGAAGCTGTGCCTTCGCCCATATTGATGTGAGCAATATGAAAAGCAGAATTCTCATATCCCTTGCTCAGCGAGTTCCTGACAAGCCCTGATATCCAACTTGCCTGAGGCTAAAACGGGTATTTGATCAGCGGGGATAAATAGTCTGGGGCACCACAGACTGGGTAATCCATCATCCATCAGTTTGTAACGCAGGTCGATGCATTCTTGCTGGTAGGCTTCACCACAGATGGTGGTGAGAAGAGCGATTACTTCGCCTTTTTGTGCATCGGGAATACCAACAACAGCGATTCTGCGCTCAGTTTCTTGATCGAGGTCGAGTAGCTTGATGACAGCAGCTTCAATCGTCTCATGGGGAACCATTTCCCCGCCTATTTTTGAAAAGCGTGAAAGGCGCCCTTCGATAAAGAGAAAGCCATCCTCATCAACTCTGCCTATGTCGCCTGTGTTAAACCAGCCATCGGTGATGACTTCGTTTGTTTTTTTGGGATTGTCGAGATAACCAGGGAAAATGTTCGCCCCCTTTAGCCATATGGTTCCCTGGGTATCAATAGGGGATGGTTTTCCTGTGGAGGGGTCTGTTATTTTGACTGCTATGCCGGGAAGGAATTTGCCAACGGAACCAAATCGGTTCGTGCTAATGATTGGGGCGTCATGTAGTTTTTTTGGCTCAGGTAGATTCACGTTTGTAGCCGGTGATGTCTCTGTTAATCCGTATCCCTCCATGGGTAGGATGCCAAACTTCTTCTGGAATGACTCGGCAAGTGATTGAGGCAATTTTTCAGCACCGGTAATGACATAGTCGAGAGACTGCAATTGCTCCGGCTTTACGCGGCGCATGTAACCACGGAGAAATGTCGGGGTTGTGAGTAGTAAATTGGCGCTATGCATGCCGACAAGCTCGGCAAGGCGTTTTGTTTCAAGGGGGCTAGGGTAGGTGATCAGGTTGATGCCTTCGATGCATGGATACCATAGTGTAACCGTGCTTCCGAAAGAGTGAAACAGAGGTAAGCACCCCAGAATTTTAGCCTGATGCTCCAGCTGTATTCTACAGCCGAACTGGCACACATTGGCAAGTACGTTACGATGTGTGAGAGGAACACCTTTGGGCTCACCTGATGAGCCTGATGTAAATAGAAGAACAGCCTCGTCATCACCTTGGAGGTCTCCAAGGCCAAGCATTTTGATGAGGATTCGCGTCGGTAGTATCTTGATGAAAACGAGCCAGCGAATGATCTTCTTCTGGATCGCCGGCAAGATGCGCTCAACAAAAATGAGGTCGCGGTTGGGGGGCCATGGGAAAGATGGAATTTTACGAACAAATGGGTCAGCAGTGATGAACTTGTCGACACCTGATTGTCGTATCGAAGAACGTATGGCACTTTGGCTGGATGTGAAGTTGATATTGACCGGGATTTTCCCCGCGAACACGACAGCCAGGTTCGCGACCATGCCACCCTTACCGGGGGGGAGGATAATGCCAACGCGTCTTTTCTTGGTTTGTTTTTTAATCTCACCGGCCAGAGCGATGGCTGCAGCTAGTAATTTTTCAAAACTGGTGGCTGAATCGTCGGTGCCATCGTACAGTGTGGTCGAGGCTCCATGTTTCTTGATGCCAGTTAGAATTGCAAATGGAAGAGATTCATTGAGGAATGAACGTGCTGAAAAACATATTTCGTCTGCAGCGTGAACCGCCTCCTGCCAGGCGGCAACGGTGACTGCCTTGGCGGGAATCAGTGGGGCAAATGAAAAGACCGACTCGGGCAGCTTCCGGAAGTTTTCAGCGCAGTAGGCTAACTCAGCAGGTTTAGCAATCGCCAGAGGAAGTATGGGAAGGCCAAGTGCACATAGTTGTCTGAGATTTTTTGGGAGAATATGTCGGCACTCGCCCTCACGGGTATTAACGATTCCCGGCAGATAGATCATGAGTCCTCCGCCTTGGAGGTTTTGCTCTAAGGTGTTGCCAACAATATCCGGAGCCTGGTCATCGGCAGAGAAGGCAACTGCGGTTACATCGTCTTTCTCGAGATAGCAGCGCATTTCGTCATCGATTACGATGTTTTCCTCACACAGCCATACAATCTGGCGGTTGGCGAAGATTTGCTCGAGTATGAGCATTTGGTTGAAATCCAGGCGGCCGGGAATGACGAGTGCTCCCTCTTCGGGGATGTTGCCTTCGCCATGGATTTCAATCGTTTTGCTCATGAGGTGATGTCTTGCCAGGGCAAACAATACTGGCCGGTCATTCAGTCAGCTTGCTTGCACCAGAATAAAACCATTTCGCTATGACCGCTGCAAGCTGGAACCTATAGTCCGAGTCATAATCTCTCATTCCGGCTCACTGTGCTTCAAAAAGCCGGTGGCTAGAGTGCATCCAGAACCCCGTTGATAAAGCGCGCAGAGTCACTGCAACCGTACTTTTTGGCAATTTCAATGGCCTCATTGATGGTGACTGCACGCGGAATATCATTGCTCATTTGCAATTCATAAGTGGCAAGTCTGAGAATGGCCCGATCGACAGGGTCGACCCGTTGGGGTGCGTAATTTTCAATAACACCAGCAAGTGCATGGTCGATATTCTCCTTGTGCTCCAGAACACTCGTTATCAGTGTCTGTGTTTGCTGGCGAAATGAGAGCAGATCCGCAGTGCTGTCCCGGAGGTGAGCAAAGTCACCGATGCTTGATTCTTGGTCATCAATGGATGCCAGCCTTTGTGATATCCTGCCGAGGTGCGTAATGCATGCATTGAGCTCCTCAAGCCTCTGCTCAAAATTTGGTTGGTCTGCTAGCTGCTCACCCCATGCCGATCTGGCTTCAATGAGCGAGTCATTGCTATCTGCAACGGCTTGGATGAGGTCGTTCGGAACTGGCTCGTTGCTTTTACTTACAACAAAAGATTTCAGTCTTTGAATGCTCTCGCTGAGTTTGTCCTCATGGGATAGCAATTCCTTGAGCACTTGTGCCATTTGATCTGTGGAATCGACTGCTTTTAATTCTGATAGGGCTGCAGAAGCCAGTTGGTTGAGTTTGAGAATGCGGTTCTCTCGCCCTTGGGTAACATGGAGAATAGCCTTGGTTTTTGCCTGGTTGAGTTTTTTGAGACTATTCTCTTGGATCATTTCCCAGAAGGCCTCTTGCATTTCACTTGCATTGGGCCCGCTTTCCAAGTCTGCCAAGTAGAGAAACTGGATTGCAGCTTCCCGGATATTACGGCGCTTCAGCATGGTAGTCAGGAATTTTTAGGGAACACACGAGTGATTCCGCGCTGCACCTGAGCCATCGAATCAATGACAGTTGCCGCAGCTCTTGCGGCCTCCTTACCTCGGTTGAGTTTGCTGCCGACACATCTTGCGTAAGCCTGTTTTTTGTCATCACAAAGAATGACCTCATGAATGACCGGGGTGAGGTGGTAAACGGCGATCTGTTGCAGGGACTGGGTAACACTTTCGGCTACCAAGTCTCCATGGGCGGTCTGTCCACGAATGATAAGTCCAAGTGCAATCACGCAGGCAGGCTTTTGATTTTGCATAACGGCCTCTACCAGAACCGGTATTTCAAATGCCCCGGGAACACGGATGGTGTTCACTTTGATATTGGGATTGAGTTCCTTGAATTCCTGTTCTGTGTTTTCCACCAATGCATCGGTAAACTCCTCGTTGTATTGTGATGCTACAATGGTGACGGAGTTCCTTTTCTGGCTCAAACTTCGAGGTTTGGGTGGCAGGGCTTTGGACATGGTCGTGGATACGCTGAGGAGCTGGTCTCATGCAAGGTCGAAGTTTGGAAGTTTTTGTAAGGCCGGGTGAAGAGCCCATGCAGGGTTTGATTCCATTACCCGTAGCTTGCCAGACCAGGTCAAATCAGCTAAAAAAAGAAGACTTAAAATATTTCTCAAATAAGTGAACAAATAATTGCTATGATATCGCTTAACCATTGAGGTGGGAAGCGGCAAGCTTACTTATCCGCACCACCCTCATTCTAAAAATACAACCAATAACATTATGGGACTTGATAAAATAACTACCAAATTTCAGGAGGCACTTCAGGCTGCGCAACAGCTGGCGTCGCGTTCAGCGCATGCAGAGTTGAAGAGCCTGCACGTCCTGCTTGCCCTGCTGCAACAAGAGGGTGGTATTGTTGTGCCAATTCTTGAGAAGGCCGGTATGGATGTGACGCGCCTCAAGGCCGAGACTTTAAGCGCTCTGGAGAAGGAGCCAAGTGTTCAAGGTGCTACCGCTCAGCCCCAGATGAGCTATGGATTGCGCTCCAGCTTGGATGCCGCAGACAAGATTCGAGAAGAAATGGGAGATGATTTTCTTAGTGTTGAACATTTTTTGCTCGGCAACTTGGATTCTGATTCACCAGCGGGCAAATTGCTCAAGAAGGCGGGTCTGGACAGAGCGAAGGCGGATGCCGCACTCAGGGAGATTCGTGGTAGTCAGAAAGTTACTGATCAGGATCCTGAGGGGAAATACCAAACGCTGGAAAAGTATGGTACCGATCTCACGGCAAAAGCACGGGAGGGAAAGATTGACCCTGTCATTGGCCGTGATGAGGAGATTCGCCGAATCATGCAGGTGTTGTCCCGACGCACGAAAAACAACCCTGTTTTGATCGGAGAGCCCGGTACGGGAAAGACGGCCATCGTCGAGGGACTCGCCCGCCGAATTGTCAGTGGGGATGTGCCGGACTCGATGAAAAACAAGCGCCTTATTGCCATGGACCTGGGAGGCATGATTGCGGGGGCGAAGTATCGTGGCGAGTTCGAGGACAGGTTGAAGGCTTTTCTCAAAGAGATTACCGAATCAGAGGGTGAGATCATTTTGTTCATTGATGAGCTTCACACGATTGTCGGAGCAGGAGCCAGCGAGGGTGCTGTGGATGCATCGAACCTGCTTAAACCGCAGCTTGCCCGCGGTGAACTGCATACCATTGGAGCAACCACACTGGACGAATACCGCAAGTATATCGAAAAAGACGCAGCACTTGAGCGGCGCTTTCAGCCCGTTCGTTGTGATGAGCCAAGTGTTGAGAGCACCGTTGCCATCCTCCGCGGTCTGAGAGAGCGCTATGAGGTTCATCATGGAGTGCGCATCAAAGATGCAGCTCTTGTCGCAGCAGCTAACCTATCAGATCGCTACATCACGGATCGTTTTTTACCTGATAAAGCGGTTGATCTGGTCGATGAGGCGGCTTCTCGTCTTAAGATCGAACTGGACTCCATGCCTACGGAAATCGACCGCATTGATCGTCAGGTCATGCAGCTTGAGATGGAGCGCCAAGCTCTCACCAAAGAAAATGATGATGCCAGTGCTGCAAGGCTTGAGAAAGTCACTGCAGAGATGGCAGATTTGAAGGAGCAAGTAGCGACCTTGATGGCCAGATGGAGGAATGAGAAAGATGTCATTGATGTTGTCCGGAATGCTCAGGAACGCATCGAAGAGCTCAAGAATGAAGCCGAACAAGCCCAGAGGTTGGGCGACCTTAACAGGGCATCGGAAATAACTTATGGCAACCTTCCGGATGCTGAGAAAGAACTGGCTGATGCTCAAGAAAAACTGGCCCAGCTTCAGGGTGACTCTCGTATTCTCAAGGAGGAAGTGACCGAGGAAGATATAGCGCGGGTGATTTCTTCCTGGACAGGAATTCCGGTAAGTAGACTTCAGGAAGGTGAGCGTGAAAAGCTTGTCAAGATGGAGGATCGAATCGGGGAGCGAGTCATTGGTCAGCATGATGCTATTATAGCCGTCTCCAATGCCGTGCGACGTGCTCGTGCCGGTTTACAAGACGAGAATCGCCCGATTGGATCATTCCTATTTCTCGGGCCCACAGGAGTTGGCAAGACGGAACTCTCAAAGGCTCTCGCTGAGTTTCTTTTTGATGATGAAAGCTCAATGGTGCGCATCGACATGTCCGAATACATGGAAAAACACAGTGTTGCTCGACTCATCGGGGCACCCCCCGGTTATGTTGGTTATGAGGAAGGGGGCCAGCTCAGTGAACATGTAAGGCGCAATCCTTACTCGGTCGTGCTTTTCGATGAGATTGAGAAAGCTCACCCGGATATCTTCAATGTCTTGCTTCAGGTTCTCGATGATGGCCGCATCACGGACGGGCAGGGGCGCACAGTAGATTTCCGCAACACAGTATTAATCATGACATCAAATATTGGTAGTCAGTTCATCATGGACGAGCAGAACGCCGAGCAGAGAGAGGCCAAGGTGATGGAGGCTTTGCGCGGACATTTCCGTCCTGAATTTCTCAACCGCATTGATGAAACCGTCATTTTTGATCGCCTCCAGCGTGAAGAGCTTGGCGAAATTGTCGGATTACAGCTTGAGCGAGTGCGTAAGCGTCTGGCCAAGCAGGGAATTGGGCTCTCGCTATCACCGGAGGCAAAGGAGTTGATCGCCAATCAAGGATACGACCCTGTTTACGGTGCCCGTCCGCTGAAGCGTGCTATTCAACGGCACTTGCTTGACCCTTTGAGTCTTGAGGTTCTGGAGGGTAAGTATCAGGACGGAGATTTGATTCGTGCAGAAGCCCGTGAGGGCAAAATTGAATTTGAAAAGTAGTTTCACATCACAAAGACCCAGAACATGGGGTGATGACAACAACATCAAAAAGTCACAAAAATGCTGAATTAGTAGTTGGAAATAAGGCAAATATTGACTATAATAAAATTTAGCTGGATTAAATGTCACGTAATCTTAAATATCAGGATTGCATGAAATATGATCACATAAGTTATATGCAGCTGCACTAAACTAACTATATTACGAAATGTCTAAGAAAGGAATATTCAGTATCGCAACAGGGGGAAGTAAATCATCATCCACGCCAGACACGGCTGCTGGCAGCGATAGCTTGTCGGATGATTCTAATCAGGGAGGTGTTGATGATTCTCCATTTGCACGTGATCCTGGTGAGGATAGCTCCAGCCCATCAGTGGGCGGAGGAGAACCATTTAAGATGAACGGTTTTGGTGCGAGCGATGATCAAGATGCTGAATCTGCAAACGACTCACCATTCAAGACGATTGATAGCCCTCAAGGGGATTATGAAGCTGCTAAAGCAAATCTGGAACCCCAACAGGATTTTGCCGCGGTAGGGACACCTTTCAAACCAGCCGTAGCTTCCATGGGCGATGAAGCTGACTCAGACCCTTCCCCGAGTGATGCAGCTGCCGATTTAAACGATGGAGATGCGGGTTCTCAAGCTCAGGTTAGTATTGAGCCCCCTGCAGCAGTTCCTGCAGCCACTCCAGCACCTTTCCAAATGCCTTCCTCAACTCCAGCTCAGCAGAATGCCAGTGACTCACCGGGTATGGAGCAACTCGAAATACGAGCTATTTTCGGTGTTGATCACCTTCTGGATGCCAATGAGATGATACAGCGTGCACGCTCGCTTTCCGGAATTGGGACAGTAGCGGCCGTTGGAGCTGCAGAGCAGCGTGCCCTTACCGACTTCCGCTCGGCGGTTAAGACTCTGGGCTTGGGTGACCCTGATCAGATGGAGCTGACTTTCGGAAGCGGTTCTGTAGACTTTATCTGCGAGGGGGGCACTACTCTGGCCGTCTTGCAACAAGGCCCATACGCCCCTGGAGTGAAGGAGACCCTTATTATTGTTGCGCGTGAGCTCAACAAATTAGCCTGATTGCTCATCATCCTGACCATAAAATGGTGTTATGCCGTTTTATGGTCTGCGGTGCTCCGTGGATCAAGTGCGACATCACAAGGCATCATATGGCTCAATTGAATCCAGCAGTTGATGAGATTACCGTTAAAGCTGCTATAGTCGGTCAGCCACTTTCCGGTAAAAAAAACATTATCGAGCAAGTCGCTGCCAGGT
>Ga0213865_10001296_pt1 | contig 16376 bp, 11 predicted proteins | sample PICome_6_FD_160100 | JGI IMG/M metagenome (GOLD analysis project Ga0213865, IMG submission 160100) | Coastal seawater microbial communities near Pivers Island, North Carolina, United States - PICO282 | ecosystem: Environmental > Aquatic > Marine > Coastal | place: USA: North Carolina...
TCTTGGAAATATGAGAAAATTCCAGGATAACTTCTTCAAAAATGGAGCGGTTCCTGGATTAGTTTTAAAGAGCCCTAATACTCTCTCAGAAAAAATTAAAGAGAGAATGTTACAAGCCTGGAGCATGAGATATAATCCAGCATCAGGCGGAAGAAGACCTTTAATCTTAGACGGTGGTTTAGAAGTAGATTCACTATCTAAAGTTAATTTTAAAGAATTAGACTTTCAAGAATCAATAAAAGCAAATGAGCGTATTATTCTTGAAGCTATGGGCATACCACCAATCTTAATGGACGGTGGAAACAATGCAAACATTAGGCCAAACCATAGATTATATTACTTAGAGACTGTACTACCTATAGTCCGTAAAATATCTCATGCGTTTGAAAGATTTTTTGGTTTTGAACTCAATGAAGATGTAACAGGAATTCCTGCTTTACAACCAGAATTGAGAGACCAAGCAGCATACTACGCTACACTTGTTAATACAGGCATACTAAGTACAAACGAAGCTAGAGTTGCTATCGGTAAAGAACCAATTAATGGATTCGACGAGCCCCGAGTACCTGTAAACTTAGCAGGCTCAGCAGTGAATCCAGAGGAAGGAGGACGACCAGAGGAGAGTCCTTCTACAGAGGAATAATATGACTAAAAATATGATGATTAAAGCTGTGTCTGACTTCTTTGCTGAAAATAAAGTAGAGAATATGGACTTAGCTACATACAAATCCTATGGTAGTGATGCTCCTGTCAAAGACTATATGCTGAGAAGGCACTTTGGTTCTTGGAACAGAGTCCTATCCGTAGTAAAAAATCGATATCCTGTCGAAGTTCCAGTTGTGGAAGAAAAAGTAGTTGAGAAAAAAGCTGCTCCGAAACCAAAAGTGGAGAAAGAGGTTAAAGATGTCGAATAAAATATTTCATTGGACTAATACATTCAAAACCTTAGGCGAAACCGAAGATGGCGGCATTGACATCAAAGGTTCTGCAAGTACTAATGCACTAGATAGAGCTGGCGACGTTATCGAAGCTGAGGCATGGACAAAAGGTGGTTTGGAAAACTTTAAAGGTAATCCTATCATTTTGTTCAACCACAACTATGACAAGCCTATCGGTAGAGCAACTGGTTTAGAAGTAACTGACAACGGTCTCGAGATTTCTGCAAAGATTTCGAAAGCAGCCGGTGACGTTAAAGATTTAGTTAAAGACGGTGTTCTTGGAGCCTTTTCCGTTGGTTTCAGAGTCAAGGACGCTGATTATATGGCAGAAACCGATGGATACAAAATCAAGGACGCGGAACTTTTCGAAGTTTCAGTCGTATCCGTTCCTTGTAATCAAGGCGCAACTTTTTCAGTTGCAAAAAGCTTTGATAACATGAACGAGTATGAAAAGTTCAAGAAAAACTTTATAAAGGCTAACTCACATGCAACAGCAGACGCTGTGAAAGTTGAGCAGCCAAGCGGGGAGAAATCCCATAAAATGGAGACTGATATGTCAAACGAAAAGATGACTCCTGAAGCCGAAGGCTTTGACCTAGACGCATTCGCAAAAGAAGCAGCTGAAAAAGCAGTTGCAGAATATGCAATGAAGCAGGCTGAAGCGAAGGCAGCTGATGAAAAAGCACAAAAGGAACTTGCTGAGAAGCAAGCTCAGGTTGAAGCTGAAGAAAAAGCTGCTCAAGAAGCTAAGCAGGATGAACAAAAGAGAATTGTTAAGAGTTCACTATCAGGCGCAGAAAGACTCATTAGTGATATCGAGAAAAGAGTCAATGATAAGCATGAAGATTTGAATGAAGTAGTTAAGTCACTTCAGAACGAATTAGCTGAGAAATCAGAAGAAATCATGAATATCAGAGAATCAAAAAGAATTTTCTCAGATAGACAGGGTCAAGGCGACTGGAAGAAAGCTTTTGAACAAGATATTTTAGATGCAAAATTTGCTGGTCTAGCGACTGGTAAAGGCTGGGACAACACTTATGCGAAGAGCGTAATGGAGAAGGTAAATGCACACTCAGGTGTGGGTGTATCATCTGCAGACTTCGAGCAAGTTGTTTCAACTAACATCGAAAGAGATATTCAGAATGAATTGGTACTAGCTCCTCTATTTAGAGAGATTCCAATGAATTCTGCTAACATGATTATCCCAATCATGCCAGATGCAGGTTATGCTGAGTTTACAGGTAACCAAACAGCTTCTGGTTCATCACCACACGGTAACTTACAAGAAAGAGGCGATGCATATAACCCTGGTTCAGCAGGCGGTATGGATCTAACAGAAAGAACTCTTTCAACTAAGAAGCTAATTTCACAATCTTACCTAGGTAACGAAACTGAAGAAGATGCAATCATGCCTATCTTGCCTCTCATTAGAGAATCAATGGTAAGAGCCCACGCTAGAGCAATTGAAAATGCTATCCTAGCTGGTGACGACGCTGACGGTGCCTTTGGTACCTCAGGTGCAGCTTTTGAAGGTCTTTTACACCTAGCAAGAACCGACAGTGACTATACACAATCTACCACTGCATTTGCAAGTGATAAGATTACAGCCGCTGACCTTCTTGAGATGAGAAAGAACATGGGTAAATATGGTGTTAACCCAAGTGAAGTAGTTTATGTTGTTTCACAAAGATCTTACTTCGAACTACTCGAAGATGCTGAGTTCCAAGATGCTAACCTAGTTGGCGACATGGCAACTAAGCTATCTGGTGAAATTGGTCAAGTGTATGGCTCAAGAGTCCTACTCTGTGACGAATTCGCAACACCAGCAGTAGCTAAGTTCGGAGCTATCGCAGTTAACCCAAGAAACTACGTATTGCCTAGATTAAGAGGCGTTACAGTAGAATCAGACTACGAAGTAGCAAACCAAAGAAGAGTCCTTGTGGCATCACAAAGACTTGGTTTCATCGACATGATCGATGGTGCAACTTCTAAGTGGGGTTGGATGTACAAAGCTAGCTAATAGCTTTCAGACATGGAGGGGAGCAATCCCCTCCAACTTTTAAGAGGAATTATGGCAAATTTAATAACGATACAACAATATAAAGACTTTGCTGGCATTACAGGAGTAGGCCAGGATGCAAAGCTGAACGTTATTATTCCCTCTATAAGTCAAGCCGTAAAAACTTACTGTGGTACTTCATTTGTGGACTACTATGGTACTGATAAAGTCGAGTACTTTGATATTAAAGACAGAGAGACTACAGCTGTAATGGTAGATGAGAGTCCTCTTGTAAGTGTTAGTCAAGTACAGGAAAGACAGAGTCAAGCAGATGCATACGTTACACTAATCACAGAAAATTCTGACGGTAGTGGTAAATATGAGTATATTGTTGACACTGACACAGACACAATTTTTAGAACTACAGATAGTACTGATAAATCTTTTCCTATGGGAAGAAAAGCAGTAAAAGTAACATATAGAGCAGGTTATAATGCAACTCCACAAGATTTGAAGTTAGCATGTTTTGACTTGACTAAGTACTATTTGAAAGATGAAAGAAAAGATAGATTAAGCATAGCTGGAGCACAGGTACAGAACTCTGTATCTACTTCACTAAGAGATAATATAGATTTTCCTGACCATATCAAGAGAATACTAGATTTCTATAAAGTTTATAAGTAGTGGCTAAGGCTAAATTTACTTCGACTAGAATTACTGTAGGACAGGCGAGGAAGTTACAGGGTTTCTTTGATGAAACTGATAAATGGTTAACTAAAACGTCTAACGAAATGAGAGACCAGCTAGAAAGCGGTACTCGTACTTCACTTGAAAACTACATGGCATTCTTTGGACACCCTAGATTAAGACCAAAGTTAAGTGATGAAGTTAGACAAGCAGTAGAACATTATGAAGCAGGCTCAAGAGACGATAGTGTATGGGTATCTACTTCATTGTTACGAAAAGAGTTTAATAAATTTGTAGCTAAAATGAAAGATGGCAGAACTCTGGCTCATGAAGATTTTAGTGTTATAGCAGGAAATTTATTTATTTGTTATAATATGTTAGCTAGATTAAAAGCTATTGACTCAAAGAGTGGTGTTCCTGTAAGAGATACAAGGTCTGCAGGACAAAGAAGAAGAAAACCAAGTACTGCTCAATGGGATCATCTTATTGAAACATTTAGAAGGTTGTACATAACAGCCACTGCAATAGCAGAGAATCCTATACAAAAAGGAAACGATAGTTTAGAAGTAATTAGAAACTCTTTAAACGGATATTTTGATGGACTATCACAGACACAACATGAATTAACAAAAAGTAAGCATGTTGATATACTTACTGGAAAAGTAGAACAGAAGATACGTTATAAAGTTCAAAGTAAGGGAGGCAAAGATGCCGAAAGAGCTGTAGGTATTATGGCAACTGCTGTAAAACAGGGCGGAGCAAGAACAAAATTAGAGAAAGGTTTAGAAGAAAACTTTATTGATATATTTAATGAGTATGGAGACCAGTTTATGTCAATCCAAGGCTCAAAAAGAGTAGATAAAGAAGTTTTAGACCAAGTGTTTGATACTGTAAAAGGAAAGAAAACTTCTCCTTATAGATCGAAGACACAGAAGAAAGCAACAACAAAAGCTAAGTTTAAAAATCCAATAGATAATAAACTTAAAAAAGCAGCCGCAAAAGCATTAGCTGTAAAAGCAATTAAACCAGTCCCTAAAAGTAGACGAGCTACGGGACAAAAAGAAGAAAGACAAGAAGTATCTGAAAAAGATATTTTAAAGTTAAAAAGAATTATTAACAGGAAACTACCAGCACAAGTTAGAAGAAATATGGGTAGACCTGCATTAATAAACAGAACAGGAAGATTTTCAAACAGCGTAAGACTAGAAAGTTTGAAGAAAGGGCCGAAGACCTTAGTAGGTACTTACTCTTATCAATACAGTCCTTATGCAACTTTTGAAAACGAGGGAGAAAGGCAATGGCCCGTGGGGTACAACCCTAAACCTCTAATTACAAAAAGTATTAGAGATATTGCAATTAAACATACTGAAGAAAGATTTACGCTAAGGAGACAATAATGGCATACAGAACTCAAAGAAAGAAAATTGCTGTCGCTTTAGCTGAAAAGTTAAAAGAAATTGATGGTAGCTATCCCTACAATATTAATGTTTTTGATAATGTAGAAAGCCACTTAGTATTTTTAGATGAAATACAACAATATCCTAAAGTATGTGTTGTAGCTGGAGATGAAAGCAGACAATACTTACCGGACGGATTTAAATGGAGATTTCTTAGTTTAACAATAAGAGCATATGTTTCAAATGAAGAAGATGCTCAAGAAGAATTATCATTATTAATCGAAGATATCGAAAGGATTATCGACGATAATGATGCATTAGTGTATGACGACGCTGTGAGTCCGAACGAACAGACAACATCTATGACGATTGAGTCTATTGGTACTGATGAAGGAGTAATCGCTCCGTTGGGTATAGGAGAAATAGTAGTCGAAGTACGATATTAGGAAACGAAGACGCTGATTAATATCATGCGAAATCCTTTCCAAAGCAATAATAGGAGAAAGCAATGGCTTTAAATCTATCAAGAAATACCAAAGTATTTGTCAGCTCTGTGAACGGAGTTACTTCTGCTGGTGGAAACGTGAAAACGCTTTCTAATGCACTATCAGGCACAAACTCAGGACACGCCGTAGGTGACATTATTACTTTTGGAACTACTAATGGATCAGGCTCTGGTTTTAAGGCAATCGTAGCTGCAGTAAGCAGTGGAGCAGCAACTGAACTGTTCATCCCAAATAACTTTAGAGGTACTGGGTATGTAGCAGCTAATACTGTAACTTCCACCGCTTCTAGTGGTAGTGGTGCGAATGGCTTAGTAGCAACAGTAGCAACAGTAACTTCTGGAACTACAGCTGAAGGCGCTAGAACAGGACTTGGACTATTTAAAGGTAACGAGAAAGATGCAAATACTTTCAGAATCGGTGTACTAGATGGGTATAGTTTTTCTCAAAGTTCAGAATCAACAGACGTTACTATTAACGAAGCGGGTTCAGCACCGAAAAGGGGATCACAAAGATTCAATGACTCTTTGGCTCCTGCCGAATGGTCTTTCCAAACTTATGTAAGACCTTTCAAGCATGGTGCAAACAGTTTCAGAGATACTACAGCGCATGACATGGTAGAGAATATTCTTTGGGCAGCTTTGGCTGGTCAAGCAATTCCTACTGCAGAAGATTCAGGCGACAATAATGGCGAAACAACTAATTCAGCTATTACATTCCAAGCGAATGATACAAAAGTTGATTTTGCCTCATCTAACGCGCACGAACTTTTAAAATTAACTATTTTCTTTGCACTAGAAAATACAACTTATAGGCTAAACGAATGTCAAGTTAACCAAGTAGAAATTGATTTCTCAATTGATGGTATTGCTACACTAAGTTGGTCTGGAAATGCTACAAGTATTGACCAGGTTGATTCAGCAATCGAAGACCCATCAAAAGCGTTCCAAGACAGAATCGGAGAATCTGATACAGATGGCTCTTCAGTTCTATCTGCGTACGTTGAGAAACTAAACTATGTTGATGTAACAGGGACTTCAGACGCAGATTACTTGAGAAACAAGTTATCTACAGTCACTTTAGCTCACCAAATGACTGCAGCAAGAGCATCAGGTGGAGTACTAAACGTAGACGGCGGTACAACTCACACTTACAGTGGTATTAATATTACTGGTGGGTCAATTACAATTGCCAACAACGTAACGTACCTAACACCAGAAACTCTAGGTATCGTGGATCAGCCGATTGGTTCATTCACAGGGTCAAGAACTATTTCAGGTTCATTGACTTGTTACCTCGATACAGTCGCAGGTGGTTCTAACGAATTACTAGCTGATTTATCAGCAGCAACAGATCTAGTAAGTAACAAATTCGACATGAGTTTGTTTATGGGAGGTGCATCAAATGCAAATCCTCTAGTAACCTTTGATATTCCAAAGGCTCACTTACAGATTCCAACAATTGAAACAGCTGATATTATATCAACTACAATTGAATTCGCGGCACAGGGAACAAGCATTACAGACACAGATGAAATGACTGTTCTTTATAAAGGATCTACTGTTCACTCAGATTCTGGGTACGACAAGACATCTAGTAACGCGGTATAATCATGGCAGTGTACAACCTTCTTAGAGATGGTGCCGTACACATAGTGTTCGGGGGTAATCGATACAATGTAAAGGTTACCCCTGACCTTTCGTTCTCACAGACATTTGCGGAAGATGCTTACGAAGTTAAGACTTTGCACGATCAGACAAAAATGTTTCAAGGGACGAGCGTAACAAAAGCAAATCCTGCAGATTTTAGTTTTGCAGTCGCTCTCACAAGAGAGAAAGATGAAAGCATTGTAAAAAGTCTTTTAACAGATTATGATACAAGTACTGGAGAACAATTGTTAAAATCATTTGATCTCTACTTTGTAACAAGTGAAAGCACATTCAAATTAGAAGGTTGTGTTATCACTAATGGAGACTTTACTATGGGCAAAAGCGCCCCACTTACTTTAAGTGTTAGTGGAAATGCGAAAAAACTAGAAAGAGTAGGGAATGCTTCTTACAGCCTTCCTGGCACCTTGCAATCTGCAAGTGCCACAAGAACTCCCGTCAAAGTTTTACTTGATGTAGAAGTAGGTGGAACAGATGTAACAAATCTTGTTTCTGCTACATTAAGTGTGCAAAATAATATAGATTGGACTCCATATGAAACCTTGCATAATAGTTTGTCGGTTACAAATGCATCTAATGCAATGTATCCGACAACTTATACACTAAAAGGTAGAGTGGTATCTGGAAATATTGTTCAATATACAGGAACGAATAATTCTACTACTGCTCAATCTTTTAATACTAACACTTCGGTTGCAGTGAAAACAACTGATCAAAATAGTACTTTTTTAAATGCTAATTTGACAGGTTGTATGTTTACTAAACGATTAAACGTTGCCGAAGTTTTTACGCAGACTTTTGATTATAGAATGGTCAATAGTCCTGCAAATTTAGGAACTACAATTACATATTAGAGGAAAAATTATGGATTTAAAAAATTTACTAGTAGACAGTAAAACTGCTTGGGTAGATTTTCCCGGTTTAGACGGATTTGAAGTAGAACTTGCAAATCTATCTAGAAAAGAACTTGTTGCACTTAGAAAAAGATGTGTAACAAATAAGTTCGATAGAAAAACCAGAATGTTCAATGAAGAACTTGATGAAACTAAATTTGTGAAAGAATTTACAGAAGCTACTGTAAAAGGTTGGAGAGGATTGAAACTAGGTATGCTAGAAGATTTGATTCTCGTTGATTTAAAAGGACAGAACCCTGATACGGACATGCCTTACAATCAAGAAAACGCACAAGTGTTAGTTGAAAACTCTCAAGAATTTGATAATTGGCTCAACGAGGTAGTCTTTGACTTAGAAAACTTTCGTAGCCAAGAACAGGAAAAACCTGCTAAAGAAACTAAAGCTGTTTCTGGATAACCAAGAAATTGGCATGTCCAAGGATCAATACTTGGAAATGTGCGAACAACTTGGAAAAGAAATTAATTGGGAAGAATGCCCTCCAGATTGGGAAGACTTTCCACAAATAGTGATAGATTCTGTTAACATCTTTCATTGCATGGGAGATAGAATTTATCCCGAAATAGGGTACATAGGTAAAGATTATACTAATTGGCAATTTTTACTAGATAACTACTCTATACAGGAGCATCAAACTGATTATGTATTCGACTTAGTATTATGGTTGGATGCACGAAAAATTGAAGCCTCTCAGAAGAAACTGAAGGCAGAGTACGATAAGATAAAGCGTAAACACAATTAATTATGGCAAAAGGAAAGGTAGTAGGACAAATTGATATTATAATGACGTCGAAAGGCGTCAAGATGGTATCTAAAGATTTAGAGAAAGTAAATAAGACTACTAAAGAAGTAGAGAAAAGCCAGAAGAAGCAAACAGAGACTCAGAAAAAGAGTACAAAAGTAGCAAAGGATTACGATAAGCAGAATAAATCTGTTTATCAAGGTAACCTATCTTCGGCGAAATCTTTCTCAAAAATGAACCAAACTATTGGCTCGGACTCTGGCAGTTCCGGGCTTGTCGGTGCCTACGCGACTCTAGCAGCTAACGTCTTTGCGGCCACAGCTGCTTTCAATGCTCTTCGTGCTGCCTCTCAGGTACAACAACTTGAAAAAGGATTAGAAGTTTTAGGAAGAAGTGCAGGAAGAAACTTAACAGTAATGGCAGACGGCTTCAGAGAGGCTGCAGGATTTGCTGTAAGTTACGACCAAGCTCTAAGAGCTATTTCAGTAGGCTCATCTGCAAGCTTTAGCTCGACACAAATTGAAGGTTTAGCAGAAGTTGCTAAAGCAGCTGCTACAGCTCTTGGTAGAGATGTGGGAGATGCGGTTGACAGGTTAACAAGAGGTGCTGCAAAACTCGAACCAGAAATTCTTGACGAATTAGGTATCTTTGTAAGACTAGATGATGCATCAGCTAAGTACGCAGCTTCTTTAGGTGTAGCCGCTTCAGAACTTACAAGATTCCAACAAAGACAAGCTTTTGCAAATGAAATTCTTGAACAAGGAAGAAGAAAGTTTGGTGAAGTAGGAGAAGAAGTAGATGCTTCAGCTTTTGATAGACTAGCAGCTACTCTTTCAGACTTATCAAGAACAGTACTCGATTTTTTAAATAGTGTGCTTGACCCTTTAGCTGGATTCTTAGCTAATAATACTGTAGCCTTATCAGGCTTATTCCTAATCGTTACTAAGGGCATTATAAATTCCGCCTTGCCAGCAATTAATAGACTAGGACAAGCGTCTCTTGAAGCCGCGGGTAAAGCTATGGGCTTAGCAAATGCACAGATTGCAAAAACAGAAAAAGAAATTAAAGCGCAAAGAGGATTGATGCAACCTTTGAAAATGGTTAAAGGAGAATATCAAAATCTGTTTGAAAAGATAAAAGCAGGTACTGCGACCGTAAAAGAACAAGAACTTGCACAGAAAAAACTTCAACTTACAATACAAAAAAGACAAGCAAATATTCGAAAGGGCGGATTAAAGAATCTCGAACTTAAGAAAAAAGAGCTTGCTGCAATTGAACTTGAAGAACAAAAACTAAGAAACTTAATAGCTCTTGAAGAGAAGAGACAAATGAAGCAAGGCGGAGCAGCCGCTTCAAAAGCTGCTGGCCAATTTGGAAGAATCGAAGGTGGTATACTTGGGGGATTAGATAAAGACTTTGACCAAGGCAACTTTTTAGAAGGAATGAAAAAAGCATTTAAAAAGTCTAATAAAGCTACAGGTGCCTATATTAATAGAATAAAAAAAGCTGGTGTTGAAACAAAACTATTCGGACTTACGATTCCTGGCTTATCAAAAGGTTTAGCAATAGGTGGAGCAGCTTTCAAAGGTTTTGGACTAACTGCAAAAATTGCTATAAAAGGAATCTTTACAGCTATTCCATTCATTGGTCAATTCTTATTAGTACTAGACTTGCTTGTAATTGGATTAAAGAAAACTATAGGTTTTTTAGGGGGATTGATGCCAGAGGCCTCTGCGCTTTCAAAATCTATGAAAGAGTTAAGTTCGGTCACTGCGTCTTATGCGGAACAAAATGCCAAGTCTAATTTAGAAAATAAAAATGCAGCTGAAAGGTTAATTATTACTGCAAACTCTACTAATCAATTAATGGAAGCTACTAAAAAAGCTTCTACAGCTCAAAAAGAAGCATTTGAAAATGCTAACAATTTTGGAAAAGCAATGTTAATTCTTAAAACAAGGCTTTCAGAGATGGGCGATAGTGTAGGAAGAGTTTTCAGATTACTAACAGATTACATTACGATTTTCTTTGGAAAACTTCAACAAGGATTTAATAATTTTATTGATAGTCCGATTATAAAAGCTTTCATGAATGTTTGGACTGCTATTTTTAATACTATATTTGCCAAAGAAGGCGAAAAATTAGAGTATGCAAGTTTATTTGATTCCTCTGCTGTTGAAGCACAAAATGCTGAAATTCAAGCGTCAATTGATGAGATACTAGAAAAAAGAAAGCAACTGCTTGATAAAAGTAACTTAACTGGAGATAATTTCAATCTCAGTAGTACTATGCCAGAATTAAAAGCTTTTGAGCAACTTATGTATGGAACAGGTGCAGCCACAAACGAGTTAAAAGACTTCCTTGGTGGGGCAGACGTTACTATAAATTCTTTCTTACAATCATTAGGAAAAGCTAGTAGTTTAGGCGACTTGCCAGAAGGACTTCAACTTCTAGGACAAGAGCTAGATAAAACAGGCAAGCCAACAAAAAGAGCAGTTGCTTTAAACAAAATGTTTGAAGATGGAGTACTAGACACAGCAGAAGCACAAGAATTATTACAAATTGCAATGGATGCTGGAACAGCAACTAGCGTAACGGCAGGTAAGAGTGCAGAAGAACTAGGACAACAATTCCAAAACAGTGGAGAAAAAATTAATGAGTTCTTTACTAGTTTTAGAAAGAAAGCAGCAGTTGGTCCTATGCTTTCTGAGTTGAAAGCAATGCAAGTAGAAGTAGCTTCTCTTGCAAAAGGAGAGGACGGATTCAGAGCAATATTTGATCAGTTTGAATTAGCTCCTGCTAGTTTAAGAGCTGTTGTAGATAATACTGAAAGCATACAAGACGCTACTAAAAAATTAAATGAAGAACTTAAAAAACAAGAACCAAATCAAGAAGTAATACTACAATTACAATCACAGATTGGAGAAGCTAGACAAACAGAATTAAAGAGTCTTCAGGAATTAACTCGAGAGTTGTATAAGCAACAATTATTTGACCAAGCAAAACTTAAGGCTTTAGCACAACAAGACAAAGCACTTAAAAAGTTTAGTAAGGTAAATTCTGCGGCAACTCAGTTCCAGATTGAAAAGTCAAATCAGCAACAACAAATTACAGATGCTAGGTTAAAAAATGAATTAGAACTTGCAGAAAAGAGTTTGACTTTAAAATCTCGAGAAGCTATAGCAGCAGGAAATCTAGATGAGCTTTCTACTGAACAACTGGAAGTCTATGCTGCAATACAAGATAAGAAACAAGAAATTGCAGAAAACGATGAAAGAGCTATCCAAGCTACAGAAAAACAAGCTCTAATAGATAGAGAAATACTAGCACTTACAAAATTACAAAATGCAGCTACAATTGCAGAAGCTCAGGCTCAGATGAAAGTAACAAAAGCAACCCAGGCAAAAGCAAATGCAGCAAGAGGTCTTGGAAGAAAGCAAACAAGCGGAGAAGAATTACTAGCACAGAAAGAAGCTGCAAAAATAGCAGTACAACAAGCTCAATTCGAATTAGACACTTTAGGAGAGAAACTTAGAATAGAAAAGCTTATTTTAGAAGCAAGATTAAAAGCGGCTGGAGTAAGTGATGATGAAATAAAGAAAATAAAAGAAGCTTTCGACTTACAGGCAAAAGCACAAGAAAGATCTGCACAAGCAAAACTAACTGGAGCACAAGCAGATGCTGACCAAGTTGGAAACGACAGATTCACAGGACTATTAGGAGATACAGCAGGCTTCAAAATGACTGGAGCTATTGATACTGCTAACACTGAGTTAGATGTCGTAGACGGTGCGGGTACTCAAGAAAAGATGGAAGCTTTGATGGAAGCTACTGCTCCAATGAGAGAACAACTTATGGCTCTTGGGCCAGAAGGAGAAGCTGTAGCAGCAGCTCAATCTGGCTTACTAAGTCTTGTTTCTGCTTTTGATGTAATTTCAGATGCTGGAGCAAATACTTCAGATAGATTAGCAGCAGTAGGATCTGCTATTGGATCAATGGCACAAATAATGGCCGCTAGCTCAAAAGCACAGATTGCAGAACTAGACAATCAAATTAAAGCAGAAATGAAAAGAGATGGTAAATCAAAAGAGTCTCTTAACAAAATTAAAGGAATGGAAAAGAAAAAAGAGCAAATGGAAAGAAAAGCATTTGAAAGAAATAAAAAGATGCAAATGGCTCAGACTGTTGTTAATACAGCCGCAGCTATAACCAAAGCTCTAACAGAGACTCCTTTCCCAATGAGTTTAGCTTTGGCAGCTATGTATGGTGTTATGGGAGCTGCTCAGCTATCTATCATTTCAAAACAAAAGTTTGAAGGCGGAGCATCAGATATTGAAAAGCCAAATACTTCTCTACAAGTAGGCAAGAGAGGCAATGCAGTAGACGTAGCAACTAGAGCTACTGGAGGCGAACTTAACTACTTAAGAGGTGGCTCAACAACAGGACAAAATTTAGGGGGAGCAGGCGGCTCGTTCCCAGGTGGCGCCATGGGCAGAAGAGGCTATGCAAATGGCGGAGAAGGTATTATGGTAGGAGAAAGAGGCCCAGAAGTAATCACTCCTGCTGCACCTGTAGACATTACACCAAACTTCGCACTTGGTGGCGGAACACAGAACGTAAACTTTACAATTAATGCAGTAGATTCAGCAGGTGTCGAAGACGTGTTAATGAATCAAAGAGGAAATATTATAAGAATGATTAGAGAAGCTGCAAATGAAAATGGAACAATGTTTTTAGAAGAAATCGACACTCAAGCATATGGGAGCAGTAAATAATGGCTTTTAGTAATTTTACAAATAGATTACCTGACCCTAACTGGACAATTCATGATTCAGGAGATGGGCATGCAAGTAATTACACTGCTGGACCAGGTTTTGCAAGAGTACAATTTTCTAGTGAGCAACCAGTTTCATTGTCAAGAACAAACAGTGGAAGAGTGATAACTAGATCAATAGTAGCCCAAAGGTGGAAAATAAAAATAACATACAATCCAATGACTCGTGAACAGTTTGAGCCTGTATACAATTTTTTATTAGAGAAGCGTGGTAGACTAAAACCATTCTTCGTGACTTTACCACAGCATACTCCAAGAAGTACAACTTCTGCTACTTATACTGTTCAAGCAAATTTAGCCTCTGGAACAGACAACATACTATGTACTGTAAGTAGCGACGCAAACGCAAATTTAAAGCCAGGAGACATGTTCACTATAGCGGACTCTGGTAATTCAAATCACAAGAAAGCCTATCAAATCGTAAGAGTAAATGATAGTACAAACAAACTGTCATCAGATACAGCACTAAATACCACTACTGAAAGAAGGTTGTATATTGTACCACCTTTAGAAAAAGCAGTAAATGCAAGTTCAACATTGACTTATACTACTCCACTTATAAGAGTAGTGCAGTCAGCAGATGTTCAAGAGTACGATCTTGGAACAAATAATCTGTATACTTTTAGTTTAAATCTCGAGGAAGCACAAGCATAATGGCAAAAAGAAGTATTCCAACAAACATTGAAAAATTGCTCGTATCTAATGAGCCGTTTGAATATGCACATCTAGTAAAATTTGAAAGACCTTTTGACCCAAAGGACGGTGTTTTTCGTAGTAATGAAAAGCGTTACGTATATCTAACAGATGGGCCAAGAGACGTTGAATACCATGGAATTACTTATGTAGCTAATAGACTTGTAACTGTTGGGGGCTATTCAGAAACTACCGAAGCTCGTGCAACTAATATGAGTTTAACGCTTTCAGGAGAGCCTGTAGGTCTTACTTATACAGTAACAGCAGCACTAAGTTCTTCTGGTTCAGTTGGAACATTAACAGGAAACACAAATACAAATGTAGACGGTCATGTTATTGATTTCGTTGAAGCAGGATTTATTGAAGGAGATGCTGTAAAAGTAGAAAAAGCAAATGGTACAGCATTCTCTGACGGAGATACTTCAAAAGTTTTTGTTATTAAACAGTTTACAAACGAAAATAGAACTTTTACTTTTGAAAGAACCGGTGATGATACTGATGATAGTGCTTTTGTAACTTTATCCAATACTAGTTTAAAACTAACTTTAGACTCAGCAGAAATAAAAGGGCCACTTAACGATAGTGGTGGAGCTACTCCAAGTTTTTTAAATAGAGAAGTATTTATTTATAAAGTATTTTTTGATGCAGATAATCCTTCTGCTTTTGTTGGAGGAGGAACTGAAAGCACAGATAGAGTACTTGTATTTAAAGGAATTATTTCATCTACAAATATACAAGAAGCTCCAACTTCTTCAAAAGTTCAATGGAACTTAACAAGTCATTGGGGAGATTTTGAACAAGTAGCAGGAAGAATTACAACTGACGAAATTCATAGAGCATTAGATTCTATGGGTCGTTCTAACAGATTAGCAGCTTTGAAGCCTGAGTACTCAAGAGACTTAGGATTTCTACATGCAGAAACTTCTTTAAATACAATAGCAACATATCAAACTTCTGAAACGCGATATAAGTATAAGACTAAAAAGAAATGGTTTAAATCAAAGGTAAAAGAACAACCTTATGAGCATATTACAGATCACGACGTAGATTTAAGTGTTTACTTATCTGGTAAGTACCTACCTGTGTTATACGGGGTAAACAGAGTACCTGGTGTACCTATTTTTGCAGATACTTCAAATACTAATGCAAAAGAAGTTTATGTAGCATACGCTATTTCTGAGGGAGAAAACCATGGACTTTATAATTTATATATTGATGGTGCTCCTCTTATTTGTGTAGACAAGTCAGATTTTGATGTAAGAAGTACTGGAGCAGTAGATTCAGATTCTCAAGCATTACAGTGTTATGGCAGAATGGATCAGGGAGCTACTCTTGGAGGGCAGCATAACTCTGGCACCACTACCACTATGGATGACTGCGAAGATATTCTTGACAGAATAGCAGATGCAAGAGGGCCAGCTAGTGAAGCAGCCTATGAAGCTTATGCAGTTTGCATGGAAAATAACTATGAAGCAGTTACAGAACCTACTAATGCAATAGTAGCAGATGATAATGCTTTTGGTGTTCAACACAATCAATACGCTCAAATTTCTCATCCTTATGATATGAGGTTAGGTTTTCACTCTGGTCGAGCTAACCAGGCTGCAGATAACATGCTTGTTACTAAAGCAGCAAATAACGGTTTCAAAAGACAGAACGATTATTATAGTGGAACAGAGAGATACTGGGGGCCAGACCACAGATTGCTCGATACTTCTTATGCAGTATTTAAGTTTACTATTGATGCAGATACAACCACTGTACCAGAAGTAGAGTATGTAGTAAAAGGAAAAGTTTTAGAAAATTATAACTATGATGGAACTTTTATTCCTGATGTAGTATTAGGTGCTTCAGACAATCATGCAAACTTTAAAGAAGGCGACTCAGTAACTGTAGAAGGCTCTTTAAATGGTAGCACTTGGACAACTCTTAGTGGTTCTTATAGAATTCTTGATAAGTATAACTTTGAAACAGCAAGAGGAACTTCTCATTATAGATTTAGATTAA
>Ga0213865_10001298_pt1 | contig 16361 bp, 14 predicted proteins | sample PICome_6_FD_160100 | JGI IMG/M metagenome (GOLD analysis project Ga0213865, IMG submission 160100) | Coastal seawater microbial communities near Pivers Island, North Carolina, United States - PICO282 | ecosystem: Environmental > Aquatic > Marine > Coastal | place: USA: North Carolina...
ATTTAGATGCCATTGCGTTGTAGTGTGGGTAGCGTTCTTTTCTTAATTTTAACCTTCTTACCCTCGAATTAGTGAAAATAAAGCAAGCTCTTGAAATACTTCGACTAGAAAAACTACCGGTTTCTAAGGAAGAAATAGATACGGCTTACAAGGTGCGTGCAAAGGAAGTGCACCCTGATGTTGGAGGCAGTGAGGAGGCTTTCCAATCCCTGACAGAAGCTTATGAATTAGCCTTGCGCGGTCTTGATGTGGTGTTAGATGCTGCGCAGATTGATCCTGTTGAGGAAGCCTTGAAGAAAAAGCGCGCGGCCATGAGGGAGGAAATGTTAAAGCGCAGGGCTGTGGAAGATCACCATAGAAATGTACAGGCTACGAAATGGATATACTCCATCCTAACGGTTCTTGGAATCGCGGTGTTGGTCATTTTTGTCAAGCCTTACATCAATAAATTTATGGTAGAACGCAACCCTATTGAGCAAATGGGTACGGTCACCTATTCGGATCGAACGGATAAATTTACTGTGAAGTGGAATTGGGACGGTACAAACTATGAGAAGACCTTTAAGGGCAGGTTTGTTGATGCCAAATGGCTTGTCGCTGATGCAGGTATGCCCGTTATACTTGGAAACCAATACATCGTCCGATTTAATGCCAATCGCCCAAACTTTGCAGTACTCAAAGACGAATACATCAGTCCTGAAACCGCTGAAGTTTACTTTAATATCGTTAGACACCCGCTGGCCGAGCACTTGGGTATTTCGGTCGAGGATCCGTCGGTTGTGTGTTTGTATTGGAGCATCCTAGACCGATTCGGTGTAGACGGTTTAGGTCATATTTTATTCTCACACACACCGTTTCGAAAAAATTGGTACCACAATGAGGGGACTTTCGAGGGATTAGTCGAATCAGAAGCCTATAAAAAATTGTACAGAAGTTGTTTGGTAAGGCCTGAGTAATTGCCTTTGTCGAGCTAAATTTGTGAATCATTCTTAGAATAAATTATGAAGCCATCATTAGCGAAGGGAACTAGAGATTTTTCTGCCGAGGTCGTTCAGAAGCGTCAATACATCATGGGTGTGTTGAAAGAGCAGTTTGAACTGCGTGGATACGACCCGATAGAAACACCTTCCTTCGAGAATATTGAAACTTTGACCGGAAAATACGGTGAAGAAGGAGATAGGCTCATTTTTAAAATTCTTCGCTCTGGAGATTTTACATCGAAAATTTCGGAAGAGCTATGGCAGGAAAAGCAGCCTTCAAAATTGGCTTCAAAAATTGCCGACAAGGCCCTCCGTTATGATTTAACGGTTCCATTTGCGAGATACGTCGTTCAACACCGAAATGAGTTGGCGTTTCCATTTAAACGCTACCAAATGCAGCCTGTATGGCGAGCTGACCGGCCGCAGAAAGGGAGGTTCAGAGAGTTTTGTCAGTGCGACGCCGATGTAGTAGGATCAGACAGTTTATGGCAAGAAGTAGAGTTGATTCACATCTACGATGCCTCGTTTACCAAACTAGGATTGCCTGCAACCATCAAAATTAACAACCGCAAAATACTCGCAGGAATGGCTGAGGTGCTCGGAATCTCCGACCAGTTTGTTGCCTTCACTGTAGCTATTGATAAACTAGATAAAGTTGGGTCAGAGGGCGTTTGCAAGGAAATGCGCGAACAAGGCCTTGCAGAAACTGCTGTTACCACTTTTGAATCTTGGTTGAAAGAAGGATTAACCTTGGAAAACTTGCAAGAGCTGCTACACTCCAGTGAAGAGGGTAAGTTAGGCTTGGAAGAGCTTGACTTTGTTTTAGAGCATGCATCAAAAGGTCTTCAAGGCTGTGATTTAGAATTTGACTTCACGCTGGCGAGAGGATTGAACTACTACACCGGAACTATTTTTGAAGTTGCTGCTAATGGCGTTGCCATGGGTAGTATTGGCGGCGGCGGTCGTTACGCTGACTTAACCAGTATTTTTGGCATGAAGGATACTTCAGGGGTGGGTATAAGTTTTGGATTGGACCGCATCTACCTCTGTTTGGAAGAATTAGATTTATTTCCTTCAGAAGTGGCTCAAAAGTCTTCTATACTCTTCGCAAACTTCGGCGCTGCTGAGGGCGCTGCGGCTTACCAATGGGTACAGAAGTTAGTTGCCCACGGTGTAAGAGCTGAATTGTATCCCGATGCAGTGAAGCTTAAGAAACAGTTTGACTTTGCCGATAAAAAAGGAATTCCATTTATGGCTATGGTCGGAACCAATGAAATGGGAAGCGATCAAATTCCTGTGAAAAATCTGGCCTCTGGTGAGCAAGAGTCAATGACTTTAGACCAGATACTCGAGCTAATCAAGTAAACGCGTCCAAAATGCCGGATCGTTGTGTTCAGGCTTCATTAGTACGCTTCGAACCACTACGAGCTCTTCACTGTCCCATTGCAGGTCCCAAGGCCATTGTTCTCTTTCTACTTTGAGCAGGGCTAGGTGAATGCCTTCTTTGGCTTTACGTTCAAAAAATGCTCTGTTCTGAATGCTTATCTCGGCGCTGCTGGTTCCCTTCGTCGAGAATATACAGATGTCCAATTCAGGGTCGAGACTCCAGAACCCTTTCTCTAATGCGCTCTCATGCAATCCTTTGGCTGCAAGAAGACTTTCTTGAAGTCGTTTTGCGAATCTCTTGTCTTTCTCTAAAGGAAATTTCTTCATAGTTGCCCAAAGTGCAGCCGCAGCGGTGCCTGGCCTGGAACATTCAAGAGTGATCTCACCAAGATGTAATTCCCCGCTGGTAAAATAGGTGTAAGGACTTTCGTGTTTGTAGAACCTTCCTTCAGCAGGGTTTTTGAGTAATATGGATCCACAGCCATACGGCTGAAGTCCATGCTTGTGCGGGTCTATGACGATGGAGTCGGCGTGCGGCATCGCCTCGAAATGTTGCTGTGTTTCTTCAGACAGCTTACAGAGTTTGAAGTAACCGCCGTAGGCAGCATCAACATGAATTCTAAACGAATAGTTATCTTTTAAGGCAACAACATCAGCAAGGGGGTCAACTTTTCCCAACCCCGTGGTTCCTAGTGTTACCACAACGATAGGAGGTACTTCACTTGTAGCAAGCAGCTGTTCGAGAGCCTCTGTATTCATTCTACCCTGAGCATCTGTTGGAACTTCCTTGAAAGGCATACCTATAACTTCAGACATTCTGCTATGAGTATAATGAGAGGCTGAACTAGCTAGAACAGTTGCATGCGGTGTACTTTGGCGACCCACCCACAAGGCTTCAAGATTAGCCATAGTTCCTCCTGAAGTTAAATGACCGAGACAACGGGCATAGCCTACCATAGATCCAAGCTGGTCGATAACTTCGAGTTCTAATGCCGAGGTAGCGCGACCGCCGTCGAGTGCGTGATTGTTAGGATTTACGAACGAGGTCATCCAATACGCGGCTTGTGCAAGGGCATGTGGCGGTTTAATCATCTGACCGGCATACTCCTGTGCATGATAAGGATAGTTGTCTTGCAATCGTTCAGCAAGCGCTTCTAGGATAGCCCTATCTTCCTTGTCTAAGGGCAGATCAGAAAAATCTAGTGCTTTGAGATGGTTCCAGTTCATGCACTAAAGGTAGGCTACGTCCATGTCTCTACAAACTCTCCTTTCGGGTCGTAACGTTCGGCTTGCATCTTAGTGTTGAACTTTCTGAATGGTCTAGGATCATTGCCTCTTCCAGCATTGTAGAGCCAATTCCCGTAATTCGATGCCGGGTCGTAGTCAATCAAATGCTTTTCAAAAAAAGCAGCGCCAGCGCGCCAGTCTATATCCATGTCATGCACCAAATAGGACGCCACATTTTGCCTTCCACGATTACTCATGAAACCTGTAGCTACGAGTTCTTTCATGTTGGCATCCACCAGCGGATCCCCAGTATTTCCTGAGGCCCATTTTTCAAAAGCCCTCGTATTGAAACCTTGCTTTAATGGCTTTTCCGGTTGCAACCCGTGTGCAGTAAATAAATTCCTTCCATGCTTTAGTGCAATCCATTGGAAGTATTCTCGCCACAGCAACTCAAAGAATAGCCAATAGGTACTTTCATTTGATTCTACTTCTTCTTCAAATCTTTTGAGTTCGTCGTATATCTGACGTGCGCTGATACAGCCTAGGGCGAGAAATGCCGAAAGTTTGGAGCTGTAATTACGACCGACCATCCCGTTTCGGGTCTGTTTGTAGGCAAGGACATGCTCGCTTTCCCAAAGGTAAAAGTCCAATTGTTCCCATGCAGCTGAAGTACCACCAGCGAATGGAACCGCACTACGTTCATCATGCGTTACATCCTCAACGTGTATGCCGTCAGAACTCAAATTAAAATCAAAGGGGTCAAACGAGGAAACTTCTGGCTCTTCGATAGGGGGCTGAACGCGACTGCGCTTCTCGACCTTTCCTCTAAATCTTGAGAATACCTCTGGGATATCATTTACACTAAATGGCAAATCACTTTCTAAGTACAACGTTCGCTCCGTCATTAAATGAACGGATACTCCATGATTTTTGGCGTTTTCCGTCAACCTTAGCTCTACCTGCTTTTCATTGTAAGCGAATTCTTTCGGCGCATAAATGGCTGTTGCTCTGGTTTTGGTGGCCAATTCCATGAGCGCTTTTACAGGATCGACACCACGAAGAACGAGTAACTCACTTCCGCCATTTTCCAATGCGCTGTTCAGGTCAAAGAGGCTTTCCATTAAAAAACGCTTTCTATGTTCGCCTTTTCCTTCTTCAACCCAACGTGTATTGTGCCATGAATCTTCATCGAAATACACAGGAATAACAGTATCAAAGCGAGAATATGCTTCGGCTACAGGGGTGTTGTCTCCTAATCGTAAGTTGTTTCTAAACCAGAGAATACAAGTGCTCATTACAGTGCTTCTAAGTTTTCTAACACATAGTTTGCTCTAGCTCTAATGGCTGCCTTGTTCTCTGAGGACATCTTATCGAACGTGCGATATACCATACCCAGCCTGAAGTTATTACCAAGTAGGTCTCTATGTCGTTCAAAGAAGTTCCAATAGAGCGAGTTAAAAGGACAACTATCAGAATCGATTTTTGTTTTCTCGTTGTAGAAACAATTCTGGCAGTAGTCGCCCATTTTCTTCATATAGTTCGCCGAAGCGACGTAGGGTTTAGTTGCGATCCAGCCACCGTCGGCATATTGACTCATGCCGCGTGTATTGGTGATTTCAACCCATTCGAAGGCATCAATGTAAATGCCTAAGTACCACAAGTCCACTTCATCAGGGTCTATGCCGGCGAGCAGCAAGAAGTTGCCGGTAACCATAAGTCGCTGAATGTGGTGTGCATAAGCATGGTCGAGGCTTTGACCAATGGAGTGCGATAGGCACTTCATCTTCGTATCACCGTTCCAAAACCACTTCGGCAGAGGTGTTTTGTGATTGAAGTAATTCTCATTGCCAAAATCGGGCATGCGCTCCCAATAAACGCCTCTCATAAACTCTCTCCATCCCAAAATCTGACGAATGAATCCTTCGGCTGCGTTTAAAGGAATATGCTCATTAGATCGGTAATAGGCTTCGGCACGCTGGCAAATCGTTAATGGGTCGATGAGCTTTATGTTCAAGGCAAATGATATTCTGCTATGGTACAGCGCCCAATCACTCACGGTCATTGCATCTTGAAAATCACCAAAGAATTGGAAGCAATGCTCAAGCCATTGATCGAAAATGGCAAGTGCCTGTTCAGTAGTTGTTGGCCAATAGTAGTGTTTTGGGTCCTTAAGGTTGCCAATGGTCGGCAACTCTGCCTTTAGAACGTCGGTGTATACTTCTTCAACATTTGTGGACGGCAAGTAGGGGGGAGGAATCAAATGATTTTTTGGAAGTTTCTTTCGATTTTGGGCATCGTAGTTCCATTTGCCCCCGTGCGGAGCATCTCCCTCCATTAAGATGCCCGTGCGCTTCCTAAGTTTGCGGTAAAAGGTTTCCATTAGGAAGCTCTTTTTTCCTTCGAAAGTCGCAGCGAATTCCTCTTTGGTGGATATGAAATGCTCACTAGAAACAAACGAGGTAGTATGGCCTTTGGTGGCCAATTCTTCAAGGTTTTCTTGCACTCTTAACTCATCAGGTTGCATGAATTGCAAGGCTGTAGCTTCTAGTTTAACACTTATGCTGTGTAAGATTTCAGCCAACTCAACTTGTTCGGAATCGAGCAATTTGTGGTAATACACCTCATGTCCTTGCTTTTCAAGTTGGTTGGCAAAATTTCGCATGGCTTGGAGAATGCCTACCACCTTTTGGATGTGATGGGGGGCATAGGAGCCTTCGCCGCGACATTCTATAAAAACATAGGTGATGGAGGCGTCGATGTGTTGAAACCAGGAATGCGTTGGATTAAGCTGATCGCCTAGGACTAAACGGAGGGTACGTGACATGCTCGATTAACACCCTAAATCCCGCGAAAGTTTAGGGCAAAAAAAAGGAGCCAATTTCTTGGCTCCGTACCCCTAACCTAATTCAAAGTTGCCCTTGAATACATGCAATATAGAAAGAACTTTTTTTTGTGTAGCCCGCTAATTACATATTGAGTATAAAAACTTATGAATTGACCCCTAGAAGACTGATTATGAACTTTTAAAGGTAGACTTTGAAGGATTCTATGACTTCATCCAAACATTTTTCCTGCTTCAAGGAGAAGGAATCTGCAGGACACTGCATCTGTAATTCCAGCAAAATGGAATTTGATAATGTATCTCTCATGACCAGTTTGTGCGCAATAACAAAGTCCCAAGGCTCCTGTTCGTACCTGCCATAATTCACCCACCAACCGTCCACGGTATCTTTTCGTTCAGTCACCCACGAATCTCTAGTTGCCATTGCTACAGATCTATAAATCAATGCATTACTTTGCTCACTAATTGAGATATAAGCCCCTTGGCGTTTGAAAGGCATGACACGTAATAAAATGGAATTTGTTTCAGCGTCATTTACTCTCGCAGCCTCGTAATAGTAGAAGTTTTGCTTAGCAAATTCGGGCATTCGCACTTGCCAATTGTAGTCTAGACTAAAGCTAAAGTCTATCGTTGGTAAGGCGTAATACTGGGATTGCTCGAAGTTAAATGTGTAATAGGCGTCTAGGTTACAGTCTTCTTTTGAAGATTCTGTTGTATTTGAGCAGGACATGAGTGTTCCTATCAACAATATTGCGCTTATCTTCGTTTTCATCTTTGCTTGCAATGACGTATCAATTTGTACCACATACTGAATCTGGTATCCCTTCAAAGGTAATGAAGGACCTTATTGCTGGCGGTACATTTCTGGAATCAATTGCCAACAGTCCGTATGATTGGCAAGCGTTCGCTGACCAAGCTGAACAACAACTGGAATACTCTAAAGAGACAAGAAGGGTAGTCCTTGAGGCTTTGGAACGACAAAACCCGGAACCTAGTTCTTCGGAACAGGCCTCTTTAGACGCCTTCCGAAACGGTGCTTTAACAATCACTACCGGTCATCAATTGATGGTTTGTGGTGGTACCGTGTTCTTTGAAGCCAAAGTACTCGGTGCCGTTGCATTGGCCCAGGCTGCTTCGAAGGAATTGGGCAAAGCGGTGGTCCCCGTATTTTGGATGGCTAGTGAAGATCATGATTTTGAAGAGATTGCCTCTTTCCGAATTGGCGAGCACCAGTTTACTTGGGAACAGCCGGATGCCAAAGGTCCTGTAGGGTATTTGTCTACCCAAGATTTAGCAGATCAATTATCCTCATGGCTCGAACGAGTTCCATTGAACGATGCGCAGAAAAAATTGGTCCAACCAAGACTGAAAGCGTATCGCGAGGGAAAAAATCTTGCAGAAGCGACGCGTCAATGGGTGCGTGAATGGGCCGAAGGATTGGGTCTTCTAGTCTTGGACGGTCAGGATATGGCGCTCAAAGGGCAAGCCGCTCCACTTTGGACAGCCGAGATGGACGGTCAGTACTCTAAACTCATTAAAGCACAGACCGACGCCCTTGAGGTCGAGGGCTTCAAAGCCCAGGTGTTTCCTCGTGAGATCAATCTTTTCGACCTTCGCGATGGCGAACGTCAACGTTTCGAACAACCCGATCCAGAGTGCCCGTATTTTTACGTTAGTCCCAATGCCTTGATGCGTCCACTATACCAGGAATGGCTATTACCAAATCTCGCTTACGTTGGTGGAGGAGGTGAGTTGGCCTATTGGTTGCAACTGGGTAGTGCGTTCGAAAAAGCAGGTCGTCCAATGCCATTATTGTACTTGCGCAATAGCCTCCTTATACAGGATCATAGGTTGTCGAAAGATCTTCAAAAACTCGGTCTAAGTATTGCTGATTTACTCAGTACAAACGGTGAAGAGATTAAGCGACAATTTTTAGGGAAGAATACTGTTCTCCAAGCTGAGGGCGAGGCACTTCAGGTACCATTAATGGAGGCGATAGATCAGTGGAATAGTTCGTTGATTGAAAGCTATCCGGAGTTAAAACAGCATGCCGAAGCATTAAGAGTCAAAATGGACAAATTGGCTCAGCGAACCGCAGAAACAAGATACCGAACACAGAAACGTCGACACGAGGAACTCATGGAAAGAATTGATCGCGCCGAAGAAGCGATTTATCCCAAAGGTATATTTTGGGAACGCCGCGCATCTTACGCCGATTTGGTCGGAATATTAGGTCAAGATCCTCGAGACGCAATCGTTGAAAAAATGTCAACAATAAAGGCCGGAACCCTAGTCATTAAGCCGAATTTTTAGTGGTATTTTTGTGCCATGCAAGAAACCATTTTGATCCTCGATTTTGGCTCTCAGTACACGCAGTTGATTGCGCGTCGTGTTAGAGAGCTCAATGTTTACTGTGAAATCCATCCGTTTAATAACCCGCCAGAAATTACTGAAGATGTTAAGGGGGTTATACTTTCGGGTTCTCCATACAGCACTTTGCAAGAAGATGCACCTCAGTTTGATTTGAATCAGATTAAGGGCAATTTACCGCTGTTGGGCGTTTGTTATGGCGCACAGTACATGGCATTAATTGGAGGAGGAAAAGTAGCACCGAGTAAAATTCGTGAATACGGTCGTGCTAATCTCAGTGAGGTTAGTGCTAATACGTTGTTTGAAGGTGTTCCTGTAGGCTCTCAAGTTTGGATGAGCCATGGAGATACTATCACGGAATTACCTCAGGGTTTCAATGTGATTGCTTCAACTGAGGACGTTCATGTTGCGGGCTACGAGGTAAAAGGCGAACAGACTTTTGGGATACAATTTCACCCAGAAGTATATCACAGTACGGACGGTAAACAACTGCTAGAAAACTTCTTGTACAAGATTGTAGGGGTTACAGGTGATTGGACGCCGGCCCATTTTGTTGATGAAACGGTAGCGAACTTAAAGGCTCAGTTAGGAAACGACAAAGTGGTTTTGGGATTGTCAGGTGGTGTAGACAGCTCTGTAGCAGCGATGCTATTGCACAAGGCTATAGGCGCGAATTTGTATTGTGTATTCGTTAACAATGGTCTGCTGCGTAAAAATGAATTTACTGACGTTCTTAAGCAGTACGAAGGCATGGGGCTCAATGTGAAAGGCGTTGATGCCACTGATCAGTTCATGGATGCGCTAGCCGGTATAGACGAGCCAGAGGCGAAACGAAAGACCATTGGACGTGTATTTATTGAGGTATTCGACCAAGAAGCAGCACTTATAGAGGATGTTAAGTGGCTTGCACAGGGCACCATCTATCCGGACATCATTGAAAGTGTAAGTGTGAAAGGACCATCAGCAACGATTAAGTCTCACCATAACGTGGGAGGCTTACCTGATTTCATGAAACTCAAAGTAGTCGAACCTTTGAAGACCTTATTCAAAGATGAGGTTCGTAGAGTAGGTGCGTCCATGGATATGTCGAAAGAACTTCTAGGTAGACACCCTTTCCCGGGACCTGGTCTAGCTATTCGAATTCTAGGCGATATCACTAGAGAAAAGGTGAATATTTTACAAGAGGTAGATTACATTTTCATCAATGGCCTGAAAAATGCAGGGTTGTATGATAAGGTGTGGCAAGCCGGTAGTATTTTATTGCCTGTAAATTCGGTTGGAGTCATGGGTGATGAACGAACTTACGAAAAAGTGGTTGCTCTTCGTGCTGTAGAAAGTACCGACGGTATGACAGCGGATTGGGTGCATCTACCGTATGAGTTCCTTGCCAAAGTGAGTAACCAGATCATTAATAAAGTAAAAGGCGTAAATAGAGTGGTTTACGACATTAGTTCTAAACCACCTGCTACAATTGAATGGGAATAAAGCGAAAGCTTTTTGTTACAGTATTTCTTGCTATTGCGGCCATGCCGCTAACGGCGCAGTCTACTGTTGCTCACGAAATAGTACAAGGCAATACCATTTATAGCCTCGCCAAAGAGTACGGAAGCACAGTAGAGGCTATCAATGAAGCGAACCCAAATATTGGTGTTCGCAGTTTAGTCATCGGTGAGACCCTCATTATCCCCGTTCCAAAGGATACGCTGGTAAATGAAAATGTTGCCCCTCAGGTGCAGGATCAGCCCGATACTCAGGCTCCAGAATACGAGGTATACCTGGTTAAAAGAAAGGATACACCTGAGTCATTGACAGCATCTTGGGGACTCCCAAATTTGAAGGCTTTCTATTCACTTAATCCAGATGCCCGTATCCAATGGTCCAAAGGTATGGCATTGGTCAAACCGGCCAATGCAGCCGCTGTGGCATTTAAACCACAGTCGACCAATAGAGAAACCAATGATACTGCTGGATTGAGCAATGAAATTCGTGTGGCTTGTATACTGCCATTTTTTCTTGATCAATATGTAAATGAAGGACCGGGAAGAAAACGTTCCGAGTTGTCATTCAGTTACCGCCAAGGGGTAGAGTTGGCCATCAATGAGTTCACAAGGGATTCCTCATTCTCTATTGATGTTCAATTTTTTGACTCAATGAATCAGAGGGATACGGTTCAAGGTGTTGTAAATGAGCTCATTAAGAATCAACCTGATCTTGTTTTAGGTCCGATGTACAGTTCTCGACTAATGCAGTTAAAAGGAACCCCTTTAGAGGAGTTCGCTGTAAACCTCATTTCGAAGCAGGAATCTGTTCGAAACTCGGGTCTTTGGAATGATGTAGTGTCAGAAGACGTGTTCTGGAGTGCGATTAAACAGTACCATGAATTGCCGCAACAGCAAGATACAGCGAGCGATTCTACAATTGTCCCTGCACGAAAGTTATTAGTAGTTGGGATTAATTCTGGTAAGAGTGCCAGGGCTTCCCGGTATCTAACCAATGAATTGGAAGCGGAGGACTATCTTTTAATCGAGGGGGATAATTCTTGGATACATAACGAACAGCTAGTCACATTAGATTCTACTATAAGCTATGATTTGGTAATCACTGAGAACGATCCTGCGTATATCCTAGATGTTCTGAGAAATCTTAGATCTGTAAATATCGATTACCATTGGTATACACACGAATACCAAGCTTTAGATAATGGTTTAGTAAGTTCTGTATTCTCCCGTGAGACCGTCCATATGTTCACCGCGAATTTTACCGATTATGACCGTGAAGAGTCCACGGAATTTATACGGGAGTTTAGAAAGCGCTTTGAGCGCCATCCAGATAGAATGGCCATAGAAGGGTATGACAATGCTAAGTTCCATTTGCTGAGATTGACACAGGGAACGACATCGTGGCGCGGAATACGCAAAGGATTTTCTTTTGAAAATGCATCAAAAGAAAATTCATTCGTGGAAATGCGGAGCTTCAAAAATCTCCGCTGGGAATTACAACAGTAATTTATTCCTCAGTTGAGAGCCCACTGATCATGTTACCGAATAGGTCGTTAAAATCAGTTTTAACGTTGGTTCTCTCCTTATTCACCTGACTGTATTCTGCAAGTGACCAGAGCACCATCTCTTTCAAGAATTCCTGCGAAGCTTCAATCTTGTTCTTCCAATGCTTTTTAACAAAGGCATTCAAAGCATCCACATCAAGCGCGTTGGAATATTCTTTTGAAGAAAAATCATCGAGTAACTCAATCTTACCTCCAGCGCTAAACCAGTCTTGAATACTTAAGAACGGGTTGTTGTCGTTGGTTCTTTTTAAGTTTCGGAACTTAGGAAAATAACGCTCGTATGCTGCCTTTACAGCTTGTCCTAGTAAATTTTCTGCCACACTTTGAGCACCTTCTTGCTCTCCCTCATAAACGAGTTCTACCTTTCCTACTACAGCACTGATAGTTCCATAAAAGTCAGTGAGTCGCACACTGCTTTGTTTGGCTCCTTCAATTAATCTTCGGCGTTCAGCTGTAGTTAATAGCGCTTCATAAGCGCTAATAGTCATCCTAGCACTTACACCACTTCCTGCATCGATAAACGAACTTTCTCTAGCACTGAAAGCAAGTTGTTCTACAATCTCCTTGGCTAAAGCGCTCACTTTAATATTGGGATAGAGCGATGCAATTTGAGCACTCTCCTGAGCAGTGATTTTTAAAGCAGTCTCTAAATGCTCGGGGTAATGCGTATGAATCTGAGAGCCAATTCTATCCTTTAGTGGTGTTACTATACTGCCACGATTCGTGTAATCTTCGGGATTGGCAGTAAATACAAATTGCAGATCCAATGGCAAGCGTTTTTGGAACCCACGAATCTGTATATCGCCTTCTTGCAGAATATTAAACAAGCTAACTTGCAGTCTAGGTCGAAGATCAGGGAGCTCATTGATAACAAAGATGGAACGGTGAGCTCTTGGAATCATTCCGTAATGGATCACCCGGTCGTCCGAGAAGCTGAGCTTCTCATTTGCTGCTTTGATAGGGTCAATGTCTCCGATGAGGTCTGCAACCGTGGTATCGGGCGTGGCAAGTTTCTCAAAGAAACGGTCGTTTCTATGTATCCAATCGATTTCTAAATCATCTCCTTGCAACACTACCTGCTCTTGCCATTGCTTGGTTATAGGGGCCATGGGGTCTTCATTGAGCTCACTTTCTTTTATGCAGGGAATCCATTCATCGAGCAATTCTACCATCTGTCGAGCAATTCTTGTTTTGGCTTGTCCGCGAAGTCCCAAGAGCAAAATATCGTGTGCAGCCAAAATACCGCGTTCTACCGCCGGCAGTACACTGTCTTCATAGCCAAAGATCCCCTTAAACGGATGTTTGCCCGCCTTCAGCATTGGGATGAGATTCTGGCGCATTTCCTCTTTTATAGAGCGGCTGCTATACCCTGAGTTTTTCAACTCGCCTAAAGTGTGAATACTTGGCTTTGTCATTTTGAATTTCGTTTTTTCTGTTGTTGGTAGTCGCTGAAAATGAGCTGCCCCAACTTATTCAACCCGGTGTAATAGGCATTTCCTCCGTTGATTTCGCTAAACGAGCGAATGAAGTGTTGGAGGTATGCATCTTTCGCGATCATAAAGGTGTTCACTGGGATTTTCGCTTTCTTCGTTTTTGCGGCCATTTCAAGGCACTTACCAGTGATGTAAGGGTCTAAGCCAAAACTATTCTTGTAAAAGCTCCCGTCGGGTTCAACGAGGCAGCTCGGCTTACCGTCTGTGATATTGAAAATCTGTTTGTTGGCACTTTTTCTCCGTTTGAGTAAGCCCATGGCCAATTCAAGCCCGGCTACAAAATTGGTGTGGTACGGTCCGACTTGTAGGTAGGGCAGGTCCTTAATCTGAATTGGCCAGCTTTCATTACCGTAAACGATGATGTCCAACGTGTCTTTTGGGTATTTCGTGGTGATCCATTCTGCCAATGCCATGGCCACCATTTTTGCAGGAGTAATCCGATCTTCACCGTAAAGGATCATACTATGGCTGATATCTATCATTAAAACAGTGCTTAAACTGGTGTTCTGATAGGCTTCTTCTACCACAAGATCCTCTTGAGTTAAGCGCAGTTCATCAATCCCCCCCGATACCAAAGCGTTCTTAAGACTTTCATTCATAACAATATTGTCGAGCGCATCGCCGAATTGAAAGCTTCTAAAATCTCCGGTACTATCACCTTTGCCCATTGGGCTGTCGCTTTGATGTTCTCCTGAATCTCCTTTTTTCAATGTACCGAAGAGCTGATCCATGGCAGCCTTACGAACAGCACCTTCCGCTTTTGAGGTCAGCCCCATACCACCTTGACCGTCCGACCTATCTCGTAAGTATCCTTTGTCCTTGAGTTCTTGAATGAAATCCTCAAAGGTGTATTCATCTGTGGTAATGTTGTAGTGCTGGTCAAGCTGCCTCAACCAATCAAGTGCTTCGTCGACCTCTCCAGAGGTATGGACGATAACCTCCTTGAACAGTCCTAAAAGGGTTTCGAAGGGGCTGCTCTGGGAATGAGAATGTGCTGAAAAAAGAATTCCTCGCATGTACATTAAACATTACCAAGGGGGACAATGTTGTAGATTTGAATAGAATTTTACGATTCCATTTTTGGAACCAAAAGTTTATGCCTAGAAATACCCCATTAACCGTCGGTGAGCCTATACCGTCGTTTGAACTTGTTGATCAAGACGGACAACTGTTCTCATCCGAAACCTACAAAGGGAAACCATTAGTGATTTTTTTCTACCCTAAAGACCATACACCGGGATGTACTGCACAAGCGTGCAGCTTTCGTGACCATGAGCGTGAATTCGCTGCTGTAGGAGCACAAGTTATTGGTGTGAATAGCGGCTCTGTAAAAGAGCACAAAGGCTTTGTAGAGAAATACAAATTAAATTTCCCTGTATTGAGTGACCCGGGGCACAAAGTGCGAAAGTCTTTTGGTACGCCTGGGCTATTATTCAATATGGTGGCGGACCGCATTACTTTTGTTACCGATGAGCAGCATAGGGTAGCCTATGTTTTTAAGAGTATGACCAAGGCTACCGATCACATAGATGAAAGCCTTAACTTTTTACAAAATCTACAACAGGTATGAGTACGTTAGAAATCAGCTTAATGTTATTGACCTTCTTTGCAATGGAGGGTACTGCATGGTTGGCGCATCGATATCTGATGCACGGTTTCTTTTGGTTCCTGCACGAGGATCACCACATTAAGACCCCTGGTGCACTCGAAAAGAACGATTCATTCTTCCTAATTTTCGCCATTCCCTCGTGGTTGTGTATCATGTTAGGATCGTTTAATCATAACGGTATTTCTGTCGCTATTGGTTTAGGAATTGCCTTATATGGTCTGGCTTATGCCTTAGTTCATGAGGTCTTCATTCACCAGCGTTTGCCTTTTCTTAGAAAAAGTAATAGCACCTATTGGGAAGCCGTCCGACTCCAACACAAGATGCATCACAAAACCCTCGGAAAGGAGGGAAGCGAGAATTTTGGTATGTTATGGGTACATCCTAAATACATACGCCAAGTTCGGGCAATGAAATCCGCCAACACCTAGTATATGTTAGAAACCAAGTGGTTATATCTCATCCTAAACGCCTTTACCATAAGTTTTCCACTGATTAGAAGTTTCGAATCAAAAGTGGCCTACTATAAAGGCTTTTCTTCGCTGTTCAAATCAATGGCCATAGTAAGCGGCTTTTTCCTTGTATGGGACATTTGGTTTACTGAGATGGGTGTTTGGGGCTTCACGCCAGAATACCTCTCTGGAATTGCGCTCTTTGGCCTGCCCCTTGGTGAGTACCTGTTCTTTATAACCGTCCCTTTTGCATGCTTATTTATCTACGAGTGCATGCGCTACTTTTTCCCGGACGGGCTTCTTAAACCTTCGGGTGCAAAGTATGTCTCGATCTTTCTATTGCTTCTTTGTGCCGCTCTAGGTGCGTATTCTGTAGTTAAAGGCCTCTGGTATACAGGTTCGACCTTCGTTTTATTAGGTTTATTTACTGCCTATACGCAGTATGTGGTAAAAGCTACATGGTTGCCCCGATTTTACGAGAGTTACCTTCCGTGTTTAGTTCCGTTTTTTATAAAAAATGGCATTCTCACAGGATCCCTTTTGGCCTCCCAGGTAGTATGGTACAACAATGCTGAAAACCTTGGGATACGCTTGGGTACAATTCCATTTGAAGATATCTTCTACGGGATGTTGCTAGTGATGGGGACCGTGCACTTTTATGAAAAGTTTGAGGCGACCCGTTAGGACCGCCTCATACAATGCCAATTACAGCAAAGGCAATTAATCCAGAACTTCCACAGGTTGCATAGTCTGTTGCTCCGCTACTTCATTTGTAATTGCTTCGCGCTCGGCATAAGCGGTAAGATTTGCCAGCCCTGTTTCAAAGTCCGGTCCTACCCATTTATCCATACGGGCACCCATCCAACGCATCAGTAGCGGCATTTCTCCACTAAATCCCCAAGAAACTATTGCCTTCCCTTCGTCCGAGGTTAAGAAGTCCC
>Ga0213865_10001303_pt1 | contig 16323 bp, 29 predicted proteins | sample PICome_6_FD_160100 | JGI IMG/M metagenome (GOLD analysis project Ga0213865, IMG submission 160100) | Coastal seawater microbial communities near Pivers Island, North Carolina, United States - PICO282 | ecosystem: Environmental > Aquatic > Marine > Coastal | place: USA: North Carolina...
GCAGTCCCAGCAGAACCCGACGGGTGAGGAAAACGCGATTATTCCACGCGAATGGTGGAATAAATGGGAAAAAAAGACGGTGCCCAACTTACAATATGTGATTCAGAGTTATGATACGGCGTTTACCAAGCGGGAAACGTCGGATTTTTCGGCTATTACGACGTGGGGCGTGTTTTATCCTAACGAATCGGGGCAGCCGGGACTCATACTTTTGGACAGCAAAAAGGGTCGATGGGACTTTCCAGAGCTAAAAGAGGTGGCCTTGGAGAATTATAAGTTCTGGGACCCCGACACCGTCATTGTGGAGGCGAAGGCGAGTGGTTTGCCCTTGACCCACGAGCTACGGAACATGGGTATACCGGTTGTAAACTTCACACCGAGTAAAGGTAACGACAAAGTGTCGAGGGTACATAGTGTTTCGCCGTTATTTGAGGCTGGAATGGTCTGGGTCCCCGACGAGATATTTGCCGATGAGTTAATTGAAGAGGTTGCGGCCTTTCCAAATGGCGAATACGACGACTTGGTGGACAGTATGACACAGGCCTTAATGCGTTATCGTCAAGGAAATTTTGTTCAATTACCGACGGATAGTTGGGAAAATGATGAAACTTCTGCTAGAGTAAGGGTATATTACTAATCTAGTATAATTGCGCAAATACTATCTAAGGGATTGTTTATGGCAGAGGCTAACAAAGGGTTTGGAACCTTCATGGAAAATGCGGTTCCTTCGCAACTTGACGAAGCGGATTTGGATGCCGAACTAGAGCTAGAGCTCCCCGGCTCACGGAACACGGTCCAAGCGATGATTGAAGCGGAAGACGTTGGACAAATTGAGATTGAACAAGACGACGACGGGGGCGTTACAATTGATTTTGAGCCGATGGATGAGCGTGAAGGCGGCGGGGATTTTTACGATAATCTTGCTGAGGATATTCCAACTAGAGAGTTACAGCGCATTGCCGGTGAGTTACTGGGAGAATTTGATGCGAACAAGGCTGGTCGTCAGGAATGGGAAGAGGCCTACGCGGACGGACTAGAACTGCTTGGTTTTTCTTACGAAGAAAGAACGCAACCGTTCCAAGGCGCGTCGTCCGTGACGCATCCTTTGTTGGCCGAAGCCGCGACACAATTCCAGGCGCAAGCGTTTAATGAGTTATTACCTGCGGGTGGTCCTGTTCGTACTGTTGTAATGGGCAAAGAGACGCGGGAGAAGGTTAGTCAGGCGAAGCGTGTAAAAAACTTTATGAATTACTACATCACGGATGTGATGGAAGATTACACGCCGGACATGGATCAGATGTTGTTCTATTTGCCACTGGCGGGTTCTACATTCAAGAAGACTTATTTTGATGAGACGATGGGCCGTGCGGTATCTAAGTTTGTACCGGCGGAGAATTTAGTTGTTCCTTATGAGACGGCGGACTTGGATACGTGTCCTAATATTACGCAAGTTTTCAGGATGAGTCTTAATGACTTAAGAAAAAAACAGATTGCAGGTTTTTACAGGGATATTGATGTTATTCCGGCGCAGTCAGAAATTAGCGGCGTAACCGAAGAGATAAACAAGATTGATGGTGTAGAGCCTTCTCAAATTGATTATGACTGTACGCTACTAGAGTGTCACGTTGATTTAGATTTAGAAGGATACGAAGAGGTTGGAGAAGATGGAGAACCTACGGGAATCAAGGTTCCCTACATCGTAACGATTTCAGAAGACAATGGTGAAGTTTTATCTATTAGACGCAATTATCGGGAAGAGGATGAGTTAAAGAAAAAAATTCAATACTTTACTCACTTTAAGTTTTTACCCGGTTTTGGTTTTTACGGCTTAGGACTTATTCACACTATTGGCGGTTTGTCACGGACGGCTACTGCCGCGTTGAGACAATTGATCGATGCGGGTACTTTGTCCAACCTGCCTGCTGGTTTTAAAGCCAGAGGACTTCGTATCCGAGACGACGATGATCCACTCCAGCCCGGTGAATTTAGAGATGTGGACGCTCCGGGCGGTGCCATCCGTGACTCCCTCATGCCTTTACCTTTTAAGGGTCCAGACCAGACATTGTTTCAACTGTTAGGTTTTGTGGTTCAAGCGGGTCAGCGGTTTGCTACGATTACTGATTTAAAAGTCGGTGATGGTAATCAAAGTGCGGCGGTAGGAACTACAATTGCGATGATGGAGCAAGGCTCTCGTGTGATGAGCGCAGTGCATAAACGTTTGCATTACGGCATGAGACAGGAGTTTAAGATTTTGTCTCGTGTGATGAGTGAAAGTTTACCGCAAGAATATCCATACGCTGTTCAAGGCGCAGATGCAAGTGTTATGCGCCAAGATTTTGATGATAGAGTGGATGTGATTCCGGTAAGTAACCCTAACGTATTCAGTCAGGCGCAACGTATTGTACTAGCGCAAACAAAACTACAATTGGCGGGTGCTGCACCGGAATTACACAACATGCACGAAGTTTATCGTGATATGTATGAGGCGTTGGGTGTTACGGATACCGATAGAATTATGAAATCGGTTCCTGAAGAAGAGCCTACTCCTATTGATCCAGCACAAGAAAATATTGATTCCTTAGATATGCTTCCTTTGAAAGCCTTTGAGGGTCAGAATCATCAATCTCACATTATGGCGCACTTGGTTTTCGGCTCTAGTCCAATGGTTGGATCATTGCCTCCGGTAGCCATGGCTTTACAAAAACATGTGATGGAGCATGTAAAGATTGCAGCACAAGAACAGGCAATTACCGCTTATTCTCAGCAAAGAGCTCAATCGGGACAAGAAGTTTCTCCTGAAGAAGAAATGCTTCAAATGGAGCAATTGGTAGCTCAGTTTGTTGCAGAGGGTATGCAGCAAGTTAAACAGTTGTCTGGTCAGTTATCTGGAGCAGGTCAGCCTGATCCGTTAGTCAAGCTGAAAGAAACTGAATTACAGCTCAAAGCTCAGGCGGAACAGAACGATGCTCAGTTAGATGCTCAGAAGCTTCAGTTAGATGCGCAAGCTCTTCAGGCTCGAAAAGATCAGTTCCAGCAACGGCTTCAATCACAAGAATCTCAAACTGCTGCTAGAATACAATCTGCTATGGAGCGTGAATTACTTAAACAAAGGTCACAGTAATGGAAAGTTTTATGGATTTTTGGCCGGTGATATCCGGTCTTATCGCTGTGGCTGCAATAGGTGTAGCTTTTAGAGCTGAAATTACAGTTAGGGTTAAAGTATTAGAAGACAAAGTAAAAACTCTTTTTGATATTATTAATCGTATGAAATGAAAAATTTTGATTTATCTAAAGCGCTGGCTAGTTTAGTTCCAGTTCTACTGGCGGCGATGTGGTGGGTCATTAGTTCTATTGGTGAAATAACCTCGGATATTCAATTGATTCGTGCCAATCAAATGCAGTTAATTAGCCCCCAAGGGGTGATTGTTCCAAGTCCGGGAAATGCCTTTGCTAGACAAGAGCTAAAAGAAGAAATGTTAGAGCACATTCATGACCTTAAAGTTAGGGTTAAGCTATTAGAAGAAAGAGGTAAATAATTATGATGAGCAGCAGTCTTAAACAAATGATTCCCCAAATGGTAGCAAGTGGGCAATTTAAAAAAGTAGATACTCCGGCTCCGGCCCCTGGAGGAGGAATGTCTCCTATGGTTCAACCTCAAGTTATGGAGGTAGGACCTATGCAGCGCTCTGGAATAGCTGTTCCAACTCCAGGAGGAGCTCCGGCTGTTGTACAAGGGGGTGGTTTTAACTCCGGTATAATGTCTATATTGGCTGATCCGGCTATACGAGAAAGACTTAATCTGTCTACTCCCACACCAAACGTTGAACCGGTAGCTCAGGAACCTGTTACAGAAGCTCCTGTTCAAAATACCGTTGCTCAACAATTTTTGAGTAGCCCGGAGTATCGAAACGCTTACAGTAGTTATTTAAACAGACTTTCTAATCCACAACCAGTTATTAGCCCGTATCAAGCTTTTGTTGATGCCCGGATGGAAAGAGAGCAGTCTGGAAACAGATCTTACGTTAATCCTTTTAGGAGATCAGCATGAAATCAAAAGTAAAGTTTATGGGTTCTGCCCCATCTAATCCACCAAAAGCAGTAGAGTATGCCGACATTAAAGATCAAGGTCGTATTCCTTATGGAAAAACTGCGGATGCACCTATGGCTGGAGACACTGTAAAACGTATGACTATGCGTGGAGCGGGAGCCGCGATCAAAGGTACAAAATTTAACGGTTGTTAATTTGCCTAGTAGGAGGCGGATATGATATCAAGATTATTAGAAAAGGTAATTGAAAGCACTTTAGGGGTTTTAATCTGGTTAGCTGATTCAATACAAGATTTAGTTATTTGGGTGTACACCAAAATTAAAAACATCTTTATTTGGGTTTTAGCAAAGCTAGGTATTGATGTATGTAAGTGTGATAAATAAGGAAATACTATGGCCCTACTTAACGCACTCATTGGCCCGGTTACAGGGCTTTTAGACAAGTTTGTTGAAGATAAAGATCAGAAAGCAGCGTTAGCACATGAAATTTCTACGATGGCAGATAGGCATGCACAGGAACTTGCCCTTGCACAAGTTGAAGTTAACAAAGCTGAAGCAGCTAGTAATTCAGTTTGGAAAGGTGGTTGGAGACCATTTGTGGGTTGGGTGTGCGGTGCTGCCTTTGCTTATCATTTTGTGCTCCAGCCTCTGGCTATTTTTGGTCTCGCTGCCTATGGTATGGAAGTACCTCCTCTACCTAATTTCGACATGGGTCAATTAATGACTGTGCTTATGGGTATGCTAGGATTGGGTGGACTTCGTAGTTTTGAAAAATACAAACATGTGGCGAAATAATGGCACGACTTAAGCTAGACGCACCTATTAGAACCAAGATAAAAAAGAAGACTTCTATAGGAAGCTCGGTAAACTCTAGGCCTAGAAGTAAAAACGATAAAAGAAGTTTTAAAAAGTATCGAGGGCAGGGACGATGAGTTTTAAGCTTTCGCAACGAAGTTTAGATCGATTAAAAGGATTAGATCAAGACTTAATAGATGTTGTCCAACGAGCAATAGACATAACCGAAATAGATTTCGGTGTTTCAGAAGGTTTAAGAACATTAGAACGCCAAAAAGAATTAGTAGAAAAAGGCGCTAGTCAAACTTTAAAAAGCAAACATTTAGGCGGAAAAGCCGTAGATTTGGTTGCTTATATAGGTCCTAGAGTTAGTTGGGAACTAAAAGTTTATGATGATATAGCAGACGCTATGCGTCAAGCCGCTAAAGAATTAGACGTGACACTTCGGTGGGGAGCCGCTTGGCATAAAAATCTAACCGATACCGATATGCCCTCGGAAGATTTGATGAACGAATATATTGATTTACGACGTTCACAGAACAGAAGACCCTTTATAGACGCCCCTCATTTCGAACTCGCATAAAAATTAGCCATTCCTATATAGGATATGCTAAGATAATCTACGATTTTATTAGACTATATGCGAGGAGAGATGGATGAGATATATGTAGCGGAAGCTGTTTTTAGAATTATTCGGGAACGTCGTTCAGGTATTGTGGATTTATTGCAATACGGAAACGTTAAATCAATGGAGCACTATCGTGAGCTTATGGGAAACATAGATTCCTTAAATCACGTAGAACAGGAACTCAAGGGCCTGCTAGAAAAACAGGAGCAATCTGATGACTGAAGAAGTAAAGAAAGAAAAAAAACCTAATTTAGCCGAGGCTTATGTAGATAAACCAGTGCTAAATCCAGAATTAATTACCGGTTCTTTATTAGACCGCTTGCCTCAACCTACAGGATGGCGAGTATTAATTCTTCCTTACAAGGGTAAAGCTAAAACTGAAAGCGGTATATTTTTGCCGGATGAAGTTCAAGACAAAAAACAAATATCTACACAAGTAGGTTATGTTTTGAAACTAGGTCCATTAGCTTACAAAGATCAAGAAAAGTTTCCGTCTGGAGCTTGGTGCCAAGAAAAACAATGGGTTATGTTTGCTCGTTATGCTGGTTCTAGGTTTCAAATAGACGGGGGAGAGGTACGAATCCTTAACGACGATGAAATTTTAGCGTCCATTCTTGATCCCGAAGATATCCACCACTTATAAGGAATAAATGATGGCTGAAGCAGAAAATAATTATGAATCAGATAGCGAAACCGATACGGAAGTAGAGGTTTTGGAAACAGAAGAATCCTCTAAAGAAACACCGTTACAAGCTGAAAATGAAGACAGTGCGGAGGATCAGTTTAAAAAAGCAGAATCGGCTACGCAAAAGAGAATAGATCGCTTAACTAAAAAAATGCGAGAAGCGGAGCGTCGTGAAGAAGAGGCGATTAATTATGCGCGTCAAGTTCAGACAGAGGCGGAAAACATAAAACAACGTATGAATAAGCTAGACAATAGCTATGTGTCTGAGTTTTCTACAAGAGTTACCGCTCAAATGGATCAAGCTGAAAGCGAACTTAGTCGGGCTATGGAACTTGGAGACACTAAATCTGCGGTAGAAGCGCAACGTAAAATAACCGCGCTGGCCATACAAGCCGATAGGGCAGAACAGGCTAAAGCACAGCAAGCTCAGTATTTGGAGCAGGCTCAAAAACAAGCTCCACAGGCCGCGCAAGCTCAACAGTATCAACAACAGGCCGCGCCTAGAAGACCTGACCCTAAAGCAGAGGAATGGGCCACTAAAAACAAGTGGTTTGGCGAGGATCAAGCTATGACTTATGCTGTTTTTGGGTTACACAAGAAACTTATCGAAGATGAAAAGTTTGACCCACAAAGTGATGAGTACTATACTGAACTGGATCGACGAATGGCGGAAGAATTTCCGCATAAGTTGAAAGGCCAAAACAAGCGTCCCGCTCAGACGGTTGCATCAGCCTCAAGAACAGCCACAACTGGGCGCAGTGGGAGAAAGGTTCGACTCACCCCGAGCCAAGTCGCAATAGCGAAAAAATTGGGTGTGCCACTTGAAGAATACGCGAAATACGTGAAGGAGTAATAGAGATGACTGAACAAAACAAGATCGACAGAACCCCTCGCGCAACTAAAACTAGGGAGAAACAAGCTGTGCGTAAACCTTGGGCTCCCCCCTCTGTATTAGATGCACCGCCTGCACCTGACGGTTATACCCATCGTTGGCTCCGCGCCGAAACGCGAGGATTTGATGATACTAAAAACGTCAGTTCCAAACTAAGGGAAGGTTGGGAATTAGTTCGTAAGGACGAATATCCTGATTTTGAAGGACCCGTAGTTGAATCAGGTAAGTATTCAGGTGTTTTTGGACAGGGTGGTTTAATTCTCGCAAGAATGCCATTAGAAACCGTACAAGAACGTACCGACCACTTCAAAAGAAGAAGTCAAGATCAGATTGATGCGGTAGACCATGACATGATGCGAGAGAATTCACATTCGACTATGACGATTAATAAACCTGATCGTCAATCTCGTGTAACTTTTGGTGGTCCTAAAAAATAATATAGGACTGCTCTTTTAGGAGAAAAATATCATGGCAAATGCAACAACCGCCTATGGTCTTCGTCCTATTGGGCTCGTTGGAAGTGGTGCTAATTCAACCGGTGTAACCGAGTATGAAATTGCTTCTAACAACACTAATGCTATTTTTCAGTATTCTATCTGTGTGCCTCTTGCCGCAGGTGTTATTGATCAAGCTGGTGCCACAAGTGGTGGAACCACACAAGCATTGGGTGTCCTTATGGGCGTTCAGTACCAAGACTCCGTACAGAAAAAACCTGTATGGTTAAACTACTGGCCTGGTTCGGCCTCTGTTAGCGTTGACACTAACTATCCAGTTAAGGCCTTCGTAGCAGATAACCCTAACCAACTTTTCAAGGTAGCTTCAGACGCTTCGCTAACAGACCGTGCAACGGCTCTTGCAGCGGTGTTTGCTAACGCTTCTCTTGGAACCTCCGCACGAACTGGAAGCACCGATACAGGTGTTGCTAGTGGTGCTCTTAGCGTGTCTTCAATTGCGACAACAGCGACTTTACCACTTCGAATCGTCGGTATTATGGATGATGAAGCAAACAGCGATTATACCGCTGCTGGTATTCCGTTGATGGTTAGATTAAATGCACATTTCAACGCCGGAACCCGTAGGTTTGATTCACAAACCACTGCGGATTCTACCGGTATTTAAGGAGGGTTAAACTATGGCTATTTCTCGCGCACAACTGGCGAAAGAGCTAGAACCCGGCCTTAATGCCTTGTTCGGGCTCGAATACAACCGTTACGAAAATGAGCATTCTGAAATCTTTGAAGAAGAGTCTTCGGACAGAGCTTTTGAAGAAGAAGTAATGCTTGCTGGTTTTTCTACAGCACCTGTCAAAGGCGAGGGTACATCCATCAGCTTTGACGATGCTCAAGAAACATTTACAGCTCGTTACACACATGAAACCATCGCGCTTGCTTTCTCGATTACAGAAGAGGCTGTTGAAGACAACCTTTATGATCGACTTGCTTCGCGATACACCAAGGCCCTTGCACGTTCAATGGCTCAGACAAAACAAATCAAGGCAGCTTCTATATTGAACAATGCGTTCAATACAGCTAACCCTGTAGGTGACGGTGCAGCTCTTTGCTCTAGCGCTCACCCTAGTTTGTCTGGTAACCAACGTAACGTATTGTCTGTAGCAGCTGACCTCAACGAGACATCTCTTGAGCAAATGCTTATTGACATTGCAGGTCTTACCGATGAGCGTGGTCTAAAGATCGCTGTTCGTGGTACAAAGTTAATTATCCCTAAAGAACTGCAATTCATCGCAGAGCGGGTTATTAACTCAAACCTACGTTCAGGAACTGCTGACAACGACAACAACGCCATGAAGAACATGGGAATGCTTCCTGAAGGTGCAGTGGTAAACCACTTCCTAACGGATACAGACGCTTTCTTCATTAAGACAGACGCACCTAACGGCTTCAAATACTTTAACCGTTCGCCAATCAAAACGGCAATGGAAGGAGACTTTGATACCGGTAACATGCGATTCAAAGCACGAGAGCGTTACAGCTTTGGTGTTTCTGACTGGCGAGCTGTTTTCGGTACTCCAGGTGCATAACTTCTTGTAAAATAAGACAAAATTTTATTTTGTAAGATTTAGGAAGGGATAGGTAAAACTATCCCTTTCTTTTTGTTTAAATTTTTTGTATGCTATAGGTAACCTGACAGTTCGCATGGTGCGACTGACATTTGCCAAGACAGGAGATAAAAATGGCTACTACTACTTTTTCGGGTCCGATTAAGGCTGGATCTGTTCGCGAAGGCGCATCTGCTAACGTAGGTTTCGTAAAAATGGCTCAAACTGGTTCCTGGACTCAGTCCACCACGGCCGCTGACACTGGTATTACAATTCCAGCCAATAGTCAAATCACTGAAATTATCGTTAACATTACCACTGCTACAGATGCGGCTAACATCAGCATGGGAACAAACGATACTTCAACAAACTTGTTTACAGGTTTGGCTGCGGGTACTGCTGCCAACGTTTTCAAGTACGGTTCTACAGGCACAATTGCGGACACAGACGTTTGGGCTGATATTGGAACTTCAGATGTAGACATTTACATTGACTTTTCTGCAGGCACTTCTGGTGCGGGTTTTGTCACTGTTGAATACGTTCAGGCTATTAACAACGCTTAATAGGGGGTTTAAATGGCTGGTTCGGACGTAAAAGCAATACGCTTAGAGGATACCGGTTCAGCCGGTGTTGGTCCTGCACGAATTCGTCAGGTTCAGGTAAAAACAACAACAGGAAGTCCTCGTCTTACCCTTAGTGATGGTAATGGCGGGGCTACGGTGTTGGATATGGACTTAGACGCATCGGACACTCATTCCGTAAATATCCCTGACGAGGGCATTAGGGTAAGTGACATATTTGTTGCTACTTTTACCGCTTGCACGTCGATTACGGTTTTTTATAGTTAATTAGGGGATCTAGGTGGCTCGTGAAATTAGTTCCATATCAAGAGTTGGTACTAGTGAGCCGTTTGAGCTTCAGGTCGCCCGTGGTCAAATTTCTTACCATAAGACTATATTTAAGTTTGGTTTTAATGGTGACGTAGATAATCTTTTAGAAACAATATGGGCTGAGGGGGGTTTGTACAGTTATCTTTCGGCAGCGTCTGTTTTAAAAGTTTCAAGTTCTTCAACGGCGGATACTTCTGCGGGTACGGGGGCTAGAACAGTTGAATTATACGGACTAGATGCTGATTACAACGAAATTAATGAAGTTATTACTCTTAACGGTCAAACCTCGGTAGACACAACTCAAGAGTTCTTACGTATAAATAGAATGCTTATTCGTTCTGCGGGAAGTGGCGGCACAAATGCCGGAGTTGTTTACGCAGGAACTGGCACTGTTACTACTGGTGTTCCAGCAAATAAATACGCAACAGTTGCGATTGGAGACGGTCAAAGTTTAATGGCTTTGTGGACGGTTCCTTTAGGCTATACTGCATATGCTTATCAAACAGACATTACCGTAGCAACCACTCAAAACAACAAGTACGCAACCATACACTTTGTAGCCCGACCATTTGGGGAGGTGTTTCAGGTTAAAGACAAATTTGTAAAATCTGAAAGCAGTAACAATCAAGAGTATAGGATTCCTTTAAAGTTTGAGGAAAAAACCGATCTTGAATTTAGAGCTATTGGTGATAGTGCTGGTGCGGATATAGCTATTGGGGCTGGCGTAGATATTATTTACATTAAAAACGGAGAGACTTTGTAATGCCTTCCGCTAAAAATGTTAAACGTTTACCTTCGGGTCGTATTAGTTACCGAGGAGAGACTTTTGCCGGTTTTAACAAACCTAAAAAAACCCCTAATGGCCCAAAAAAATCCGCGGTATTAGCCAAAAAAGGAGACCAAGTCAAATTGATTCGTTTTGGTGACCCCAACATGTCGATTAAAAAAGACCAACCTGCTCGTAGAAAGAGTTTTAGGGCGCGTCATAAATGTGACACCGCTAAAGATAAATTTTCCGCAAGATTTTGGTCTTGTAAAGCGTGGTGATTGAAATGACTAAATTAACTCCAGAAGAAGTATTAAGTAAATTAGCTCACCATGAAATGAAGTGTGAGCTTCGTTATAAAAACATTGAAGAACGGTTAGATTCGCAAAAAGAAGATTTAAAAGGTCTCAGCAATAAACTTTGGTTTTTAGTCGTTTTAATTATTGTAACTCCGATGGTACACCGTTTGTGGGGTTAGTATGGGCTCTAGAGTAAAAACAGGCCCCAAACCTTCTCCTTGCGAAGTCACGTACTATAGAAAAGGTGGTGCGGTTTCTAGCAAGTCAAAAGGAAGTAAAATTTGTCCCGAAGGTAAAGCTTGGGCAAAAAGAACTTTTGATACTTATCCTAGCGCTTACGCTAATTTAGCTGCTTCAAAGTACTGTAAAGACCCTAATTACGCTAAGAAGTCTAAAGGCGGAAAGCGAAAGGGCAAGTAATGGGTAAGTTGCAAGATTGGGTAGATGAGGAATGGGTCCGCATAGATAGCTCAGGTAACATTGCGGGAGCTTGTGGTACGTCAAAAAACAAGAAAAACCCCGATCGCTGTTTGCCTAAAGCAAAGGCTCAAAGTTTAAGTAAATCGCAAAGAGCTTCAACGGCTCGTAAAAAGAAACGAGAAGGCGCTAAAGGGAAACAAGTTGTTTCTAACACCGAAAGTGCTAAAGTTAGAAAAATGGAAAACGGTGGGGTTGTAGCTATAGGTTGCGGCAAAATTTTGCCGGACCGAAGAAAATACACTACGGGCGCAGTTTCTAAAAGATCATGACTTTTTTTATAGGAGATCCTGTAGAAAAAACAGTGGTAGATGAAATTAGGTCTTGGTCTAAAAAGATACTAGAAAAACCTAATAAATTTTTTAATAATTTAGCCCCGTGTCCTTTTGCTAGGGGAGCTTGGTTAGATGATAAAGTAGATTTTTTGTTTAAAAACGAAGACAGCTATCAAGCTTTATACACGGCTCTGTCGCAATGGGAAGATACTAAGGATTTAGCCATATTGGTTGATTTTACGTTTGACGAAGACCCCGATAAGTTTTATGGCTTTTTAGATGAGGTAAACACTGCAATTTCAAAAGGGTTTTTTATAGACAGAAATATGTGGGTTATGGGATTTCATCCTTATGATGAAGCTCCAGAGTTTTCGGAAGAGGCGGATTTTGAACCTTTGACGGACGTAAACTACGCTATGGTTTTTGTTCAAAGACTGTCTAAATTGCAGGAGTCTGCATACAAAATTAAGAAAAACGGGTATTATGATAATTATGATGAGGAGTATAATGCTTCTTATATTTTCAACCGTAGAGAAGAACTTTACAGGAGATTAAAAAATGGCAATGGCCCCTAAAAAAATGCGCGGTGGCGGCATGGTTAAAAAAATGCGTGGTGGCGGCATGGTTAAGAAAATGAAAAATGGCGGAGAAGTTGGTAAAAAAATGTCTGTTGCAGAACTTCGTAAAAAAGCCAAAGAACAAGGGTACAAATTAGTTAAGGCAACTTAATTATGGCTACTTCAGGAAGCAAAGACTTTGAGTTAGATGTAGCAGATTACATCGAAGAGGCTTTTGAGCGTTGTGGCTTAGAGGTCAGGACGGGTTACGACCTAAAAACGGCTAAACGTTCGCTTAATCTTATGCTTGCTGATTGGGCTAATCGTGGTTTAAACCAATGGACTATAGCACAACGGTCTTTGACATTAACCGCAAATGATGGCGAGTATAATTTAGGCACCGATGTAATTGATGTGTTAGGTGTAGTTATTCGGGTGTCTAACACCGATTACTCGTTAGAACGTTTAAGTCGAGACGACTATCTTACCATACCAACAAAAACCACTTCTGGTCGCCCTAATCAATTCTTTTTGGATAGGCAGCTTACGCCAAATTTAAAGGTATGGCCTGTTCCAGACAGTAGCACTACCTACACCGTGTATTATGATGCGCTAACCAGAATGGATGACGCGGATACCTTTACTAACACAATGGACTTGCCTTTTCGGTTTTATCCTTGTTTAGCGGCAGGGCTTGCTTACTATTTGTCTTTAAAAAAGAGCCCACAAAGAACACAGATGCTGAAAGCTATCTATGAAGAAGAGTTTCAACGTGCCGCAGAAGAAGATCGAGATAGGGCTTCTTTTAATGTTGCACCTAAGTTTAGTTATTACAGGTCGGGATAATGGCTAAGTTTGCATCAGGAAAAGACTCTTACGCAATTTGTGACAGATCCGGTTTACGGTATCCTTACAAAGTAATGCGTAAAGAATGGAATGGCTTGCGTGTTGGCCCGGATCAATATGAGCCCAAACATCCACAGCTAGGTCCTTTTAGGAAGGTAGTCGATCCGCAAGCTTTGCAAAATGCACGACCGGACCGCACGGAACCTATGGATGTTTATGTAGGCGTTCCCACTGTTGAAGATGAAAATTTAAGACCAGCTACCGGTTTTGGTCAAGTTGGTTTGGTTACGGTGACGACATCATGAGTTTTACATATGCACAATTAAAAACGGCTATTCAAGATTACACAGAAAACGATGAAACATCGTTTGTAAATAATCTGTCCATTTTTATTCAACAAGCGGAAGAACGCATTTTAAAAAACGTTCAACTTAGCCTATTTAGAAAAAATGTGAGTGGAACTATGACGGCTTCCAATAAATATTTGGCGGCGCCTAGTGATTTTTTAGCTCCTTTTTCGTTGTCTTTTGTTGATGCTAACAGTGAACATCAATTCTTAGAATTTAAGGATGCTGATTTTATTCAGTCTTTTAACCCAAACGGGGCTACCGAAGGAAACCCTAGATATTATGCTGTTTTTGATTTAACTAATTTTATTCTAGGTCCAACGCCAAATGCAGCAAGGGTTGTTGAATTACACTATTTTTATCGCCCCGCTAGTTTAACAGCGGGAGCCGACAGTGGCACTACATGGTTAAGTGAAAATGCTCAAATAGCCATGCTTTATGGAAGCTTGCTAGAAGCGTATACTTATATGAAAGGTGAGCAAGATTTAGTAGCTTTGTATGAAAAACGTTTTGGTGAAGCTTTAGTTGGGATGAAAATGTTGGGTGAAGCTAAAGAAGTTACCGATGAATATAGGGTTGGTAAGGTTATTAGGGCTAAACAATGAGTATTCCTGCATTAGATTTAAATGTTACACCTACTTTTACTGTTGATGTAAAAACTACAAGCAACCGTGGTTTTACTCCTGAAGAAGTAGCTGAACGCTGTGCAGAAAAAATTATATCTATTTCTGATACGGCAAATCCTGTAATACGGGACCAAGCAAGAGCTTTTAAGAAGCATTTAATTAAAGTCCTATCTTTTTACATGAGAGAAGCTATTAAAAGTGATAGAACCACTATTTATAACGCTTTGTCTGATGCAGGACATCAAGATTTAGCTGAATTAACAAGGAGAATTTAACATGGCTTTTTCAGGTAACTTCATGTGTACTTCCTTTAAAAAGGAATTGATGTTTGGAGCACATGACTTCGCAAACGGAGCAGACACGTTCAAGATGGCACTTTACACGTCTTCTGCTACTTTAAATGCGTCTACAACAGCGTATACCGCAAGTAATGAGACGAGTGGAACGGGGTACACGGCAACGGGTCAAAATTTAACTAACGTTGATCCAACGACCAGTGGTACAACGGCTTTTACCGATTTCACAGACGAAACATGGAGTTCTTCTAGTATTACAGCTAGAGGCGCTTTAATTTATAATAGCACCCCCAACACAACTTCAATTTCTTTAACTAATCCAGCGGTTATTGTTCTTGACTTTGGTTCGGATAAAACTTCTACTACAGGAGATTTTACTGTAGTTTTTCCAACAGCCGATGCAAGTAATGCCATAATAAGGATTGCGTGATGGCTAACGCTGTTGTCTCTTTCATTGGCTGGAACAATTCAGCTACTGCTTGGGGCAGCGCAGGTTGGGGTCAAAATGCAGTACTACCCGGCTCCACCGCATCAGTAGGTTCCGTAACCGTTTCAGCTAACGCTGGCGCGAATGTTACAGGTCTTCAAGCACAAAGTGCTTTAGGCTCTGTAACGGTAATAGGTGAAGCAAATGTACCAACCACGGGGTTAGCGGCTACTTCGACAGTTGGAGCAGTAACAGTTAATGCCGCGTCTGTAGTCACTACAACAGGACTTTCCGCCACGTCTGTTGTAGGTTCAGTTACAGCGGGGGGCGGTACAGACATAGCTGTTACCGGATTATCCGCTACTGCCTCTGTGGGGAACGTCTTGGTTTGGGGAAATATTGTACCAAACCAAAATCCAAGTTATAGTACGGTACAACCGTCTCAATCCCCTAATTGGGAAAAAATAGCCGCATAAGGTGTAAAAAATGCCCAGTACATATACTACTAATAACGGTATTGAACTTATAGCCACCGGGGAACAATCGGGAACCTGGGGTGATACTACAAATACCAATTTAAGTCTTTTAGACACGTCTTTAGATGGACAAGTATCCATTACATTAGCCGCTACCGGATCTTCTGGATCGCCTAATCTTTTACCTATTAATAACGGAGCCGCCTCCAATGGTAGAAACCGTTTAGTTATTTTTGCGGATGGAGGAGACTTAGGAGGCACCGCTTTTGTTCAACTTACTCCTAACGATGCTGAAAAAATTATTTACATAAGAAATAGTTTATCTGGAAGCCGAAGCATTTTAGTTTTTCAAGGAACGTATAATGCGTCAAACGATTACGAGGTCCCTGCCGGAACCACTGCAGTGGTTTATTTCGATGGCGGCGGCACTGGTGCTGTTGCCGCTAATGTGTTTAACAATGCTTATTTTGATAGCCTTCGTCTCGGTTCTGTCTCAGTTACAGCAATTCTTGATGAAGATAATATGTCTTCCGATAGTGCTACTGCGTTGGCTACGCAACAATCTATTAAGGCGTATGTAGATACTCAAATTACTGGAGAAGATTTAGATTTTGCAGGGGACAGTGGAACAGGCGCTGTAGATTTAGATAGCCAGACATTTACCGTTGCGGGGACTGCTAATGAAATAGAAACAGCGGCTAGTGGTCAAACATTGACCGTAGGTTTACCTAATGCGGTGACTATTGCAACGTTAACACTAACAAATGATTTAGCCGTGTCTCACGGCGGGACAGGGTCCTCTAATGCCTCTGACGCTAGGACAGCCCTTGGGTTAGCCATTGGGTCTGATGTAGAGGCATTTGACGCGGATATACTGAAAGCTGACACAGCAGACACACTTACAGCACCGTTCAGAGGCACAGTTACTGCTGACAACG
>Ga0213865_10001304_pt1 | contig 16319 bp, 14 predicted proteins | sample PICome_6_FD_160100 | JGI IMG/M metagenome (GOLD analysis project Ga0213865, IMG submission 160100) | Coastal seawater microbial communities near Pivers Island, North Carolina, United States - PICO282 | ecosystem: Environmental > Aquatic > Marine > Coastal | place: USA: North Carolina...
CACTGTGGGTCTCTTCTGAGGCCCCTAGTTTTTTTCTTTTGTCTTTTTTGTTTTCTTTAGTTGGAGCAGTCTATGGGTATCTTTAGAGGTACTGGAGGTACTGGTGACGCAACTACAGACGCTGTAGCGTCTCAAGTTGGCATCGACGCTGCAACTGCTTCAACTAAAGCAAACGAGGCTGCTAATTCAGCCACAGACGCTGCTAACTCAGCTACTGCCTCTGAAGCCGCAAGAGACGCTTCAGTTGTAGCTAAAGACGCTTCTGTTGTAGCTAAGGACGCTTCAGTTGTAGCCAAAGATGCTGCAGTTGTTGCCCAAGGCGCTGCAGAGACAGCACAAGCTGCTTCTGAAGCTGCTAGAGACACTTCAGTAAGTCAAGCTTCAGCAGCTTCTAGCTCTGCTTCTACTGCAACTACAAAAGCGTCTGAAGCCTCTGATAGTGCTGCTGACGCGTCGAAGTTAGCAGTAACAGCAGAAGACACCCAGTACACACTGGCAGACACAATTACAACTGGATACTCTGCACTACACTACAATGCAAAAGCACAAACTGCAAAAACAGATGCTGAGACTGCTAAAGCTGCAGCAGAGACTGCTCAAAGTGCTGCAGAAACTGCTAGAGACGACTCACAGACATACGCAAACAATTCTGCTAACTCAGCTACCGACGCTTCAACCTACGCTACCAACGCATCTAACAGTGCAACAGCGGCGTCTACGAGCGAAACTAATGCTGGCGCAAGCGCAACGGCAGCAGCAAGCAGCGCAGCTTCAGCAGCAGCAGCCCTAGACTCATTCGATGATAGGTACTTAGGTTCCAAGACTTCTGATCCAACTTTGGACAATGACGGTGACGCTTTAGTCACTGGTGCGTTGTACTATAATTCAACAACAGACGTCATGAGGGTGTACGACGGAGCAACATGGATTGACTCAGGCTCCGGTTTAACCTTTGCTGAGATTAGTGCTACACCGACTACATTAGCTGGTTATGGTATCACAGACGCAGCTACGTCAGCACAAGGTACTTTAGCTGACTCAGCATTACAATCAGACTCAACTCTAAACGCAGACAATATGACAACAGGTACGCTTTCAGGCGGCACTTACTAAAGAGGAACTTAAACAATGGCTACAACGATTGTAACTAAAAATGGCACAGGTGCCCCAACGGACTCCGACTTAGTAGCTGGGGAGCTTGCCGTAGACTTAACTAACGGACGTTTGTACACAACTGACCTAGACACTGGTGGTACTGTTATTGAAATTGGGTTGAACCCAAGTGGCAACGTAGACGTAACGGGTACTGTGACTGCTGATGGTTTGACTGTTGATGGTAGCACGACTTTTACTGGCAATACTTCGCCAGCCTCAGATGAGGTTCTCTTAAACTTATCTTCGTTAAATGGAACAGGAACCGCAGGCAATATGCTTCGGTTTACTGATTTAGACCCAACTGCTACTAACAACGGCTCTATTGGTAAAATACAGTTTTACTCCGATGATACTGACGCCGTTGTTGTAGAAATTGAAGGACAAAATGCAGATGCTTCTCCTGATGGTAGGTTAATTTTTAAAACCGCAGAAGGCACAACTTTACGCAATAGAATAAACATAGAAAACAACGGAGACATCAGCTTCTACGAAGACACTGGCACGACTGCGAAGTTCTTCTGGGATGCTTCGGCAGAGTCGCTGGGGATTGGGACTACAAGTCCAAGTGAAGTTTTAAACGTAAAAACAAGCTCTGGAAATTCTTACGTTGATGTAGAAAGAGCTACACAAGCACAAGGTGAAGTAGGTTTAAAAATATCTGGAGGAACTTCTGGCGCAGACTGGTTTGTGTATCAACCTGCTTCTTCTAATGACCTACGGTTTTACAAAACAGGCGACAAAGTAACCATCGACTCAAGCGGCAACGTCGGGATTGGGACGAGCAGTCCCAGTGCAACTTTAGAAGTAGACGGCGTTACAAATAGCACTTATTTAATTGTAGGCGGTGATGATAGTTCAAATGGCAGAGCATTAACATTTACATCTTCTGCCAGCGCCGCTTTTAATGGTGCAGTACATACAATTAATGCTCCTTCAAGTCAGGGCGTAATAGCGTTATCTACTGGTTCCACAGAACGCATGCGCATCGACGCTAGCGGCAACTTGTTGGTTGGGACTACCTCTACCAGTATACCAAATCAAAGTTCCAACACAGGTATATTTTTGTTTGGCGGTGGTTCTATAAACGCAGCAAGAAGCGGTGCCGAATGTGCCATATTTAACAGACTAACCAGCGATGGTGAGATTGTAAGGATACAGAAAGACGGCACAACAGTCGGTAGTATTGGTACGGCGTTAGGCTCTGCGTACCTATCGGGAAATGGCGCTGGTGCTATATATATTAACGGCTCCACAGATGTCCGACCATGGAACTCGTCTACTCAAGGTAATTATGATAATCAAATAGATCTAGGCGCTTCAAATGCTCGCTGGAAAGACCTCTACCTGTCAGGCACAGCTAATGCGGGTTCAGTGTTAAAAGTTAATTCTGCTGTGGATGGAACAGAAGCTGCACCGCATTTTACAATATTGGGTGCGGCATCAAGTTACCAATTAAATATGTGGTTAGACGCAACCGCCGCTTACATGGGTCAAAATTCTGCACTTAGGTCTTTAAGACTCTACTCATCCGCAGAAACTGCTGGTGTCCAATTATCAGCAGGTGGAACATCATGGGGTACTTTTTCTGATGAAAGATTAAAAGAAAATGTAGAGCCTGTTGAAAACGCACTCCAATCTTTGTCTGGATTAAGGACAGTTAAATATCATCTTAAAGATGTAGACGGCCCAGAAGACAAGAAAAAAATAGGCGTCATTGCTCAAGACCTTGTTGGTGTACTTGATGAAGTAATAGACCCAGCATTTAGGTCAGACGATGATACTGAGTATATGGGAGTTCGCTACACAGAACTTGTACCTGTCTTAATTAAAGCCATCCAAGAACAACAAGACCTAATTGAATCACTAACTGCACGTATCGCGGCACTAGAATCTTAACAGGAGACAAATATGACAACTTGGACAATATCAACATTAGAACGTGAGCTAGCAGACGGTGGCGTAGTTGTAGCCCACTGGCGAGCAACAGCATCAGAAACCATAGGCACTGGCGATGACGCTGTAACTTACTCAGCCTCTAGCTACGGCACTTGTGGGTTTACCCCAGACCCTTCAGACCCTTCATTTGTTGCTTACGACAGCATCACAAAGGACATGGCTTTAGGCTGGTGCTGGGACAACGGGGTGGATAAAGACGCAACTGAAGCGTCTCTGGCAGCAAAGATTGAGCTAGACAAGAACCCAACAAAAGGAGTAGGCGTCCCATGGTAATACTAGAATATATTAACGCAATTACAGCTTTGGTCACTGCATGTTCAGCGATTACAGCTTTAACCCCAACGCCTAAAGACGACAAGATCGTTAGCAAGTTGTACAAGCTGTTGGAAATTGGTGCTTTAGTCGTCGGTAAAGCGAAGAAGTAATGCAAGAGGAAGCAAAGGCCGTAGTAGACGTAGTAGCGGTAACAACTACAGTATCAACCTTGATGGGTTGGCTTCCTGCTGTGGCCGCTGCTTTAAGCATTATATGGACTGTCATTAGAATTGTTGAGACTGATACAGTCAAAAACCTAATCCACAAAAAGAAGGACTGACAATGTGGAGTACGTTGATCTTATTGGATCAATCTGGCCCATCTTTGTGGGCTTTATTGTGCTTGTCCTTACTTTGGGTAAGCTAATGTCCCGTATGGACGTAGTGGAAGAGAAGGTTAAGACTTTGTTTGAGTTGTGGAACAAGAAGAATGATTGATAAGCTTATAGGGCCTGTGACTGGTCTCTTAGACAAGTTTATACCTGATGCTGACACTAAGGCTAAGTTAGCCCATGAAGTCGCTACGATGGCTGAGGAACACGCTCAGGAAATCGCTAAGGGTCAGATGGAGATCAATGCTGTGGAAGCAGCTAACTCCAATGTGTTCGTAAGTGGCTGGAGGCCCTTCATTGGCTGGACTTGTGGCTTAGGTATGTTTGGAAACTTTATTACCATCCCGTTTAGTAACTTTGTTTTGGCGTTGTTTGAAGTAGACATAGTGATACCTCTGGTGCCTCTGGAGACAATGATGCCAGTGTTGATGGGTATGTTAGGCTTAGGTGCAATGAGAACTTACGAGAAGAAATCTGGAGTGTCTAAGTAATGGCTATTGCTAGTCCTGCGTATTCTCCTAATCCTTCTGCTTGGCAAGAAGGCTTAACTGAAGCTGAAAGAAGGCTTCAAAAATACTTAGAGGACTTGTTTCCGCCCGGTGCTAGAGAAGATCTACAATCTTTCTACCTTCAAATTTTAGGAATGGAAAGAAATTTAACTACGCTCGCTCTTAATCAAATTTTAGAGCAGGTAGAAAGTGGCGCAGAAACTATAGATAACCCTTTAAACACTCCTTTTTTTGAAAGTTTAGGTTATCTTGAGTACTTTGCTCCTAATTTAATTGACTACTTTAATGATTTGTTTGGTGACGCTGAGTCATTAGACAGGTCTGAGGCTTTAGGTAATTTAGGGATTGAAGAAGATCCCTATGCAGAAGCTGCGGCTGCGTTAGAAGCTGAGAGAGACGCTAGAGAAGAAGAAGAAAGACGTTTAGCAGAACAAGAGGCCGCTAGAGTTGCAGCAGAAGAAGAAGCTGCTCGACTAGCTGCTGAGGAAGCCGAAAGACAAAGGATTGCTGCAGAGGAAGCTGAGGCTGCTCGTATAGCCGCAGAGGAAGCAGAGGCCGCTAGGGTCGCAGCCGAAGAAGAAGCAGAAAGACAGAGGATTGCTGCTGAAGAAGCAGAAGCAGCCAGAGTTGCAGCAGAGGAAGAAGCTGAAAGACAAAGGATTGCTGAAGAAGAAGAAGCAGAAAGACAGAGGATTGCTGCAGAAGAAGCAGAGGCTGCTAGAGTAGCTGCTGAAGAGGAAGCAGAAAGACAAAGATTAGCAGAAGAAGAAGCAGAAGCAGCCAGAGTCGCTGCTGCAGAAGCTGAAGCTGCTAGAGTAGCTGCTGCAGAAGAAGCTGCTAGACTAGCTGAAGAACAAAGACTTGCGGAAGAAAAAGCTGAGGCAGAAGAAGCAGCTAGATTAGCTGAAGAACAAAGGTTAGCGGAAGAAGAAGCCGAAAGACAAAGGATTGCTGCAGAGGAAGCTGAGGCTGCTAGAGTAGCTGCTGAAGAGGAAGCAGAAAGACAGCGTATAGCTGCTGAGGAAGCAGAAGCAGCCAGAGTTGCTGCTGAAGAAGCTGAAGCAGCCAGAGTCGCTGCTGCTGAAGCAGAGGCTGCACGTATAGCAGAAGAAAAAGCGGCTGCTGAAGAAGCTGCTAGAGTTGCTGCAGAAGAAGCAGAGGCTGCTAGAGTTGCTGCTGAAGAAGCCGAAGCTGCTAGAGTTGCAGCAGAAGAAGAAGCTGCTAGGATAGCTGAAGAAAAACGATTGGCTGAAGAAGAAGAAGCCAGAAGACAGGCAGAAGCTGAAGCTAATAGGGTTGCAGCAGAGGAAGAAGCAGCACGTATAGCCGCTGAACAAGCAGCAGAACAAGCCGCTGCAGAAGAAGCAGTCAGAGCAGCAGAAGAAGCTAAAGCTGCGGAAGAAGCTAGGGCAGCAGAAGAAGCACGTTTAGCTGAAGAAGCCAGAGCAGCAGAAGAAGCTAAGGCAGCCGAAGAAGCTAGGGCAGCAGAAGAAGCTGCAAAAGAATTAGAAGAAGGCGACGACGACTTACTTGTAGGCGATACTGACTTTGACGAAGATGTTGTTGAAGCAGCAGACGGAGTATACTTAAGTACAACTCAAGAATCTGACTTTAACTTAGGTAAAGACGTAGTTTTAGCAGACGGGACAGTTGTAAATAACCAGACTCACGAAGTTATTTCCGTAGGAACTGCTGGTGGTGTTATTGTAACGCCTAAAGAAGTAGTCGTAGAAGAAGACCCCGGAGGAGGCGCAGGAGCTGGGGCTGGTGCAGGAGCTGGTGGTGGAGGACCTGTGACAGACGCTAGTACTGACACAGTAACAACTGATGGTGGCGCAACTTCTACAGAAAGTGGTGCTTCCACTGAAGGCGACGGAGGAGAAACTGGAGGAAGTGACGACCAAACAGCAGGTTTAGGGACCAACATTGGCGACACTATTACGGACAGTAGGGGCGTTATTTGGAGAAACGTAGGAAGTAACCCTATGAACCCAAACGTTGTTATTTGGGTTGCCGTAAACCCAGATCAAGAATTAATCGATGACTTTGAAGCAACTACCGGAAAAACATTTGAAGAAGGAAGTGAGCTTAGTGTTTCAGTAGGATCAGGAGAAGACCCAACTACAGCAATAGAATCTGGTAATGAGGGATTAGGACAAGTTGATTCTGGTGGCGTAGCTGGAGAAGGTGAAGGAGACGACGCTATAGATTTAGACTTTTTTATTGACTTATCTAAAGACGACGATACTGAAGAATCTTCAGAGGCAATCACAGATACTGAAGAATCTACAGATACAACCACAGATACTGAAGAATCTACAGATACAACCACAGATACTGAAGAATCTTCAGAGGCAATTATAGACACTGACGGAGACGGAGATCCTGACGCAACAGACCCAGATGATGATAATGACGGTATCCTTGATAATGACGATCTTGATCCTAAAGATCCTATAGATGTAACAGCAGGTGGTGAAGTAGGTGGAGGTACTGACACTGGTACTGGATCTGGTGTCGGAGCTGGAGAAGAAACTGGGGAAGGTACTGGTACAGGCATAGGAACTGGTGAAGGGACTGGAGAAGGAACTGGAACAGGAGAAGGTACTGGTGAAGGCGAAGGTGTCGGAGAAGGCGTAGGCGAAGGTGAAGGCACTGGAGAAGGCGTAGGTGAGGGCACAGGTACAGGCGAAGGCGTTGGTGGTGGAGAAGGAACTGGAGAAGGTGAGGGAGAAGGCGAAGGTACAGGCACAGGTTCTGGAGACGGTACTGGAGCAGGAACCGTTGCACCTTCACGAGGTTATAAACCACAAGAAAGTCTTGTTGGTGGATACATGGGCGGCTTAAGTTACCAGTTACCGCAGTTTGTAGGAGTACAGTACCAGCCTAAAGACTACACTGTTGAGTTAAACCGTATTATTAATGAAAGTTTGTTTAAAGGAATGATCTAATGACTTACAAAGATCTAGTCAATAATGTACTTAGGAGGCTGAGGGAAACAGAAGTTAATTCTGTGCAGGACAATTCCTACAGTAAGCTCATAGGTGACCTTGTAAACGACGCAAAGGACCTTGTGGAAAACTCATGGGACTGGTCTGCACTTAGGACTACTCTTACGATTACTACTACGGCTGACGTCTTTAATTACTCCTTGACTGGCAGCCAGAATAACATCAAGGAACTAAACGTGTTAAACGACACGTCTAACTTCGTGATGCACTACCAGACTAACAACTGGTTTGACTCACAGTTCCTGTTGTCAGCACCGGAAACAGGGTCACCAATGTACTACACGTACAACGGTGTTGACGCAGACGGAGACACGTTAATCGACGTTTACCCAAAGCCTGACGGAGTTTACTCCTTACGTTTTAACTGCGCTCTACGTAACCCTGACTTAAGTGCAGACACTGACACACTGAAGATACCAGCGATGCCTGTAGTACACCTTGCTGTAGCCTTTGCTGCTCGTGAGCGTGGGGAAACTGGTGGTACTTCGACTCCAGAGTACTTTTCCATGGCTAATAAGTACTTGTCAGACGCTATTGCACAGGACGCTGGCAGACACCCAGAAGAAACTATCTTCTACACGCCTTAAGGTACACACTATATGGCACAAGAACTAAAAAGTATTAATCTTGTAGCTCCGGGCTTCAAGGGTATTAACACTGAGGACTCACCGTTGTCTCAGGACCCTTCTTTTGCTGAGACTGCTGACAACGCAGTGATTGACAAAAGAGGGCGTATAGCGGCACGTAAGGGCCTCAGTGTCACGACTACTGACAAGACAGAGTTAGGCAGTGACAACCTGAGTGCTATTAAGGAGTTCAGAGACGCTAATGGCAATACTAAAGTCTTTTCTGTAGGTAACAATAAGATACTCAGCGGTACAACCACGTTGGCTGACGAGACTCCGGGCAGCTACACAATCACTGCTGACGACTGGAAGATGGTCAACTTTAATGACAAAATTTACTTCTTTCAGCGAGCATACGAACCTCTTGTGTACGACAACACAGGCGGTTCTGTAATTAAACTTAGTACAGTTGCAGGAGCAGCAGGTGTTGCTTCAACGATGTACGGTAATGAAGTCTTGGCGGCTTATGGCAGACTATGGACTGCTGACTTCGCTACAGACAAATCAACTGTTTATTGGTCTGACCTTTTGATAGGACATGACTGGTCCGGTGGAACCTCTGGGTCCATCGACATAGCTAAAGTATGGCCTGACGGTTTTGACGAGATTGTTGCACTAGCTGCACATAACAATCTTTTGATTATTTTTGGCAAACGCAGTATCGTAGTTTACTCAGGTGCTGATGCTCCTGCTACTATGGCTTTGTCCGACACTATTTCCGGTGTTGGCTGCGTAGGCAGAGACACTGTTCAGTACACAGGCGTAGACGTAATTTTTCTTTCTCAGTCTGGCTTAAGAAGCTTCGGAAGAACGATACAAGAAAAGTCCATGCCAATAAGCAGTTTGTCCGGGACGATTACTACGGACATCATACAGTTAATCAACGAAGCAAACGAAGTTTACAAGTCTGTGTATTACCCGGAAGCAAACTTCTACCTACTAACTTTTACAAACCAAAACATGACTTATTGTTTTGACATTAGAGGAACTTTGGAAAACGGGTCATACAGAGTTACACGCTGGCCCGGCACTGGTTTTACTTGTTATGAACGCAAAGACGACGGAAGTTTACTCATAGGCAGCTCAGAAGGCATAGGGCAGTACACAGGTTTTCAGGACAATGGCAGTTCCTACAGCTTCAAGTACTTTAGCCCTGAGTTGTCTTTTGGTGACCCTTCTAAACTTAAGTTTTTAAAGAAGATCAGACCGACGATAGTAGGTGGTAGTGGTCTTGACATACTACTTAAGTGGGACTACGACTTCGGCTCCTCGTACAACACAAGTATTATAACTCTGAGGGACCAATCAAAAGCAGAGTTTGGGATAGACGAGTACAACATAGGTCAGTTTTCTGATGGTATTCTGACGTCCAAAGATGCTGTAAACACTAATGGCAGCGGAGGAACCTTGAGCATAGGTATGGAAACAAGCATCAACGGTAACGAACTGTCAATACAAGAAATCAATGTACTTGCATTAGTAGGTAAAACAATATGAGTAATTATACTAAAGTAACGGACTTTGCTTCAAAAGACACTTTGTCTTCTGGAGATCCTAACAAAGTCATTAAGGGAACTGAGTTTGAAACTGAGTTTGATAACATTGCAACTGCAATAGCTACAAAGGCAGACACTGCTGGACCTACGTTCACAGGGACTGTCACGATACCTGCCTTGACTTTTACAGGTACGTTGTCAACGGGAACGATTAACGGAGGGACTTACTAATGACTCTTGAAGAAATTTTAGAAGCCATTGGAGGAGAAGGCAACGCTGTCAACACTGCTGCTGCTTTAGGTTTAGGGACTGCTGGTTTAGCTCTTGCTGAAAAAGGGTACGGCGATATAGGAGCTATTGGTGAACGCGCTTTTGAAGGATTAGCAGGAGAAGAAGGTTTAGCCCAAGAACTCCGTGGTATGCTGGAGTTCCAACCGTACACCGTGACTTCTGCTACTGGTGGTCAGTTTGGCATGACACGAGATCCTGCTACGGGTCAGATGACTTACCAACTAGCTACCTCTCCTCAAGAACAAGCCATGCAACAAACTTTGTTCGGCGGTGCAGGTCAGTTAGCACAGCAGGCTGCTGCTCCTTATGATCCCATGTATGAAGAACTAGCTAAACAAGCTTACGGTGGTGTTGGCGGTCTTATTACACAAGCACAGCAAGCTGCTATGGATGCTGGGGCTATGGACAGAGCAGCAAGAGAAGAACAAGTCTATGGACAGCTCAGGGCTTTACAGTCTCCTGAAGAAGAACGCCAACGTTTAGCACTAGAGCAACGTTTGGCGGCTCAAGGACGCTCAGGTGTACGTACAGCGCAGTTTGGTGGAACACCTGAACAACTAGCAAGGGCTAAAGCTCAAGCAGAGGCTCAAAACCAAGCGTCTCTTATGGCTATGCAGCAGTCAGGCGCTGAAGAACAACTTGCCCTCCAAAGAGCTGCCAATTTACAAGGCCTTGCTTCCGGTATGTTTGGCATGGGAACTCAAGCTAGAATGACTCCTAGAGAACTACAAAGAGCAGATCTGGCTAATATGTCAGGAATGATGGCCGCTGGTTACGTACCACAGGCACAGTTGATTGGCGCATTGCAGCCCGGTATGACTGCTGCAGAACGTCAGAGACAAGCTATGTCGGAACAGGCAGGAACTTATGGTCAGACCTATGCTTCAGGTTTAGAAGCACTGCTACAATCTGGCTTGGGACAAGCTAACATTGCTGGAGGTGTCGGTGGTAACATCGCTAGTGCAGCACTTGGCGGCTTGTTTAGTTAATAAGGAGAACACATAATGGCTCAATTTTCACAAGGGTTTTTGTCAAGCCTAGGTAGACCTCAGATGGCAGAAAGCTTGTTTGGCTTAGGTCAGGCTATTGGTGGTCTGCCGGGTCAACGCAGGGAGCAACAAAAGCAGCAACAGTTAAACCAGTTGATGCAACAAGGGCAACAAGCAATGGCTTCTGGAGACGCTGCTGCTTTAGCCAGCATTGGTCAACAGTTGGCTGCTGCTGGTTACCAAAAAGAAGCACAGCAGTTTACTCAGGCTTCCAGAGAAGCTTCAGAGAAGGCTAAACTACAAGGAGTTCTTTCAGGAGTAAATTTACAAACACCTGAAGGTCTTGGTACACTTTCTGAATATTATAGAGGCGAAGGAAACGTAGCTCAAGCAATAGAACTTGCGACTCAACAAAGAGAACTTGAAAAACAGCGAAACGCAGAAAGTAAATTTGTACAGCGTAAAGTTAATTTGTCAAACACTGCTTTAAAACTAAATCAACCTGACTTAGCAGAACGAATACAAGGAGTAACAGACCCAGAAGAGTTACGGACTATAGCAACTGAAATTCGAAAAACCGAAGTAGAAAGGATGCCTACTCAAAATCCTTTAGTCAGAAAGCAAATGGCTAAAGCAGCAGGAATACCTGACGAGTTGTTTGCTGAACTAGATTTAGCTAAAACCCCAGACAGTGTTTTCAATGAATACATAACCGGACAAAAAGGAAAAATGGAGTTTTTCTTACAAGACGGAAAAGTAGTAGATTACCGTGTTAATGAAGCAGGTTTAGTTTGGGACAGAGACACCGACAGATGGACTGAAGCATCTCAGCTAGGTCTACAGCCTGCTCCTCCACAAGTACAAAAGGTTCAAAACATAACTGCTGGTATGGGAGACGAGTTAGCTAAAGTAGGTGCTAAGTCTTTTTCAGAATTAGCAGAAAACGCAGGTAAAGCAGCAGATGCTCTTAGTTCTATAAACAGAAGTTTGCCCAATTTAGACAACATGTTTACAGGCGCTGGCGCTGAGATTAAACTAAATGTTGTTAGGTACGCAGAAACTTTGGGTATTCCTCTTGCTGATCCTTCTTCAATAGCGGACACAGAAGCTTATATTGCTGATTCAGGAAGACGAGTTGCCCAATACATCGTTAATTTAGGTGCTGGTACAGGCTTGTCTGATGCAGACAGAAAGTACGCTGAACGTGTTGTTGCAGGAGACATTACACTAAACGCAGGAACTTTGAAACGTCTTTTGGAAGACATGCGTAAAGGCGCTAGAAACAAAATTGAGATGTACAAGAAAACCAGAGGCAGAGTTAAAACAAGTCTTGGGGAAAACGGAGAAGCTGCTTTAGCATGGTTCCCAGAAGACTTCTATGTTGACGAAGGCCCTGCTCCTGTTCGTTCTGAAGCAGCAAGCAGTTTTCTTGAAGCAGCCACAGCCCCATAATAAGAGGTAACTATGCAGTACACTCAAGAACAGTACAAGAACGCTATTCAAATGGCTCTTGCTGCAGGAGATCAAACAACTGCAGAAGAACTTGCAGAAGAAGCTGCTGTTTTATATCCAGAAGGCTACTCTGCTCCTGAAACTCCTTACCTAGAGCAAGTTAAACGGAGAGCTTCTGAGTTTTCTCCTGTAGAGATACTTTCGGAAGGCTTGGGTCAGGTTCCTAAAAGAGCAGAAAGAATGGCAGGACCTGAGTACGGAGCTGGTGTCAGTGCGTATGCTCCTGTTGCTGTTTCACAAGCTCTTAGGACAGGAGGCGAGCTTTTAGCAGGAGGAGCTGGAATCCTTATTTCGGACTCTGTTCGTGAAGGTTTTGAAGAAGGATGGTCTAAAGTAAAAGACATGCCCGGAATAAAACAGGCAGGACAGGCTTTGGGAGCTGGTTTTGAAGCCTACTCTGAGTTTTCTAAAAACAATCCACAACTAGCAGAAACATTTGAAACTTATGTAGATGTTTTTGCAGCGCTGGCTCCTGCTTCTAAGATAGACGTAGCTTCTCCAGCAGAAAAAGCAAAACTAAAGTACAACACTGCTGTTTTAGAAGAAAAGCGAGCAGGTATAAATAAACTAATGGACCCTACAATTGTTGGTGAATCTGGTTACGGAGGAGAATTTAGATCTGTAGGAGGACCACTTGACAGAACAGTCTACGTTCCTACCGAAAGAGAACAAATAATGCGTAGGACGTTAGAAACTGTTGACGGTTTAGACCCCAACACTCATTATGCTCGCGCCCATACCGTAGTATCTGATGAAGTAAAAAAAGCTAACAATGAGTTAATTTCTTTCATAAACAAGTCAGGAAACCCTACGTATGACAGACAAGAACTTGTAGAATCTATGCAAGAAGCGTTTGCTGGGCTTAAGGAATCTAAAGATTATGTTGCACTGTCACGAGAAGCTCAAAAGAAAGCAAATGAGTACGCCAACATCGCACTAAGAACCGTAAATAAAGAAGAGCCTAATGCTTTAGGTCTTTTAGCCGCTAGAAGAGAGTTCGACAGTTTTGTAAACGCTGGTCCTAGAAAAGGAGACGTTTTAGACCCTACTGTAGAAACAGCAAAAGGCGCGGCGGGTAGATTCATAAGAAACGTAATGAACGAAAAACTCAAAGACATTACTGAAGGAGAAGTTGTTCACAACTCTCTTGATCGTATGCACAATCTTTTGTCTGCTCGTTCAGTCTTACGTAACAAGATGTACGGGGAAGGTAACAACAGAATAGCGAGGGTTGTACAGAAAATATCAAAAGCTGCTAACTTGCCTTCTACTCCTCTTGCTTTGTACGCCACTTTGAAAACAGGGGCAGCAGCAACAGCAGGTGCAGTAGCAGGTATTGGAGCAGGGACTGGGGCTGTTTTAGGTGCCGGGGCTGGCGTAGGGATATACAGTGTTCTTAAAGCGTCTAACAAGAAAACACGCCTAAAGTTTTATTCTAAAGTTTTATCAGGAATGGACAAAGCAATAAAGACTTACAAAAGCGACAAAAACCTTGTGTCGGAACTAAAGGCCGACAGAGCCTACATTGTTTACTTAATGAACGAAGCAAGACAAGAGGAAGAAGAAAATGGCTAACATGTTTAGTAGTGTTTTAGGTCCCAACTCTTCTGCTGTTTCCTTTATGGACTCTATTGCTGAACTTCCGGGTAAGCGTGTTGACGACTTTATGGAACAAACCCAGCGGCACAGGTCCGGGGAAATTGGAACTGGGGACCAGATGCTTCAAGGAGGTGCTAACGCCGTAGGTTTGCTTACAGACGTTCCTTTTTTTGTTGCAGGAGAAGCAGTATCCACTATTACTCCTGAGTTTATTAAGAAAGGCTTGAGTCAAATAGCTGAGGGAATTAAAGACACGGAAGCTGCCCAAGTTGCTATGCAGTACATGGAAGAAAACCCTCAGATGATGAAACGCATAGGGTACGGTGCTGATCTTTCAGCAGTCCCCGCTGCAAAAGTAGCAAAAGGCGGTATGCTGCGTGACTTGTCTTTAGAGGCTCCTAACAGACAACCATCTTTTTACGGCTCTGGGGTGTTGGGTCAGCTTGCTTCTATAGCAAGAACCGCGCCTACTGCTTTGTACGACACCTTAAGTCCCAAAGCAGCAGCTTCTCGTAGAGAGGGTGTTCCCATGTCTGTAAGAAGAGAAGCCTCTAGAATAACGCCTGAAAGAAGAAGCAAGGCCGAAGCTATCAGAAGTAAAAAACCACAGGATAGAACTAAAGAAGAAACTGAATTTTTAGGAAACTTTAATAAAGACCTTTCTTTTTTGGAAGGACAGCTAGACCAAACGCAGTTGCTAAAAACAGGAAGAGGGGAACAAACTCAGGGAGTTATTAAGTCTTTTGAAAACGTACAGGCTTTAGGAAAAGGTCCCTTAAGTCCTGAAACTCTTTCTAAAGCAGCGTCTCTATCTGATCCTTTAATAAAAAGAAACATATCTCTTGACAAAAACAATTTAGCTGTTATTGAAGAAAGAATTAGAAAAGCTCAGGGCATAGGACCTAACGAACAAGTAGAAGTCGTTATTAGAAACCCTACTGCTTTTTCTGACATATCTAAAGAAAGTTTAAGAGGTCCTAGTAAAGAAGCGACTAGGGTTTTTCACGCTAGAAACAGCTTACAAAAGTATTTTCCAGAAAAAAAAGATTTCTCAGACCAAGAGCTAAGAGAAGCTGTGGCTATGACTAAGCTTCCAGACGACAAGCTGTACAACCTATCTACCGGAAAAGAAGCGAACCGATACGAACAGTACTTACACAAACTGCTTCAACCTAAAAAGTACGGTACAAAAGGAAGACCAAGCAAAGAAACAATCGACATGTACTACAAGTACAAAAAGATGGAGCAGGACGGAGTAAAGCTCAGAAAGCCTCAGCAAGAAATTTATGACGGAATGAAAGCTAGAATACAACAAGTAGCAGAAACAGTTGATGTTCGTGACGGAACTGCGTACTTCCAAGGCTCTCACTTGTCTTCTGCAAAAGGTTTAGGCGGCGTAAACGATCAGTACATGATGAACAAGAAAGGAGATTTTGTCCACTTCATTAATGACGAGAACGATCTTTTTGGTCAGACTGTTCCGGGAGACTCTCGAGTTTTGTCAATAACTTCTCCTAACGGCTACAATATGTTTGCTGCTGCTGGTAGAGCACCTGCATCAAAACCTAGCCCTGCTAAACAAACTTTCCAACGAGAGTTGCAGGAAATTGGGGCAGAGCCTGTTAACACAACACCTAAAGGAATGTTGGAGCAAGCGGCAGTAGGCGTCCAGAAACAACCCATGCCAAATGTACGTCCGTCTGACTTTAAAAATATAGGTGCTTCTGCTGCCTTGACTACACAGACCGCAAGAGAAAGATAGGGGGTCACTTAAGACCCCCTTCAGTTTCACTCTAGATCTCACAACTGTTACCAACACAGGCCAACTGTTGTGACCCTTCGGTCATGTCTGTTTCCTCAACAATGTCCCACTCGATAGTCTTTGGAAACTCCTTGACTAGCTTCTGGTACGTCTCTAGGTCCACAGGCTCATAGGGTGCTTGCTGGTACGTATGTTCTGAGTAAGGTAGGAAGCTTATGCCACTAACCTTGTCGAACTTGTTGTACAACCACTGACCCACCTCTAGGAACTCATCGTCTCTGTAGTAGCAAGTCATGGAAGGCTTGTGCTCACACCAGTAGTCCTGATACAACTCCCATAACTCAAGCTGCTCCATGGCTCCCATGTCAGTCGCTACTACAGCCTTCTTAGGAGACTTTATGGGGAACGAGAAGACCTTAGTAGTAGCAGAAGTCACGTCTATCTCCACAGGCACTCCAGCGGCCTCTAGGACAGCACACAGAGGGTCTCTTGCGTCTGCCCTTACTCGTCGTATGTACTGCTCTGAGTATCTAGGGTGGATGCCAGACGCGCTGTCCACCAACTGAGACACAGTACCGGAAGGCTTAACAGCAGTAATGGCAGTGCTAACATTGATGCCAAGCCGTAAAGCCCAAGTGCGGTTAGTTTTAATAGCCTCTTTCTTAAGCTCCGTGAGCCACTCCTGTAGTTCTGCACGACTCTTCCTCCCTGACATAACTGGATGGTCCATGATTCCTGTTAGTGATACACCTAGTAACGCTTCCTCT
>Ga0213865_10001307_pt1 | contig 16308 bp, 23 predicted proteins | sample PICome_6_FD_160100 | JGI IMG/M metagenome (GOLD analysis project Ga0213865, IMG submission 160100) | Coastal seawater microbial communities near Pivers Island, North Carolina, United States - PICO282 | ecosystem: Environmental > Aquatic > Marine > Coastal | place: USA: North Carolina...
GTTACAAAACTACATAGACCAATGCGGCGCGTACTCGCTGGGGCTACGTGAAATGACCGGCATTCAAGCAGCTGGAGCGTTAATCGTGGTGGCACGCCGCACCGGAGCACCACAAGTCCGCGAGCTATCCGCACTAGAACTGATCGGCGCCGAAACGCGATTCAAAGAGCGCGTGGAGCGTTATTTCTCGGCCCTAAAGGGCCTCGAAAACGCCATTCATGACGAATAGCAGGATGCCAAGAATTCGCCCTTGCCGAGATCGCCGCACACAAGCGGCCAGGGCCTAATTTGCCATTCAAGCAGCTGGAACGTGTCACCACATGCCGCCAGCGCACGGCGTGCCGCGTGATGCACTGACGTGGATATTACGAAATATTTCAGCGTGGAGCGTCCATCGCCCATGGTGAGCAGCACCAAACGCGGGCACGCAAAAAAGTGGGCTACGCCCACGGTCGGAGCATTTTTCAAGCCAGGGCCGTGCAAAGTAAAGCCAGCCCATAGGTTAGGGCTGGCACGGGTTCAAGCGTGCGGTGATTGCAGCGGCGAAAGCTTCTCCTGTTTCAAGCCACGCCAAGCCCTAGCCTTGTCCATCGATTGGATGAGTTTGGCCATGGCTGGCACGTCCCCGCTAGCGGCTGCAATATTGAAATGATGTTGGAGCGTTGCGAGAATTGACAGCGGTTCTAGGTCTTGCTCGGATTCTGCTGGCCCATCGTCACTGGAGTCTATGGTCTGCTGGGCTTGCCGGATGGCATCATAAGAGACAGATCGGCTAATCCCGAACCGGACAGATGCCATGGTTGCCGCGCTGGAGTGTGTGATGCCAGACTCCAGCCAACCTCGGATGACTGACTGGCGCTGCTCGATTTCTGCTTTGGTTGCCATGGTGTGGCGATTGACTACGAGAGCACAATAACAGGAAAGACCGGAAATACAAGACAATCGGCAAATGTTGGTGCGTTCTGGTTTTGGGGGTTGACGGTTCCTTGTATTGTGATCTAGTATTAGGAGGAACCACACCAAGGTCAAAAATGTTCGAACTCACAGTCATCGCAGCCTATGGCCGCGTTTATAACAGTAAAGCGGCCATATGGGCGGACTGGGCAGCTGGAAAGGATTTCCAGATCGTCAGTGTTGGCGCGGACAATGGTCGCTACGTGAACAAAGAAGATGCTGACCGTGCGGGCCTTGCTTGTGTGCTGGTTCGTTACGGGAAGGACTACAGCAAAAGCGCGAGCGTCAACTTGATCAAAGGTCGGATGAACTGATCTGCTACAGTATCAACTCACATTAACCAACTTAAAAAATCATGATTACACGATTTCAAGTAACTAAGACCGCAAATCGTAAACTCACTGCTAAGGGTCAGCCTGCAATGCTTGCGATGAGAACATCGGTGAATAGCTGTCCTGATACTTGCGAGCATAAGATCAACCGAACTTGCTACGCTATGTTTGGCCATGAGGGCATGGCATGGAAGAAACTCAATGATGGTACGTCCACACGTGGCGGTGACTGGCTCGATTTGTGTGATCAGTTGCGAGACTTGAAGCCAGTACCTGGCACGATGATCAGGGTTAACACTGCCGGAGATCTTCCACACCATGGCGGTAGGATCGACCATACGGTTGTCGGGTTCCTGGCTGACAGCTTTCGCTTTCACGCGTTGAAACCTTACGGTTACACCCACCATGCGCACACCACAGGCAACTTAGAAACAATCAAAGAGCAGAATCAGGCAGGTTGGACAATCAACTTGTCTTGTAGCTCGGAAGCGCAGGCGTCCGAGATGACACGTCAGGGGTTTGCCTCGGTTTGCGTTGCCGCCCATGACGATGAACGCAAGCACTGGACGGATGAGCATGGCGTCAAGTTCGTGGCATGCCCTCAGCAGTATCGCGACGGCGTCACTTGCCAGTCTTGCAAACTATGCGCCAAGCCATTGGAAGCTCAGCAAGCAAGCCAAGGATTTAGAAAGTGTGTCGTTGTCTTTAAGGCGCACGGTGCTAGGAAGAAAGCCCTTAGTCAGTGGATCGCTGAGAGTGTGACAGCTTGAGAATTGATTGGCGCGTCACGTGTCGACAGCTGCCGATAAGTTGCTACAGTACGGGCAAGCGGATAACACCACACACAGCCGCTTGCCTTTATTTCCAATGCTCACTACTTCTACCGCTGCAATCGTCGCGCTGATTCTTCTACCACTGATCGTGATCCTATGGGCTACTGAATCCAAGATCCAACGCCAAACCAGGCAGGCTAAGCACCTAAGCCGCCACTACGGCCTAAGCCAGCGTCAAATCGCTCAACGACTAGGCATCAGTCAGCCCACTGTTTCTAGGCGTTTAAAGCTGGCGTGACACTTTTAGATATGCGTGCCCTCATCGGGCACGTTTTCTGAGATCAAGCTCAGCTATCACAATCCTTCACATCAGCATTTCTTATCGTGACCAACTTCATCCCTCAGAAATTCCTATACGTTGCCTGCTTCGCTATCAGCGGCACTACGGCAGCCTTTATCAGCGTTGCGCTGGCCTCGCTACTAGCAGCTAACCCTAAGGGCCCTGACGCGGCTGGAAGGGCCGTAGGGTTGGTGGCCTGCGCCGGTTTGGCTGGCACCTGCCTGACCCTGGCAGCTGGCGCGGCCATCGACGAAGACTGATCCCGTCACAAAATGTAACAATCGGACCGTTCTCAATAAGGGGGGCGGTTCGCAATAAAGGCGGATCGCGTAAGGACATAGGGAACCTGCTGGTACGTGGTGAATCTCTGTTACTGTAATACTAAGGGGGGAAGGTCGAAAAGTCAACTATCCTGTAGTACAGGCCCCAAAAAATACGCACCCAATACTTTCTTCTGTAATACATGGCCGTACGCACACCACCCCCGCTATCGCTACGGCACGCGCAGGGTGAAGTTTTCAACAGCGACGTACGTTTTCGCGTCTTGGTAGCGGGCCGCCGCTTCGGAAAGTCCTACCTAGCCTGCATCGAACTCTTGCGTGGAGCGATTGCCGCCCCAGGCGAAACCTTCTTTTACTGCGCCCCGACTTACCGCATGGCAAAAGACATTGCCTGGAAAGTCATGAAACGCATTGTTCCCGCCGCATGGATCAAATCCAAAAACGAAACGGACCTGAAGCTGGAACTTGTCAACGGCTCCACGATCGAACTAAAGGGCACGGAAAACGCAATGGCCCTGCGAGGCCGCAGCCTTTCCGGGGTGGTACTTGACGAAGCCGCATTTATGGACGCCGCCGTCTGGTTCGAGGTGATCCGCCCCGCACTCGCCGACAAACAGGGCTGGGCCTTATTCATATCCACCCCGGATGGAACGGCCAGCTGGTTCTACGAACTCTGGCAATACTGCATCACAGGCGACACCAACTGGAAACGGTGGAGCTTCACCACAATTGAGGGCGGCAACGTCCCACCGGAAGAAATCGAAGCTGCACGAAGCCAACTGGATCCCCGAACTTTCCGCCAAGAGTTCGAGGCCAGCTTCGAGAATCTATCCGGTCTCGTTGCCGTCTCATTTAGCGACGCAAACATCAGCACCGCCGCAAAGGACATCCCAATCCTCCCGCTACTACTAGGCGTGGACTTCAACGTGGACCCGATGACGGGAATCTGCGCCGTAAAAGACAACGACACCCTCTACGTTTTCGACGAAATCCACCTAACGGGCGGCGCCACCACCTGGGACTTCACAGAAGAAGTAATCCGCCGCTACGGCCTGGAACGTCGCATTATGGCCTGCCCGGACCCAACGGGCGGCGCCCGCAAAACCCAAGGTGTAGGCGCGACAGACCACAACATCCTACGAAAATCGGGATTCCGCGTCTGCGCCCCACGCAGCCCCTGGAAAGTACGCGACAAAATCACCGCCGTAAACACCGCCCTTTTAGACGCCACTGGAACGCGCCGCTGTTTCATCCACCCCCGCTGCAAGGAACTAATCAAATCATTCCGCAGCCTGACCTATGCCCCTGGAACGGGCCTCCCAAACAAAAATTTAGGCGTAGACCATGCATTTGACGCCTTCGGCTATTTATGCCTGCAACAATTCAACTTGGCAAAATCAGGCGTAATGGGCACAACTTCCTATAGGTTGTATTGAGCTACACGAACTAATGGTTAATTACGAGGGGCCAAAAAAGCGAACACGCGGTGATAAACGCGCCCAAGAATACATCGAGGCACGCCAACGCCGGATGTACCGCCACCAACTGGACGGCCACAGCGTGCGCCAAATCGTATATGAACACAGCGCCCGCGAGGGAGTCAGCATCCCCACTGCCTGGCGCGACTGGGACCAAGTAAAACAGTGGACCGAGGAAGACTGGATCCGCGACCGCGAAGCAATGCTGGGCCGCATCCAAACGATGCGTCTCCGCGTCGTCCACGCCGCGATGAAAAAGGGCCACTACCAAGTCGCAGCCCAAGTTCTTGATTCCCTGGGACGTGTCCTGGGCGAAAACACCCCCGAACAAGTATCAGTCCAAGTGCCATCACTAAATATCCAAGTGGAACCCAAAGTAGTTAGCGCCCAACTACCCGAAAGCGAGGTAATCGAAGCCGAATTAACACCGCAAAAGGAGGTAGATTCAGCTGAACCCGCGCCATAAATCAATGCCCGGACATTACGGCCAAGGCAAAAAGAGCAAGCCCAAGGGAAAGAAAGGCCCCAAGAAGTAGAATATGAACAGCTGTCGCGATTTCCATGGCAAAACGCGGTCTTTACGCCAATATCCACGCCAAGCGTAAGCGTATCGAGGCTGGCGCGAACGAAAAAATGCGCAAACCAGGCTCAAAGGGCGCCCCAACCGCTGGAGCGTTCAAAAAAGCAGCCAAAACAGCTAAAAAACGCAAACCAAAGGGTAAAAAGTAATGGCTGCTGTCGCTACAACCGCCGTCGACCGGTTTACAAACGTCGTCGAATACACAGGGGCAACAATGACCGCCGTAAACGACTGGTTTGCGGTCCATGGCCACACCAGCGAGTACTCATTTGCGGCTGCCGTCACAAGCGAAGGCAATTTCACCTTAGCTTTAGAGGCAAATTTCAACGGCAACGGCAACTGGTTCACAATCGACACCAGTAAGACCATCAATGAATCCGGCCAATACGTCTACTTCTACAACGGGAAGCCTGCATCCCAGATCCGCATGAGAATCGCTTCCATTTCCTCTGGAACGGTATCTTTAACGCCCCATATTGTCACTGCTTACCACGGATAATGGGCACCCGAATCGTCACCGGCTTCTGCACCCACCTCGAAGTGGACTCCGAAAGCCGCACCACCGAAGCCTCATTTGCGTTTATGACACCACAAGACCCCGAAGATTTCGCGGGGCTGATGGTACGTCTTGCCAGCGGCATCGAAGTAATGATCGAAGTCGAGGACGAAGATGATTGAATATCGCGGCGAAAAGTTTAGCGGCTACAACAAACCAAAACGCACCCCAAACCACGCAAACAAAAGCCACGCAGTGCTTGCCAAAGAAGGCGACAAGGTAAAGCTGATCCGTTTCGGCCAACAGGGCGTAACAGGCAGCCCAAAAAAGGACAACGAAAGCGAATCCTCGCGCAAACGCCGGGAAGCATTTAAGAAGCGCCACGCCGCTAATATCAAAAAAGGTAAAATGTCCGCCGCTTACTGGGCAAATCGCGAGAAATGGTAACTAGATGACCTATTCAGTTCCCGGCCAAATCCGCACCCACCTTGTAAGTTCCAACACCCTCGGTGGAGCGGACAGTCCGTTCACCCGCACGCAAGCGGTGCTGGACATGATGAAGGGCTGGGAAATCATGAAGGCCGTCACCCTTGGGACGGAATACCTGCGCGAAAACAGCGAAGCCTTCTTACCAATCGAACCCCGCGAGGACTACACCGCGTATTTAGCGCGTGTAAACCGGGCCGTATTTTCCCCATTTACGCAGCGCCTGGTGCGTGCTGCTGCAGGACTAATCCTACGCAAGCCGATCAGTTTGGTAGGCGACCCATACTGGACAGATATTTTCGCGAAGGACGTTGACGGTTGCGGCTCAGACCTAGACGAGTACGCCCGCCGCCTGCTGCTGTGCTCATTAACCTACGGCCATTGCCACACGCTGGTAGATTTCCCCGCACCAACGGGTGCCCGGAGCCTTGCGGAAGAGCGCGAACTCAACCGCCGCCCGTACTGGATCGAAATCGACCCAGACAACATCTACGGCTGGCGCCTGGACCGTGAAGTCAACTACGGCAATTTAGTACAGGTCCGCATCAAAGAAAAAGCAGTAGTCCCTGACGGCGAATTTGGCGAAAAGGTCTACGACCAGATCCGTGTAATCGAGCCCGGCCAATACCGCATCTACCGCCAGGTCGAAACAAGAAAGGATATGCAGGGAGGTTTCCCATATCCGAACGCCTTCGACGCAACAGATGCCACGTCGGACTACGAGCTAGTGGAATCCGGCGACTACAGCCTGGGCCAGATCCCACTTGTCACAACATATGCAGGCAAGGTTGACACCCTTACAAGTAAGCCGCCCTTACTTGACATCGCGTATTTGAACCTGGCCCATTTCCAGCGCCAGGCCGATTTAATCCACAGCCTGCACATCGCAAGCCAACCAATTCTTGTCCTTGAAGGCTGGGACGACCAATCCAAAGACGTAGCTGTAAGCGTCAACTACGCAATGGCAACCCAACCTGGCAACACAGTTTATTACGTGGAACCAGCCGCGAACGCATTTGAAGCGCAATCCAACGAAATCCGCGAGCTACAGATGCAGATGGCCACCCTTGGCATCAGCACACTTAGCCAGCAAAAGTTTGTTGCCGAATCCGCCGACGCCCGCCGCTTGGACCGTGTAGACACAAACTCAATGCTGTCGATGGTATCTCTTGACCTAGAACAATCCCTACAAAAAGCTTTCAATTTAGCCGCCGACTATGTAGAAATCGCCCCACCGGAGGTAAGCATCAGCCGCGATTTTGACATTGATCGTTTAATCGGGCAGGACGTAACCGCGCTGACGGCATTGTTCGACCAAGGCGTACTGGGACGCGACGAGTTCCGCCAAATCTTGGTCCAAGGTGAAATCCTTCCTACCGCTAGTGAGAAACAAGGCGGTGAGACCGAAACTCAAGACACCGAGGAAGAATAACCGCATAATTACGAGTTCTTGTAAACTACACGAGTAGACTAAAGGAGTACATGGAGTACGCCTACATGGGTAAGTCCCTAGAAAAAGTTACCAAACCTGACGGTTCCGAAGTATGGGAACTTGTCGAGTTACGCGAACAGCAACCTGAACCCAAGGTATGCAAAGCTGTTCGTAAGCGCAAGCCATCAAAGCCTGCGGAAGACACCCCTACTACCACTTTTGACTTCTGACTATGGAAGAGCACGTCATCCAGGACACGCCCGTGGCGAGTTCTGACCAGCCCGTGGCTGCAGCCGACACCGCTCCACAGCAACCAGACCCTGCGCTTGCTGTCAAAGCCGAATACGAGACCCAGCTTGCCGCTTTAAAACAGCAGGCAACTGAAGCCGAGGAACGTTTCCAAGGCATCAAATCCAAGCTGGATGAGGTCTACAAAAAACAGGACGACCAGCGCAAACAAACGCTGGAAGACCAAGGCCAATGGAAAGATCTTTGGGAAGAAGCTAATAAAAGCGCCCAAGAAAAGGACGTACAAATCAGCGCACTGGAACGCCAGCTGGCGGACCTAAAGGTCTCCAACGAGGAAGCTTCTATGCGTACAAAAGCGTTATCCGCAATCAGCCAAGCCGGGGCCATCAACGCCGAGCAAATGCTTTTGCTGGTACAAAACAACCTGCACAAAAAGGACAACGGCGACGTTGTAATTTTGGATAAGGGTGTCGAACAAGATATTACTAACTACTTAGGCAATTTAAAGAACCCTGGTTCAGGTTTTGAGCACCACTTTAAGCCCAGCAGCGCCGCTGGCATGGGAGCCAAGCCGACACCAAATTCTGTTATCGCGCCCGGAATGCCTAATCCGTTTAAGGCCGGTAGTATTAACATAACGAGACAAATGCAACTAAAAGCAGAGGAGCCCGAACTTGCAGCTGTGCTGGAAAGGGAAGCTTCTTTGTAGCCCCGGTGGGGCGTGTCTCACCAAGTCCGTGGCTTGGACCCCGCACACACCTCTAACGTTGGTTTTCTAAGATGGCCGCACCATTTCAGAATTATTCCGGCGGTGTCCTACTCGCGGACATCGTAAAAAGGAATAATCTCAGCACCTATGTGTCTGAGGCAGTAAAAGAGCGCAGCTTGTTCATCAAGTCTGGCGCTGTTGTTCGTAATCCTTTGCTGGATGCCCGCGAAGGCGGCACCCGCATCCAAGTCCCTGAGTTCAATCCAGTATCTCCAACTGAGGAGATCATGGACGGTACAGCTACGTGGGGCACAAGCACCGCTGGCTACCTGACTCCCCAGAAGATCGGCACCGGAACCCAGATTGCTTCCATCTGCCATCGCGGTTTCGCGTATGCAGTGGATGATGTTGCAATGTTGGCAGCGGGCGAAGACCCAATGCTTCACATCCGCAACCAGCTTGCCGATGCAATCAACAAGCTGAACAGCGCACGCTTGTTCTCGCAGCTTGCTGGTTTGTTTGGCACAGCATTGTCTGGTCATTCATTGGACAAGGCAGTTGCTGCAACTTCAGGACAAGGCGAAGCCAACTTCCTGACCGCAGCCAACTTGGCTGAGGCCCGCGCTGCTCTTGGCGAGCGTGGCGATGAGCTGGACACCTTGATTGTCCACCCATCCGTTGGTTTCTACCTGTATCAGGTTGGCCTTCTTACCTTCAGCACCTCTGCACTGGCCGCTTCTGGCGCAGTGACCTGGGGCGGTGGCGGCGTCGGCGTTGGAGCCCGCTCCATCGGCGAGTTTGCAGGCTGCAACGTGATCATGGACCCACAGGTCAACACTGTGATCCCTGGAACGTCAGGCGACGTGAAGGAGTTCCGCTGCTACCTGATGAAGGGTGGTTCAGTTCTGGAAGGCGTCCAGCAGGATCTGCGTATTGAAGCAGACCGCAACGTGCTCTCGAAGCAAGACGTGCTTTCTGTGGATTACCACACCGCGTATCACGTGATGGGCACCAAGTGGACCAGTGCTGGTGACAACCCCACCAACGGCACACTGGCCACTGCTGGCAACTGGTCAGCCACCTACGACATCGACCTGATCCCAATGGTCGAGCTGATCGTCAACAGCCCACTGGACACCAGCGCAATCGCGTGATACGTCCAGCAAAAGCTGATACTGCCCCGCTTCGGCGGGGTTTTTTATTGGGCTAAAATAAAGGAAAGTATCCCTGCAGTCTTGTGGCCGCAACAATTGATGCCACATTAAAGGGCGCAAATTCCAACAGCTTTGTAACGCTGGCGGAAGCAAACGCCTATTTCGAGACCGTCCCAAATTCTTCAACCTGGGACGACAAAACGGACGACCAGAAAAACCGCGCCATTATTAGCGCAACCCGCTGGATCGACGTACTCAACTTTTACGGCGACCGTTGCGACAATGGCCAAGCACTGAGCTGGCCACGCAACAACTACCATGTTGACCGGGTGGAACTAACGTGTTCCGTCATCCCAGCCGACATCAAATACGCCACCTACGAGCTGGCGCGTGCGTTAGCAAACGACACCGATGCCGTCACGGGTAACACGGGAACCGAAGGTTTGTATGAAGAAGTCGAGCTAGGTGAACTAAAGGTGAAGTACAACACAGACAGCCAGGCAACTGGATCCGTGAACAACATTTTTGATGTCTACCCTTGGTTGCAGTCTTACCTTGGAGCCTTCACCTTGGGCGGTTCTGGGGGTTATCAAGTGCGCGTTGTTAGAGGATGAAATGTCAAGAATAGACGACACCTTTTCACCGATTCCAGCCCAAATTTTCAATGACTGGGGCCAGGACATCACGTACATCAAGACCACTACACCCCGCGCCTACGACCCCACCACAGGGGCTGTAACTGGAGCGGACACCAATGTGACGGTAAAGGGCATCATCAGTCGCCTTACCCCACGGGAATCGGAAGGCTTGTACCAAAGCACGGACGTAAAGATCTTGATTGGTACGGCAGAGCTTGGCGATTATTACCCAACAGAAGCGGATCGTGTGCAGTATCCACAGGCGGGCGAAACCCGCGAAGCCAAGATCATCAACATCTTGACCTATCGTGGTGACAACCCGGTGTACCACACCCTGATCGTGAGGCCACAATAATGGCTAAGAACGGTCTATTTAAACTTTTGAAAGAACTGGACCGGGTAGCTGCGACTACGGTATTTAACGGTCCGAAAGCTGCTGCAGAACGCACAGTCCGTGAACTGCAGCAGGAAGGCCCCAGCTGGAGCGGTAAATTTTCAAATTCTTGGCAGATTGAAAGCCCCTTAGGCGGTGTAGGCAGTTCTAAGGGTGATGGTCAAGCTGGCGAACCAAGGTCCATATTTACGCCCGCTGTAACAGGCCCCCAAGTAGTAAAAAGCCTGCTTACAAAGGACAAAGTTGTCTTTACTATTTCAAATTTTGCGGAATACGCAGCAGAGGCAACTGATTTAGTTGAAAGCGCGTTTATCCGACCTCCGGGTGAGCCCTTTCCACAAACCCAACTGGGCCGGAGCAAATTTCGTGAAGGTGACGGCGGTCGCCAGCAACCTTCCTACCGGGGCTATGTCGGCGGGGGTAACCCAGACAGTGAGTCCAGCGCCACTGCTGATCTTGACTGGTTCCCTAGCTACGTAGAAGGGGGCAAACTGGACCGCGCCGTCAGAATTGAAATGGACGACTTGTTTAAGGAATTGCAATGAACTACCAAGCGATCCGGGCATCAATGGAAAACCCGTTACTGACGGCGTTTAACAACCTGTCCCCTGCAGTGCCGGTGTACTTCGACAACATCACTGCAGTTCCACCAAACACAACCACCGAGTATGTCCGCATCAACATCACGTTCGGCCTAACCAACGAACCAACGCTGACCTCTAGCGTGGACAATGCGCGTGGTGCGTTAGTAATCCGTTTGTTTACAGAAAAAGGGCGTGGCCCGGCCCGCAATCAAGAATTGGTAACGACTGCTGTAAACGTATTAGAGACAATTAACGATACGGCCAAGACTACTACAGGTGTATTTGTAAAATTGGGTGAAATAAACGGCCCAACTTTTTCAGCTACTGATGAATCACCGCATTTTGTAGGCCGCATTGACACGGGGTATGTAGCAACTGTGCTGACTTAAATAGTCGCTAACCTGTAGATAGCCGGGCAGTGCCCGCAGAGACCCTTAATTTTTGGCGTAGCAATGGCCACCACCGTTCTGTCCGGCACTTCAGGTGCCCTCTACTACAAACCCGCTGGCACAACCAGCAGTTTTGCCGAGTCTAGCGTCGATACTGGCGCAGACACCATTACTGTTGGATCCTACTTGAACTTGAAAGTAGGTGATCCCGTGCAGTTTAGTGTGATCAACGCTCAAACTGGCGGCGCAGGCACAGGCACACTTCCCGCAGGCATCAGCCTTGGGACCACCTACTACGTTATTGCTTACACCGCTAGCACCGGAGTGCTGCAGGTGTCTGCAACCCTGGGTGGAACAACAATCACCATTACCGACGACGGCACAGCCGTTAGCCCTAACGCCTTCCAAGTCGCCTATGCCGCGTTTGCAGTAGTCGGGCAGGTGCGTGACTGGAGCTTTGAAATCAACCGTGCTGAAATCGATGTAACCACCATCGGTCAAACCCCTGGTCAGTACGTTCCATTCCGCAGCTACATCTCCGGCTTCGGCGATGGTACGGGCAGCGCAACGGTCTACATGACCGACGAAGACGCTTCCCTCAGCAACCGCATGATCGAGGACGTGCTTCAGCGTAACCAGATTGGTGCGGCCTTTAAGCTTTACACCGACCAAGTGTTCAGCAGCGGCACGGTGAACGAAGCCGAAAGCCGTTCCATTGAGTTTGAAGCAGTGCTGACTTCTGCCAGCATGAACGTCACTCCTGACGACGCACAATCCGTAAGCGTAAGCTTCCGTCCATCTGGCACCCCAAGCTTCGACTTCAGCCAGACCTGATAAAGTGCTACTTAAGGCACTACTTAATAATTATTAAGTAAGCACCTCGCCCCGGTAATACCGGGGTTTTTATTGCGCTACGCTATAGTTAGGTTATAGTCAAGTACACATCATGCCCGCTGGATCTACACGCGCCATTGATCGGTTGCGTAAAGCAGCAAACCTCCAGCCAAGCAAGCGCAAAGTTGAGCTGTCTGACGGCACCATATTTGAGATGTGGATCAGCCCGCTAACCATGGCTGAACGTGAACGCGCCCAGAAGCAAGCCAAGTCTGACGACGCTGGAGCGTTCGCACTGCAGCTGCTAATCGGCAAAGCACAAGACGAAAACGGCGCCAAGCTTTTCTCTGCCGGTGAAATCGATATTTTAAAAAACGAAGTCAAGGACAGCGATCTGCAATCTTTGATGCTGGCCATCCTTAGCGACGAAGACGAAGAGTCAATGGACCCAAAATCCTAGTTGCGGAACTTCGTAAAGACAACTGGCTCATGCTGCAGTTCGGCGTTGCCAAGGAGCTTGGCATGAGCTTGACCGAAGTCCGCACCACGATGACACCAGAGGAGCTAATTGGCTGGAGCGCCTATTTCCAGATCCTTAACGAGGACCAAGAAAAACAAATGGAAAAAGCTCGCCGCCGAAGGTAACCCATTCTGGGCCTAGAATAGAAAACGACGTACCAGCTGTGGATCGTGGCATACAGAGCTGAAATTGAGATAGGCGTAAAAGGTGCTGCAAAGCTAGAACAGATAAAAAAGAAGATACAGTCTATCGACCAAAAAGTTGAACAGGTAAATGCTAGATGGAAAAAAATACGCAGTGGTATTCCAACAAAAGAATTTGGAGAAGTTAATAAAAAACTACAAAAAACAGTTGCACTGCAAGCTAGAGCTAAAGCTCTTGCGGCAGCTACAGAAAAACGCTTAAAAGGACAAAATAGTGTAACGCAAGGGTTATTAGGTTTAAATAAGGCTGTCTTAAACGCAGCTAGAAGTGAAGCGCAAGCACGTGGCGAAAGCGTAGCAAAACAACGCGCATTAAATAGGGAGTTAGCAAAAACACAACAATACTCAAAAGCAATTGGCCCAGAACCGGCAAGAGGTAGCAGATCTAAAGGTCGCAGTAACATTGGCCGCGCCGCTAAAGCGCGGACCCAACAAAACAAACGTTTACAGGGTGCCGCAAGCAACGCAATTATCGGTGGTGCGTTCCCGCTACTTTTTGGCCAGGGGATTGGCGCGTCAGTAGGTGGTGCAGTAGGCGGCGCGGGCGGCGGTCTGCTGGGCGGTCAGTTTGGCTTCGGACTATCGCTAGTAGGTACTGCGGTTGGAACGGCAGTTGACACCTTAATTGCTAAAGCCGGAGACCTTGGCAAAGCCCTGAGTCCATTAACCGCAGACATTGGTGCTCTAGCAGATGCTGCAGGGCTTGCCGGTACAGAAAACGGAAAACTAATTAAGTCATTGGAGTCTTTTATTGGGACTGAAAAAGCTTTACAACTAGCGTCTCAGCAGCTAGCTGTAATTGTAGGTAAGGAAGGCGTAGAAGCTTTAGAAGACTACGGAGACGCACAAACTAATTTAAGTAATGAGCTTAGTAAAGCTTTCACAGATTTATCTGCATCTATTGCACCGTTTTTGAGCCAAATTACAAGGGCAATTGCGGGTAGAGTTGAAACTACACGACTTGTAAAACGTGGAGTTAATGAATTTAGTGATGATCCAGCTATAAAAAAAGCTCAGAACGAATTTGTACAAGGTAAAATTCGCGAGTTTGAGCTTGAGCAAAAGATAGCTGATGTTGTACGACAGAAAGAAGCAGCTTTGCAAAAAGCTGCCAACTCTCAGCTACAGTCTGCATCAGGTAGCCGTGATAGCCTTCAAATTGCTGAACAAGAACTTGTTATTGAACAAGAAAAAGGTAATCTTTTAGATATAAGAGTACAAAAAGCCCAAAAAAATATAATACTTTTAGAAGCCTCACGGGAAGCACAAGCTATTATCAGTCAAGAGGACAAAAAACAAATAACCTCCGCTCAAGCAAAGCTTAAATTTCAAGAACTAAACTTAAAAACTACTCGTTTAAAATTACAATTGGAAAACAATATAACTGCAGCTATAGAAGACCGACGTAAACAGCTGGAGCGTGAAGCCCAAGCTGCAGCACGTAGAGCACAGCAAGAAGCACAAAGAGCACAGCGTGAATTAGAAGCACGAAACAGAGGTATCAGCTCGGCTCAAGTAGGCAGTATGCAAGCTTTAATTGCAGGCAGTAGAGCGGGATTACAAAGCACCCGTGTATTTGAAGGAGAAAAAGCGTTCTTAGACGAAAGCGAAAAAGCCCTTGAATACGAAGTTAGGCTCAAAACCCGGATATTAGATATTCAGTACAAGCAGCGAGCTTCACAAGCAAAATCCCAGGAGGAAGCAGAGCACCTGTTTAACACATATAACACACAATACGACACTATTGAACGGATATATCTTACTCAGTTACAACAAGTACGACAGCAAAAAGAGCAGCTTAGGGTACAAAGAGAAATTAACGCTTTACAGCAAGCAGAAGAGACTTCCAATATCACGCGGGGCTTTACTCGCAATATTGCGGACGTGGAACGCAGGATTGCTTCGCCATTTGGAGGCGACGATTCAGACATGTTAAACCTTAGAATCGAACAACTTCGTCGAACAGAAGACATATACAGAGACATAGACACTCAGGTAAGTACTTTAAACAAACAATTAGAAGCAGACCCCAGTAATGAAATTATTGCGGACAACATAAAAGGTCTAGAAGAACGTAGACAAAAACTTGAGGCGCTTTTACCGGTTTTAGACCAAGTAGAGCAGGCGGAATTACGCCAAAACCAGTTAATGGAGAAGTACGGCTTTATTGCAGACGAAGCCGCTACTGCAATGTCATCTGCTGTGCAGTCCATTGTTACGGGCACTGGTTCGGTCCAGGAAGCCTTTAGTGACATGTTCGCCAATATCGGTAAAGCCTTTATCGATATGGCGACTCAGATGATCGCCCAAGCGTTATTCATGAAGGCAATAGGAATACTTGGGAACGCTTTTGGCGTAAGCGGCGGTGGTGGCATTGGGTTTAATCCCGGCGCACCAAGCATTACAGGCAACTCCCTCGGAGACTTTGGCGGCGGAAGTTTCGGTGGTTTCATGGCCAACGGCGGCCCAGTCAGCGCAAACACGCCTTACATCGTCGGCGAACGCGGGCCTGAGTTGATGGTTCCGTCCACCAGCGGCATGGTGCTATCTAACAGCGAAACCCGTCAGCAGCTGAACGCGCAGCGAAACACAATGATCACCAACAGCACCCGCGAAACAGAACGCATGACCGAAATGATGCTGTCAAATCCAGATCCAATTGATGTGAGGTATGAATCAACGGTAATCAATAATGTTGAATACGTTACGGCAGAACAGCATCGTCAGGGCATGGCGCAAGCAGCAGAACGCGGCAGATCACTAACACTCTCGGCGCTACAGGGTAGTGTTAAAACAAGAAAAAAAGTAGGACTTAGCTAATGAGCGCATTTGCCTTCGTCAACTATGCACGGTTTATGCAGGACTCGTCCACACCAACCGTTTACGCCTATCAAAATTTTTCAGTCAATTTAACGAGGACGTACGGCGGAATTACGTACAGCTTTCTTCCCTTTGCTGTTTCAACTGGTGCAGGCAGTAAAGGCGGCGACCGATCCGAAGCAGTACTAGGCGCTGCGACTAACGAAATCAGCGTGAACATTTTTGCCGAGGCCGTTCAAAGCCGCTGGTTATTGGACTTGAAAACTGTCAGCCTCGATGTGACGAACTTTAGTGATGTTGCACTGATTCGATCTGAGCTATGGCGTGTCGCGAGTTACGACATGGATACAGAAAAGGTGCTGTTGAAACTAACGTCACCGCTGGATGCTGTTGCGTCAGACGTTCCAAGGCGTGTTTTGAATACCAAAATTGTTGGGGCGTTACCAACATCTGGTTCGCTGGTAGTTAGCTGATGGTTGATTGGAAGCCCTGGGTTGGTTTGCCTCACGTATTCGGGGAGCATCCGAAGCACGGTCGGGGCGCTGATTGTGTGGTCATGGTCTGGGCGATATTGGATTCAGTTGGTGTTTATCATCCACCATTTGATCAGGGTTGGATGGAGCTAGCTCGCGCAGGTCAATGGGAAGAATTGCAGGCGCTAT
>Ga0213865_10001310_pt1 | contig 16293 bp, 9 predicted proteins | sample PICome_6_FD_160100 | JGI IMG/M metagenome (GOLD analysis project Ga0213865, IMG submission 160100) | Coastal seawater microbial communities near Pivers Island, North Carolina, United States - PICO282 | ecosystem: Environmental > Aquatic > Marine > Coastal | place: USA: North Carolina | collected...
GCGCATTCTGGACCTCTTACTGGAGGCGTACAGCTAACGGCTCAGGCGCCTTGGCTGCCGAGTTCTGTCGTAGGGTATCGGTATCCCCGCAGGATGTCTTCGACGGGCATGGCCGGCTTTCCTGCGAGTTGAGCACGCACCAATTGCACGGGCGTGCTGGCGGTGCCGACCCACCATGTCCCATTGTCGGTATGGCATTGGCCTGGAGCCAGGGGGCCGATGTCTGAGGGGGCCATCCCGTGCAAGGCCTTGTGCACTTTGAATGTTGCGCCATTGAGCGTGGTCCAAGCCCCGGGAAATGGGGTCATGCCGCGGATGAAATCGACCACGCGTGGGCCAGGGTGACGCCAATCGATGCGGCCATCCTGTTTGAAGAGTTTCGGGGCCTCTCGCTCCGCGCCCGTAGCCAATTGGTCCTGAGGTATTCCCGCTATGTCTCCTTCAGCAAGGGCGCCGAGAGTGTCTACCAGCAGGCCAGCACCTTCTCGCATGAGTTTCGAATACAGGGTGCCCGCAGTGTCGTCTTCCCGGATGGGACAACCGCGTTGTAGCAGCACAGCACCGGTGTCAATGTCCCTTGTGATAAAGAAGGACGTCACGCCCGTGCGCCCAGCCCCGGAGGCGACGGCGTGTTGTATGGGCGCGGCACCGCGGAAATCAGGAAGTAGGCTGCCGTGGACATTGATGGTGCCGAGACGCGGTCGGTCCCACACCAATTCAGGGAGCATGCGAAAGGCCACAACGGCGTAGACATCCGCGTTCCATGTGTCGAGCAGTGTCAGGAAATCCTGCGCCCGGAGGCGTTCGGGCTGTGCCACAGGCAATCCCAGTGCTTCAGCCGCGGTCTTGACCGCAGAAACCGACATGCGCTGACCACGTCCAGCAGGTTTGTCTGGGGCGGTCACAACACCCACCACTTCATGCGCACTCTCATGCAGGGCGCGCAGGCTCGCTTCGGCGAAATCCGGCGTACCAAAAAAGGCCACACGTAGGGAAGGAGACGGAGTTGATGTCACGCCGCGCAAAGGTAGTAGACCGCGGCAGTGGATGGTGGTCTCAAACGGCTTTGGAACGCCAGTCCCAGCGCTTCAAGAAAACCAAGCATCCCAAACCCATGAGGCTGAAGTAGATCCACTCGACCCGCCAGATGAGCCAAACAGGTTGCGGATAGACAAGGGTCAACAAGATGGTGACGGTCGTGTAGGCGACCAGCGCGCTCAACTCGATCACCAAGGCTGCTGCGGTGTTTCCGCTGCCTTGCACGGTGCTGAGCAGTACGCTGCTAAAGCTGTACATCATCATAGCGGTGAAAATGACAGGCAGGGTCCGGGTCGCGGCGTCCAAACCTTCCGGTGCATCAAAGAAGGGGCTGGCAATCAAACCGGGGTAGAGGAGCCCGCCGTGAGCGACCAGCAGGATGCCACCGGCATTGACCACCAAGAGCCTTTTCATGACAGGGACCAATTCACCGCCCCTCCCTTCACCGAGCAGGCCGCTGATGAACGTCCGTGTGGTCTGCTGAATGCCCTGTGATACCACGAAGGCGAGCATGAAGAAGTTGCGCGCAATGTGGCTCACTTTGAGCTCCATGACGCCGACCTGTTCCACGAGAAAGAAAAACATGCTCCACGTCCCGAGGGTGATTGTCAATTGCAGCACCATCGGCGTGGCAAGCCGAACCCAAAGGCGCAAGGCTTCCGTCTTCATCCAAGCCGAGGCCCACAACTCACGTCCATGTCGCCAGAGGACATGGCCGATCAACACGGCCATCCCAAAGGTCTCCGCCACCAGTGAAGCCCAGGCCGCACCATCCGCTCCCAGCGCGGGCATGCCCCATCGGCCAGAGATGAGCCCTGCGTCTCCGATGATGTTGATTGTGCCTGTGACGATCATGGCCCACATGAGAATCCTCGAGCGCGCTGTCCCCATGAAGTAAGCGATGAGCATCATGTTTATGAAGGAGGGCAAGAAGCCCCACCTCCGAATGGACATGAACGCATCAAAGATTTGCCCTGTCTCAGCGTCCCTGAACACCTCAGAAAATCCCCAGTACTGGACGATGTAGACGAAGGCTACCAGGAGAAGCCCCACAGACAGCATGATGGAGAGCCCGGTCCTCAGGATGTTCATCGCTTCGTGTCCACGCCCTTCACCCAGCCTGCGTGCAATCAGGATTTGCCCTGTGCTGGAAAATCCTTGGCCAATCATGCCCAAGGTGATGTAGAGCAATCCCGCATTGCCCGCACCATTCAGCGCCGCGTCTGAAGTCTGGCTCAAGAAGTAGTTGTCCGTCAATACGACGAGAAACTGCATGAAGGTGCCCGCAGAGACCGGAATGGCGAGCCTCAGAATGTCCGGGTAACCCGTCTTGAGTGGGGTCATGAAGAGGGCAAAGTATCCCCGGTGGAGTCAGAGTCTGCAGGTCCTTCACCGTTGCGCAACCGCGCAAGCAGACCAGGGGCATCCTTCACGGTCCTTTCCGCCCAGTCGCCGAGGATGCGCGTGCGTTCTGAGTCGGGAATGGCCCAATCGAGATCGTGGTTTTGGCGGACGCGTTCGGTGACCGTTTGGAGCGTCAGCGCCGCTGCGACCGAGATGTTGAAGCTCTCCGTGAAACCGTGCATCGGGATGCGCACAAAGTGATCCGCCATGGACTTGGCCGCATCCGAAATGCCAGGGCCTTCGGAGCCAAAGACCAAAGCCACAGGCCGGTCCAAAGGCAAGGCTTCAGGTGTCGTGTCGTCGGTGTGGGGGGTGGTGCAGCACACCGCGTACCCCGCATCTTTCAGTTTTTGCAGACCGTGCACGGTATCGGTGTGTCTGCGGATGTCCAGCCATTTGTACGCCCCTTTGGAGACACCAGGTGAGGTGCGATACGGATTGTTGGCCTCGATGATGTGTGCAGTTTGGATCCCAAAACAGTCACAACTGCGGAGGACGGCTGAGATGTTGTGGGGGTCAAACAGGTCTTCCGTGACAACCGTTACCCAATTCATCCGCGCGTCCAGCACAGATTCAAAGCGCGCACGCCTCGCTTCCGTGAGGAAGGAGGAGAGTAAAGCGTAGCGGTCGTCTTGCATCGGGAGCAAAGAAAAACCCCGACTTGCCAGGAAGGCAAGCCGGGGAAATTTCGGCTGGTGCCGTGAACGGGTCTTACTTGACCTTGTCGTTCAACTCAGCACCTGGCTTGAACTTCACCACGTTCTTAGCTGCGATGGTGATTTCCTTGCCAGTTTGTGGGTTGCGGCCCTTGCGCGCCTCCCGGTGGGTGACGGAGAAAGAACCAAAGCCAACGAGGGCTACACGCTCTCCACCCTTGAGGGCATTGGAGGTAGCGTCGATGAATGCGTCGAGTGCGCGACCTGCGTCGGCCTTGCTGATGCCTGCGCCTTCGGCCATGGCATCACGGAGTTCGGATTTGTTCATGGTTTTGTTTTTAGGTTGTGAACCTTTCAAATGTATATGCGAAATCCCGCGCTTGACGGGGGATTCAGGACGTTTTTATTCAGTTTGTGAATAAAGTGCCGTTAGAATTGGAAAAACCCGGAAATCCAGCAATGATGCGGGGTCTGTGCTGAGGTTGACCTTTGCCATTCTTGACCCACAACACCACATGAACGATTCTACCCCTGTTTCCCCCATGGATTTGCCCTTCGAAGCCATGGGGCCGACCGTCGATTATGAGGTGCCCATGCGCTACAGCGACATGGATTTGTTCGGGCACGTAAACAATGCCAGGTACTTCACGTTCCTCGAAGACGCGCGCATCGCCTGGTTCGAGACCTGTGTGCCGGAGCCATGGGACTTCCGCAAACATGGCGTGTTGGTGGCCCACAATGAGATGGACTACCTCAAGCCGGTAGAACCCGGGGACCGGTTGATCATCCGCCTGGGCGCTTCCGGGTTGGGCAACTCGAGCATCCACATCAAATACGAGGGCTTTGTTCTAAAGGAGGGCAAACAGGAGAGGACCATGCTCGCGTTCAGGGCGGCCACGACCTTGGTGAGCTGGAACACTGCCGCCGGAAAGGTTGCGCGTGTCCACGACGATTGGCGCACGGCCATCACAGGGGAATAAGCCGGACCACATATGCTGGTTGCGATAAAGCAACGAAGGGGCGCATGCACATTCCACCTCAGGATGTGCAAAACAGAACTTTCCGGGTAAAGAGGTGCACGCTTACTTTAGACGTGTACATCAAACACGATACATGAAAAAAGTATACACCTTATTCGCGGTGCTGTCCTTGGTATGGGCCGCTCAGGCGCAGACCCATACGGTCACATTTAGCGTCGACATGAACAATGAGACAGTGGCAAGCGAAGGCGTTCACGTGGCAGGCAATTTCCAAGGATGGGATCCAGCGGGAACCATGCTCAGCGACGATGATATGGACGGCGTTTACGAAGTGACCTATGACGTCTCCGACACCCTGACTTCTATTCAGTACAAATTTCTCAACGGCAATGCATGGGGCGTCGATGAAGCGTGCCCTGAAGCCTGTGCTTTTCCAGGCAGTACGGACCGTTTTGCAGAAATTGAGGGCGACACCGTTTTGGCAGTCGTGTGCTTTGGGGCTTGTGCTGGATGCGGCGTCACCACGGTGACCTTTCAGATCGACATGAGCCAAGAAGAAGCCATCAATCCTGTAGGCGTGCACATGAACGGCAACTTCAACGGTTGGGACGGGACCAACTTCTTGATGATGGATGACGCCGATGGGGACATGATATATACGTACACCACCCAGATTGATGGAGCGGCATTGGATCCCGTCGACACCTTGCAGTTCAAGTTTGTCAACGGCAACGCTTGGGGCTTCGACGAAAATCCGGAAGGTGAGTGTGCTGACAATGGCAACCGCATGATGGTCTTGACCGGAGGTGACATGATCTATCAACTTGAGGAAACGGGACAGGCCTACTGTTACAATACGTGTGGAAGCTGCGTTTCTCCTACTCCAGTCACCTTCAGGGTGGACATGAGCACGCAAGCTGAAGTGTCGGTGAACGGCGTTTGTGTGGCGGGAAGCTTTCAAGGATGGACCCCAGGCGTGGACTTCTTGACCGATGACGACGGTGACATGATATACGAGGCCACCATCGATGTGGCTCCGGGAGATTACGAGTTCAAGTTCATCAACGGCAACAATTGGGGCGGTGATGGCGATGGCAACGTCGACAATGAGAACCCGCCTGCCGATTGCACCAGCAACGGTAACCGCACTTTCACGGTTGGAGACGAAGCGGTGACCGTCGAGTACTGCTACAACCAGTGCAGTGCGTCCTGTGTGGCTGATCCCGACCCAGCGCCCATCACCTTCAAGATCGACATGACCAACGAGACCGTCTCCGAAAATGGCGTCTGGTTGATGGGCAACATCACTTCGCCGCAATGGCAGGCAGGTGCTTTGGCCATGAGCGACGCTGACGGTGACAATGTGTACGAGGTGACCTACGAGGTGTCAGGGTCGGCCTTCTTTGAATACCGCTATTGCAATGGAGATCCATACCCTGGAGGAACCATCGACAATGCAGTGGCAGAAGTAGGGGACTTCGTGACAGAGGGGTGTGGCCAAGCCAATCCTTTCGGTGAGTCCAACCGCACCCATGTGCGTTCGGGCTTGCCTGAGGTGCTCGGTGCCTATTGCTACGGATCTTGCCTGGATTGCAATGGCGATTCTGTTGGAACCGTGATTGGAATTGAAGAAGTCCAAGATTTGATTGGACTGGAGGCGTTCCCCAACCCGGCAAGGGACGCTGTCAACCTCAGGGTAAATGGAATGGACGGCCTCCTCCAGATTCGTCTGTTTGACCTGACAGGCAAGCAAGTCTTGGTCGATCGACAGATGGTCCAATCCGGAGCCGTGATGGCTTATCCACTTTCTGGTCTTCGCTCGGGCATCTATGTCCTTGAAGCGACCAGTGCCACGCAACGGGCGACTTTGCGTTTGACGGTGGACTGACGGGGAGACCGAATAGCACAAATGAGAAAGGTGCCTGACAGCCCCTTTCTTTATTTCCTACAATCATCGTGGAAATCCCCTGCATTCTTAGATGATGAATGTCAACTTTACATAGGGTCTTCGCCTTTATATTGCGCCAAGATTCACATTTAACACTATCAAACGCATGAAGCGATTGCTACTCGGTGTTTTGGCAGCTTGCTGCAGCACCCTTGCTTATTCCCAAGCCACAGAAGTTGTTGTTGAGACCTTTGCCGAAGACATCGGAATGATCGGAGACGAAGACCTTACGGGCTACAATACCTACCGGGTTTACGTCAAGTTTGCTTCCGATCAAGACTACCTGACGGCAGTGTACGGAGATGCGGATTTCCCAACACGGATCAAAGGCGGGAACAACTTTTTCAACGCGGTACTCGGCGGTAAGGACAATTCTGGTTACAACCCTCTCTTGTTCGCGGTTTATCCCGACTTGGTCTATGACAGCTTCGTGACCATCGGCATGACCGCCCCCGCGGATGCCGACAATGGTGAGAGCCCCATCTATACCATCGGCGACCCCGAGGCAGACTGGGTTCCTTTGTTTGAGCCAGGGGGAGGTGTTTCCGGTTCTGATATCATCATTGAGACCCAGACGGGAGGCTCTTGGTTCCCTCTGTTTCCAGACGACAATGGCTATGCTGGTGAGGACAGCCTAATCCTGATTGGCCAGTTCACGACGGACACCACACTCTTTGGTGTCATCAGCGTTGCATCCTTCGTGGGAGGCGACCAGGACAGCACTGCACTCGGGACCTTCCCTTTTAGCAGCATTCCTGACGCTGTGTTTGGTTGCACGGACATGAATGCCGAGAACTACAACATGGATGCCAACGAAGACAACGGCAGCTGCGTATACGATTGCACCTATCCTGGAACCATGCTGATGGTGACGGCGACGAATGTCAGCGACGTGAGCTGCAGCGGCACCCCGGACGGTGTGGTCAGCGTATCCGTGTCAGGCGGTCAAGGCGGATTGAGCTATTCCAATGGAATGAACACCAACGCCACGGGTATTTTCAATGACGCCAATGCGGGCGACATGACCATCACCATTACGGATAGCCAAGGCTGTCAGGCGGAAGCCACCGTGACAGTGGGGGCTCCTGAGCCCTTGGAGGTGACGGCCATCTTGGCGGACCCCATCAGCTGCACAGGCCTGTCAGACGCTGTTTTGAGCGGAGGTCATACCGGAGGAACTGGTGTTGTGACTTACAGCTTGACAGCACCAATGGATACGGGTACAGGACCATACTTTGAGATGAGCTCAGAAACCTTGCTTTTCGAAAACATGGGCATTGGCCTTTACACTGTTTACGGAATCGACGAGAACGGTTGCTTGGACAACACCACACCGATCACGATTTCTCAGCCACAGCCTTTCAACCTCTACGCGCAAGCGGTTGTCCCAACAACCTGCCCAGATTCTAATGACGGATCTGTGGTGCTCAACTTCTTCGGAGGCAGCGGCAACAGCACGACGTACAGCACGGATGGCGCCACCTACGATGCCAACAACACCTACGATTTGGGACCCGGTACCTACACCTTCTATGCACTGGATGTCAATGGCTGTTCAGATACGTTGACAGACGTTGAGGTGTTGACCCCCGCTCAATTTGTTTCGCAAGTTGAACTGGTCAGCCCGAGCTGCTTTGGCGACACCGATGGTGAAGTGACTTTGGAGGTCCAAGGCGGTACAGGGTCCATTTCCTATGTATATGACGGAGAAACCTTGGACATGTTGTCCTTGAACATGGTCGGTGCAGGGACTTACAGCGTTGAGGTTGTGGACGGTAACGGCTGTACCTATGACGCCTCAGTTGAATTGACCGGTCCGAGTGAGATTGTCCCCACTGCTGCCGTGACAGACATTTTGTGCAACGGTGATGAGAACGGAGCCATCGCGTTGACGGTAGAAGGCGGAACAGGAATGGGGTACACCTACTCGATCGACAATGGTGTATTTGGTCCAAGTGCTGACTTCGATGGTTTGTCAGCTGGAGACTACCTCATTACGGTCCAGGATGATTCCGAGTGTGCAGGTTCAGCGACCATTACGGTGGGCGCACCTGACGCCATCGCCATTACCGTCGATGCCAACGATGGCGCTACCGGTACTGAGGCTGATGGTGTGATTGACATCACGGTTTCAGGCGGCACCCCGCCTTACGACTTCAGCTGGGCAGGACCTAACTACACGGGTGAAGATGAAGATGTCGCCGGAGTTGTTGCGGGTGACTACACGGTGACCATCACAGATGGCAACGACTGTGAGTTCACCAGCACAACCATCGTAGTGGTCAGCGGCATCGAGGAGGTTGTAAGCTTGATTGACGTCTCCCTCTTCCCGAACCCCACCAACAGCAATGTGACCATGAGCCTCAATGGCTTGGCTGGACAGGCTGTGAGCACGGTGCTCGTCGACGGCCTCGGTCGCGAAGTAGCCCGCGAAGATCTCGGCAACCTCGCTGGTCAGTTCATGCACACCATGGATCTGTCCTCCGTGGAGTCTGGAGTGTATTACTTGCGTGTCAATGTGGCCTCAGCATCAGAAGTGCTGCGCATTGTCAAGCACTGATCATTGATCCTGTGATAGAAAAAAGGCAGCCTTTTGGCTGCCTTTTTTCTTGTCTTGAATTCTGAAATGGCACTCATTCATAATTCGATGTTGAAATGACAACATACACCTATGTTTTGCGCAGGGATTAATAATGGACTTTGCGCATAGAATTGAACCAATCCAATACTTATGAAGCTGAATAAGCTCCTTCTGGCCTTGTGCCTATTACCCTCACTTATGTCCGCCCAGGAATATGGGCTGGTGGTCGAGGTAGAAAACGACAACATTGGCGTTTTGACTGGCGCCCTTGGCGTTGTTGACCTTACGGGGTACACGACATACCGGGCTTACATCACCATGGAAAACGAGGACGACTTCCTGAGTTCGATCTCTGGTGATAGCAATAACCCTACGTACATCACGACGACATCGGATTTCTATCACGCAGCACTGGGAGCGGCGACACCAAACGGCATTAATAGTTTGCTCTTTGCTGTCTATCCTGATTTGGAGTTCGACTCTTGGGTGACAATTGGTCTCGAAGGCGTTCCAAATGCCGCCATTGGTGAAGCAGCCGTGGCTACAGTGCAAGCGGGAAGCAACCAATGGGTAACCGCATTCGAACCCGGAGGGGGTGTAGCAGGTCAGAATGTGGCCATCGATGACCCCATTGGAGGCGCCTGGTATGCGCTGAATGGTGACGCCAATGGTGTTGCTGGCACGGACTTAAGGGTCCTTGCTGGTCAATTCACCACAACGGGTGATCTGACCCTTCAGTTCTACACGCAGATCTTCATCAACGGTGATGGATTAAACGAAGTGCCGGGAGATGACGGTGCCCTGCGCCCCACCTTCTTCTGGCCCGGAGAGGTGATCGAAGGATGCACCGATGCTACGGCGTGCAACTATGACGACACCGCTGGTACCGACGATGGTTCTTGTACATACCCAGCAGAAGATTACCTCGATTGTGCGGGTGAATGCATCAATGACACCGATGGTGATGGTCTCTGCGATGAGTTTGAGACCAGCGGTTGTACGGACATGACCGCTTGCAACTACAATGAGAGCGCGACAGATGACGACGGCTCCTGTGAATACACGAGCTGCCTTGGTTGTACCGATTCCATGGCCTGCAACTACGATGCAGATGCCACCCAAGACGATGGCAGCTGCGAATTTGCAAGCTGCGCTGGCTGTACAGATGGAGCAGCCTGTAACTACGACGCCACGGCCACCATCGATGATGGTTCATGTGACTTTAGCTGCAATGGCTGCACGGATGCGGAAGCCTGCAACTATGACATGACCGTCACTGTGGATGACGGCTCCTGCACTTATCCTGCTGCGAGTTACCTCGATTGTGATGGCAACTGCATCAACGATGAAGACGGTGATGGGCTGTGTGACGAGGAGGAAGGCTGTGGAGATCCCGAGGCCTGTAACTATGACCCCTCTGCGATTGTGGTTGAAGATGACTATTGCCTCATTGTAGACACGGTGGCCACGCACACAACGGGTGCATTGGCGGGTATGACCACTTACCGTTACTACGTGAAGTGTGCCAACCCTGCAGACTTCGTGAGCTCCGTGACGGGCGATGTAACCAACCCGGTCACTGTATCTACGACCACTGGATTTTACCAAGATGAATTGGGAGGGGTAACCCCGAACGCCATTACGCCGTTCCTTTTTGGCTCATTCCCTGACCTACAGTATGACTCATGGGTCACCATCGGATTGAGCGAGGCGCCTGATGCCGGCATTGGTGAAGCGGCCATTTCAACGGTGCAGGGTAGCGAAAACCCTTGGGCCACCAACTTTGAGCCTGGCTTCGGTGCTTTGGGCGGAAGCATTGTGATTGACGACAACGTCGGTGGCGGATGGTTCGCCTTGAATGGTGATGCCAATGGCATCGCGGCCAACAGCAGTGATCAGCGGGTGCTTGTCGCTCAGTTGACCACAGACGGTGCAGTTGAGGGTAACTTCTACGTACAGGTATTTGAAAATGGCATCGGTGCCAATGCACTGTTCTTCAATTTCAACATCGGCGATGCCTGTGTGGCTGAGGATGAGGACTGCTTGTTTGCAGAGGACGTGTATGGTGTGGATTATGTCGATTGCGACGGCAACTGTCTGAACGATGCCGACGAAGATGGTGTCTGTGATGAAGAAGAGGAGCCTGGTTGTACGGATGAAACAGCCTTGAACTACGACGATACTGCAACGGATGATAACGGCACCTGCGAGTATCCAGCTCCGAGTGTATTTGATATCATCGCCGCCAGTGAAGTGCACACCGTATTGGAGGACCTCATCGTGCTCGCAGGCTTGGACAACACCTTGACGAACGATGGGGTTTGGACGGTTTTCGCACCGACCGACGCTGCAGTGGATGCACTTCCAGACATCGTCGTGGATTATGTATTGAACAATCCCGATGCGTTGACGGGTATTTTGACCTACCACGTTGCGGCAGATTCCGTAACGAGTGACATGCTTACTGACGGCATGGAGATTGAGATGATCAACGGGGAAACCGCGACCATCTCTTTCGATAACGGTGGCATTTTCATCAACGGTGCTGAAATCATCATCGCAGATTTGATTGCTGAGAATGGTGTGGTTCACGTCATTGACGCGGTGCTCGTACCAGCCATATCAGGTTGTACCAACTTGGTTTCGTGCAACTATAACCCATTGGCTTCAACCGATGATGGAAGCTGCGAAAGTGAAAGTTGCGCAGGATGTCTCAACGAGTTGGCGTGCAACTATGACCCCGAGGCGACCATCAACAATGCTGCTTCATGCACATTCCCCATTGACCTGTATGGTTTTGACTACTACGATTGCACAGGCGCTTGCTTGAATGACGCAGATGGTGATGGCATTTGTGATGAAGCCGAAGTTGATGGCTGCATCTATGAGGACGCATGTAACTACAACCCTGAGGCGACCGAGGATGATGGCAGTTGTGAATACACTTCATGCGCTGGTTGTACCGACGACATGGCCTGTAATTACGACGAAACAGCCACCATTGACGAAGGCTGTCTCTATCCAGTAGACCTTTATGGTTCGCCCTATGTGGACTGTAATGGTGACTGCCTCAACGACGCTGATGATGATTTGATCTGCGACGAGGATGAGATCCCAGGTTGCTTGGATGACGGCGCATGTAACTATGATCCGAATGCCACAGACTATGACGTGACACTCTGCGATTACAGTTGTTTGGGTTGTACGGACGCTTCTGCTGCCAACTATGACCCAACAGCCACCATTGACAACGAGACTTGTCTTTACTGTGACTTGGAAATTGACCCTGATGTAACCGTGGTGGACTTGGCGTGTGCTGGGGATGCCAATGGCAGCATTACCATTGAAGGGTCAACAGGCGGTTTTGGTAACGTGACGTATGCGCTGGAAGGCGACCCCTTCCAAAACAACCTGGTCTTCGATCAGTTGGCCGGCGGTTCCTACAAGGTGATCGCAATGGACTCCCTGATGTGTATGGACACCCTCGAAGTCGACATTACGGAGCCATCTCCCATCGTGCTGATTGCATTTGCAACTGACCCGCTTTGTAACGGAGGCGACGATGGATCCATCCTCGTCTCTGGTGAGGGTGGTACAGGCTTGATCACCTTTGAATTGGGTGCAGACAGCAATGTGGACGGAAACTTCACTGGATTGGACGCTGGTCCTTACACGGTGTTTGCTACGGACGCCAACGGTTGTGAGGCGGACATCGCAGCTGATGTTGAAGACCCCGCGGCCATTGTGATTACGGTCGACAACACCGTGGATCCCGACAATGCCCCCAACGGTGAAGTCTCCGTCTCTGTCGAAGGTGGAACGGGTGACCTCGGATTTAACTGGGATGGACCAAACGGACCTTATGATACCGAGGACATCTCCGGATTGACCGACGGAACGTACACCTTGACCGTGACCGACGAAAATGGCTGTACCGAATCTGAGGTGGTGACCTTGACGACGGTCGGACTGACAGAAGTAACAGGTGCTTTGACGGTATCCTTTATGCCAAACCCCACCAACGGCCAATTGGTCATGGAGCTGGGACAAGCTGTAAATGACGCCACCTTGGAAGTGTTTGATGGCGCTGGCCGTCGGGTCTTCCGTCAAGAATCCATGAACATTGTCAACCGGATGCCACTGGATCTCGGTGGATTGGCTGACGGTGTTTACCAAGTGAGGGTCACGGTTCAAGATGCCATGGCCACACAACGTGTAGTGGTCCGCCACTAACCTCCGAAACTGCAAGTGATTGGAAAACGCCGGCCTTTGGTCGGCGTTTTCATTTTCTTAAACCGCAAGAATTGCCGAAATTATAGTATGATGAAAACGAGGACATCGAATTCGAAATGGGGCAGGGGGACCGCCATCGCTGCTGCATTGTTCGGATGGCTTACAGCCGTTTCAATGCCACAGGAGATTTCGGCCCAAGAAGCGTGCGTACCGGAATGGAATGTGCCCATTGTTGTGGAACACCTGGCGGATACCACTTCGCTTTTGTTGGTGTTGGATACGGCAGCCACGCTGGGTTTCGACGCCGGTTTGGATTCGCTCTGCACGGTGGACAGTGCGCTGAGTTATGCCTGCCTGTCTTCGGAAGATACCTTGTTGCTGATTCATTCGATGCCGTCCAATGGTGACAGTGCGGTTCAATTCACTGTGGAGGTCAATACGGGCGAGGCGGAGATGCTCTTTTCTTTTGACCTCTCTGGATTCCCCCTCGATTCGGCTTCAATCAGCTGGACACTGGGCGATTCAACGACAGTCATCGACCTGCTCGAAGCCCCGACATTCGCGCTGCCTGCAGAGGCCGGGATGGTCAATTTGCAGGGCATGCTTGACCCCAGTTGTGCCTCACCCGGGTGCATGGACGAAACCGCTTGCAACTACGATCCTGAAGCCACGGAGGACGATGGGTCATGTACCTATCCATTTTTCTGCTTTGACTGCGATGGCAACTGCCTCTGCGATGAGGACGAAGATGGTGTGTGCGACCCCTTTGAGTTTCCGGGTTGCACAGATCCGGGAGCGTGCAATTATGCGCCGGTATACACCGAGGAAGACGGCAGCTGTTTCTACGCGCAACCTGGGTTTGATTGCGCGGGATTTTGCTTGCCCGTAGACAACGATGAGTGCGGTTTTGCGGAGCCGGTGGCGTGTGGGCAGGTGATTTCGGGCACCACTGTCTGCGCCGACACGACAGAATCGGAGTTTTGTGACCAATACAACATCGGTCAGTATTACCACGGTGGATTGTGGTACACCATCATGGGAACCGGCGATACGCTGCGGGCGACCATGTGTTTTGAGGAAACAGAGTACGATACTTATTTGAGTGTCTACGAAGGTGATTGTGCCGGCCTGAACTGCGTTGGTGGCAATGACGATCAGGATGAAGTCAACTTCTTTGCTGAGCCATGCTTCGAAAATTTCCTTTCATCCTCTGTGGATTGGGAGAGCGAGGAGGGGGTTGAGTACTTTCTGCACGTCAGCGGATCCAATGCTGTGACGCCTGCAGTAGGGGGCTTTGACTTCGTATTGATTTGCGATGGGGTAGAGGTTGGGGCCTGCCTCGATTCCTTGGCGTGCAATTTTAACCCCTTTGGAACCTTTGACGATGGGTCATGCGATTTCGAGACCTGCGCAGGATGTGGTTTGGCTGCGGCCTGCAACTTTGACAGCACAGCCGTGATCAACGATTTGACCTTGTGCGACTTCACGTGTTATGGCTGCACAGATGAGGGCGCATGCAACTTCAGCCCAGATGCGACCATCGAGAGTGGCTTGTGCGAATACAGTTCTTGTGCAGGCTGTTTGGACGAGGCGGCCTGCAACTTCGATGCGGAGGCCCTGCTCGATGCAGACAATTGCGAATACACGTCATGTGTAGGCTGCACCGACATGGCGGCATCCAATTACAACCCCAGTGCCACCCAAGAAGACGGCAGTTGTAATTATTGCGACTTGGTCCTATCCGGGCCGGTGATTGACAATGAATCCTGTTTCGGCGCCATGGATGGTGCTTACGTGGTCAATGTGGATTCGGCTTTGACCGATTCTGTGTCCTATTTCTTGTCTTCGCCCGACTATTCTGAGCAAGGCGATTGGACCGGCGAGACGTTGACGGGGCTTCCGGCGGGGGATTACCTGCTCGAGATTTTAGACGGCGATTCCACCTGCAGTGCTGTGGAAGTGTTTACAGTCCAAGGTGCGCCCGATGTCGCACTGTTCTTGGTGGCTTCTTCACCATTGTGCGCAGGCGGAGACGACGGCACCATTTCAGCCGTGGTCGCCGGCGATGTGATGGCGACATCTTACCAACTCAACGGCGAGTCCGCTGATGTGGGAGGCAATTTCTTGGGACTCGGAGCCGGTGATTATTTCGTTCAGGTTCAAGTCTTGACCACCAGTGGCGGAAGTTGTAGCGATACCGCCAGCATTTCCGTAGTGGATCCGGAGGGCATGGTGGTCACCATTGACGGTGTATTTGGCGCCAATCCTGGAGAGGAAAACGGCGGTGCATCTGTAACGGTTACAGGGGGACAGGAACCCTATGAATTCAATTGGACCGGCCCAACCGGCTCAACGGGTGCAGAAGATCCAGACGACCTCGGAGCGGGCGACTGGTTGTTGACGGTGAGCGATGGCGATGGCTGTGAAGTCAGTGTCGACGTGGCTGTTCCCGTTGGCGTTGTAGAAGAGGCAATAATGAAGTTTGCGGTCATGCCCAATCCAACCCGCGATGCATTCAGCGTTCAGTTTGAATCTCCCTTTACAGGGAGGCTGGAGCTGACGGATATCGCTGGGCGCAGGTTGGAGGTCCAGGATGTTGAAGGCCAAGTGGCGCACGGATCGCTCCAAGACCATCCAGCAGGGGTTTACCTGCTGCGTGCCATTGGTACGCGCGGTCAAGCGGCCGTTGTCCGCCTCGTCAAACAGGACTAATTCCGGCGCCGAATTCAGGGCCTTAATTCAGAGGCTGCATAGGTCCGCTCCCAAAGGACCTCGCCTTTGGTGTCGTGGGTGCGTATGGTCATCACCCTCTCCTTGCGGGGGCCGGTGATTTCGAGTGTACCGAAATTCCGAACGCCTACCATGGTGCCGTCGACCCGGAGCGTGTTGGGTTCGTCACTGTGGTCATAGGTGCCGCTGGTGAGCGCACTGCATGTGAAGTCAATGACCTTCTGACCGCTGGGCAATGTCAATTCGGTCAGCTCCGAGCTGTGGCGATCCCCTGAGAGGAAGACCACGCCATGTATGCCCTCATCTTCGATGCGCTTCAAGATGCTGTTGCGCTCCTCTGGATACAGGGCCATGTTTTCGTAGTCAGCGAAATCGGAGAGGAATTGCCCGCCTATGGTCACCACTTTGAACGGGGCGCGGCTGTATTGCAGGGCTTGAATCAGCCAGTCGACCTGTTCCGCGCCAAGGACTTGAGGAGCATTGGATACGTTGTCTTGATTGACCCGGAAAGTGCGGTTGTCCAACAAGAAGAAATCCACGTCGTGAAATTTGAAAGCCGTGGTCACACCGGCGCCAGAGAGTGCTTGCAGTCCCTGTGAGGGATTGGGCCAAAACTCACCAAACGTTTGGGCCGCCCAATCCTTGTGCACCCAGCTGCCGTCAGAATTGTCAGGGCCATAGTCATGGTCATCCCAGGTCGCATAGTGGGGACACGCGCCCAGC
>Ga0213865_10001311_pt1 | contig 16292 bp, 12 predicted proteins | sample PICome_6_FD_160100 | JGI IMG/M metagenome (GOLD analysis project Ga0213865, IMG submission 160100) | Coastal seawater microbial communities near Pivers Island, North Carolina, United States - PICO282 | ecosystem: Environmental > Aquatic > Marine > Coastal | place: USA: North Carolina...
AATCGGCCTGCACGGCCAATGCGCTCTCCAGCGAGACCCGACGCATCGGGCTGTCGCTGGTGTCGCGTCCCAAATTAACCGCACCGGCGCGGCTTAGAATATCGTCCAAAATATGCCCTTGCCCGACGGTCAAATTGCGCCGCTGCAAGGGCAGAACTTTCGGCGCATGGACGGGTTTTTGCAATGCCGCCAGAGCCGCATCGAGGTTTTGCAGATAAGCCCGCGCCTGCGCTTCGCGTCCAATGGCTTTGCCGAGGGTGATTATTTCGTCGCGCGCCGCCGTATAATTTTGTGCCGCATCAAGCGTCAATAGCTCGAACCCCAACCGCTTTATCAGCGCATTACGCATCGGATCCGACCAGCTTGAAACGATAACAAGCTCAGGCTTTAGCTCGATAATGGCTTCGATTTGCCCGTCACTGACCGGAAAATGTTGCGCCGCTGTGGCATTGGCCGATAGCGACGCATCGCGCGACAATGGCGTGAGCGCCACAATCTGAGCCTTGTCGGCAAAGGCCATTAAATAAGGGTCGGCGCATAAATTAAGGCTCATCACGCGCGGCAGGGCGGCGGCGGGCGCGGCGCATAAAGCGAAAATCATGGCGGTCAAAATCAAGCGCATATTACGTCCTTGCCAGTTTCGCCCCCGCCTGTCTAGCGCTTGCATGAAACGCGATGCCGCTTGCGCCCGGATTTTTATGCGGCTAGCTTGGCGCGATGAGACAGCCGATTAACAGAAGAACCCTTTCTGCCTTGTTGCTGGTGGTGCTGGGCATATGCGCCGCTGCCTCTTTATTGGCCGGTGATATAGCGGTTCATATCTCGGCTGTTTGGACGTGGCTGCGCGGTGGCGACAGCGAAAACAGCCAGTTTTACGCCATTTTGTTCGAGCAAATTCGCAGCCCCCGCATTGTGCTGGCGGCCATGACGGGCTTTGTGCTGGGGCTGTCAGGCGCGGCCATTCAAGGGCTGTTTCGCAATCCATTGGCCGAGCCGGGTCTGCTTGGTGCCTCTAATGGCGCGGCTTTGGGCGCGGTGATGGTGATATATTTGGGGCTGGCCTCAACCTTATCTATCGCTGTGCCATTGGCGGCGGCGGGCATGGCGCTTATTTCTGTATTGGTTTTGCTGGCACTGGCCGGACGCGGCGCGTCGAGCTTGCGTTTGATATTGGCCGGCTTTGCCGTGTCGGCTTTTGCCGGAGCGGGCATTGCGCTGGCGCTTAATCTCAGCCCGAATTATTTCGCCGCTTTGGAAATCGCTTTTTGGCTTTTGGGCGCGGTTGAAAATCGAAGCTGGTTGCATGTGGGCTTGGCTGTGCCCGGCGCGGCTTTGGGCAGCGCGCTGATGCTGGCCACGGCGCGCGCGCTGGACGGTTTGGCATTGGGCGAAGAGGTGGCGCGCAGTCTGGGCATTTCGCTTTTGCGGTTGCGCCTGCAAATTTCCATCGGCTTGGCATTGGCGGTTGGCGCGGTTGTGTCGGTGACCGGGGTTATCGGTTTTGTCGGCTTGCTGGCGCCGCATTTGGTGCGGCCTTTCACCGGCGCTTTGCCGTCTCAAACATTGCTGCCCGCCGGACTTGTCGGGGCGATATTACTGGTGTTGGCCGACAGCCTTATTCGTCTCATTCCGACCATGACGGAATTAAAGCTGGGTGTGTTGACGGCCTTTTTGGGGGTGCCGCTTTTGCTGTTGCTGCTCACCCGCCCGGGCGCAAGCCTATTGAGCGAGCGTTAAAATCAGGCTAAACAATCTTCACGGATAAGGTGCCCCGTAACAGGGGGTAAAAGGGAATGTCGTGCGGCGCTTATGTTAAGGGCCAAATCGACAGCTGCTCCCGCAACTGTCAGCGGTTAGCCGACGGCCATAATGCCACTCTTGAAAAAGGGGAAGGCGGCCCGAGGCAGCGACCCGCAAGCCAGGAAACCTGCCTTGACCGGTCGTTTTTTCGCATGGGGCGGGATGCACCCGAGCGAGACGGAACCTCCGTTTTAGACGACAGATGAAACCCGTCGCACCGGCCCTGCGCTTGTGCGGCTAATTCTCTGTGGAGGGAAAAATGAATAAAAAAATTACCGCCGCCTTTGCGGCCAGTCACCTCTTTGTTCTCTTGGCTTTTGCGCCGCATGCGAAAGCTGAAGAGGTTGATGAGATTATTGTCTCAGCCACCGGCATTCCGACACCGATTTCACAAATCGGCTCCTCGGTCGATGTCATCACGGCGAAAGATTTGGAACAGCAGCAAATCACCTATTTGCAAGATGCGTTGGCGACAGTGGCCGGCATCAGCACCTATCAATCAGGTGGGCCGGGCTCGACCTCGAATGTTTTCATGCGCGGCATGACCGGCAAATATTCCGGTGTTTATGTTGACGGTGTGCAAATCAATGACCCGGCCAGCCAACAGGCTGCTTGGGCTTATTTACCGACGCATGGTTTGGAAAGCGTCGAAGTTTTGCGGGGTTCTCAGGGCGTGCTTTATGGCAGTGAAGCAATTGGCGGTGCCATAAGTATGTTCACCGCCGTTGGTGGTGAAAATCAAAACCGCATAGATCTGCAAAGCGGTTCCTTCGGTACCAATAATATTGCTCTCTCCAGTCGGGGTGAAGTTCGTAACTTAGATTATGGGTTGGCGATTGAACAAACCGATAGTGATGGCATTTCGGCAGCCAATGAGAATGATGGCAATACCGAAGAAGATGGCTATGAAAGCCTCAGCGCGCGCGGTCGATTTGTTGTCAATGTATCGGAAAACCTTTCAATTGATTTGGCTTTGCGCTCAATCAGCAGTGAAATTGAAACTGATTCTTCGGCCCCCGTTGATGCGGTCGGCTATTACACCGACTTTGATGCAGTAGGTGGACGCTTCAGTCTCATTTATGATACGGGCGATGTGCGTCATGAAGTGTCGCATGGTAAGAGCGAGGATGTCAGCTCGGCTTATACCGCACGTGTTTTGACGACGGAGGGTGAGAGAGAAGCGACCTCTTATCGTGGGATATTTCGGGTGTCCGAAAATGTTGATGTGCTTTTTGGCGCAGAACAGGAAAAAGAAACCTATAGGACGGGCAGTAATTTGTATGACACACAGACCGATGCCTTATTTCTGCTGATGCAATTTGCTGATGCGCAAGGGTTCAGTGCATCTTTTGCGGCGCGACAAGATGACAATGAGGTGTTCGGAAAGTTCGACACCAATCGAGTTGCATTGAAGAAAATGTATCGTCTATTCGGGTTTCGAGGCAGCTATGGCACGGGCTTTAGAGCGCCAAGCTTGTATGAAATGTTTGGTAGAAGTGATTATTGCGCCGACAATAAGTTGTGTGGCAATGAAAACCTAATGCCGGAAGAAAGCCGCAGCCATGACATTGCCATTATTTTTACCCCTCGTAGTAATCTGACTATGGAAATCGCCCGTTTTGACATCACAGTTAGCGATTTTATCAAATATGGCAGCGTTACGCCCGAAGACGTGAATGATCCCTGCTTGGCCATGAATAGTTTCGGCGGTTTTGTCGCCACAACTTGCGGTAGATACGAGCAAACTGACGGCGACAGCAAATCGCAGGGCTATGAAATGCGGCTAAACCTTCAGCTTTCGGACACGACGTCCATTGCGGCGAATTACACAAAATTAGATGCCGTAAAAGAAAGCGGTGAGCGAGATATTCGGCGTCCCGAGGATACATTGAATGTTTCCGTTAACCATGAAGTGTCGGACTTGCTTCACGTCGGCGGGCAAGTGCAGGTGGTCAAAAATGTAACTGATACGAATTTTTCGGTCTTTCCGAATGTTGATGTTCCATTAGACGACCACACATTGCTAAATCTGCATGCGTCTTATCAATTGCCTTCGTCGAGCAAAGTTTATGCACGTATCGAAAACGCTCTCGATGAAGATTATGAGACGGCGTTGGGCTATGGCACGCCGGGCCGTGCATTTTACATCGGGGTGAGCAGCAGCTTTTAGGTTGCTGGCATTTGCCCCGCTTATACGGCTAGGATAACGATATGAAAATCGTTTCCCTTTTGCCCAGTGCGACAGAAATTGTTGCCGCATTGGGCATGGCTGAACATCTGGTCGGGCGGTCGCATGAATGTGACTGGCCGGTCGGGCTCGCCCATCTGCCTGTGCTCACCCAGCCGAAAATGAATCCGCTGGCCGATGCGGCGACTATTGACCGCGATGTGCGCGCTTTGGTCGAGCATGGCGTGTCGGTTTATAAGCTCAATGCCGAGGCCATTCGCGCCCTGCAGCCCGATTTCGTCATCACCCAATCGCAATGCGAACTTTGCGCCGTCAGCCTGAATGAGGTCGAGACCGCGCTGCGCGATTGGCTAGGGGAAAGCACAACGCAATTGGTGTCATTGGAGCCGATGGCGTTGGCCGATGTGGCGGTTGATATTGACCGCGTCGGCGCGGCATTGGGGGTCAGCGATGCGGCGCACAAGCTGAATGGCGACATCGCCGTTGGTTTTGCCGCCTTGCGCGCGCAAACCGCACCCTTGCCGAAACGCAAAGTCTTTTTCATGGAATGGACCGCGCCGCTTATGGGGGCGGGTAATTGGATGCCCGACACGATTGCTGCCGCCGGTGGCGAGGTGGTGCTGGGTCAAGAGGGCGTTCATTCGCCAACGGTTAGCATGGCCGATATTGCCGCCGCCGACCCCGACGTGATTATTGTCGGCCCATGCGGTTTTTCCATTGAACGGGCGCGCCAAGAATTGGCCCCGCTCGAACCGCGCGCCGATTGGCAGGCATTGCGCGCCGTGCAGGCCGATGAGCTTTATCTGGTCAATGGCAATCATTTTTTCAATCGACCGGGCCCGCGTCTGTTGCAATCGGCGCAAATTATTGCCGAGATATTGCATCCCGATTTATTTGCCGCCGATAATCACGGCACGGGTTGGGTGCGTCATGCTTGAGTTGACTGAAATTCAATATATGGCCGGCGAGAAGACGGTTTTGCAAAATGTCACTGCCGGTTTTCCGGCCGGGCAAGTGACCGGCATTGTCGGGCCAAATGGCGCGGGTAAAAGCTCGCTCCTGCGTATCGCCAGCGGATTGGTTGCAGCCAGTGGCGGCCATGTTGCGGCGGCAGGCGCATTTGCCGATACCGCATGGCGGGCGCAAAACATTGCCTATATGCCGCAATTTCAAACCGTCGCTTGGCCTTTGCTGGCGCGCGAGATTGTCGGTCTGGGCTTATTGCCCCTGCATCTCAGCGCGGCGCAATCGGCGGCCCGCATTGACGCGGCTTTGGCGCGCTGCGGCGTCAGCGGTTTTGCCGATCGGCGCATTGATACTTTATCGGGGGGTGAGCAGGCGCGGGTTTTTCTGGCGCGCTTACTGGCGACGGGGGCGACAATCATGCTGCTCGATGAGCCGGTGCAATCGCTCGACCCGGCAGGCGCGTTGGCGGTGATGGCCCTTTTGCGCGCCGAGGCGGCGCAGGGCAAAGCGGTGGCGGTCGTGTTGCACGAGCTTAATCTGGCGCAGCAATTTTGCGATAAATTAGTGGTGATGAAAAACGGCACTGTCGCCCTTGCGGGTGATGCGCAACATGTCTTGTCGCCCGCGCGGCTTCGGCCTATCTTCGGGGTGGAATTTGAGCAATTGGCAGGCGGGCATTTGGTGCCGCATAAGTTGGGGCAGACACCCTCAGCCAAGAAAGCCGAGCTCTGAGAGGAAAACTGATGGCGCGTCTGGCAGTCGAAAATTTGGTCAAACGTTTTGGCCCGCTTGAAGCGGTCAAAGGCGTGTCGCTGTCATTGCAGGCCGGACGCTCTTTGGCGCTTATCGGGCCGACAGCGGCGGGTAAATCGGTTTTGTTGAAATGCCTTGTCGGTCTTTATGCGCCCGAGGCGGGTCGCATTTTGGTGGACCGCGCATTGGTCGGTGTGACCGATGAGCGACCGGCGGAACTGAATGCGCGCATCGGCATGTTGTTTCAGCAAAATGCGCTATTTGACAGCCTGCCGGTTTGGGAAAATATCGCTTTTCGGTTGATTGCCAATGGCATGGCGCGTGATGAAGCGCGCACCAAAGCCGAGGCTTTATTGCCGCGTGTCGGCCTACCGGCGGCCAATGCGGATTTGTTTCCGGCTGATTTATCGGGCGGCATGCAAAAGCGCGTCGGCTTTGCCCGTGCCATTGCAACCGAGCCGGATATTTTATTGCTCGACAATCCAACAGCAGGTCTCGACCCGATACTGGCGGCGCGGGTCGATGGCATGATTTCTGACATGGCGCGTGAAACCGGCGCATGTGTGATTTCCGTCACCGGCAATATGGTCGGCATTACCGAGGCTTATGACGAGATTGCCGTGATGCATGACGGCGTGCTGCGCTGGCATGGCGCGGCGAAAGCGGCGGAGAACGATGACAATGCGTGGCTGCGCCAATTGCTTGACGGCAGCCGAGAGGGGCCAATATCAACCCTAACCAGCGCCGCCTAAAACAGTTAGGCGGCGCTCATTACAGGAGAGCAATATGTTTGGATTTGGTAAGAAAGCAGAAATGGTCGAGGCCGATGCCGCTTTGCCGGGCCGCGATATGGCGTTGCCGGTGCCGCAAAAACATTTTGTCTTGGGCACGGATATGGTCGCGCCCTGGCCTGAAGGCGCACAGGTGGTGATTGTCGGCATGGGGTGCTTTTGGGGCGCGGAGCGCAAGTTCTGGCAGGCTGAGGGCGTGTATTCGACGCAAGTCGGTTATGCGGGCGGCTTTACCCCCAATCCCAGTTATGAAGAAGTATGCAGCGGCCAAACCGGTCATAATGAAGTGGTGCAGGTGGTGTTTGATCCGACGCAGATTTCATTTGAAGAAATCCTGCAAATCTTTTGGGAAAATCACGACCCGACACAGGGCATGCGGCAGGGCAATGATGTCGGCACGCAATATCGCTCGGGTATTTATTGTCTCGACGCGGCACATAAAGCGGCCGCCGAAGCGAGCCGCGATATGTTTCAAGCGAAATTAACCGCCGCCGGATTTGACGCCATTACGACAGAGATTGTCGATGCGCCGGTCTTCTATTATGCCGAGGATTATCATCAGCAATATTTGGGCAAAAACCCGAATGGCTATTGCGGCATGGGCGGCACGGGCGTGAGTTGCCCGATTTGCCTCAGCACTTAGCTGTTGGCCTGCCGCCTAAAAATCGCCCTTATATATCGCCCCTAAAAATCGTGGCTGATGCGCGCCATAAAGCGGCGGCCTTCACCGGGGAAATAGCGGTTCTTACCGAACCATTTATCAGCGCGTTTGGCATAAGCCTCGTCAAACAAATTGTCGATGCGTAAGCTCAGGCGCGACTGACCGGACAAGACATAATCGGCGGTAACGGCGAAAATATCATGGCCGTCATATTCTGCACTGTTTGAGGCGTCCATATAATAGCTGCCGACATGCTCCCAATTCAGCTTGATAAAGGTGCGCTCATCATATTTGTACCGCAATGAGGTATTGGCCAATGTTTCCGGCGCGCCGTCAATCGTGTTGCCATCGGTGACGGTTTCAAGCGGGTTGCCTCCGCCGACATTTCTGTCAAATGCGTATTCGTGCTTGGCATAAGTCAAATTCGTGGCCAATGTCCAATCACGCGCCAGCATCCAATCAAGGCTCAGTTCAATGCCCATATGGTCGGTTTCGCCATCGGTTTCGTAATAATCATTACCATCGCGGAAGTGATAATTTTCCTTCTGCATGACAAAGGCCGTGGCCTCATATGAAAGAGCCGGATAAACGGCGCGATAGCCAATCTCAAGACTGTCGAGTGTTTCCGAGTCAATATCCGCAATTTCTGGCACTTCTCCATCACTGTTTCTATCGCGCAGGCGATAAAGATCGGTAACTTGCGGGGCGCGGGCAGCGCGGGCCAGATTGGCAAAGATGCGACGATTATCCGCCAGGCGATGCACCAGACCAATTTTCGGCGACACGTCGGAGAAATCATCTGACTGACTGGCCGGACGGAACAATCTTCCTTGGCGTCCGGTTTCCGTGTTGTTGGTGTAATCATAATCGGTCATTTCCCAACGCAGACCGGTGGTCAAATCAGTGGCGTCTGACAAGCTCCAAACCGCATGCACATAGGGCGCAATCACTTGCGCTTCGACTTCAAAGTCATAATGCGTGCCTTGTTCATATCTCAGATTTCCGTAAGCATAGACGCTTTCATTTGTCTGTGTTTCTTTGAGTTCACCGTCTGTCATTTCGATATCGACACCGGCAACATAAGAAACCTTTTCCGTCGTGCGGGCATAGCTGGCTTGCACGCCATAGCTGTCATGGCTGTTCTGCTCGAGCGGTGTGCCCGGCAAAAAGTGCATGCGGAAATCCATGTCATTGCTGCGCAAATAGGGCGTCAGCGTCAGGGTTGCACCATCGTTCAAATCCGTCGTCATGCGCACATAAATCCGCGTCGCGCTGGCATCGCGGAAAGCATCTGCGTTGCCATTGGCTTTGGCGCAGGCCTCATTTTCATAAGCCGGAACCGTGGCTGTCTGACAAGCGGTAGGGAGGCCATCAATATCATCTTGGTCGGGGTTTTCACCCAAATCGAAAAGGGATTGGGCATAACCCGCGGTTTCTTGATTGAGGTTCATATGGGCAATCGAAAGGCGATAGCCGGTCGCACCATCTTGCCAAGCGCTTTCAAAGCGCGCTTTTTGTTGCGCGAAGCTTTGCGCGTCACGATAGCCATCGGCATCACCGTTAAGGTCAAGCGACAGTCGGGTCATGAAACTGCCATGGTCTTGCGCCGATTGCAGCGACACGGCATGGCGCGCATAAGAGCCGATAGCAATATCGGCACTAGCACCGCTCTCATCAAGCGGGGCAGAAATGAAATTCACCAAACCATGCACGGCATTGGAGCCATAAAGAGCTGAGCCCGGCCCGCGCACCAGTTCAACCGAGCCATCGGCTTGCGGCATGGCATCCATCAGCGCATTGACATTGGCAAAGCCCGGTGCGCGCATGGGAATACCGTCCTCGAGATAAAGGAAGGAACCGGCACCCGCGCCGCCAACCAAAACGGGCGAGCGTATGGCGGTCAAATGCTCTTGGCCGCTGCCGCGATGAATATGCACGCCGGGGGCTTGATTGAGCAATTCAACCGGAAACAGATTGACGGTTTGCGACGGGTCGAGCGTCGCAATATTGCCCGGATTGTCGATACGCAAGCTATCGCTGCGGGTGGTGGTGACAATGACTTCGTCAATCACAGCCGTTTGCGCCACAGCGGGCGCGCCCAGCAGCAGGCTCGTTAAAACCGTTTGCCCAATAAATTTCGTAAATGACTTCGACATCATTGCCTCCCCAAAAATGGGCTAGGCAGTGCCTAGCCGTAATAGATCCAAAACTCTTATCAGCCCCGTCGGTTTACCCTCTGCGCAAACAAACAGACACTGAACCTTGCTCTCTTGCATCAAGCTTAGGGCTTCCGCCGTCATTTTGTCACCGCCAATAATTTGTGGGTCGGTGGTCATAATGTCGCTGGCAGTTCGGGCAAGCAAATCATCGGCCATATGGCGGCGCAAATCGCCATCGGTAATAACGCCGCGCAGATTTTCCGCTTCATCAATAATGCCGAGACAGCCAAAGCCCTTTTCCGTCATCAACACAATCGCTTCAGCCATTTTCATCGACCCGTCGATCAAGGGCAGGGCGTCGCCTTGATGCATGATATCGGCAACACGGCTGAGGTTGGCGCCCAATTTTCCGCCCGGGTGAAAGTTTTTGAAATCGGCGGCTGAAAAATTGCGCTGCTCAAGCAGCGCCACAGCCAGCGCATCGCCCAAAGCCAATTGCATGGTGGTCGAGGTGGTAGGGGCCAGCCCATTGGGGCAGGCCTCTTTGGCTTTTGGCAGGGTCAGGCAAATGGTTGCCGCTTTGCCCAATAGGCTGTCTTCGCCCGAGGTGATGGCAACCAATGGAATGTTGAAGCGTTTGGTGTAATTCAGCAGGCTTGCCAGTTCTTGCGTGCTGCCCGACCAGCTCAGCGCCAAGACGACATCATCTGGGGTAATCATGCCCAAATCGCCGTGGCTGGCTTCAGCCGGATGAACAAAAGAAGCCGGTGTGCCGGTTGAGGCCATTGTAGCGGCAATTTTATTGCCAATGTGGCCGCTTTTGCCCATGCCGGAAATAATCACCCGGCCTTTGGCATTGGCCAGCAGGTCAACCGCTTTGACAAAATTATCGCCCAGCGCATCAGCAAGCTGGGTCAGACCGGCAGCTTCAGCAGCCAATGTGTTGCGGGCAGAAGTCAGTGCATCTTGCGCCATGAAAAACTCCGATATCAAATCTCGGCTAGTTATGCCTCAATTTGATGATTAGTCCAATAAGGGACGTAAACGTTGTTTCAATGCGTCGCGGCTATCGGCGTCGGCGGCGGCAATGGAAAAGGCGAGATTGGCCTCCAAAAAGCCGTCGCGATTGCCGCAATCAAAACGCGTGCCGTCAAAGCGAAAGCCGTTCATCGGCACTGTGCCGATAAGCTCGGCCATAGCATCAGTGATTTGTATCTCGCCACCTGCGCCTGTTTTGAAGGCTGATAGCGTATCCATAATTTGCGGGCCGAGAATATAGCGCCCGATAATCGCCAAAGTTGATGGCGCGTCTTCGGGCGCGGGTTTTTCAACCAGCCCCTTAACTTCCACCAGCCCGGCAGCCTCTGCGCCGGGGTCAAGCACGCCATAGCGATGCGTTTGGTCGGCCGGCACATTCTCAACCGCCACTAAATTGCCGCCGCATTTTTCATATTGGGCGACCATTTGCGCCAGACAGCCGGTGTTGTGCTGCACCATGTCATCGGGCAAAATCACCGCAAAGGGTTTGTCGCCGGTCGCTTCATGGGCGCACCAAATGGCATGGCCCAATCCCAAAGGCGCGTCTTGATAGGTTTTGATAATCTCGGAATTTTCCGGCAATCCGGCTTTCAACAAAGCCAGTTCTTTGGTTTTGCCGCGCGCTTCCAGCACATCTTGGTAGTGCGGCGCGTCACTGAAATGGCTCATAATAGCGTCTTTTTCGGGCGACGTGACAAAGACAAAGCGCGTGCAACCGGCCGCGGCGGCTTCTTCGACCGCCCATTGAATGAGCGGCTTATCGACAACCGGCAACATCTCTTTCGGCACGGCTTTGGTGGCGGGTAAAAAGCGCGTGCCCATACCGGCGACGGGAAACACAACAGTCTTAATTTTGTTGGACATTAAAGCCTCTTTGGGAGTGGACGCTTGCAGCCGCATGAATCGGCGATACAGTAACTGTGACAATTGCAATAGACTTGGTCAAGTCGAGCTAGGGGAATTTGAGGAAAAATATGGGTTTGCGCGCTTTTGCCATAGCCGTTTTGGTGCTGATAATCGGTGTCGCTTTTCAAGCGGCGGTACCGGTCATGGCCAATGAGCGCGCCTTTAAGGCTTTTATTCAAGAGATTAAGCAAGCGGCGCAAAAAGACGGCATTGATACCAAGCATTTGAAAGCACTGGACGCGCTGATACCAGACCCGGAAGTGCAACGCTTGGCGGCGCGCCAGCCCGAATACGTCAAACCGATTTGGGCTTATTTGACCCATATGGTGACGCAAGAGCGGCTCAGTCTGGGGCGCGACCAATTGAAAAGCCGCGATGCATTTCTTGATGGGCTGGAAAAAAAATACGGTGTGCCGCGCGGTATTCTCATAGCGATTTGGGGCGTTGAGACCAATTATGGCGGCAATAAAGGCAGCTTTTCCGTGCTGCGCTCGCTGGCCACTTTGGGCTATGAGGGCAAGCGTGCTGATTTTGGCCGCCAGCAATTGCTCTATGCGCTGCGGATTTTGCAATCGGGCGATGTTGCGCTTAAAGATTTCAAAGGCAGTTGGGCCGGGGCGATGGGGCATACGCAATTTATTCCGACCACTTATGCCGATTATGCGGCTGACGGCACGGGCGACGGCATTAAGGATATTTGGACCGAGCCGCGCGATGCGCTGGCCTCTGCCGCTTATTACTTGAAGCGCATGGGCTGGCAGCGCGGTTTGGTTTGGGGTTTTGAAGTGGCCGTGCCAGATGATTTCGACTTTGCTGAGGCGCGCATTAAAAACCCCAAGCCGGTTGCCTATTGGGCCGATAAGGGCGTGCGCGCGACGGGGCGTGAGCTTGATGAGACGCTGGGCGAGGTGTCGATTTTTGCCCCCGCCGGATTGCGCGGGCCGGTGTTTATGCTGACCAAAAATTTCCGCGTGTTGCTGCGTTATAATACGGCACCGGCCTATGCGCTGGCGGTCGGCCATTTGAGCCAACGTTTTTTTGGTGCCGCGCCGTTTAATCGCGCTTGGCCTAATGCGGACCGACCGCTTTTGCCTGATGAGATTGCCGAACTGCAACGGCGTTTACGTAAAGCCGGATATGATACAGGGGATATTGACGGCGTGCTGGGGCGGCAAACCATTGCCGCCGTGCGGCGTTATCAAGATGATCGGGGTTTGGCGGCGGACGGCTTTGCCACGCCCGGCCTGCTGGAAGTGCTGTCGCGTTAAATCTCGCTTTCAGGCCGTTTTATGCTAAAAGTTGGCGCGAAAGAGGCAAGATATGAGTAAACAAGACACGGCGCGTGGCGCCATTGAAGCGTTAATGGCGGGCTATGAAAAGCTCGGCTATGTCAGTGATGAGCAAATTGCGACAGCCTTGTTTTTGGCGCAAAAGCTCGAAAAACCGCTATTGGTTGAAGGCCCGCCCGGGGTCGGTAAAACCGAATTGGCGAAAGCCACGGCGGAATATCTGGGCCTCAATATGATACGGCTGCAATGCTATGAGGGCTTGGACGAGGGCAAGGCACTCTATGAATGGCAATATGGCAAGCAGCTTCTTTATACGCAGGTGCTGAAGGAAAAGCTGGGCGATGTCATGCAAGGTGCCAAGACGCTGGACGAATCGATGACCCGCCTCGGCGGTTTTGAAGATGTGTTTTTCTCTGAGCAGTTTTTGCAAACCCGCCCGCTTCTCGAGGCGTTGCGCTCTGATGACGGGGTGGTGCTGCTGATTGACGAGATTGACAAATCTGATGATGAATTTGAAGCGTTCTTATTAGAAATTCTGTCGGACTATCAAATCTCAATCCCTGAATTAGGCACGGTGAAAGCGAAAAAGCCGCCACTTGTTTTCCTGACCTCAAATAATACGCGCGAAATTGGCGATGCGCTGAAGCGGCGTTGCCTGCACCTTTATATACCGTTTCCCGATGCGGTGCGCGAGAATACGATTTTGCAAGCGCGTGTGCCGGAACTGAATGATGGCCTGCGCGCCAATGTGGTGGATTTTGTGCAAAAGCTGCGCGAGATGGATTTGAAAAAACCACCCGCCGTCAGCGAGACGATTGATTGGGCGCGCACGGTTGTGTTGCTCAATATGGATGTGCTGGACAGCGATTTTGTTAAAAACACGCTGAATGTGCTGCTGAAGTTTAAGTCTGATATTGAGGCGGCGGAAAGCGATTTGCCGCGACTGATGCGCGAGAGCCTTCATCCGAAAGAAAGCGGCACGGCCGCTGAGTAGAGATCTCTCGTGATAGCCGATTTCGTCAGAATTTTACGCGCCGCCGATATTCGTGTCTCGCCGGCCGAGACGCTGGACGCGGCTGAAATTTTTGAGACCATCGGCTTCGATGACCGCTCGATTTTGAAATATGCTTTGGGTCAAACACTGGCCAAAACTGAAATGGAAAAACTGGCTTTTGACGAAGCCTTTGAAAGCTATTTCCGCCTGCCCGAAGAAACCCCGCCATCGCTGCCTTTTGAGAACCAGGAAGAAAATCAGCACCAAGACGGCGAAGACGCGCCAGATAAATCAGCCGAGCAAAATTCCGGTGAAGGGCGGCCGCAACAAGGCACACAAGAGAGCGCACAACAAGGCGCACAAGAGGCCGGCGCGGCAAGCGATAATGCCAATCAAACATTGACTGAGATGTTGGAAAATCAAGACACGGCAGCCCTGCAAGCGGCGATGCAGCAAGCGGCAACGCAAGCCGGATTGGCCGATGCCAGGCTGTTCACCCAGCAAGGCATGTTCTCGCGCCGCATTATGGAGACGATGGGGCTGGCGGATTTGGAAGCGCGGATTCGCCAAATAAATGAGGGCGGCGAGACGGAAGAAGCCGAGCGTCTGCGCGCAGGCCGCGCGCAATTATTTGAAGCGGTGCAAGATTTTGTCGAGCGGCAAATTGCCATGCGAACCAAAAATGCAGGTCGGCTGTTGCGCGAAGACGCGCTGTCGCGTATCCGCCTATCCAATCTCGATAAATCCGATATGAAGATTATGCGCGAGCTTATTCGCAAACTGGCCAAACGCTTGGCCTCGCGCCATTCGCGGCGGCGCAAAAAAGCGCAGCGCGGCATGTTGGATATTCGCCGCACTATGCGCGCCAATGTTGCTTATGATGGCAAGCTGTTCAATCTGGCTTGGCGGCGCGTCAAAGTGGAACGCCCCAAGCTGATTGTGCTGTGCGATGTCTCTGGCTCGGTAGCCGCCGTGTCGCGCTTTTTCCTGATGTTTCTCTATTCGCTTGATGAGGTGATGCCGAAGACGCGCTCATTCGTGTTTTCCAATCGGGCCGGAGAAATAACTGACTTATTGCAAGGCGATGACCTAGAAACGGCGATGGAAGCTGCGCTTCGCCAATATGGCGGCGGCTCTACCGATTACGGCATGTCGATAATGGATTTGGCGGAAGCGACGCTCGACAGTGTCGATAAAAAAACGACAGTGATGGTGCTGGGTGATGCGCGCTCCAATTATGGCGACCCCGGCCATTTGGCGTTGAAAGAATTTTACGAGCGCGCCGGTCGGGTGATTTTCCTCAATCCTGAACCCGAAACCGTATGGGATACGGGCGATAGCGAAATGAAAAAGCTCGGCGCCTATTGCACACATAAACAAACTTGCAACTCGGTGAAACACGTCGAGCGGGTGTTGGATGACTTGCTGAGACTGAGCGGGTAGCAAGCCTTTGGGGCAAAAGCGTTTTTCTTCCGCCTTTGATCAAAGTTTATTTTCGGGCGCGGGCCATAAGCCAAACCTGCCCAAAATATCAACGAGGAAGAACAGTCTCACCCATCAGGAAGAAGTCGACTTCGCGGGCGGCTTGGCGGCCTTCGCGAATGGCCCAGACGACCAGGGACTGGCCGCGGCGCATATCACCGCAAGCAAATACTTTGGCACGCGAGGTTTCATAGGTCGCCGTATCTGCAGCGACATTGCCGCGTCCGTCTTTTTCCAACGCCAATTCTTCTATCAGCCCGTCGTGCACCGGATGGACAAAGCCCATGGCTAGCAGCACGAGATCGGCTTTCAGCTCAAATTCGGAACCGGCAATCGGAGCCATATTCTCATCGACTTTGGTGCATTTAATGGCGGTCACTTTTCCGTCTTCTCCAACCAGCTCCGTCGTCATGACGGAAAAGTCGCGTATCGCGCCTTCTTCTTGGCTGGTCGAGGTACGCATTTTCAGCGGCCAATCCGGCCAAGTAAGGCCTTTATTTTCTTTCTCCGGCGGCATTGGCATAATCTCGAGCTGTGTCACAGACAGCGCGCCCTGACGGAAGCTGGTGCCAATACAGTCAGAACCGGTATCCCCGCCACCAATTACAATAACGTGTTTGTCTTCAGCCAATATCGGCTCAATCTCGCCAATCGGCTCTTGCCCGACACGGCGGTTTTGTTGCGGCAGAAAATCCATCGCATAATGCACGCCGTCCAACTCGCGGCCCGGCACGGGCAGGTCGCGCGGCACCTCTGAGCCACCGGATAAAACCAGCGCATCATGCTTGGCTTCCAGATCGGCGCCTGTCACGTCAATGCCGACTTGCGTGTCGTAATGAAGGGTCACGCCCTCTGCCTGCATCTGCTCAACGCGGCGGTCAATGCCGTGCTTCTCCATTTTGAAATCGGGAATGCCATAGCGCAGCAGACCACCGGCTTTGGCATGTTTTTCATAAAGATGCACATCATGACCGGCGCGCGCCAATTGCTGCGCTGCCGCCATGCCGGCCGGACCGGCACCGATAATGCCGATGCTTTTACCGGTTTTATGGCTCGGCACTTGCGGGGTAATCCAGCCTTCTTCCCAGCCCTTATCGACAATCGCACATTCGACCGATTTAATGGTCACCGGATTTTCGTCAATATTGAGCGTGCAAGAGGCCTCACACGGGGCCGGACAAATGCGGCCGGTAAATTCGGGGAAATTATTGGTCGAGTGCAAATTGCTCAGCGCGGCCTGCCAATCGCCCGTATAGACAAGGTCG